>Ga0181530_10000035_pt1 | contig 160512 bp, 127 predicted proteins | sample PEATcosm2014_Bin_42_FD_119769 | JGI IMG/M metagenome (GOLD analysis project Ga0181530, IMG submission 119769) | Peatland microbial communities from MTU Mesocosm Facility, Houghton, MI, USA - PEATcosm2014_Bin10_60_metaG | ecosystem: Environmental > Terrestrial > Soil > Wetlands > Peat | place... | reverse complement strand
TAAACAGTCCCGGCAGTTTGCTCCGGCGGTGGCCGGCGCGCTGCGGGAAGGCAAACTGGAAGAAGCCGTCAAGATCGCCGACCGCTACAAGAAGAGCCACCTGGCTAAGGTTGTGGTCGCCGGTTTGCAGGAATTCCAGGCGCATCAGATCAGCTCCGAGATCCCGGGTGAGGAGATCGAAGCTTCCAAGCGCGCCCTGGACCGTGCCCAGGCTATCGTTCACGCCGAACTGAAACGCGGCGTTTCGGGTCTGGCGACCATCGGTTCCACGGCTCCGTTCGTCGGCTTGTTCGGAACCGTCCTTGGCATCATCAACGCGTTCCGCGGCATTTCGACTGAAAAGTCGACCGGCCTGGGCGCCGTGGCCGGCGGTATTTCCGAGGCCCTGGTAACCACCGCCATTGGTCTGTTCGTGGCCATCCCAGCGGTGTGGATGTACAACTATTTCACTAACAAAATCGAAGCCTTCGATGTGGAGATGGGCAACTCCAGCTCCGAACTCATCGATTACTTCTTGAAGCGCAGCCAGCGCGGCGCCGCCCACAAGTAGCGGTGAGCCTGAGCGACTAGAATAGTCGGGATTCCCGGCGAGTTGAAAACCGCGGGGAGCCGGAAGCGGCTCCCCGCAAGCGCAGCCGGCTTCCCAGGGAGATACAGCAATGGCGATGGAATTCAAAATACACTCGGCTCCCCCGCCGGTAGCCGACATCAACGTCACCCCGATGGTGGACGTCATGCTCGTGCTGCTCATCATCTTCATGGTCATCACGCCGATGTTGACGCACGGCGTCAGCGTTGATATGGTGAAGACCCAGAACCCGATCCCCATGCAGGCGGCCGACAAGAGCGATGCGGTGTTGATCGCCGTCACTCGCAATGGCGGGGTGTTCCTCAACAATACGCAGATGAGGCCTGAGGATCTGGCGCCCAAGGTGAAAGACATGCTCACCAACCGGCTGGACAAGGAGTGCTTCCTGCGCGCCGATCAGCGCGCCAAGTATCAGGTCGTGCTGGATGTGGTGCAGAATCTTCAATCGGCCGGCGTGGACCAACTGGGCCTCCTCACCGAACAGATCGAGGCAAAGAAGCAACCGGTAGCGGCTGCGAGGTAGAGCAAGAGGAGTTTTCGAAAAGGAGCAATTTTATGTCAATGGCAGTGGGCGGAACGGGCGGTCCGAAATCCGACATCAACATGACGCCTATGATTGACGTGCTGCTGGTGCTGATCATTATTTTCATGGTGATCACGCCGCTGACGCCGAAAGGTCTCGAGGCTCTGGTGCCGCAGCCGCCTCCGCCGGGCGCGCCGCCGGAGAACAACATCCGCACGGTGGTGATCAGCATAAATGCGGATCACAGCATGCTGATTAACCAGGATCCGATCGAGGAATCGGCCCTGGAGAACCGCCTGGTGGAGATTTTCAAGACGCGTGCCGAACGCGTGGTATTCGTCAAAGGCGATCCGAACCTGGAATTCAGTTGGGTAGCCAGAGTCATTGACATCGCGCACGGGGCCCAGATCGACAAGGTCGGCCTGATGCCATACAAGGACCTCGGACAATAGGAGATCATACGCGATGCGCAAACTGACAATCGTTCTCGCCGCGGTTGCGTTGGTTTTCGCGGCCACCGGCTGCAACAAGCTGAAGTCGCGCTCTCAGGTCAATGAGGGCGTGGCAGCATTCAAGGGCGCCCAGTATCCGCAGGCCGTCGAGCACTTCAAGAACGCGGTCGACCTCGACCCCACGTTTCTCTCGGCGCGCGAGTACCTGGCGGTCGCCTACTATCAGCAGTACATTCCTGGGGCACGGTCGCCGGAAAACGACCAGATGGCGGAAGCGGCTTACGACCAGTTCCAGAAGGTCCTCGAGCAGAACCCGAAGGACCAGTTGGCCATCATGTCCATCGCCAGCCTGTTTCTGAATCAGCAGAAATGGGATGACGCCAAACAGTGGTTCGAAAAAGCCATCGCCGTGAATCCCAACAACGCCGACGCGTATTACAGCCTGGGGTTCATCGCCTGGTCCAAGTGGTTCCCGGCTTTCGGCGAGGCGCTCGCCACGGTGGGCATGAAGCAGGAGGACCAGTTCCCCATCAAGGATAAGAAGGTCAAGGCGGAACTCAAGGAGAAATGGGATCCGGTGATCGAGGACGGGTTGAAGGACCTGGACAAAACGCTGGAGATCAACCCCGAGTACGACGACGCCATGACGTACGAGAATCTGTTCATCCGCGAGCGCGCTTACATGGCGGACACCAAAGAGGAGTACGACCAACAGGTCAATATCGCCGAGGCCTGGATCGACAAGGCCATGGCAACTAAGAAGAGCAAGGAAGAGAAGAAAGCCAAGCAATCGTCCGGCGGCATCGTCAACGACGCGAGTAAGTAGCTCTTAGAACCACTGCCTTCCCTACACGCTCGCGGCTGAAGTGCGATCTGCTTCGGCCGCGAGCGTTCGTGTTTACAGGCCCAGGTGGGGGTGCAGCACCGCCCCGGCGGATTACCACGCGCTGGCCGCCCGGCTTTGGTTAGCGCGAGCAACAGGAGGGGCTGGTGACGAGAATCTCCGGCTCGCCGGGTTGCCGGCTGGCACCATCGGCTGTGAAGTAGCGCTGCCCGGAGAGGTTGCGGTAGAGATTGCCGGCCACGGCGGAGGCCAGGCCGCCGTTGACGCCTCTGTAGGGGCTGGCCAGCATGACCACGACCACCAGCCTGTGGAAGCCCACTTCGTTGAACGAGCCGAACCAACCCATGAAATCGTGGGCACGAGAATCGGTGCAGGTGCCGGTTTTGCCGAGAATCGGCTCGTTGGGGTCATAGGCCGCGTTGCGTCCGGTGCCATACTCCACCGAGCCGCGCATGCCCATCTTGATATCGTCGATGCCGTTGGGCGCCAGATCCAGTTGGCGCTTCACCTGCGGCGCCAAATGCGACGCCTCCTCCTGGGTATGCGGATACTGCAGGTAGTACAGCGTGCCGCCGTTGGCGATAGCCGAAAGCAGCGCGGCCAGTTCCAGCGGCGTCATCTGGAACCCTTCGCCGTAGGCCGCCACCAGAATCATGCCGCCCTTCGGCTGCTCAGCCGCGATCTCTCCCGGCTGCTCGCCGGAAATATCCAGGCCAGCCTTTTCGCCAAGGCCCATCATCCGAGCGTAACGAACCACCCGCTCGAAGCCCAGACGGGTGCCCAGCGCGCCAAAGTACTCGTTGTTGGAGCGCGCCAGCGCGGTGGTCATGTTGTAGCTCGAGTAACGGCCAATGCGAATGAAGTCGTCGCGCTCCACCACGTGCTCGGTGAGGGCGGCCAGCGCGGTGACCAGCTTGATGGTGGAGCAGGGAATGAACCCGGTCTCGAACGCCAGTTTCTGGTTGACTATGGTGAGGACGCGCCCGTTGCCGGGGTCCACCACCACGACGGAGCCGCGACGCGCTCCCAGGGCTTCCACTGCGGCACGCCGCACGGTCGGGTCGTCGCCGTCCACGTCGTCCCCGTCGGTCGGGTCTACCGGCTGCACGCGGTGGCGCACCGCCGTCCTTCCGCCTGATGCCGCCGGTGCCGACGCGGCAGACGCAACTCCCGTGCCCAGCACGAAAGCCGCCGCAACCACCCATCCCGGTATTAGCCTGCTCATGTTCCGCGAAAACGGCTGCCGGCGCGGTCAAAAGCATGACCACAAAAGCTCTCAGTCCGACAGGACGTTGTAGTCATTATCGGTTACTCCGGCTCAGGAATCAACCTAAGGAATACACTACGATCTCTGGTTAGTGCCAGCGCTACTACTACCGGAAACCCGAATGTGTAAACTTCGCCCGGCTACTTCAGTTTTGTCAGTTTCTTGCGGATGTCGGCGGCGTTCTTGGCGTCTGCAGCCAGATCGAGGTACTTTTTGTAGGCGTCGCGAGCCGCGTTTTTGTCTTTGAGCCTCTCGTCGGCTTCGCCGAGCAGCAGCCACGCCTCGCTGTTGCCGTTATCCCACTTGGTGGCACTCAGGTAACGGCCGGCCGCAGCGCGGTAGTTCCCCTTCCTGGCATAAAACTTGCCCGCCAGCACATCTTTCTTCGATTGCAAGGGGTTAAAGGAATACGTTGTGGTCACCAGCGAAGAGTCTTCTTCCGGCGGCACTTCCTCCTTGTCGGAGGTGGCGGGCTGCGGGCGCTCCGTCTTGAGTTGGGTGGGCGGCGAATCGGACGGCGCCTGCGGGTTGCCGGAATTCTGGGCCGCCAGCGTAGCTGCGCCCAGTGCCAGCAAGGCTAGAAGCCGGCGTGACATAATTCAATTATAGCGTTCCCTCCGATGGACCTCCGTGAAAAGGCAGCGCAGCTTCCGCTGGCGCCCGGCGTGTATCTGTACAAGGACGGCGGCGGCCAGGTCATCTACGTCGGCAAGGCCAAGGTGCTGCGCCATCGCGTGCGCAGCTACTTTTCCGAGGACAAGCTGGCCGATGCCAAAACCGGGAGCCTGATCGCGGAAGCGCGCGATATCGACTACATTCTGGTCGACAACGAAAAGGAAGCGCTGGCGCTCGAAAACAACCTCATCAAGCAGTACCAGCCACGCTTCAACGTGCTGTTGCGCGATGACAAAACCTATCCCTACGTCAAGCTGACCAAAGAGCGCTACCCGCGCGTGTACGTGACCCGCCGCCTGCGTAAGGATGGGGCCACCTATTTCGGCCCTTTCTTCCCCGGCAACCTGGCGCACCGGCTGGTACACTTCGTCCACCGCTATTTCCTGGTGCCCTCGTGCAAGGTGGACCTGACGCGTTACCACCCCAAGCCCTGCTTGCAGTATCACATTCACCGCTGCCTGGGCCCGTGCGTGGAGGGACTGGTGGCTGACGATACTTACGAGGCTGCGGTGCGCAACGTGCGCCAGTTCCTGGACGGCCGGCACACCGATCTGGCACGCGATCTGCGCGCGCGCATGGAAGCGGCTTCGCGCGAGATGCGGTTCGAGGAAGCGGCCTCGCTGCGCGACCTGCTGGCCACCGTCGAGGAGATCGAAGAGCGGCAGAAGATGGCCGCTGCCACGGGCGACGACGTCGACATTTTCGGCTGCTACGCGGAACCGCCGCTGGTGGCGCTGAACGTCTTCCACCTGCGGCACGGCCAGATCGTCGACCGCCGCGAGTTCTTCTGGGAGGACCAGGCGGAATTCGACGAGCCGCAGTTCTTCTCTTCGCTGCTCAAGCAGCTCTATCTCGACCAGCAGTTCATACCGGCGGAGATTCACGTACCCGTGGACTTCGAGGACCGCGAAACGCTGGAAGAGTTGCTGAGCGAGAAGCGCGGAGCGCCGCGCGGGCGCGTCGAGATCCGTACGCCGCAGCGCGGCCAGAAGAAAGCGCTGATGGACCTGGTCGGGACCAATGCCAAACACAGCTTCGACGCGCGCTTCCGCGTCTTGAAGCCTTCCTCGAAGGCGATTCAGCAAGCCTTGCAGGACGCGCTCACCCTGCCCGCCGCGCCCAAGCGCATCGAGTGTTTCGACATCTCGCACATACAGGGCACCGACAAAGTGGCCAGTATGGTGGTGTGGGAAGACGGGCGCATGAAGAAATCCGATTACCGCAAGTTCATCATTAAAACGGTCGTCGGCAACGACGATTTCGCCAGCATGCGCGAAGTGGTGACGCGCCGCTACGCGCGCCTGCAGGAAGAAAAGCAGCCGCTGCCGGGGCTGGTGCTGATCGATGGCGGGCTGGGTCAATTGCACGCCGCGGCGGAATCGCTCGAGGCGCTTGGCGTTGCCGATCAGCCGCTGGCCTCGATTGCCAAGCGCGAGGAGATCATTTACGTATATGGGCAGGAAGACGAACCGGTGGTGCTGGACCGTTTTTCTCCCATTCTGCACCTGATCCAATCCATCCGTGACGAGGCGCACCGCTTCGCTGTCACCTTCCACCGCTCGCGCCGCTCCGCCCGCCAGTTGACCAGCGAGCTGGACACGATCGCCGGCGTGGGCGAAAAGACTGTGCAGAAGCTGCTGAAGCAGTTCGGCAGCTCGGAGCTGGTACGGGCAGCCTCGGAAGACGATCTCGCCAAAGCAGTCGGCCGCGCCGCCGCGCGGAAGGTGAAGGCCCACTATGGGCCCTGAGTAAGAATACAGGGTATTCGTCGTTTGGAATCAGTAACTTCTGGATACGCCGTGACTCGGCCAGAGCGTTTGTGCGAGCGCCGCTATTGGTTCGGCGTCTTCTGATCCACCACTGAGCGGATTGCCTTGCGCAGTTCCGATTCGGCCTGGGTACCGATGAACTGCTGGCGCACCACGCTGTCCCGGTCGATCACAAACAACGCTGGGATCTTATGAATTCCGTAACGGCGATGCATTTCGCGATTGACATCGAGCAGCATCGGCATCTCGTAACGGTGCTCCTCGACGAATTTCTTCACCGTTGCACGCGATTCATCGCTGATCGCGTAAAAGCGGACGGCGCCCCCAAACTCCGAGCGGATCTTCTCGATCTCCGGAAACTCCACGCGGCAAGGCACGCACCAGGTCGCCCAGAAATCGAGCACCACCACATTCCCATGCAGACTTTCGAGCGCCACGGATTCCCCATCCAGCGTCTTGAGAGTGAAGTCCGCAGCGCGATCGCCGATCCGAATAGGGTTGCCTGGAGGAGCCATTGTCTCGACCTCGGTCCAACCAGGGTCCGGCTCAAAGTGAAACAGGGAGTCGCCGACTTCCTGGTTCAACTCCACCAGTTTCAGTTTCATGGCGGTTTCGATCTGTCCATCAGGCGACTTACTCTTCTCCTTACACTGCAATATGACGAATCTTTGCTGGTCCACCAATAGTTCGACTTCCGTTTCGGGCGTATGTGCGCGAATCGAGTAGCAGCGCACACTCTCACGGCCCAGCGCGAAATCCTGCTGTTTCGCAATCACAGGATCCTGCAGGGTTTTGGCCAGTGCCAGGAGCCGGTGGAGCATGATGTTCTCCAGGGAATCGTGCAGGTCTCTGCTGGCAACCTTCGCGTCGTGCTCTTCATCGCTGTCCTCCGTCGGCGAGGTCGCCGACACCCGGGACCACTGTTTCTTGGATTCCAGGGCCAGCCAGATAGTGCTGCCATCGCTTACGGCCAGCGCCTGTTGTGGAGGCTGCTTCAAGCGAGCGAAATACCGGTCGCCAGTTGTGTTGGCCAATTCACATTCCGAAACTGCGGTCTGAGAGCTGCCCGCCGAATAAGTGGTTTCCTCCCTCTCCGCAACCATGTGGACCGCTTTCAGGTTGCTGTAAGTCAAAACCACTTTGTCGAGCACCTGCCGCGCCGTGAGCCCCCGCGCGCCGGTGGGGACAGCCAGTATCCACAGACAAACAAAGTAGCGCGTCATGGTATCGCCGCTAACCTTTGGTGCGACACGCCTCGCCGCGTTCGTGTCGATGCGTTTCACGTTCTCCCAGGAGTCGATCATCCTGACCACGATCGATTATACATCCGGCTACCTATTGTGGAGTTGGATATCTCGTTTATTCGGTTTGCTGGCGCGCCGCGGCCGGTCCGTGTCATACTCTTAAGTGGGAGATTGAAATGCGAAACACTTCATTCCCCGCATTCCCCGCATTCGCCGCGGTTCTCGGTCCGCTGCTACTGTTTGCTGGCACCGCCTCTGCGCAAACCGAACCAGTGGTCCCATCCCTTACCGGCGGCCCGCAGCCACAGGCTCCGAAGCCCCTGGATGTTCCTTCGCAGCCTCCCACGACCGAAGAGCGGGCGAAGCTCCTGGACGAGGTGCGTCAATACGCCCTCAACTATACGCACGGGCTTCCCGACTTCATCTGCCTGGAGCAGACCCGCCGCTACGAGGACGCCACCGGCGGGGAAGCGTCGCGGCTGGAGGATGTCCTCACGGCGCAGCTCAGCTATTTCAACCAAAAGGAGGATTACAAGCTGGTTTCGCAGAACGGTCGCGTAGTCCCCGGCACGTCATACGCTTCGGTAAATGGGGTCTTCTCGATGGGCGATTTCGGCACCACCATGCGCGACATCTTCGACCCCGCCAGTCATACCAGCTTTAAGTGGGAGAAGTGGACCACGCTGCGCGGACGCCGGACGTACGTCTTTTCCTACCGGGTCCCGCTGCGGTTGTACACCATCGAGTACCAGGCCGGGCAGACGGACGTTGTGCAGAGGGTTAAGGTGGCATATCGCGGATCGGTCTTCGTCGACAAAGAGTTGAATGCGATCGTGCGGATTACGCAAGAGGCCCTCAATATTCCGCCCTCGTTTCCCGCACGGGAAGCGAGGGAAACGCTGGACTACGACTTCATCAAGATTGGCGATGGCGAGTTTCTTCTGCCGCTGGAAGCCACCTTGCAGGTCCACATCCAGATGTACAGCGGCGCGGTGTGGAGAAAGAACGTGAAGGAATTCCGGCTGTACCGGAAGTTCTCGGCCAACGCGGCGATCAAGTTCGACGGCCAGGACCTGCCGCCGCTGCCCGAAGACAGAACCAAGGAACAGCCGCCTCAACTGCAGCCGCAGTGAGGTCCTGGCAAGAGATCCGTAATTCCAACCAGTGACGCGCCGCTTACGGCTCAATCACGATCTGCACGGGGTTGCTCGCCTGGCCGTCGGCGCTGAGGTGCAGTTCGGCGGTGCCGGCGTTAGTGAGGGCGGGGAGCTGCGCTTCAACCAGGTAGAAACCGATGTAACCTGGCGCCAGCGTGGCGAGCGTGACTTGGAGCGGCGCTCCATCGAGATAGACTTTCACGGCCGCCACCACCGCGGGCGGATCATCGAGCGGCGCCTGCATGCCGGTGGGCCAGTTGGGCTGAACCTTGCCGAGGCCGGTGGCCAGAATCTTCACGCGCCCGTTGGAATGGGCGGGATTGCGTCCATCGAGGGGTAGGTCGCTGTCGGCGTCGAACAATGCCGCGGCGCCATCGCGCGAAACCAGGATCGCCGGTGAGACGGGCTGCACCGCGAGTGGAAGGGTGAAGCTGCCGGCAGCGGTATCGAGCGCGAGCCCAACGCTCGGGCCGATCGCTTCGAACGGAACCTGCACCTGCGATTCGCCCTCCGCCGCGGCCAGCACGGGGAACTCGAGCTTGGCGCCGGTGGCACGGCTCACTTGCGCTCCCACCACGCTCAGCAGTGAACCGGGCGCGGCCGGCCGGGTGCTGAAATCGGCTGCATTGACGATGCGCGGCGACCGTGCGCGGTGTGGCGCCGCGGTGGCGTATACGCCGTAACCGTCGAACGCGGCATAAAGCTGGACGCCCGCCGGATCCAGTCGCACGTCATAGGCTGGCGCCGCCGGCAGCCGCGCCGACAGGTTCACCCAATTCACCGGATTGACGCTCGCGTTTTCCAAATCCGCCACGCCGTAAAACACGCCCGCATCGGTCGCCACATAAACCGCTCCTGCGGCGCGGTCCGCGGTGACTCCGTGCGCCGGCCGGTTGGGCAGATTGAAATCGAGCGTGTCCCAGAAGTCTCCGCCATTGGTGGTGCGCAGCACGTGTGGCCCGGCACCGGAGAGCGCGGCCAGCGCGACGCGCGGCTCGACGGGGTCGGCGAAGATGTTCTCCACGCGGCCGCCGCCGGCCGGCCACGCCGGGGCAGGGAACGTGCGGCCGCCGTCCCCCGAAACCCAGATGCGGCCGTCGGCCGAACCCGCGTAAACCGTGCCGCCCGATTGGCCCACCGCCGTGATCTCGGTCTGCAGCCGGCTCGAATACACTTCTTTCTGCAAGGCATCAGGCGAGTTGGCGTCCGCCGGTTGCCATAGCGAGCCCCTGGGCGGCAACTCCAGCGCGCCCAGGTTTGCCACCTCGACAATCGTCCCCGAAGTTCCGGTAACGGTCGAGAGGATGCGGCGCACCGGAAGATTGGGCAGCTCCTGGTTCAGCGCCGACCAGGAAAGCCCACCATCGAGCGAACGCCACACGCCAAAATCGTTGGCCGCCACCAGTTGATCGGCGTCTACAGGCGAAACCGCGACGCTGTTCACGCCATCGCCAATCAGCGACCGGGAACCGAACGCGGTCAGGTTGCGCCAAGTGTGGCCGCCGTCCTCGGAGCTGTAGAGCTGCCTTCCTAAGCCGAAGATTACATTGGGATTGGACGACGAAGTGAGGATTCGCGCGGAAGCTTCCGGCAGGCGTGCGGCGGTGGCTGGCTGGTTGGGTGGCACCTCAGGCGCGTCCGCCGCCGGAGTCCACGTTTCATAGTCGGCGGTCTCGAACACCGCGCTCGAAGCGGTTCGCGCATATAGTACCCCGCCGCCCGGAGTGAACCACACCTGGTCCACAGGGCCGGTGGCAGGGCCGGCCAGTTGCAAATCGACCGAGGCGCTCCCTACCTTCCGCCATGAGGGCGCCGTCTGGGCGAACCCTACCGTGGCGGCAAGAATCACCGCGACCGCGCAACAAAATGAAACGCGGAGTGTTCCTTTATGACACACGTGCAGTTCCATTTTAGCTCAAGTCCCGGTCGGGCATAATCATCAAATGGCTGATATCACTCGATTTGTGAAGTATACTTCCTTCCGGCACTATATGTGCATTGCAAGTTTGGTGCTAGACTTGAGGAGAAATGGCTAGGGGCGCTGGTTTCGAGTTTTCGTGTCCCGAAATCTGATATGGTCCGGCGCTTGAAGCACATGCGGTATCGGTCTACGCTGCTGCTGGCGGCCACCGTCGTCGTGTCGTTGGCATCGCTCCATGCTCAGGACGAGAGTGCGGCGACAGTCCTGGTACAACTGAACCGGGTCTCCGTGCTGGACAGCGCCGGTTATTTGCGGCCGCTTTCCATCGGCGACCGGCTGCGCCTGCACGAAACCGTTGTTACTGGTCCCGATAGCTACGCCCGGTTCCAACTCTCCGACGGCAGCACCTTCGATGTGTATTCGAACTCGAAGGTAGTCTTCCGCGAAACCCCTGGCATCACCGACCTGCTGGACCTGTTCATCGGGCGAGTGAAGGTTTTCATTGAACATTCCAAGGGTCCGAATCCGAAGGACGTAAAAACACCCACGGCGGTGATTTCTGTGCGCGGCACGGTGTTTGACGTGGAAGTACAGGATGCCGATGGAACCACGTTTGTCACTCTGGACGACGGTCTGGTGGACGTTCGCAACCTGACCGCGCCCGGCCCGTCGGTACTGCTCAAGCCGGGCGAATCCATTCTCGTCGAACCGAACAGGCCTCTGATTCCGCAACAGATCAACCAACACGCTGCGTTTCGCATCCTCTTGAAGGCCGCCGAGCAGGCCATGGCCCAGGTGTTAGTGGGCGGTCATGTCGGGCCGGGCATCGGTTCCGCCGGCGGCGTGGGTGCGCAAGGCGACAAGGGCAAGCCCGGCGGCAGCACCGGCACCGGCACCACCGGCACCGGTACCACGGGCGCGCCTGCCCCACCCCCGCCTCCCCCTGGCCCATAGATAGATTCGCTTGCAGCAAATAACTTTTCGCGGTTGGTGGTGGCGCGCACTCGTGCGTGCCGTGTCTCTACTCGGCAGTCTCTGCCCCGGAGCGGCGAACGTCGGCAGGAATATGTGCTCGACATTTGCCCGCAGCCGGATTCGGGCTCCGGAAGGAATCGCGGTAGGATCGTTGCGGCGGGTGAGCATCAGCAATGTGGCGGTGTACGACGCCGATCCTCGGCACGGCTCGATCATCAGCGGCATTCCCTATCGCGGCGGCCTGACTCGGGATCAGGTGGCGAAGCGGCCTCTCTGGTGAACACGTTTTTCTTCAGAGCTTCCGGCGGCGTGCCACCGCGCGAGCCGTTCGCCACCCCGGAGCGGGAGGAAGCATGTCTCGGGCCCTCGATGTTCCGTATGTGGCTGTTTTTTTGCCGCCTTTTTCGTGATCGACGAGTTGGAGGCTGAGGAAGCCGTGGAGCCTGCAGCCGGGATTTCAGCGGAGGCCGGCAAATCTGATACGATAACCTGCCGATGGCATTCCGGAAACTATCGATCCTCAGCTTACTCATCGCAGGCGCGGCGCTGCACGCGCAACCGCCTGCGGCGCCTCCGTCTCCCGCCGAGGTCACGCGCACGCAGTTGGCCTATACTCTGGCGCACTATACCAAGTATGAGTACAGGATTCCGATGCGCGACGGCGTGCGGTTGTTTGCCGCAGTCTACGTCCCGAAAGACGCTACCGCGGCGTATCCGATCATCCTGATGCGAACGCCGTATAGCATCGCGCCGTATGGCGCCGACAATTACAAGGCGCAGGTTGGTCCATCCTTTGCCGCGGAGGAAGAGGGCTTCATTTTCGTCTACGAGGATGTGCGCGGCCGCTACATGTCGGAGGGCACGTTTGTGGACGTGCGCCCGCACAAAACGCATTACGACGGCCCGACGGATACCGATGAGAGCACCGACACTTACGACACCATCGATTGGCTGGTGAAACATGTCCCGAATAACAATGGAAAGGCCGGTATGTGGGGGATCTCCTACCCGGGCTTTTTCGCGGCTCATGGCTTGATCGATTCCCATCCGGCACTGAAGGCGGTTTCCCCGCAGGCCCCGATGGGCGACGTCGGGAACGGCGACGATGGGTACCACAACGGCGCATTCCACTTGGCCGCGAACTTTCGTTTTTACTCGGGTTTCCTGCCGCGCAAGGGGAATGATCCGGAGCCGCCGCAACCGGCGGTTGGCTTCGAACCCGGAACGATGGACGCTTATGATTTCTTCCTGCGCATGGGTCCGGTGTCGGATGCCAACGAGAAGTACCTCAAGCACCAGAGCGTCTACTGGGACGACACCATCAAGCACGACACCTACGACGAATACTGGCAGTCGCGCGCGCAGGCGCCGTATATGAAGAATGTTACACCGGCGGTAATGTGGGTGGGCGGTTGGTTCGATGCCGAGGATCTCGCGGGACCGTTGAAGCTGTTCGATTCCCTGGAGAAGAACGGCGCCACCGCGCCGGATACGCTGGTAATGGGCCCATGGCGGCACGGCGGTTGGGCACGCGATCCCGGCGATACGCTGGGCAATCTGAGCTTCAAGTCGAATACATCCGGGTATTTTCAGGAGAACATCGAACTCCCGTTCTTCGTCCAAAACCTGAAGGGTAAGGGCAACGGACTGAAAGCCGCCGCGGATGGCAGCGTTCCCAAGGCGATCGTGTTTGAGACGGGACGCAACGAGTGGCATCGTTTCGACGCCTGGCCGCCGAAGAATGGCACGGTACGTTCGCTGTATTTCGATGAAGACGGCAAGCTCTCCTGGAGCGCGCCGCCCGCGGTGGGCTTCGATGAATATTCGAGCGATCCCAACAAACCAGTGCCCTCGACGGGCGAAGTCGCTCCAGGCATGGGGATGCCGGCGGATTATATGACGTTCGACCAGCGCTTCGCAGCCAGACGGCCGGACGTGCTGACTTACGAAACCGCGCCGCTCGACCACGACGTCACGATCGCCGGACCGATCACTCCCGTGCTGCGGGTATCTACGTCGGGTACGGATTCGGATTTTATCGTGAAGCTAATTGACGTTTACCCGAACGATTATCCCGACCCGGACCCGAATGCGAAAGGCGTCTACATGGGCGGCTACCAGCAGCTTGTGCGCGGCGAGCCGTTCCGTGGCAAGTTCCGCAACAGCATGTCGAAGCCGGAGCCATTCACGCCGGACCGGCCGGAGAAGATCGAGTTTTGGATGCCGGATGTGTTGCACACGTTCCGCTCCGGGCACCGCATCATGGTGCAGATTCAGAGTTCGTGGTTCCCGCTGGTTGATCGGAACCCGCAAAAGTTTCTGGATATTCCGAACGCCCATCCGGCGGATTTCCAAAAGGCGATGGAACGCGTGTATCGCGGTGGAGCGGAAGGATCGCATCTGCGCGTGCTGGTAATGGAATAAACAACGGTGGGAGTGCGCGCCGCGGGAAGGGGAACATGAAAATGCCAATCACAGCGTTGTTTTTGGATGTCGGTGGCGTCCTGCTCAACAACGGGTGGGATCATCATGCTCGCAGACGCGCAGCGAGGAAGTTCAATCTCGAGTGGGCCGAGATGGAGGAACGGCATCGCTTGACCTTCGAAGCCCACGAAGAGGGGAAGATCACGGCTGATGAGTACTTAGGCCGGGTCGTCTTCTACCAAAAGCGGCCGTTCACGCGGCCGCAGTTCCGGCGCTTCATGTTCGCGCAATCGAGACCTTACCCCGAGATGCTCGAACTGGCGGTGCAGCTTAAGGCGCAGCGCGGGCTGAAAATCGCCGTGGTCAGCAACGAGGCGCGAGAACTGAATGAGTACCGGATTCGAGAATTCGGGTTGGACAGGTTCGTGGATGCGTTTGTTTCCTCCTGCTATGTCCACGTCCGCAAGCCCGACGAGGAGATCTTTCGGCTTGCCCTCGACATTGTTCAGGCTCCCGCCGCGCACGCAGTCTATATCGAAAACACTCCGATGTTCGTCCAGGTCGCGGAAGGTTTGGGGATTCGAAGCATTCTCCACACGGACTACAGGTCTACCTGCGCGAAACTCGCCACGCACGGATTGCACGTCGAAGGCGCCGCAGATGAAGCTAAGCCGAAGGGATAAAGATGAGAATCAACACCAAGGACTTCCGTGTGCGGCCCGGAGAAAAGGTCGTACTCAAAGAGTGGCCGACGAAGGTAAAGCCGTTTTACAAGTCGGAGAAACAGTATCGGAGGACCCTGGAGGAACACGTCGCCGGGTTGAGCTCCGTGCAGCGCCTGTTTTACGCGTCCAAACGCTACGCGATGCTGCTGATTTTTCAAGCGATGGACGCCGCCGGCAAGGATGGCGCCATACGGCACGTGATGTCCGGGGTGAATCCGCAAGGCTGCCAGGTTTTCAATTTCAAGCAGCCCAGCGCGGACGAACTGGCACATGATTTTCTCTGGCGCACGACCTGCCGGCTCCCCGAACGCGGTGAGATCGGCATATTCAATCGTTCTCATTACGAGGAAGTGCTGGTCGTGCGGGTGCACCCGGAGATTCTTCGCAGCCAGGGGCTTTCGGAAGAGTTATGCAACGAGAAAACCGTCTGGGACGAGCGGTATCGCTCGATCGTGGATCTGGAAAGCCATCTTTATCGCAATGGGACGCGGACGGTGAAGGTCTTCTTGCACCTGTCGAAGGACGAACAACGGAAGCGGTTCTTCGAGCGCATTGATGAGCCGGAAAAGAACTGGAAATTCAGTCTTGCTGACATCCACGAGAGGGGATACTGGAAGCAGTACATGGAGGCTTACGAGGCTTGTTTGAGCGCGACCAGCACCCATCACGCACCCTGGTACGTGGTTCCTGCCGACGATAAGGAGAATGCCCGGTTAATTGTTTCCCGAATTGTCCTCGATACGCTGAATGAACTGAAGCTGGCGTATCCCAGGACCACCGCGAAGCGCCGGCAGGAACTGAAATCCATTCGCAAGCTGTTAGCGAAGTAGCGCTTGAATTATGGTGTCTGTTATGGATACCCGGCGCCGTGGGAAGGCGAACCAGGCGGCCCCTACCGAACTCGGTACGGCGTGCTGCTGCCTCCTGCATCACCGATCGTCAATCGAGCAGGCCGGTCTGTGACTGGGCCAGCACATGACCACTTTGCGACAGATAGCTCATACGGTACAGGTGGCTTCCCTGGCGATCGTCGACCGTCACTCGGCACGGGGAAACCGAACATGCGTAGCTCGTCTGGGCGCCGGATGGCGCCGTTACCACAATTTGCACGCTGGCCGCCGAAGGCACGTTGCCCAGATCAAATCCCACGAAGACCGCACGTGGTCGCGCAGCCTGCACGCCGCCCAGCCGCTGTGCGGGCCATCGCCAGGATGCGCCAATCCCGAAGAAGAAGCCATACCACTTTCCCGCGCCAATACCATAGCCCGTAGATGCGTTCAGGTTCCCGTTGCTGCTATCGCACGTATTTCCATCGCTTGGCGCATAAACGCCGCCAGTCGTAAATGCTGGATTGCCCATGCAGTTTCCGTACATCAAATCGCCCCATGCAACCGCCGGCGGACTTCCACCTTCCGACACGTAATAATCAGTCAACGACATAGAATTCTCTATTGTGTTGACGCGCTCTGCAGTGTAAGAGTAATTGGCGCCTGGAAGTCCGGTTGGGGGATAGCCACCATAACAAACCGCATTGCCCATCGAGGCTAACGTGATCGGATTACATGCGGGCTGCAATGCATAGTAGTTTGCGCCCGACACAGGATCGTATATGTTGTGTTCGAATATGCCGGCGTCATTCCGCAACGACGCAAACTCGGATGACACAGCCGGTTGCGTCGTAGCCGAGGCTTGCTGTCCCTGCAACCACGCGTATTGACGAATCCCCAGCATAAAGGGCTGAACGGCAAATCCAGTAACATTGGAGGTATAAGCGTAGTTCGTACTGTTTGTGCCGGTCCACGGCCGATTCAGGGTAATTGAGGAAGACGAGTTATAGAGGCAAGACCATTCGTACTGGCTCATCGGGTCGGCCTCGAACGACATGAACGACGTTACACCGTCACCGCCAACACTCCCATTATCGAACATCACGCTTGCGGTCGTGCTGCTGTTACCGGGCCAGGTTGCCCCAAAGCTAATCGTGAACTGCGTTGAACTGTCAGGCGTGGCGTAGACCCAGATGGTCGGCACTGAGTTGCCGTTCCGGTCCACCAACCCCGGCCCCGTGATAGCCACCCGATCCCATCCGGTCGTTGGGAATCCGATACCTGAAACGACGCTCGAACCGCTAATGACTGTAACGTTTGATGCCTGTGCGATTCCGAAACAAAACTTATTCGATAGACCTGTTCCGGTTCCAGCCGTCGATCCGTTAGTCAGCGTTACCGCGTTTGCCGCCGATTGAGACTCAGGCCACCCATAGAAGGTGGTGCGCCACGAGTTGTCTGTGTTACCGAACTGGTTCGCGCAGGAAGCCTCGTTGGCTGCATACTGAGCCAACTTGCTGTTCCAGTACTGGTGCCAACTTACCCCGCCTGGGGCATAGGCGGAAGTCGTGTCGGGGTCAAACTCAGCCGCCAAAGCCAAAAACGCCCCGGCGTATCCATATTCTCTCGAATCATCGCCATTACAATCGAACGATGCACTAGCCATGCCCGCGCCTCCCAGTGCAAACGAACGAATGTCTTTCCACTCGGTTCCGTGGCCGGTGTCGGAAAGCATGGCATTCGCCACGCCGCCTATGACGGGTCCGCCGTAGAACAGCAAGCTGCCGTTCCCACCGTTGGATTTCTGTGGTTGACGTATCCAGATATCGCCGATCATCATTGACGAGTCGTGAAACTGTTTGAGGCCGGAACGCAGCCATCCGGCTAAGTTAGCCAGATCTTCAGAATAGAAGTCCAAGCCGCCCGTGCTGGATTGGTTGTACCACCAGTTACCGACTTGGTAAGTGTATGGCTGTACGGTCGTGACCGGAGGGGACGCTAAGGCGCCTGGGTCCCAGTATGGCGCAATGTACGTGAGCGTGTCGGATTCGCAGCCATACGATGTGGGCCAGTACTTAGTAAACGATACTGCGGGGTCCAACCCCTGCGCCACCGTATACCCAAGATCGAGAAACACGTTGGGATTGACGATCCAATAGGTCAAGCTACTCGCTGTATCGGCATCCGATGGAAAAGGTCGAGCCAATATCAGATCGGTAGCGTCTGTAAGACTGGAAATTGGAGCAATGAACCTGAATGCCGTGCCTGAATGGGTGGCAGCCACCACAAAGTAATAGCCGTTCGCTGCTGTTGCCGAGGACCACGTGCCGCCCGTGAGGGCGACTGCTGTGGATCCGGCTGTCAATGCCACAGTGCCTGCCGAATAAGTAAGTGACCCGATGGGGCCAGGGACGCCGGCCGGGCACAACGTGCTCGTAAAGTGCGTCCCGGAACCAACAATGGGATCGTTCCCTACGACATCGCCGGCATTCCAAGAGTGAGGCGCGAGCCGTGTGCCATTTGAAGGGTCCGCATAACCTCGCCCGTCGTAGCAGAACGTAAGCGTAGCGGGTGTCATTCCAGAGACAGCGCAGACTCGGATCTCCTCAGCCGTCAGGCTGCTGCGATTGCTCGAAGCGCTGGAAATATAGATTCTCGCCGGTAGCGTGCTCAACTGCAAGGATGTGGCATCCGCGACGGTACAAGACGTGGCGCTACTAGAACACGCCGCAGTCAGGGTCGTTCCGGTCGACCCCATATATGTGGGTGCCATCCCGACACCGGTCCAGTTATAGCTCACCGTGCCTGTCTGCATGACTTCCCAGGTCGCATAAGGCCAGGTCGGCGACAGCCCATAGCTGATGTACTGGTTGTACCGCTGAATGCTGCCCGCCAGATGCCAGTAGTCCCCAAGCTCCCATGGGTTCTGTCCGAACGCGATCATGGGACCCAGTATCGCATCAGCCGCTGGATTCGCATTTACCACCAAGCCGTTTGAGTCCGTTGCGACTGCGCCTATGTGTGTTACGGCTGTTGCTGTATTGCCAGCCTGATCCGTCACGGTCAATTGGACCGCGTAGTCGCCAAAGACAAGCCCGGTAAGCGTAGGTGTCTGTGACGTCTGGTCGCTCCAAAACGGCGCCGTCTGCCCCGGATGCAGCAGCACCTGCCAGAAGCATGAAACGCTGGCGCTCTCTGATTGCGAGTAACTGCTAGCGCAGGAAAGGCCCGCTGGTCGCCCTGCGCGCCAACTGGGCTGATATCCCGGTATCGGTGCAGGCCATGATGGACTCACATTCGTATTCGTCATCAAGGGCACCACAAGAGACTGTCCCATCGTGGTCACGTAGCTCGCTCTGCCACTGCTCAATATCCCGTTGTATCTGCCGGGGCCGGAATCGTCAAGGTTGCCGTCGAATTTCCACTGGAAGACCAGGCCGGTGGTGGTGTCCGCCGTCACAGGTGGTCGGGAGTTGACGCCCACCGTCGCTGAATAAATACGCGCGTAGTTGATAGCGTACCCGCCGCCGTTGCCGTCACCGACACTCGCACCATTCGAGTAGGTGTTTTCCTGCGAGTAAGAAACCGTCGCATTGAACACTTGGTTTCCGTTGACGTCCCACGCCTGACACACGTCTGTTAAGGACGAGGGGAAGTGCTGAAGGCGGAACGTGACGAAGCCTCCCGGCAGGCCGTATGTTTCTACCTGAAAGCAGTTACCGTTATTGTCTCCCTGGCAGACATATAGCCTTTGGTCCGTCCCACTGAGACAATTCAGGTAAATATTTGCGCTGACGATGCCCGGATTAAATGTATGATAATACCCAGATCCGCAAATCGGCAGGTTTTGCAGGGACTCTTCAACTCGATACGGTGTTCCCGGAGGCAGCGCCGGTATCGAATTGTTGTAGACGGACTGGCGAGGACCAAGAACGATCCCCTGCCCACCGAAACAGAGCGAGGCCCAGAGTAACAATAAAGGTGATTTCATGTTAGTGGTGCACGCTCGCATGATACAGAGTCAACTGAAACTGGTCGCCCGTGTTATAGGTTTGGCAGCCGACACCCCAGTAGCTGGGAGAAGAAACGCCGGTCGTATCGCTTTCCTGATAAAGCTGAGCCCACCCGCCGCCCGTGTTGGTGTAGAACGTCCGGCTCGTGCCATCGTCGACGATCTTGGCGCGTATTGCGGGCTGCGTTGTCACGCTCGCTTCATTGGCGCGCTGGGAGTAACCAGAGGCATTCCAGTACCCTACGCCTACCATGGATGCGCCGACGCCGCCTGACGGATACCACGTCATGAGTTCCCATGTTGCGCCACCTGTTTGCGCACCCGTCACGCCGAAACCGCAGCCAAAGTCATACCAAGCCGAGGCCGTCGAGAGCAATTGAAAAGTGAAAGCGACTTCGATGGTGTAGGGAGCCGTCAATCCGATGGGCGCGGACATCGATTGAACTTCGAAAACACCAGAACCCATAGCATGCACGCCGGAAAACTGCACCGCGCCCGCCACGCTGGCAGTCGTTGGGTTGTCACTCCCGTTACTCGCTCCGGTCCACGTCAGAGCCGTCGGTTCAACCACCTGCATATCGAACGCGACTGGCTGCCATGCGGCGCCGTCGCAGATCCACTTCTTGTACGAAATGTCGGAGGCCCAAAAGAATGTGCCAGTGGCGGCGCCGTTGCAGGCCGGGCGGTTCGCATAGGTGTTAAACGCCGGTGCTGGAGCCGCCCCACCTTCCCCCCCGCTCTGCTGCGTCCACACGTCCGCCGACGAGCACTCATAGATCTGCTGTCCGGCCGCCGCGCCGCCGACGAACGCCAGCTCGCCCACCGCACACGTCGCCGGTAGGCTGCCGGATGAGGCAACCACGATGGTCGGCGTGGTGTGCGCCGCTCCGGAATAATCCTGCGTGCCCGCCGTGAAAGTGTTGCTCGAGTTCGTCGCTACCGCGTTGGTAACTTGTGACGCGGCGTAGTCCCCGTTCGCAGCCGTCACTGCTCCCGTCCGTCCAAACACGCTCTGCACCGGTCCCGATCCGCCTCCCGATGTCTGTGCCGACCCCGTTCCAAGGAACCGGAAATTGACGCCATCATACCAGATCTCGCGCATGCTGCCAGCCACGATGTCCGCCGCCGATGGATCGCTCGCGCCGTCTGCCTGCTTGACGCTCGTCGCTCCTAAGGAATCCACATTCAGCGTGGTGGCCCCCCCCGCTCCGTCCACATCGGGTACCCAATGCAGCACCATGCCCACCGTGTAGGCCGTCGCTGTCGGTGTCATCGAGCATGCGTACGTGGTCGGCGAGCCGCTGGCCGCATCGCACAGCAGGTTGGAACCAGTTTGTTCGCCCGGCAGTGTGGCGACTACCGCCGTATCCAGAGCCGACTCGATGTCGATTTCGGTTCCAGTATCTGTAATCACCGATATCAGGCCCACGCCCGTCATGAAGTTAGTTATCGGGCGGGATCCAACCGTAACGCCGTTGCTGTCTATTGTCTCGCTCCCGCCTTCCGAGGTCCACGTGTTGGCCGCCGAACAGCCGTACAGATTCGCCCCGGCGGACGCATCGGTGGCGAAGTAGGTCTGGCCCACGGTGCAGGCTGTGGGCATGCTGGCGAGCGTTCCCTGCATCATGGCGCTTGCTCCCGCCTGGCCGCCCTGCGCCGACCACGTGTTCACGGCAGTGCAGCCATACAGGTTGGCTCCCGTCGGCGCACTGGATAGGAAGAAGATCTGGCCCACCGCGCACGTGCTTGGCAGGCTGGTCCCGGCTTTAATCGGTACGTTCTTGACTTGGGTGCTCAGGTCTATCTGTGTTTGGCCTGCGGCAATCCAAACCGCCAGGACCATCCAAAGCATTCTCGGCATCTGTTCTCCTCGCCCCGCGCTCGCGTTCCTGGCAGCCATTCCGCTGCGAGCAAGTTGAGTTGTGCGGTAGACGGTGACTACCCGAAGCCAGGGGTTATTCAGGGAGCGCGAAACACGCCCCTCTCACCCACATTATTCATCGGGCAGGTGCCGGCAGCGTGGTGCGCACCCCTTTGTTTCTCTGGCAAACAACCTGTTTTCTGAGAATTACGGAAATTGCGTCAGGCTGTGACTGCCCCGGCGCTCCCCGCCGCCCGGCTTGGTTGATCGGGTCTAGCGTTAGGGATCACGCCCCATCACCATCCACCGGGCGTGCGGTTTTTCGCATCCGGCGGTCGAAGCAAGCGTATCCGCGAGGACGCGCCCGGCGCGGGCAGCCCAGCTTCGACGATTCAGCTTGGCCAACGATCAGCACGCCGCACACCCTCAACGACGTAGACTCATCTCGGCAGATCTTGACCGCGGCAATCGCGGCACTACAAAGGGCTGGCATGGCACCGCAAATATTTCAAACCCCCGGCCAACCTTTACCGGCGATAAAATCTTGGTACACTTTGAGCTTGAAGCGGTCCGCCAGCAGGCTCTGGAGCATGATCGGAACCGGCCCCTGGGGATAGTTGAGGAGACGACCATATGGAATGTCCACACTGTAAATTTCGCTTACCAGACGGCTACGCGAGCAAGGACGGCTCTTGTCCAATCTGCAATCAGCAATTACCTGTACCTGTACCTATTAGGAAAAATATATATAACTGTCCCTACTGCAAAATATTCTTACCCACGGACTATGTGGAAAATGGTGGCAACCTTTGTCCATCGTGCAGAAAACAATTTGTTATTAAGAAAAAAGCACGGAGGTAGCGCGTAGGTAAAATGACCATTTTGCGCTCTCGGCGTTTTCCGACACGCGGCACTGCTTTTTGCCGATCTCTTTGTCTTAGCCGTCTTAACTCAGCTCGGAGTCGGCTGGTACCAGCGCTGGGTGGGCGTGCGCACCGATCTGCGATGATAAGAACAATTCAAATCTAGAATGTTTTGGCAAATCTTTGGGTGTGTGCCCTCCCTCCCTGAGTATCGGAGTCACACAGAAAGACCAAAACCAACTTAACAACACGGCGCAGACTGCCGCGCAAGTCAAGGTCGGTGACGGACGGAACGTTCCCGGGCCCTGCCACGCCGCGCTATGGCACGAGCATGATTGGCGCCTGCCAAAAGGCAGCTTTCTGGGCGGCGGGGTCGACCACTGAGATCTGGCAGTTATAGCGGCCGGGCGGCAGCTTGGCCAGCGACAGGCTGAACTTCAGCGGCAAGGTCTTGATGCGGCTTTCGAGCAGCTCCGACACCTGCAAGGGCGGGGTTTCGAACACCTTCGCCCGGCCGCGGTAAAACGTCACGAAGGCGACCACCGGCTCGGGCGCGGCGGCGGATTCGTAGGCTTGCAGGTACACATACATCTCTCGGGCTGCGCTGAATACTCTAGTCACGCTGGGGATCAACTTCTGACCGTCCAGAACTAAGGGATTCATCACCTGCAGCTTGTCCTTGCCGGCGGTGTAGAGAGCGTCACGCAGATCCACACGCTGGCTGCTCAAGACGACCGAACTGATGGGGATCCGCTTGTCTTCCTTATTCAGATTGGGAATCACGAACTTACTCATGTAAGTGCCGATACGGCCGGTTTCGTCATCGCGAGCCAGCACTTTGATGGAGTAGGTTCCGGGTAGAAGGGTATAGCCGGTGTCGTACTCGATGGGACGCTTAACTAGCTCGGCGGCGGTTTCGCCGCTCAGCTTAATATCCACCTTGTCGCGAATGTTCTGGATGGTGGTTCCGTACTCGTCCTTGATTTCGCCGATGAAATCGATGACCGTGCGCTCGGCACCGCCGCGCCTCGCTAGCGCCAGCTCGCTGCCGGGAATCTTCATCACTACCGGCACGTAATATTCGGCGTGGTTGAGCTGGAAGTAGTTGACCTCCATGGCGATGGTCAGGTCGGTGATGGGGTCCCCGAGCATCAGGGCCTCTTCGAGCTGCCGTTCCTTGTCCGCGACGGTGAACTTGTTGAATTCCTTTCCGCCGAAGTAACCTTGCCGGTAGTCGAGCTTGGCGGAAGTAATTTCCTTGAGCGAGATCTTGACGCGGCGGAACTTGCCATCCAATGCCGAATTGGTCGTATAGTAGCCGATGATGTAGTAACTGGAAAGGGCTTCCTGCGCTTCGAGGATGCCGCGGCCAAGGTCGTTGACATCGAGCAACGCTTTGCCGCCCGTGTCGGAAGCCAGCGTGTACATCGTATCCTGCGAGCTTTGCAGGCTCTGCATGTTGGCCATAGCGCCCGCGCCGGTATACATGGACAAGCCGCCGGGCGATCCTTTGGTGGCATCGCCCATCGGCGGCAGCGCCACCAGGCCGCGCGCGTCGATAGTGAACATCGCGACGTTGGCGCGAATGGCAGCATTGGTGGTGGCGCGCAACTGGGCCAGGTTATCGACGCCGTTGAGCTGCATGCCGCTGGCAAAGTAGATGAGTGCCTTCTTCTCATTCAGGTTGCCGAGCATTTTCGCGGCGGTCTGAATGGCGGAAAGCTGGCGGTCGGTGTTGAAAATGTTGAATTCGGAATCGTCCTGGCCGAAGGCGGAGAAGGTGTCCGACGCCATGTCGTCGCTGTCGGATTCCTGGAATCCCTCGCCCACGCCGACGATCAGCTTCTGGATGGTCTGCTGCAACAGGTCGCGGTCGGCCGTGAAGTCCTGCAGCACTTTCACCGCGCCGCCGTCGTATTCCATCAGGGCCACCAGGTCGGCGGTGGTGATCTGCGAGCGCAGAAACTTCTGCGCCGCCCCGAGCGCCCGCAACTGGTCCGCCACCGGCATGGCGCTCATGTCGAAATAGAGCGCCAGCAGCCGCCGGTCGCGGTAGCGGATGTCGCCCGGAGCCTCCGGCGCAATCGGCGTGCTGGTGACGGCCGGCGCGGCTTTCGATTCGGTCAGTTGCGCCACCGTCGTGGGCGCCAGTGCGGGCGCGGGCGTGTTATCGAGCTGCTGAAACTCGCAGAAGCTGATGGTTTGCGGCTGGCCGTTTTCGGTGACCACGAAATCCCTCGCCGTCAGGCCTTCGATGGGTTTGCCACTCTTATCTTTCACCGATACGGTCTCCACCACCAGTTGCGTGGTGGATTGAAACTTCGCCGCCGGTTCGGGCGGCTGCTGGGCGAACGCGCCCGCTGCGGCGAGAACGGCGAGGGCGGCGAGCGATGCGCCCAGGCAGAAAGCCGGAGCGGCCGGTTTTTCGCTGGTCATCATCATCTTAGAACCTCAGGCGCAGGGTGACCTGCATGGCGCGCATGGCGTTGGCGGACGTGGGCAATCCGAACAGGGCGGTGTCGGTCACGGTAGTAACCCAGCTCGAATACGTCACATGGTTGAGCACGTTGGACGCGTCGAAGCGCAGGTCCGCATTCCAGCGATCCGTGACGCGGAAAGTTCGCGCCATGGATGCGTTCATGCTGAACTGCGCCGGCCCGGTGATGGAATTCCGCCCCGCGTCGCCCCACTCGCCGGTGGGCGGGGCGGTGTAAGCCGCGGGATTGAGGTTGCGGCCATCGGTCGCACTGTAGAGGGGCGCGCCGGTATAGTCGGGCCGGATGCTTCCGGTTACGCCGGTGCCGCTGACGGCAGCCAGGTAAATGGGCGTCAACGGCATGCCAGTGCCCGCGGTGGGCTGCAGGACGAGCGTCCAGTCCTTGAGTACGGCGCCGCGCCAGCCGCTCACCAGCGTTCCGCCAGCCACGCCCATGCCGGTGGTGTATTGCAAAGTTGAATTCACCGAGTGGCGCTGATCGAAGTTGGACAGACCGCGCTCGCCGCTCAGGTCGAGCCAGTTCTGCGCAATCAGCGTACCGCCCTGCCCACGCCCTCCCAAGGTGGAATCGTCGATGGCCTTGGCAAAGGTGTATTGCAGGCTGGCCATCAACCCGTTGTGCAAACGGCGCCGCAACTGCGTCTGTGCCGCTTCGCGCGTGGAGTTGCCATTCGACGTTACGTAAAGGAACCCGGTTGGGCACGAAGGGCAGGGATCGGCCGCGCCCAGCGGATAGGTATTGGGCAGGAACATTTGCAACCCGCGCGCGCCCTTGATTCCCAGATAGGTGAGACTGGCGACCAGCGATCCCGGCAAGTCGCGCTGCACGGAGAGATTCCAGTTGTGGGAATAGCCGGCGCGCAGGTTGGGATCGACGGCGAAAGTGTTTTGGGTTTTCGTGGGAGACGGAAGGAACCCGTCGGCCAGAGACAGCGGATTGGCCGCGGTGTTGGCGACGGTGAGGCTTTTCGACAGCGGGGCCTGCTGCGCCAGTTGCACCGCCAGCGGCTGGTAGAACGAAGTGTTGTAGTAGATTCCATAGCCCGCCCGCACCACCATCGAGGAGCCGAGCAGCGGGTGCCACGCGATGGCGACACGCGGCTGGAAGGCGTGCCGGTCGGGGCGCAGCAGCGAGTCGGGGTAATGCTGGCCGGTGAGCGAGCCGACCGGATTCGAAGCCAATACCGGCGCCACAGCAGAAAAATCCGGACTGGCGTCCAGGTTCACCAGCCGCCCGTACTCTTCGGTGACGGGGGCGCCATACTCCCAGCGCAAACCCAGGTTGAGGCTCAGTCCCGGGCTGACGCGCCAGTCGTCGGATACAAAGGCATCGGAAACGGAATCCCGGAAATACTTATCGGCATTGCCGAACGCGATGGAGCTGGTGTCGGGCACGCCGAGCAGGAAATCCGCGAAGTCGCTTCCGGTGCCGGGAACAGGCGAGCCATTGGAGTAGACCTCGGTCGCGGCACCGGTGAAGGTGAAGTTGCCGCGCGCGTTCTGCTGCGTCAGGTAGTTGAACTGCTGCCGGCGAAAATCGCCGCCGAAGGTGATGTTGTGCGCGCCGTGCAGCCAGAACAGGTTGGCCGAAAGGGCGCTGGTCTGCAAGCGATTGTTGGCTGCCTGGGCGTCGGAAAGCCCGCTGATGCCGGAGGAAAACTGCAGGTTGGGCGGTCCCCAATCCACCGGGCTCTGGTCGTTCCCGGTGATGCCGAAATCTTCCGAAACGTTCAGGCGGTTGGCGAAATCCGGCGTGACGCGCGAATCGGAGTGGCTGTACGAGTAGATGAAACTCGCGGTGAACCGTTGCGAGAAGAAGTGGCGCCAGTTCACGTTTCCATTCACGCCCAGCGTATCCGTGACATCCACCAGGTCGAACAGGTTGGGCGTGTCCGAGCGCGAATCCTGGAAATTGAAACCGCCGTTGAGCATATTCTTCTGATTGAGCATCTTGTTGAAGCGCGATTGCAGGCTGTCCTGATGCGTCGCGCTCTGGGTCGGTATCTGGTAATTGTAGCCGGCCGACCCGGCGAAATTGGGCCGCGGATAAAGGCTCAACAGTGCGACCGCCTGCGGGCTGATGAGGGATTGCGGGATTTGGTTCCCCGGAAAACCGGCTATTTGGACCGGCTGGCCTTGCAGGTTGAGGACCTGCGACAAATCGCCGGCACGTTCGGCCTCGGTGGGCATCAAACCGGTTTGCACGCTGTCATTGCGATTCCGCGTCCATTGATAGCCGACGTAAAAACGATTGGCCCAATTATTGTGCATCCCGGGAATTTTGAGCGGACCACCGAAATTGGCCATGCCGGTGAAGTGGTTGTAAGAAAGTTTGGGCGTGTTCTGGCCGGTGATGGAAAACGGGCTGGCGTCCAGGTTCGAATTGTCCATCGTGAAGCCAATGCTGCCGTTGTAGAGCCCGCGGCCGCCAGGGCGGAAGTTGCCGAATGCGGCCGACTGGCTGAAGGCCGAATTGGCGCCGTTGTTCACGCTGCCATTGATAAGGAAGCCGTCGTCGGCCTGCTTCCCGGCCTCAGCCACGGCCTGGCTATCGGATTGAGTGTCCACCTGGGCGGCGTCGGCCGATGCGTTCACGTCCGTCTTCTGAAAACCGTTCTGCGGCGGAGCCACGGTCGGAATCGCGTTCTTCTTGCCGCCAACGGAGGGCGCCGGCGCCGGTGCGGATGCCTGTGCCTGGGTGGGGGCCACACTGGCCTGCGCAGGCGGCGCGGCCGTGCCATGCATCTCCGCCAGCGGAAGCATCTGCAATTGCCATTCGGGGCTGGGCGCGTCGGGCGCTACGGCTACTTCGCGCTCGATCGGCGCAAAGCACAACATCTCGACGCGAATTGTCCAGATCCCTTCGGCGAGATCCGGAAAGGTGTAGGCGCCCTGCTGGTCCGTCACCGCGGTCAGGCGTTTGCCGGCCTCGGTTGCGGTCACGGTGACCCCTGGCACCGGCAAACCGTTGAAGGTGACTCGCCCATGGTGCTCCACGGCGGCCAGATTGAAAAGCGCCACCAACAGGAGAAGGCAGATTTTAGCGGGCCGGCCAAGGCCGGCCCAAAGTGTGGTTTGCAATCCTGGCATTCTCCGCCGCCGGCCGGAGCCGGCGCAATTCTATAGTCTCACCAGTTATAGACTCCCGCTGGCCCGCAACGTTGACCTGGCATGAGATTAAGACGAAGCACTCTTCTGAATATGACGACGGCCGGCCAGAAAATGTTCGCCCCTTTCGGGGGTTTTTGTGGCAAAACCACTTCCGGAACAACGGCTGCCAGCTATGGTTGCGGCACGAGCACGCGTTCGGCCATGGCGTGCTTCAGCGCCTCGATTCCCTGCCCCGTCACGCTGGAGATTTCGAAAAATGGCAGTCCGCGCTCTTCGGCCAGTTGGCGCAGGCGGGCGACGCGCTCCGGGTCCTGCGCGGCATCCATCTTGGTGGCCACCACGATCATCGGCTTTGCGGCGAGTTCCTGGCTGAAACTAGCCAGTTCGCGCATAATGATCTCGAAATCTTCCTCCGGCTGGCGGCCGCTGGACGCCGATAAATCGACCAGGTGCGCCAGCAGGCGGGTGCGTTCGATGTGGCGCAGGAACTGGATGCCCAAGCCCGCGCCGGCGTGCGCACCTTCGATGAGGCCGGGAAGGTCGGCTACTACGAAGCTGCGGAAGTCGTCGAGCTTGACCACGCCCAGATGGGGTTCCAGGGTGGTGAAGGCGTAATCGGCGATTTTGGGGCGGGCGGCGGAGATGCGGGAGATCAGGGTGGATTTTCCGGCGTTGGGGAAGCCGACCAGACCGACATCGGCCAGCAGCTTCAACTCCAGGCGCAGGCGTTTCTCTTCGCCGGGGCGTCCGGGCTCGTGCTCGGTCGGGGCCTGGTGGGTAGCGGTGGCGAAGTGCGTGTTGCCACGGCCGCCACGGCCACCCCGCGCGGCCAGGAATCGCTGGCCGGGTTCGGTGAAATCGAAAAGGCGGACGCCGGTGGCCTCGCCGTAAACTACGGTTCCGACAGGCACCAGCACTTCCAGCGAGCGGCCGTCGGCGCCGGTGCAGTTGCTGCCCTCACCGTGCCGGCCCCGCTCGGCGCGATGTTCGGGGTTGTAACTGAATTGAAGCAGTGTGTTCTGGTGAAGAGTCGACACCAGGTAGACGTCGCCGCCGCGGCCGCCGTCGCCGCCCGAAGGGCCGCCGCGCGGGACGTATTTCTCCCGCCGGAAGGCCATGCAGCCGTTGCCACCGTCGCCGGCTTTCACCAGGATGCGTGCTTGGTCCAGAAATAGCATGTCGTAGGGCCGGGGTGCCGCGGAGTGCGGATGTGCGGGCACGTTGTAAGGGCCGGGCACGCCCGGCCCCTACAGAGGAAAGAAGTCTTACCGGACGGCGTTGATGCGGACGAACTTGCCGAGGTGGCCGCGGTCCTTGAATTCGACCACGCCGGTCACCTTGGCGAACAGGGTATCGTCTTTGCCCCAGCCGACGTTGAGGCCGGCCTTGATCTTGGTGCCGCGCTGCCGCACGATGATCGAACCGCCGGGAACCAATTGGCCGCCAAACACTTTCACGCCCAGCCGCTGCGCGTTGGAGTCGCGCCCGTTCTTGGAACTGCCTAAGCCCTTCTTATGCGCCATACGTCACCTATGCCAGAATCTCGCCGACCTTGATTTCGGTGAAGGCCTGGCGATGCCCGATGGTTTTCTTGTACTGTTTCTTACGCTTGAACTTGAAAACGATCACCTTATCGCCGCGGCCGTTGCCTAGGATGGTCGCTTTCAGGGTGCGCGCCGAGACCAGGGCGCCATCCTCGAATGCGGCCTTCACCGGCAGCTCCACCTCCTCGCCGACTTCGCCCGGCAGCTTTTCCACACGGACGACCTCACCCGGGGAAACCACATACTGCTTCCCGCCGGTTTCAATAATCAGTTGCATTTCAACCTCTGCTTTGGGAGCCGGAACACACGGAGTGCGTCGGGAACCGCTGGAGTAAACTTTGAGTTTACTACAGATCCTGGGCCGGCGGCAAACGCAACCGAGCAAACGCTCGCCGGGCGTTCGGTTCAGGCGGGTTCCGTCGAGGAAGGGCGCACCACACGCTGGCGTTTCCCACCGGTGCAGAGTAGTACCTGCGGACGGGTGCGTGGTTTTTGCGACTCGCTTTCCGGCCAGTTATGATAAGCTGTAGACTGAGTTGTCTGGGCGGAGTTCTTCCACAATTTGGTAACGTCGGGGCCACCAAAGGCGTCCAACCAAGCGAAGAGTAGCGGCCCATCCGGGGAGATGGTGGCATAAGACATGGCTGATCTCTCAAATTCCAGTAGTTCATTGGGCACCAGACCGGACGATCACCTCGCCCGGTTGCTGGTGGACGATATCGAGGATCCCTGGTACAAGTCTTTCTGGCAGAATGTCAAGGAAACCATTAACCCGCCCAAGCTGCCCCCGCTCGAGCTCACTTCCCATCCGGTGGCAGTAAAGGATATCTGGGGGCTGTACGGACGGCAGAAGAAGTCGTTCGTGATGTCGACCGGCTTCCAAGCGGTTGTGGTCCTGGCGGCCTTCTGGGTTTTCTCGCTTCCGGCCGTGCAGAAGACGGTGAAACAAGGCGTGTCGGTGTTCTTGCCGGATCTTTCGCCGGCGCCCGAGGTGCAGGTGAATAAGGGCGGCGGCGGCGGCGGCGACCGCTCGTTGCTGGCCGCCAGCAAGGGACGCTTACCGAAGATCGCGCCGCGGCAGTTCACTCCACCCGCGGCGGTCATCAACAATCCGAATCCCAAACTGACGATGGACCCCACCATCCTGGCGCCTCCGGATGTCGCAATGCCGAACGTCAACATGAGCCAGTACGGCGACCCGTTGGCCAAGCTGGGTCCTGCCTCGAACGGACCAGGCTCGGGCGGCGGCATCGGTTCCGGCCATGGCGGCGGCGTAGGCTCCGGCAGTGGAGGCGGCTTCGGCCCCGGATCGGACGGCGGATTCGGCGGCGGCGCCTACAGGGTGGGCAATGGTGTCAGCGCGCCGGTCCTGCTCTTCAAGAAAGAGCCGGAGTATTCCGAGGAGGCTCGCAAGGCCAAATATCAGGGCACGGTGGTCCTCGCCATCGAAGTGGATCCCAGCGGCCGCGCCGTCAACCCGAGAGTGGTTCGGAGTTTGGGGCTGGGGCTGGACGAGAAGGCCCTGGAAGCCGTGCGCCAGTGGAAATTCAAGCCGGGCTACAAGGACGGCAAACCCGTCACCGTGGCAGCCACGATTGAAGTCAACTTCCGGTTGCTGTAGCAACTGGCCAAAATCGAAAATGGAAATGACTGCCGGAACAAACCCGGCGGTTTTGTTTTACGGGCTAAGGTTGGCCTATCCTTGCGCCGTCTGGCATTCCGGGCACGGGCAGATGTGGCGGAGGTGATCCCAGGAGTAAATGCCGGCGTTGTGGCCGTCGCTCCAGTTGATGCGGATAGCGTAGTTGCCCACCGGTTCGGCGCCCAACATCTTCAATACCGGTTTGAACATCGGGAAGGGGTTGGCGGCTTCGGGCTGGCGCGGCGGGGTGCCGTGCGCGCCCGTGCAGCCGGCGCAGGGACACTTGTCCCGCAAGTAAACCAGCGGGTACTGGCTGTGATGGCCGTCTTTCCAGTCGATCTTGATGCCGCCGGATTTGGAGATGGCTATGTGTTCGGGGTCGTTCGCAAGGCTCATGTCTGATTGAAGAGGCGCTCGACGTCGCGCACGCCCGAGATGCGGCGCATGGCAGAAACCAGCTTCTCAAGTTGCTTCTTGTCGCGCACGTCCACCGTCATCTCCACCACGCCGCCGACCTGGTCGGTGAGCGACCTGGCTTCCAGGCTGCGGATGTTCGTACTTTCGTCGGAAAGCACGCCGGTCAACTGGTTGAGCATGCCGGGGCGGTCGTCGGTGTGGACCACGATGCGCACCGGGAACGCGTCGTCCACCGCCCGCACCCATTCAACCTCAATCTTGCGCTCGACGTCGTACATCAGGTTCTGCACGTTGGGGCAGGCGCGCGAATGCACGGCCACACCCTTGCCGCGGGTCACGTAGCCCACGATGGCTTCGCCGCGGATGGGGTTGCAGCATTTGGCGCGGTAGACGAGCAGGTCGTCCATGCCGCGTACCTTGATGACGGCGTCGTGATCCGGCTGGCGGCCGGGACCGGCCGGCGCACCGGCAGCGGGCTCGACCTCGGGGGCGAGAGGTTCGGCCGGTTCTTCCTCCACCTTATCCGGAGCCACCTTGCTCAGCACCTGGCGCGCTGAAAAGCGCCCGTATCCGAGCGCGGCGTACAGATCCTCGGTTTTCGAATAGCCGTAACCGGCGGCCACCTGATCCAGATCGGCGCGCGCTACGCGGGCCAGTTGCACGCCCAGGCGGCGGGCTTCCTTTTCGAGATACTTCTCGCCGATCTCGATGGCCTTCAAGCGCTCGCTAAAGTTGATTACGTGTTTGATCTTATTGCGCGCGCGGGAGGTGCGGACGAAGGCCAGCCAGTCCTTGCTCGGCTGGTGGCCGGGCTGGGTCATGATCTCGACGATGTCGCCGTTGCGCAATTGCGATCGCAGCGGAACAATGCGGCCGTTGACCTTGGCGCCGACGCAGGTATTGCCCACGTCGGAGTGGATGGCATAGGCGAAATCGATCGGCGTGGCTTCGCGCGGCAGCACGATCACCTTGCCCTTCGGCGTGAACGTGTAAGCCTCTTCCGGGTAGAGGTCCACCTTGAGCGTGGACATAAACTCGCCGGGATCCTGCATGTCGCGCTGCCATTCCACAAGGTGGCGCAGCCATGCGATGCGCTGGTCGTCGGCCGCCGGGCCTTTGCGGCCTTCCTTGTACTTCCAGTGCGCGGCGATGCCTTCCTCGGCGATGCGGTGCATTTCCTCGGTGCGGATCTGCACTTCGAATGTCTGCCCCTGCGGCCCCACGACCGAGGTATGTAGCGACTGGTAGAGGTTGGGCCGCGGGATAGCGATGAAATCCTTGATGCGGCCCGGAATGGGGCGCCAGCGATTGTGGATAACGCCGAGGGCGGCGTAGCAGTTCTTGACCGAGTCGGTGAGAATGCGTAGCGCCATCAAATCGTAGACCTGGTCGACCGTGATTTTCTGCCGCCGCAGCTTCTGGAAGACGGAGTAGGGACGCTTGACGCGGCCCTCGATGCGCGCCGGAATGCCTTCCCGCCGCAGTTCGGCCTCCACCGTCCGGCGGATTTCCTCGAGGAATTCCTCGTTGGAATGGCGGCGGCTCTCGATGGAGGCGATGATTTCGCGATAGGCGTCGGGCTCCAGGTACTGGAAGGCCAAGTCCTCGAGCTCGCCGCGCACTTTGCCCATCCCCAGGCGGTGGGCGATGGGAGCGTAGATTTCGATGGTCTCGCGGGCGATGCGCTGGCGCCGTTCGGGAGCCAAATAGCCGAGCGTGCGCATGTTGTGGATGCGGTCGGCCAGCTTGACCATGATGACGCGGATGTCCTCGACCATGGCCAGCAGCATCTTGCGGAAGCTTTCCGCCTGGCGATCCTCGGCGGAAAAGAAATCGAGTTTGGAGAGCTTGGTGACGCCATCGACGCAGCGCGCCACTTCTTCGCCGAACTGCTCGCGGACCTCGTCGACGGTGACGCTGGTGTCTTCCACCAAATCGTGCAGCAGCCCGGTCTCCATACCGACCACATCCATGCGCATTTCGGCGAGAATGCGAGCCACCATGATGGGGTGGACCATGTAGGGTTCGCCGGAATCCCGCATCTGGCCTTCGTGCCGCACGCGGGCGTACTGATACGCACGCTCGAGCGGAGCCAGGTCATCCTTGGGGCGGTACTCGCGGATCTTAGCCTCAAGCTCGCGGTACAACTGCCCCACCGGATCGGACGGCGGCGGCAGAGGCACGGGTTCCGAAAGGCTGGCGGGTTCGGATGCCACTTTCTTCGATTGTAGCAGGGGCGGCAAACCGCTCCGTGCTTCCCGGGCGCGCAGCCAGCCATAATGGAGAGGATGGAAACTCCAGTAACGGTTGTGATTCTGGCCGCGGGATTAGGGACCCGCATGAAATCGCACAAGGCCAAAGTGCTGCACCGCGCCGGCGGCAAGACTCTGGTAGAGCACGCGGTGGATACGGCGCTCGCGCTGACTCCGGCGGAGCGCGTTTTCGTGGTGGTGGGCTATCAGGCCGAGCGGGTCCGTGCCGCCATTGCCACACCCGGCATCGGCTTCATCGAGCAGACCGAACAGCTCGGCACAGGCCATGCACTGCTGGTGGGGCGCGAAACGCTTTCGCGTCTCGATGGCTACCTGGTGATCGTCTACGGCGATGGTCCGTTGCTGCGGGCAGCCACCGTACGCCGTCTCATCGAAACCCTGGAAGCGAGCGATGCTTCGGGCGCGCTGCTATCGGCCGACATGCCCGACCCTACCGGTTATGGGCGCGTGATTCGTGGCGTCAGCGACAGAGTGAAGGCCATCGTAGAGCAGAGCGCCGCCACTCCCCAGCAACTGGCGATTCGCGAAGCCAATATGGGCATCTACTGCTATCGCGCGGAACCGTTCTGGCGGCACGTGAGCGAAATGCGCCCCGATAATCCCGCACACGAATATTACCTCACCGACATGGTGGAGATTCTCGACCGCGCGGGACATTACGTTACGGCGATGAAGATCGACGATCCACGCGAATGCCTGGGGATCAACGACCGGGTCGAACTGGCAGAAGTGGACCGCTTGCTGCGCGAGCGCAAGCTGCGCGAGCTGATGCTGGCGGGCGTGACCATCGAGAAGCCCGAGACGGTGACCATCGATAGCGGCGTCGCGATCGGCATCGACACGGTGGTCGAGCCATTTACGCGCATCCTGGGCACTACCACCATCGGCGAAAACTGCCGTATTGGCGCGTCGAGCATTATCGAGGACTCGATCCTGGGTGACGATGTGGTGATTGGTCCGCTGACGGTGGTGACCGCTTCGCGCCTGGAGCGCGGCGCGCAAGCCGGACCGTTTTCCCGCCTGCGCCCGGGGAATTACGTCGCCGAGGGCGCCCACATAGGCAATTTCGTGGAGTTGAAAAAGACCCGGCTGGGCGCGGGTGCCAAGGCCAATCACCTGGCCTATCTGGGCGATGCGGAAATCGGCGCCAGGACCAACATCGGCGCGGGCACGATCACCTGCAACTACGATGGCTCGCGCAAGCACCCCACGCGGATTGGCGGCGGGGCCTTCGTGGGAAGCAACTCCACGCTGGTGGCGCCGCTCGAGATCGGCGACGGCGCTTACATCGCGGCCGGCTCCGTGATCACCGACCCGGTTCCCGCCGATTCGCTCGCCGTGGGCCGCGCCCGCCAAGTGAATAAAGAGGGTTGGGCTAAGAAGCGCCGCGCCCGATCAGCCTCCCCGCCAGCCGGCGAAAAATAACGCTGCGGGCAGGCCATTCAGCATCCGACGGCCGTTGCGAGTGTGTCGGCTGTATGAGGGCCATGGCGATGACTCTGTATTGCTTGTTCGACGGCCTGATCGGCCATCTGGAATCGATCGACCTTTCCGAGCCCGATACGCCGGAGCGATCCGAATGCGAAATCGGACCTGGAGTTTCGCGACCATCTGGTCAGGAAAGAACCTCCTATACCAAATAACACCTCTGGATGCTGGCACACCTCGAAGACCAGCCTCTGCTGGTGGTGTATAAGAAAACGCTTAGAATGAAGCACTTCCGTGCTCTTCCGTACCTGGAGAGGGCCGAGAGGGCTCCTCCCTGGATCCCCGGTGCCGCTCGGGCTGAAAAAAAACACCACGGGGCATACTGACGGCGAACCCAGATTGCAAAATGCCACGCTCACTGAATCGTCACATAAACCGAAGAGTAGTGGGTGACGGGCCCGGTCGTGCCTTGAATCTGCGCGTGAGCCGAACCAGTGGCCGCGACATCGATTGTCGATGATTGCGACGCTCGATTGTTGGCGTCCCCGCTGTACTGAGCGTAGATTTCATGCGTTCCTGGCGACGGCAACGCAACCTGTGCCGTTGCCGTACCGTTCACTAGTGTAGTTGGTGGCGCGAGGGCACCATCTTTGCCGTTCTCCCAAAAATTGACCGTGCCTGTAACTGCCTTCGAGGATGTCACCGTCGCGGTGAGCGCGAGCGAAGGCGTGTTTGCGGCTGGAATTTTAGTGGCTGACGCCGTGATCGCAGCCGTCGTAAGTACAGGATTGTTCTCGTCACCGCCTCCTCCACAACCAAACGCCAGCGCCACGACACAACTGACAGCGAGACCCAGCGCCACGCGGTAGCTCCGCTTGTGTGCGGACATCAACCACAGAAGCATCAGCAGCACCGCGCAAACACAGCTCCCTCCGAGTCGCCAGGCCGCTGGCTTGGAAATCCATATCATCCCTCGACGCCGCTTCCGCAGTGCGCTTGACGTTCCAGAGCTCGATGGTCCAAGCGAAGTCAGTGTTACGGTTGCTGTCCCCGAAGCATTGTTCGCGAGACGAATGGAAGCGGGAGAAATCGTACACGCCACATTCATAAGGAGTGGATCAGAACAGGTCAAAACGACAGTGCTGCTCATACTTGTCAACGGTGCGATGGTAATCGTCGAGGAACCGTTTTGGCCGGCAGTTATGGTCAACAAGCCTGGATTTGCTGTCAGCGAAAAATCCGGCAGATTTACAGCCACCAAATTGCTGGACGCCGAAGCGGTGCCGTAATTACTGTCACTGTTGTAGGTAATCACGAAGTTCTCGCCGTTTGTGGGCTTGACCGTTGCGCTCAGTTGAATCGCCCAATTTCCACTCTCGTCCGCGGTTGTGATGGTAGTCACGCCACTTTTGATTTGCCCGTCGGCGGTGCCAGATAACGTAACAGTTCCCGTCGGTTTCAGTGCCGTGTTCGAGCTCGGAATTGCCGTGTCAATGATGCCAGTGATTGTCACCGTGCCGCCATAATTCACCGTCGTCGGGCTAACGCTGATACTGGCTGTCGCGCGATGAAGCACATTAATCGTCGTCGAAGTGGTTGAAGCTGCGTAATTCGAATCGCCGCTATATTGAGCGGTAAGCGCGTACGAACCCGCGTTGGGTATCGTCACCGGAGTCGAATTGATCCAGAAAAAGGGTGCCGCGCCATTCAGCCCAGGCTCTGCCGCCACCGGAACAGGGCTGCCAAGCTGAGCTGTCCCCACGAAAAACGCAATCGTGCCCGTCGGCGCCACGCCCGATTGCCTTTGCACGCTTCCATTAACACTGACCGGAAATCTTACGCCTTCGACCAGACTGCCCACTGTCAAAATCCGCTCCGTAATCGACGTCTGCAACCCCGGCCGCCCGGGCTTCCGGTAGATCGGTTGCGCGATCGCCCGCGTAAACGCGATGACATCCGTAATCTCCGCGGCGCTCAAGGTCTTCCCGTAAGGCGGCATCATGGAGGACTTCCCGAGGGCGCTCCCGCCCAGCGTGATGATGTTCTGCATGTACTCGTCGCTTTCTCCATTCAGTTTTTCGCCGTCGTTCATCAGCGGGGGCATGGGCGCCATGTTGCTGCGGTTTGATGGGCCCACCGGGCTGGCACCCGCGTGGCACCACACACAGTACTGGTAGAAGATGCGTTTGCCGTGCGCTTCCTGATAGCCCAGCTTGATCAGCTTGGTGTTGTCGTTCCAATCGAGCTCTGTGTCGTAGGCGCCATAGGCAACACCCGGCTTAACTGGCGCCGTGCTCCTATTGCAGCCGGAGAGCGCCAGCGCGCAAAGTACCGCGCACACAAGGGGGGCAGCCACCAGGAGTTTCACTTTCATCGGCCCACTCCTTGCAAGGTCACGCGCACATTCGCGGCATTCTCGGCAGTTTGCAGGTTGATCCCTGCGCGCAGCGTCATCAGGTACGCCGTGAGCGCCCGTATCTCTTCGTCCGTGAGGTTACGGCGGGGCTCGATCGTGTCCGGTTGCAAGTCTTGCGGGTTGCGTAGCCACGCTTCGATCCATGCCGGCGTCAGCCAGTTCCCGGAGTTGTTCAGATTCGGGCCCACGTAGCTGCCCGTTCCACCAATCGTGTGACAGGACTGGCACCGGTATTTCACTTCATAGAGTTGTTTGCCCGTCGATACCATCGCCGGGGTGAATTGTCTGGAATCCACACTCTCCGGATTAGCCCCAGGTTTTTGCATGGCCGTCGACAATAACTCCGCGGCGACTGCTGCATCCTTATCCGGCATGCTGAATTGCGGCATGCGCAGAATCAACGTCGGACGGATGGTCTGAGGATTTTTCAGGAAGTCCGCGATCCACTTTTTCTGTGCGCGGCTGCCTTCATAAGAAAGGTCCGGAGCAAGCGTTCCGCCATAGCCGTTAAAGCGATGGCAAGCGTAGCATCTATAGCGCTGGTAAACCTGGGCAAATGCGCCCACGGCCTGGAAAGATCCTTCTTTTCTGGGTACAACCAGATGCTGCAGAGCACTGGTGGGCGCTGGCCCTATCTGACTCAACAATGCGGTGGTCGCGGCGTCCATATCCGCCTGGTTCCAGTTGTACAGCGGCATGCGCGAGGCGGGATTTACCGATACCGGGTCCTGCAACTTCGCTTGAATGTAGGAAACCAGGTCGTGCTCGATCTTTGCATTGCTGAACTCCAACTCCGAAGCGTTCCTGGCGCCCACAGCGGTGAGATCGGTCCCAAAGTCCTTCTGCGCGCCGATTCCGGTCAATGCGTGACAATTGGCGCAGCCTTTCTCCCTGAACAAACGCTTTCCCGTCTTTACTTCTTCCTCCGTGGCCGCGCCGAGTTGCGGCACATTTGCTAGCAGGGCGGAATCTGCGAGCTTGTTGATCACATACTGCGAGACCTTGTAGAGGACTTCATCGCTCCACCCATACCGTGGCATCGTGCTATGCGGCAAATAACTTTGTGGGTTTCGCAGCCAGGCGATCAGCCATTCTTCGTTAACCTTACTGCCCACCTTGGTAAGCTCCGGGGCGATTTCTCCTCCGATCATTTTGGACTCACCGGCGCGCCTGGCTGCCAAGGAGTGGCAGGTGGTGCACATCATCTGCCGGAAACGCACTTCGCCCTGGGCAAGGAGTTCCGGGCTTTTACTCAACATGGTTACCACCGACGGATTAATCTTGTACGTCTCAGTCGGCTTGGCCTTTTGCACGCTCAAGAACGCGGAGAGGGCATTGATCTCGTCTTCCTTCAGGCGGAATTGCGGCATGCGCGGCTCGGCCTCATAGCCGTTCACGGTGACTTTGCCGTCTTGATCGACCATGGTACGGGGTTCCTTCAGCCATTTGTAAATCCACGGGCGCGAGACCTTATATCCCACACTCGAGAGATCCGGGCCCAACTCGATTGAATCTGGGTTGTTGAGCTTGTGGCAAGCCTGGCAGTTCAGGTGCGTCAGCAACTCACGGCCGCGCGCGAGTTGTGGCGCCTCCTTTAGATCATCCTGGTGGCAGCTCCCGCAGGAGGCTTGCAGGAAATGAGCAGGGAGGATGGGTTTTTCCCAATCCGGCGTGGTTTCGTGTGCTTCAGCTACTTCGGTCGCTAAACCCTGGCCGCGATGGCAAATGGTACATCCCCAGTCGCGAACACCATGGTAAATGGGCGGGTGTGCGCGAAAGGGCTGTGGAACGGAAGCATCCGCCAGGCTCGGTTTGGTAATGCCCTGATGGCAGGTGGTGCAGCGGTCCGTCACGTTCATTTCCGGCAACCACACCTGATCAATGCTCGGACTGTAATCGGCAAGAAGCTTTTTCGTGTCCGGCCGGGTCTGTGCGTACTTCACGAACCAGCGCTTATAATGCTTCCACTCCGCACGAAAGTCCTTGAGGGGCGAAATCGCCAGCACGAGCACGCAAACGACCGTGGACAGAGCGAAGGCAAGCCGCAGCTTCTCCGACAACTTGCCCATGTCTTCAGGCGGCATGTGTCCCCCAGGGCCACACCCAGGACCACCCGGGGCCCCGGAAGAACGTCCCTACCACCGTCAGGCAAAGGACCGTCGCAATGAACCACGTCATGATCCACCAGGAGAGCGGCTTGGCGCGCAGTGCGCCCATCCGTCCGGTGGTTGCCTTCGAAAGATACGACGCCACCAGCAGACCCGCGACAAGCACGGTCGGCACAATAATTGTCCAGGCGTCCACTACCACCAGCACGATCAGCAATGCAACCACTACCCAGAGGACGATGCCAAATCGCTTGGAAGCTTGTTCGCTCCAAAGCGGCTTTCCTTCCACGTTTACGTTGAAGTAAGGGATCACGCTGAGCGCGATAACCACCAGCGTAGGGATCAGAAATCCGGCCACAAACGGCGGGAAAAAGTGGAGCAATTCCTGCAAGCCCAGAAAATACCATGGCGCCTTCGCCGGGTTGGGTGTGAGCAGAGGGTTGGCTAACTGCTCCAGGGGCGCATCCCAAATCAACGCAACTAGCACCATCGCGATGATCAGCACTTCGAAAACGATGGCTTCGCGCACCAGCAGGTGCGGACAGCTCATCACTTTGCGCTCACGTTCATCTTTCACGTTGGCAGAAGTATTGCGTGTAATGAAGACAATCCGGCGGGGTTCCTTCTTGGCGTCGGAACTGAATCCTGATTCGATTTTAGTTTTGTCCATCATCGTCTTTTGACCCCACCGTCAGTCCGCCGTCCTTCCGCACACGCCACAAATGCACGCCGATGAAGAGGAACGCCAGCAGCGGGAGAATGACCACATGGAGCACGTAAAACCGTAACAGCGTATTTTCGCCGACAATGTGTCCACCCAAGGCCACGAAACGAACTTCGCTTCCGATGACCGGCGCGGCGGAAATTATGTTGGTGCCCACGGTAACCGCCCAGAATGCCAACTGATCCCAAGGCAGCAGGTAACCCGTATAGCTCAGGAACAACGTGAGGAGCAGCAGAATGATGCCAACCACCCAGTTGAACTCGTGGGGTGGTTTGTATCCGCCGCGATAAAATACGTGAAACATGTGCCAGAACACCAGCAGGACCAATAGGTGCGCACCGACACGGTGCACGTTCCGCACAAACACTCCGTTCGACACCACGAAGCGCAGGTCCTTCATGTCGTAATAGGCCTTTGGCGTCGCGGGATGGTAATAGAACATCAGGAGCACGCCGGTCACCACCAATGTGATGAACAGCAACAGCGACAATGACCCTAGATAGTAGGCTGCCCGCACGCGCAACGATTTTTCTCTCACCTTCACCGGCAGCCAGTGCAAAAACAGGTTGCCGAATACCGCGAGGCTGCGTGTGCGGTTGGTGATGGCCGGGCCGCGCCGGAAGATGGACTTCCAAACCCGTGTGGTCCGGAGGCTCTCGAGAGCGGTATTAAACGAAGTGCCCATGGTTTTCCTCAGACCTTCAAGACCTGATCGGCTTTGGTGATTTGCAGCTTATCCACTTGCAACTCACCGTCGGCGGTCAGGTTGATCGCGTAGTGTGGTAGGGGGGGTGTCGCGGGACCGTCGATTTTTTTGCCGTTCGGCTGAAATTTGCTGCCGTGGCAGGGACAGGCAATCATGTTCGCTTCCGGTTTCCACTGAGTGATGCAACCAAGATGCGTGCAGACCGCCGAGACCGCGTAAAATCCCGCCGCAGTACGTACGATGTAGACCTGCTGGTCTTGCAGGAAGGTGACAGAGTTCACCGGGTAGAGATCCGGATTGCCGGCGCGAAAGGTAGTCGGCAGCTCGAACAGGACCTTCGGCGAAAAGAACTGATAGGTCAACGCCGCGCCGCCCAGACCGGCAACTCCTAGCGCTCCCAAGGTGATTTCGTTCAGAAAATCCTTTCGTGACACCTCCCGCTTTGCGTCTGCATTTGCCTGTGCCGGGTTTGCCTTATCGTCGCTCATGGATTCAGAACGATCTCCTCATGGGCTGCAAGCTGAAATCCTGGTCGAATACCTCAAAAGCTTCCATCGAAATGGTGTTCACAGGGCAGCGTTCCACGCACAATCCGCAGCGGATGCAGATGGTTTCATCCTTAACCATTACGGAGCCCTCAACCTGGTTCAGTTCTTCCGGCGAGATGTTCTGGAGGTCTAGACTGCGTAGCTCGCGTTCTTCGCCCAGGCGTTCCTTTTCTTCGCCGGTGAATGCGAAGTTCTTTAGCGGCACCAAAGACAGGCAGTTCTCCGGACAGACATCCACACAGCCGCCACAGAGGATGCACTCTGTCCCATTCGCCTCGGTGCCCTCGAAGATCGTATTGATCCAACACCGTAGGCAGCGGCTGGCTTCTCGACGCGCCTGCTCCTCGGTGTAGCCGCATTCCACTTCCGCCACGCCAGTGCGCCGTTCGATCGGCAGAGCAGGCACAGCCAGGCGTGAATACTCGTCGTAATGGGCAGCCATTTCGTGGTGGTCGAGCACGGTGATCCGCACGAATCTTTCTTTTGGTTTCCATTGCGGGCCGCGCAGGAACTTGTCGATCTGCAGAGCCGCCTTTTTGCCGTCGGCTACCGCATTGATGATCAGGCGCGGCCCGAACGCAATGTCGCCGGCGGCGAAAATACCGGGCGCAGTGGTCATCAGAGTGTCGGGATTGATCTTCAATGTGCCTTGGCATGTGGTTTCGATGCCGTCCTCGGGCTTCAGGAAGGAAAGATCGGAAGCCTGCTGGATAGCCAGGATCACCGTGTCACATGGAATCACGGATTCGGTTCCCGGCGAGAACTTTGGATTGAATCGCTTGTTTTCATCGAATACAGAAATGCATTGGATGACTTCGAGGCCGGTAAGCTTCCCATCCTTCCCCACGAACTTCGTTGGGCCCAAAGAAGGACGCAGCTTCATGCCCTCAAGCAAACCGTGTTCGATTTCTTCTTCGGATGCCGGCATCTCCGCGCGCGACTCCAGGCAGACCAGCTGCACATCCCGCGCGCCCATGCGCAACCCCGCCCGCGAAACGTTCAGGCACTCCTTCATGGCCACGTCCATTTCGCTGGAAGTTGGCTCATTCGGAACGCCGGCATTGGCCATGTCTGCCACAAGCTTCGCCTGCTGTTCCCGCATCGCCAACCGAGCCACGTCGATGGCCACGTTGCCGCCGCCGATCACAACGACCCTCTTGCCTATCTCAAACCGGTAGCCTAAGTTTACATTCAGGAGAAAGTCGATGCCTTTGACGACTCCGTCCAGGTCATTTCCAGGAAGACTCAACTCGCGGCTGCGGTTCAGTCCAAACGCCATCAGCACCGCCTTGTACCCTTGCCGCCGCAGGTCCTCGAGAGTGAAATCCCGGCCGAGCCTTTTGTTCAGCTTCAACTCTGGCCCGAGATCGATAATCTCGCGGATCTGCGCTTCCAAGACGCCGCGGGGTAAGTTGTACTCCGGGATGCCGAGGTGCATCATGCCGCCTGGCACTACCGACGCTTCAAAGATCGTCACCGGATAGCCCAGCAATGCTAGGTCGTGCGCCGCGGACATCCCCGCCGGACCAGAGCCAATAATCGCGACTTTCTCGCCAAGCTTAACGTTGGGCTTGCCGCCAAAAACGTCGATCGGATTCCTCGACTCCGGCCCATAGCGTTCAGTGACAAAGCGTTTCAGCGCGCGGATCGAGATGGGCGCGTCAAACTCGCCGCGGCGGCATGCGGACTCGCAGGGATGCCCGCACACGCGCCCGCAAATGGACGCGAACGGGTTGGGGATGCGGGCATAGCGATACGCTTCCGCGTATCTTCCCTGAGCAATGAGCGAGACGTACCGGCCAGCCTGTGTATGGGCTGGACACGCCTGCATGCAAGGGAAGTTGGACTCCAACCACTCTAAATCGACCAGTCTGGTTTGCGCCGTCACGTGTCGCTCTCCGGATCTGCGATCACAATGTGCACTACAAACACCCCGAGGAACGCAAAGAACCTAAGCACGTCAAGCTCGGGTTTGTAGAACGTTGGTTGGGTCATATGTCAGCAGACCTGACGCGTGGCTTGAGCGGCTGAGTGCTGCGGGTCGGAGACTGGCGAATTTGTCCACCGAGCCTCCATGAGTTGGTCGGTTCCCGATATGCGTGAGATGACGAACTCACCGCCGGCTTGATGTTGCCAACTCTCTGCTGTTGCAGTGCAACGTTCGCTGCTGTGAAAGCAAGTGTGGAAAACACCAAAACGAAGAGCAAGCCGATTAGCGGGTTCATAGATCATTGAGTGTTAAGCATCTGTAATTCCGATATGTAAGGTCCCTGTTTTCAGTCTGGAACCTGCAAATCTTTCGGAGTATGTGCACTGATTTGGGCCCACTTGAATCGGCAATCTACCAGAAAGACGCCATTTGAGACGCCTCACTAACGCAAAACTGACGCGAGAAATAACGCGGGATAACGCCAGCACAATCCGTTCCGCTGGGACCTTTTCCACCCCCCTTCGGTGATGTCGCCTAACAGTGCTATGCCACTGATTCTTAAGCAACTCTGTCCGGATCTTTCCCAGATCTGGGCAGCATTCCGGACATCGTATGAAAGGCTGTTCCCCTATCGGTACGCGTTAAATCAACGAAGGCTGGAGGGCGCGGCAGGAAGAAAGCGGACTGAATTCCTCGGGGCTAAATTGTCCAGTGCTCATTGCTGAAGCCTCCCGCACCATTACCCCTCGGAGGGCGTCGGCAATTGATCCTGGGACAAGCCAGGGATGCCCGTGTTGAAGCCCATGCGAACCTGAATCTACGCACCATTACGCCTCGGAGGCGGTTCGCGACTGATTCTAGGGCTTGCTAGCGCCTCGGGCAGATATGGGCTGTCGCAGTAGCAAGCATCCAGGCTGGACGTCGGCATCACTCGATGCCGTCCGTAGTGCTCATCTTCGTCTCACTAATTTGGAGCATGTCCAAATCGTCGGCATAGTGCCGTGGAGGTTGAGACAGCGGATTCCTGCTAACCCATTGAAAACAAGATCATAAGATTTGGCGACCATTCTGGCAGCTGGAATGCGTTTGCCCTTTCGGGAAATCAGGCAGGGTCCAGCGCGGGGGAACTGAACAGCGATAGAGTTCCGGCCGACTGGGACCGAAAGGGCGGTAGCTTGTCCCAAACTCGTTGAAAGGCATCCATGAGCACCTCGGAACAGTGGTTCGCTCTTCGAGTGAAATCGCACTGTGAGAAAGTAGTTTCCACGATCGCCCGCAACAAGGGGTTCGAGGAGTTCTTGCCACTTTACCAGTGCCGCCAGCGGTGGTCAGACCGCTTGAAGTTGGTCGATTTTCCACTTTTCCCCGGGTACGTGTTTTGCCGATTGGACCCGCAGTACCGGCTCCCGCTATTGACCATTCCCGGGGTTCTCCACTTTGTGGGAATCGGAAAGGTTCCCGCTCCCATCGATGAGGAGGAAATCACCGCGATTCAAAGTGCCGTAGCGTCCGGGCTGCTGACTGAACCGTGGCCCTTCCTGGAGGTTGGGCAGCGCGTCCGGCTCGATGACGGACCTCTGGCTGGCCTGGAAGGCTTCCTCGTCGAAGTTCGCAAGCGATACCGGGTCGTTGTCTCCGTAACTCTTCTGAAAAGGTCGATGGCGGTGGAAATCGATCGTGAGTGGGTCGAGCCGCTGGACGCTAGCGGGCGCCGCATGGCGATCCCGATCAGAAGCTCACTGGTCGCAAATCCTTCGCGTATGTAAGTTCAAATTCTGCCGTAATTCTCTAGTCATCAGCGCTGCCTAGAATCGTCAGGTAGCGTTAAAGCAAACCTCGGCACGCCAGTTTTTCCCACGCCAAAGCGAGGGCTTTCCTGGGGAATGCCATGCTGTATCGGAGATCGATTAGGCAAACAACCCAGGCTCCGTACTGGTACGCGAGCAGTACAAAAGCCCGAATTTGGCCCTACATCGGGAATGCCCTTCGAATGCAACGTAACTTATAGTGGCCTCACTATGAGGTATCGTCACTCTTCACTTATCAACCAGTTTCAACAGCGATAGGAACGGTGAACTTGTGTTGAACAACATGCTCCGTCTTCGAGAAAACCCCCGGTTAGCACAGCGCTCTTCCATTGCTCCCAATGAACCCGAAGATTTTGGGATGCTCCCCCAGGAAATATTCATGCGATTGCTCCGATTGGAACGGAAAAGAACCGAGCGTTCCAACCGGCGTTTTGTGCTGATGATTCTTGAACCTGGCGAGCTTCTGAAATTTGGCGACCCAGAAGACACTCTCGACAAGATTCTGCGTGCATTGTCGCAGGCAACCCGCGACACCGACCTGAAAGGATGGTACCGGCACGGAAGTGCTATAGGAGTCATTTTTACCGAGATTGCTGCCGACGACGAAAACTCGGCTGTGCGGGCCCTTTCTGCAAAGGTCACCGACACGCTTTATGACGCACTGAGGGTTGAGCAGATCAACCAGATCAGCCTCTCTTTTCACGTCTTTCCCGAAGATTGGGATAACGATGGCCCGGATGGGCCAGCCAACTCGACCTTGCACCTGGACCTGGCAAGCGGCACCCACAAGAAGCGGATCTTGGCTCTCCTGAAGAGGTTGATTGACATTGCGGGAAGTCTTGCCATCCTGGTCCTTTGTCTTCCAGTACTGGCCGCAATTGCGATCGCGGTCAAGCTGACCTCGAAGGGCCCCATCCTCTTCCGCCAAACCAGACTAGGCCAATACGGAAGGAAGTTCACGTTCCTCAAATTCAGGTCCATGTACTTCGGTAACGACCACGCAATCCATGAAAACTACGTGAAGCAATTTATCGCAGGCGCGGCAGGGACAGAACAAACTGGACCAAACCAGAAAAAGCAGTTCAAGTTAGTCTCGGATCCAAGAGTCACACGCGTGGGGCAATTCCTGCGGAAGACCAGCCTGGACGAACTGCCGCAATTGCTCAACGTCCTTGGCGGCGAGATGTCGCTGGTAGGGCCGCGACCTCCGTTAATGTACGAGTTCAAACACTACGACTTATGGCACAAAGAGCGCCTCATGGCGATGAAACCGGGCATCACCGGCCTCTGGCAAGTTGAAGGGCGAAGCAGGGTGAAGTTCGATGAAATGGTTCGCATGGACATCCGGTACGCTAGGTCCTGGTCGTTGTGGCTGGACATTAGGATTCTGCTCCGGACACCGCTAGCAGTCATTTCCGGAGCTGGCGCGGCTTGAAACTGGAACTAGGATGATTCGAGTTGGCATTATCGGTTACGGCTATTGGGGGCCGCAAATTGCGCGCAACTTCAACGGCGTAGAAGACTGCAAAGTCTCCGTAATCTGCGACAAGAGCCCGGCCGCTCAAACGCGGATTCAGCACGCATATCCGAGTGCGCGTGCAACGGGCGACGTTTCGGAAGTGCTCCGCTCGCCGCATGTCGATGCCGTCGCTGTAATCACGCCCGTTTGGACACACTTCGAGTTGGCCAAGGCAGCCCTCGAAAACGGGAAGCATGTCTTTGTCGAAAAACCGTTTACGTCAACCTCTGCGCAAGCCGAAGAACTGATCGAGTTGGCCGCAAAGAAGCATCTGACGATCATGGTCGATCATACCTTCCTGTTCACGGGTGCGGTCAAGAAGATCGGGCACTTGCTCGAGGACGGCACTCTAGGCAAGCTCTACTACTACGATTCCACCAGGGTCAACCTGGGCCTGTTTCAGCACGACGTTAACGTCATTTGGGACCTTGCACCCCACGACCTTTCGATCATGGACCACCTCCTGCAGGCGAAACCCGAGTATCTGGCGGCAACGGGGCAAAACCATGTGAATAGCCACCAGGATGTCGCTTATATCACTGTCTATTTGAGCGACAACGTGATTGCGCACTTCAACGTCAACTGGCTGTCGCCGGTCAAGGTGCGAATGACCCTACTAGGCGGCGAAAAGAAGATGGTAGTGTGGAATGACCTGGACGCGGATGAAAAAGTCAAAGTTTACGACAAAGGCGTGGATATCAAGAGCCGAGAAGGCGTTTACCAGTTGCTCGTGAGTTATCGCACGGGTGATATGTGGGCTCCCAAAGTCGAACCGACTGAAGCCCTGGCCTCGGAGATCCGATACTTCATCGATTGCATTACGCACGACAAAGTGCCCTTCAACGATGGTCTCGCCGGTTTACGCGTAGTCAAATTGCTCGAAGCGGCGGACCGATCGCTGGCAGATATGGGTGCCGCTGTACGCCTATGAGAGAATATAATTGCATTGCACCGGACGTGACGCTTGGAAGGAACGTAAAGTTCTCCAAGTTCATTAACCTCTACGGCTGCGAGATCGGCGACAACACAAAAATCGGCGCCTTCGTCGAGGTCCAAAAAAACGCTAGAATCGGAAAGAACTGTAAGATCTCCAGCCACACCTTTATCTGCGAGGGCGTGACGATTGAAGATGAGGTGTTCATCGGACACGGAGTAGTATTCATCAACGATACCTACCCAAGAGCTACGAGCGGGATAGGGGCACTGCAGACGGAACAGGACTGGAAGGTCGAGGCCACTCTCATCAAGAAGGGCGCCTCCATCGGATCAGGCGCTACCATCCTTTCGAACATTACGGTTGGGGAAAGGGCGATCGTGGGGGCCGGCAGCGTGGTGACAAGGAGCGTTCCGGACCACGCGATCGTAGCCGGCAATCCGGCGAAGGTGCTGCGGGTGATGGCGGACACGGTGGGCGAGACGAGCAAATGACGACAAACGGCAAGATTCCATTCCTGGACCTAGTGACTCCCCATGAGGAGCTAAAGGAAGAGCTTTGTGAGGTCTTTGCCGCGGCTCTAAAGACCGCTGCGTTTGTGGGCGGTGTCGCGGTCGAGGGCTTCGAACGAGACTTCGCCGAATTCTGCGGTACGGGGCACTGTGTGGGTGTAGCCAGCGGCACGGACGCGGTGCGATTCGCTTTAATGGCGGCGGGACTCAAGAAAGGGGCTGTCGTCGTTACGGTCCCGAACACATTCATCGCAACGACCGAAGCAATCACGCAGGCCGGGGGACACCCCGATTTCGTGGATATTGATGAACGCACCTACAACATGGACTCCGAGAAGCTGCGGGAGTACCTGGAAGTGAAGTGCTTTGTCAATGCGACCTCTGGAGAACTGGTCAACAGGAAGTCCGGACGAGCCGTGGCGGCCGTGGTGCCCGTGCACCTGTACGGGCAGATGGCGGACATGGATCCGATCCTGGAATTGGCCGAGCGCTACAAGCTTATTGTCGTCGAAGATGCTTGCCAGGCGCATGGAGCGGAGTATTACTCCCAAAGAGAAGGCTGTTGGACGAAGGCGGGATCGGTGGGGCGGGCGGCTGCGTTCAGCTTTTATCCGGGAAAGAACCTGGGAGCGTGTGGAGAAGCCGGCGCAGTGACGACGAACGATGCTGAACTGGCACAGAAGATCCGCATGCTGCGCGATCACGGCCAGGCGCAGAAATACTATCACGATGTTGAGGGTTACAACGGCAGACTGGATGCAATTCAAGCAGGGGTTCTGCGGGCGAAGCTTCAGCACCTCGCGGTATGGAACGAAGAGCGCAGGGCAGCAGCTCGGCGGTATGATGAATTACTCGGGTCCGGGGCGGCGCAGGTCGGCCTGCCGTTTGAACCCGAATGGGCCAAGTCGGTTTACCACTTGTACGTGACTCGCGTCGCGAACCGTGCCACCATCCAGGAGAGCCTAGGAAAGGTGGGTATCGGCACCGGAATTCATTATCCCGTGCCCCTGCACCTTCAAAAGGCATACCAACGCCTAGGGTACAAGACTGGGGATTTCCCTGTTGCCGAGGAGGTCGCTACGGAAACACTCTCCCTGCCGATGTTCCCCGGAATCCTACACTCACAGCAGAGGACAGTGGCCGAAGCATTGCTTGCTTGCGCGAAACCCAGGGAGCGCGTGCTGGCAGCAGCGGCCCAGAGCGCTGGCTTCTAGTCTCCCGTGACATTGAGGGAGCAGTATCCAGGCCCATCCTTACGCTCTGAACCACGACTTGTTCCGTTAGCATAAACCACCATGGCTCTTCTTCGACAATCGCACTCATCTGCCCGGCCAGTCCCGTCTCCTGCGCCCTCCTACTCTCCCTGTCAGGAAATCAGCGCGCCGAAGCTCTCCACGTACGTTCTGATTACTCCGACGCGTGATGAGGCAGCTTTCATCTTCGGCCAAGTCACGCTGCGCGGCAGAACCGCGTCCCGCTGTCGACCGTGAATAGGAAGTCGCCAATGACGATTTGCGGCAAAGATATCAGAGTAAGCGGACGGCTGATTCGGATTGCGCGTTTGGAAGGTGACAAATACGAGTTCCCAGACGATCCGGAGCAAGTGTTGGCAGGCCTGCGGAGAAGCGGAACCCGCATTGACCTGTTCACGTTTCTGCAAAGGCTGCCGGAAAGCCTCCCGAAGTACTCATATCCGATGGAATGGGATAATCTAGCTGTGTTACAGGTGTCGACTTTTGAGTATTGGTGGAACAAGCAAATTCGTTCTTACCCTCGCAACAGGGCTCGACAAGCCGAAAAGAAGGGGGTGGTCCTTCGGGAGGTAGCACTTGATGAGGCGCTGCTTAAGGGAATCTGCGAAATCTACAACGAGTGCCCGATACGCCAAGGAAGGCGGTTCCCCCACTACGGGATGAGCCTCGCTAGAGCGCGTGAGTATGCGGGGACGTTTCGCGACCAGAGTATTTTTATCGGCGCATTCCTTGGCGATAGGATGATCGGTTTTGCCAAGCTGGTAACCGATAGAACGCGCACTCAGGCATGCCTGGTTCATATTCTCTCGCTGCTTGAGCACAAAGACAAGGCTCCCACGAACGCCCTGCTCGCACAGGCAGTCAGATCCTGTGCTGATCGGGGCATCTCGTATCTTGTATACGAGAATTTCACGTACGGCAAAAAGCAAGGGGACAGCCTGAGTCACTTCAAGGAAGTCAATGGGTTCCAGCGGGTTGATCTTCCGCGATATTATATTCCGCTTAGCTCGATTGGCCGGGTCGCGCTACTCCTTGGCTTGCATCGAAGGCTATATGATCATTTACCCGAGGCTCTCATGAAAACCTTTCGCGAATATCGTGCTGCTTGGTACAACCGAAGGTTCGGGTCCTCCAAGGCAGTCCAATATCGCAAGTCAGATTCCGCAACCTAGTGTCCGCTTATGCCAGGAATCGTAGGGATCATCACAAACCTTCCAAAAGAGACTGCCGAGCGGCAGTTGCTCACGATGGTGCAGTCCCTTTGCCACGAGCCATTTTACGTCAGCGGTACCTGGATTGACGCCACCCAGGGTGTTTACGTGGGATGGGTGGCACGGCAGGGCTCCTTTGCCGATGGGATGCCGCTGCACAACGAACGCCAGGACGTCACCTTGATCTTTTCTGGCGAGGAGTTTCCGGAACCGGAGATTGTTACGGCACTTCGGGGACGAGGACATGCGCTTGCGCCGGAGGGGCCGTCATACTTGGTGCACCGGTATGAAGACGAGCCGGATTTCCCCAAAGGCTTAAATGGCCGGTTTCATGGCTTGGTTGCCGACCGCGCGCGTGGAACCGCGATGCTTTTCAACGATCGGTTCGGTTTGCAACGGCTTTATTACCACGAGGCGAAGGATGCCTTTTACTTCGCGGCAGAGGCAAAGGCAATTTTAAAAGTTCGCCCTGAGTTGCGCCAAACTGATCCTCGGGGCGTTGGAGAATTCGTGGTTTGCGCGTGCGTGCTAGAGAACCGGACTCTCTTTTCGGGAATCTATGTCCTCCCCCCCGGTTCCGCTTGGCTTTTCCGTGGCGGAGCGCTGGAGCGGAAAGCAGGCTATTTCGAGCCGCGCGAATGGGAAGAACAGGAGCCCTTCAGCCAGGATGCATACTATGCTGAACTGCGAGACGCATTCGTTCGCCGTCTGCCGCGCTATTTCAATGGGCACGAACGCGTCGGTGTCTCGCTTACCGGTGGTTTGGACACGCGAATCATAATGGCTTGGCGCAAAGCGCCACCTGGCTCGCTTCCATGTTACACGTTCGGCAGTATGTATCGCGACAATCAGGATGTACTGTTGGCGCGCAAGGTTGCAAAGATCTGCGGTCAGTCGCACGAAGTCATTACTACCGGCAAGGAGTTTCTCTCACGCTTCCCACATTACGCAGAGCGGTCGATCTACCTCACGGACGCCTGTATAGATCTCAGCCGCTCTCCGGATCTCTACGTGAATGAAAAGGCTCGAGAGATAGCGCCAGTACGGGTCGTCGGCACGTACGGGAGCGAAATGCTTTTGCACGCCGTGATGTTCAAGGCCACGCAACCTGTTGCAGGACTGTTCCAGCCGGAACTGGCGTCGCAGTTCCATGCCGCTCAGGAAGCCTACGACAGAAGCCAACAAGTCCACCCGGTTACGTTCGTCGCTTTCCGTCAATCGCCCTGGCACCACTATGGTGTACTTGGACTGGAGCAGACCCAGGTAGCTGTTCGTTCGCCATATCTCGACAACGCCGTTGTCAAGATGGTGTACAGATCTCCAGGGTCAGTCGTCGCCAATGAAGAAGGTAGGCTGCGGCTCATCCGAGACGGGAACCCTGCCCTGGCTGAACTGAGGACCGATCGCGGTATCGGCGGCCCCGGCTCTTTCTTCGTCCACGGCTTCCTAGAGTTCTTATTTAGAGCGGAATACGCGTATGACTACGGGATGCCGCAGAGGATTGCTCAACTGGATCACTTATTTGCGCCGCTTCATCTGGAGCGGCTTTGGCTCGGCCGGCACAAGGTCTTTCATTTTCGGGTCTGGTATCGCGACGAATTGGCTAATTACGTCCGCGAGATGTTGCTCGACCAACGCTCGCTCGCACGCCCATACGTCGTACCCGGAGTCGTCCAACGCATTGTAAACGGCCATCTAAACGGCGACCACAATTACACGAGTGAGATTCATAGGCTCCTCACCCTGGAGCTGACACACCGACTCTTTCTAGATTAGAGATGAAAACTTGTGACTAACTACCTTCAACCTACCCAGCAAGCCGGTAGCCAGAGGACGGTGGCGAGCCACCCTGCCAGTACTAGCACGGTTGAGCCGCTCGCTTGCGATGTGGATCAAAGCTGCGCTCACCCTTCGTACGTTCTGGTTACCCCAGCCCGCAATGAAGAGAGTTTCATTGAGAAGACGATCGAGTCGGTGATTCGCCAAACGGTTTTACCGATAAAATGGGTGATCGTGGACGATGGGTCGACGGACTGCACGGCTCAGATCGTAAGACGTTACCTTGCGCAGTACCCTTGGATGGAACTCGTCCAGATGCCGCAGCGGCGCGATCGCAGTTTTGCCGCTAAGGTGGGAGCTTTCAACGCTGGATATGAAAGAGTGAGCGGCCTGCGGTGGGATATCATCGGCAATCTGGATAGTGACATTTCTTTTGCGCCGGACCATTTCGAGTTTCTGGCCGGAAAGTTTGCAGCGGATGCCACCCTCGGTGTGGCCGGAACAGTTTTTAGGGAGGAAGGCTTCAGTTCGGAAAGTGACAGCTTCCAGGGGTACAGGCACGTTTCCGGGCAGTGTCAGTTGTTCCGTAGGCAATGCTGGGAGCAAATCGGCGGTTATATACCGCACCGCGCTGGGGGAATCGACTGGATGGCGGTGACAACCGCCCGCATGATGGGTTGGAAGACCGAGTCTTTTCGGGAGAAGTCGTTTTTCCACTATCGGCGCATGGGAACCGCAGACCGCAGCGTCCATTCCTCTCTGTTTTCTTATGGGGAGAAAGACTATTACCTTGGAGGACACCCCGTTTGGGAGCTGTTTCGAATCGCATACCGGGCCAGGAAGCACCCCTACGTCACCGGAGGCTTGGCCTTAGGGCTTGGCTATTGTTGGGCGTATATTCGCCGCGCACCTCGCCCGGTGTCCCGGGAACTCATGATCTTCCACCGCAAAGAACAGATGGCCAAGCTCAGGGCCATCCTCAAATCTCTCATAAAATCCAAGCGGGTTGATAGTTTCAGCGTGGGACAAAGTTAGACCAATATGCCTGCTGGCCTTATGAACCAGGTCCCGATTGAGGATAGGCCGCCATGCGTTTCGCTGTGGGTTTTGCACTTCCCACCGCCTATGGAATGAACCCGGGGCACCCTTATACGAGGAAACTGACGGACGGAGGTTAAAATGTATTTTGTAGAACGTAGCTTAAGGTTTATGCGCGGCGCGCTCGCAAGCTATGGTCCGTCAGCCATCAAGAAGACCATTTGGGACCGGGAGTACTCCTCCGGCAAATGGAACTTCAACGATGACACGGCTGACGACTGTTTGTACCCGTACCTGGAAGACTATGCCAGGAACGGAAGTATCCTGGATCTTGGGTGTGGTTCTGGTAATACAGCCAATGAACTAGCCTCGAGCGCGTACGGCAGTTACCTCGGCGTGGACATATCCGACACTGCCCTTGACAAAGCGCGGAGGCGATCAGAGGCGAACGGCCGAGCACAGAAGAACAGGTTTCTGCGGGCAGACTTCCTCACATACGTGCCGGAGCAACGGTTCGACGTCATCCTCTTCCGAGAGTCTCTGTACCACGTGCCACTGGGTAGCGTCAAGGAGACATTAGACCGATATTCGAGGCACCTGGAAGAGGGGGGCGTATTTGTCGTCAGGATAGCCACCATAGAGAACGGTAAGAACAAGTCTAGGCCGAGGGCAATGTTACGCGTCGTCGAGAGCGGCTTTGACATTCTCAAGCGTGGTCAATATGGCGAGTCGGGGGCAACGGTGGTTGTTTTTCGGCCCACCGCCTCATCCGAAGGTAAAGCGTTTTCTAAGACCCAAAGAGCCCCGGTCCGATGAAGGTATTGATAGCAGGGGTTCCTGTTGGTTAGTAGATGATGACTCGAGGCGTTAGAGCTGGAAGCAACGAAACCACACCGGCGCGGGGTGTTGCCTTGGAGCCCGCGTCACACGAATCCTTTATTGTCGCCCCAGATGATCGGATATTGATAACCGGCGCCGCGGGTTTCATTGGGTCGTGCGTGGTAGAAAGTCTGGTGGATCACGGGTTTCGCAACCTGGTCTGTTTCGTCCGTCCCTCCAGCGGACTGGCAGGGATAGAACGGATCATCAACCAGCGGCCTCCTGGGGTGCGAATTGATGTGATCAAAGGCAACCTCCTGTCTCGCGCGGATTGCGAGGCTGCATGCACGGATGTGGCGGTCCTCTACCACCTGGCCGCCGGGACCGGCGAGAAGTCCTTTCCCGATGCCTTTATGAACTCCGTAGTGGCCACACGGAACCTGCTCGACGCCAGCCTGGGGCACGCGCGTTTGCGACGATTCGTTCTCGTCAGCTCGTTCACGGTGTACACCAACCGCGGGAAACCTCGCCGGCGGCTCTTGGACGAATCGTGCCCGGTCGAAGAACGTCCCGAGCTTCGGGGTGACGCCTATTGCTTTGCAAAGGTCAAGCAAGAGCAACTTGTCGCCGAATATGGCAGGAACTTTGGAGTTCCCTACGTCGTAGTCAGACCCGGCAGTGTTTATGGCGGGAGCAAAAGTCAGATCACCGGCCGGGTTGGATTAGGCACATTTGGACTTTTCCTTCATCTCGGTGGCTCCAACACGATACCCTTCACCTACGTCGACAACTGCGCCGAGGCCATCGTCTTGGCTGGCCTTGTCGAAGGCGTCGAGGGTGAGGCGTTCAACGTCGTTGACGATGACCTTCCCTCCAGCCGCCATTTCTTACGCCAGTACAAGAAGAACGTAAGACTCTTCAAATCAGTCTATGTACCCCATGCGATCAGTCATGCGCTGTGCTATTTGTGGGAAAAGTACTCGAAGCGGTCGAAAGGACAATTGCCGTCGGCCTTCAATCGAAAACGTTGGCACGTGGAGTGGAAGAAGACACGCTATAGCAACGAAAAACTGAAAGCCAAGCTGGGCTGGGCGCCCAAAGTGCCCACGGCGGAGGCCATGGGGCGTTACTTCCAAAGTTGCAAGCAAGGTAAACAACATGCTTAAGGTCGCCATTGTGGGATGCGGGAAGATCGCCGACGCCCACGCCTCAGTGATCCAGCAGATCCCGGGGTGTGAAATCGTTGGCGCGTGCGACCGTGAGCCATTGATGGCCACACAACTCCAGGAGAGGTTTCCGGTTAGAAAGTGCTTCCCCGAAGTGGCCGAACTTGTGAGTGAAGCCAGACCGGACGTTGTCCACATCACGACGCCGCCTGCCAGTCACTTTGAGATTGCCAAATTCTGCCTAGAACATGGCTGCCACGTGTACGTTGAAAAACCCTTTACAGTCGATGCCGGCCAAGGGCAGCGATTAGTGGACCTGGCTGAAGAAAAGGGGGTCAAGCTTACAGCCGGACACAACCATCAATTCAGCCACGTGGCGCGGCGTATGCGAGCGCTGGTTGCAAGCGGCTACCTGGGAGGGACTCCCGTACACATGGAAAGCTATTACTGCTATGATCTTAGCAACCGCAGCTACGCACGAGCCCTCCTGGGTGACAAGCGTCATTGGGTCCGCATATTACCGGGAGGTCTACTCCAGAACATTATCAGTCACGGGATTGCCAGGATTGCGGAGTTTCTGACCACCGATGCGCCTCAGGTAATCGCCTATGGCTTTGTGAGCCCCCTTCTCAAAAGCATAGGCGAGACGGAGATCGTGGATGAGCTTCGCGTCATCATCAGCGAGGAGGAGCGAACGACCGCCTATTTTACTTTTTCTTCTCAGATGAGGCCTTCGCTGCACGAGTTCCGGATCTACGGGCCGAAGAACGGCCTGATTCTCGACCAGAATCACGAAATCTTGATCCAGCTCCGCGGTGCGAAGTTTAAGAGCTACGCCGATCACTTCATTCCCCCTGTCCTGTTTGCGAAACAGCATTTTGCCAACCTGGTCGGGAACGCAAAGCTGTTCCTTACCAAAGACTTCCACATGGATTCCGGAATGAAGTTCTTGATCGAATCCTTTTACCGTTCAATCCGCGACGGCGCTCCCCTACCCATTTCTTATCGAGAAATCCTGCTCACTACGCGAATCATGGACACCATTTTTGAACAGATTAGAGCGGGTCAGTCACAGGGCCGAGTGGCTTATCAAGCGCAACGTGTGCCGTAGGGTTGAATCTTAAGCGGATTGACACGATGCCTCCAGATGTAGCGCTCTTTCTGTGGTTCGTTCTGTTGCTGGCACTTTTCGCTTTCGGCTCCGCTAGGGAGCCCAAGGTTTCCGCAGCGCTGTGGGTGCCGGTAACATCGATGTTCTTCATGGGATCGCGGCAGCCCACGCAGTGGCTCAGCGGGAACATTGCGGCGGGGGGGGGGGCTGGGGTGGCTGAGGCTCTTGCGGAAGGGGATCCCCTAAACCGCACGGTCTCTCTCGTTTTGTTGGTCCTGGGCATCGCCATCCTGGTGTCGCGATCCTTCCGGTGGGGCGATTTCTTTGCACGGAATCGGGTACTCACGGCGTACCTTCTTTTCGCTCTGGTGAGTGTCGTTTGGTCTGACCTTCCGTTTCCGGCCTTCAAGAAGTGGTTCAGGGACCTCGGCAACTACGTGATGGTACTGGTCGTCCTCTCGGATCCTCACCCGCTGGAGGCTGTCAGTACTCTGCTTCGACGCCTTGGTTATTTGCTGATTCCGCTTTCCGTAGTGCTCATCAAGTACTTTCCGGCCATTGCCAGACAGTATGACCCCTGGACAGGCGCTGCCGCATACTCGGGAGCCAGTACGAGCAAGAACATGCTGGGCATCTTATGTCTGGTGTGCGGTATCTACTTTTTCTGGGATACCGTGGTCAGGTGGCCCGATCATAAGAACAGGCGGCAGAAACGAGTCATCCTGGTGAACGCTGGGTTGATCTGGATGATCGTGTGGCTGCTAAATACCTGCGACAGCGCCACATCCCGTACGTGCCTGGTGATCGCCTGCCTGGTGATTTTAGCGGCTCATAGCAAGGCGGTCCGACGCCGCCCCGGCATTCTTACGGTGACGGTTCCGTTGGTTTTCTTGATCTACGTTTTCTTGTTTTTCGGCTTGGGGTTGAGTGGAGACTTCGCCAGCATCGTTAACCGGCCCCCAAGCCTGTCGGGCCGAACCGTAATCTGGAAAATCGTTCTCAGCCAGCAGACGAATCCGCTCCTAGGCGCCGGCTACGAAAGCTTCTGGCTGGGTCCGCGACTCGAGCGGATCTGGGCGGGAGGTATGGGGGTACTCAATGAGTCCCACAACGGTTATCTGGAGGTCTATCTCAATTTAGGTTATGTTGGACTCTTCCTGCTTCTCTTGTTTGTGATCGCCGTGTACCGAAACATCTGCAAACAATTCAAACCATTCTTCAGCATTGCGTCGCTCAGCCTAGCGATCTGGACCGCTTTCCTTTTCCATAATTGCACGGAGGTAGACTTCCGGAGCGGTCTGATGTGGCTCTCTTTTGTCCTGGCAGCCTTGGCCGTCTCCGGAGTTGACCGCGCGAAGGTTAGTGAGACGGCGGCGCTTCAAAGTGCGCAGACAACGGAACAATTCCCATCTCCTTTTAGAATCGACGAGCCAGGGGATTCGATAGCCCAGCCCTCCCCATGGGGCGAAAAGTCAGGCTTTCGACCCGCAGGCAGCTCTGAGTGCTGGCGGAATTGGCCCACACTGGGCGATTCACCTGTACCTCCGTGCACACGGCTTGACACTTAAGGACTGGGTGCTGGCGAACGACTTTTCCGTAGTGCTTGACCGATGCAGCGAACGAAGCATCGACATCTTTTGAAGAACCTACTCCGCCTAGCACGCCATCCGGACAGGAGGAATTCGTGAGTCGGTTACATATTTTGGTGTTGGGGCCGGACTGTAATCCGGAGCAGGTCAGCATGCCTTTTGTCACCCATTCTCATGCGGCTGCGCTCGCCCAACTCCATGATGTCACGTTGGTTGTTCGGTCGCCGAGTGAGGACCCTGTGCGCCGCGCGAAGGCGCCGTTTCGCACGATCGAGGTAATCCGGCTGCCTTGGCTCGATCCCATCTATGCCTGGAGTTTGCGATGGATCTTCAGATATAACTATAACAACCAGGCGTTGACAGCTTCCTGTTATCCCCTTTATCTTGCCTTCGAATGGCGCGCTTGGCGGCAGTTGCGGCGCCGCATCTTGGCGGGCGAGTTCGATGTCGTTCTGCGCATCTACCCGATGAATGCGGTGTTTCCGAGTCCTTTCGCTTTCTTCCTGCGGAAGGGACCTGTACCCTTCGTGATCGGACCGCTTAATGGCGGACTCCCTTACGTGCATGGTTTCAGCCAGGCCGATAACCAGAAGCAATGGATCTCCAGCTTGAGGAGTCTGTACCGGTTCATGCCTTTTGCTCGATCCACCTACCGCAACGCGGCAGCGATCATAGCCGCTTCGTCCCAAACGTATGCCGAGTTTGCCGCACACAGGGACAAACTATTTTTTGTCCCGGAGAACGGCGTGAGCAGTTCCTTGTGTTCCGGTGACCTGCGCAGTCCGGGGTCCGGCGCCAAGCTTGAGTTGATTTTCATCGGGTCGCTGATCCCCTGCAAGGCTTGTGATCTTGGGTTGCGCGCGGCTGCCCCTCTTTTGCGAAGCGAATCGGCGCGCTTCATCGTGGTCGGTGATGGCCCGGAACGTAACCGCCTTGAGCAACTCACGAGGTCCCTTGGGATCGAGAAGGCTGTTTCCTTCTGTGGTTGGGTCAGCCATGCGGAGGTCCTCCAGCGGTTGCGGTCTGCGGATGTGATGGTGTTCCCATCGGTTCGCGACTTCGGTGCGGGCGTGGTCTTTGAAGCTCTCGCGACTGGTGCGGTACCGGTGGTCGCAGACTTCGGCGGGCCCGGAGATATCGTTCAGTCAGAGGTGGGGTACAAGGTGCCTCTTACCAATGAGAGCGAAGTGGTTTCACAGATGGAGAAGATCCTGACCGATCTCGCGGGAAATCGAGACCTTCTTAAACGCTTGCGACAGCAAGGCATGTCCTACGCACGGGAACGCCTAACTTGGGATGCGAAGGCACAGAGTACTACTCGGATCCTGAATTGGGCTTTGCGGCGGGGTCCGAAACCAGATCTCCCGCCGCCAAAGCTGCTGTACTTAAACTAGCTGATCTTGAGTAGGATAGCCCTGTCGTCGGACCAGCTCACCAATCCACTCCTCGGCGTTATAGGCTGGGATGCTAATCGAGACCAATGGTTTCATGGCAATACGAGAATTTAGGACGCAAATCCAATTCCATTAGGGGCCGCCGTGCGAGCAACTGCCCTTGTCATGGTGGCTCTGACGCTGCTCAAGCAATTTGCTTTCTGCGTGTTAGCGGACCGATCTCCATCTTGGGCTACTCTTGCTGACACCGGCGCATCGCACAGCCAACTCCACGACCGGCGGTCGGCGACATCTCGAATACTGCCGAAAGTTAGAGAACAGATCGAGACTTTAGATAGGCTCATCTGAAGTTAGGCTTATCTGAATAGCGCGATCATGGTACATTGTGCCTTGGTGAGAGAGCTGCGAATGAAGACAACCCCAAAAACTGTTTTGTTTACGTTTCTTTTGAGCGCACTCGCGGCCCCATTGTGGCCGCAAGGAACTTACACTGCTGCCTCCTGCAACTACAGCGACGTGAAAGCGGTCATCAACGGTTCCACCCATAACGCGGTGAACGAGGACGTTATTATCATCCCGGCGGGCACCTGTACTTGGACCAGCGAGCTGGCAATCACGGTCGGGATCACTGTTACGGGGAGTGGAACGCCGAACACAGGTGGCTTGACCTTCGGTGCTGGGACGCCGACCACGATCATCGTGGACAACGCGGGCAGTAGCAACCCATTATTTGGTGTGACTCTCTCGTATGGGCAGACCTTCACGCTTTCTTTGTTGGACATCGAGCCGGAGTCCGCGAGTACGACTTTGGCCTCTCCTATTCAAGTGGCGGGAACCTGTACATCGAACGGATGTCCCAACCTGCGCGTTGACAACATCATCTTCGGCGAGACTACGCCGTGGACGGAAAGCGGTAACGGGAATCCCGCTGGTTGGTTGATCTTGACTGACAACGTATTTGGAGTGCTCGATCACAATACGATGCCGAACGGCAGCGGAACAGATTTTTCCGATCCCAACCACTCGGCATACCTCGGGGTGGGCGGGTACGGCGATAACTCCTGGGCGGCACCTGACTCAACCGGAGGGGCCAACAATCTCTACGAAGAGAACAATGTTCTCTACACGACCACCGCCATTACCGATTGCGAGGAAGCTCCGGTCGGGGGAGCGGTCGGTGGATGTCGGTATGTCGCAAGATTTAACCATGTCGTCTCAAACGGCGGATTCGGTGTGTTCGGGAACCACGGGCTTGACACTGATGGACGACCGCAGGGCGGCAGACAGATAGAAGCCTATGGGAATACCTTCAACTGTGTTAGTTCTAGCTGCAATGTTCCGGTGGGCTTCCGCAGCGGTACGGGATTCATTTTTGGCAATACAGTGACTCAATCTGCGGGCGCGTGGTTTAACGCCTTTGTGGGCGTTGTCGTGTACCGTAACGTCTTCACCGGGAGTAGCGGCTGGGGAGCCTGCGGGGGATCGAGCCCCTACGACACCAACGGCGGGGTGACGTACTATTCCGGTACCACGACGAGTGGAAGCAGCGGAATGGTTCTCTACGACTCCACGAAAAGCTGGACGACGAATCAGTTCATTCCTACAGGTGCGCCGTACTCAGTCTATGATGTGACGAAGGGATTTTGGGCCGAGGTCGCATCCAATACCGCGACCACGATAACCATACAGCCGAGCTTACCGGAACAGACCAATGCGTTCGGAGTAGGCGACAGTTACCAAATCCTGCGGGCCACGGTTTGCGCCGACCAGACAACACGCGGACGGGGAGCCTACGTCTCCGGTTCGACCCCCACGCCCGCCGCTCCTCTGTCGCAGGCGCTCGATCCGATCTATGAGTGGGACGATACCGCATCGCTTCTGGGTGAAGGCGTGAATGTTTATCCTAATGGTACGCTCAGGCTTGTCGCTAACCGTGACTGGTACACGGATGGATCAGGCGGGACACCCCACGCGCAGACCTCATCCACTTCTCCCTTCAACGGCTCTAGCGGTGTGGGCTTCGGCACATTGGCGAATCGCCCGACTTCATGCACTCCCTACGTCGGCTACTTTGCCACGGACCAGGGAAGCTGGAACGGGAGCGGCAACGGGTTCGGCCAGGGTGAACTCTTTGTCTGCACGGCTACGAACACGTGGACGCTTTACTACACCCCATACCCCTATCCGCATCCGCTCACACAGGGAACAGGAACAGGAACAGCGGTCAGCCTGGTGTCTTGCAATCCCACCAACCTGAATGTAGGCGGAACGTCGGCCTGCGTGGCGACACTGTCGCAAGCGGCGGGCACGGGGGGGATCACGGTGACGCTGTCCAGCAGTATGACCGCGTTGACCGTACCAGCCTCGGTGAGTGTGGCATCGGGAGCGACCTCGGCCAACTTCACGGCCACGGCAGTCACCAACATCACTCCTCAGGCGGCGGTGGTCACGGCTTCTTACAACGGCAGTTCGGCGACGGCATCGATTTCGTCCGCCCCTGGGCCTCCGCCGAGCGTCGGGATAGCTGTGAATTGATCTTTTCGTCGGTTGGCCTCGTCGCTGCTCATTTACCTCGACGCGCGGGCTGAACCCAGCGCCCACGCGTTAGCTAATGCGCAGTGGCGTCTTCCAAAACACCTCTATGCTTGGCTCGGCGCATGGGACAAGTACTTCCGAGAATTCCTGAGCTTTAGTCCACCGCTTCATCGCCAGCCACGCCGGCAGTCGGCTGTGTGGTTGAGCTCTCCATCCTGAGCCAGACATGATGCACCTCCACGCACTCGAGGCCCTCAAAACTGAACTGAGCCAGGTTGACCGCGAACGAACGATAGCGGACTGGCCGCTGCAGGCCTCCGAGAACCATCTTGACGAAGAGAAGCGAGCCGTAAGCACTGACGAGTTGATCGATCGAGACGGTCTCGACTTCCCCCAGACGTCCGGACGCGGGCCTTTGCTCGGATTGTCTCCCATCGCATCCAAGGGTCTCGGCCCACTTCAGGCTGAGCGAAGCGGTTCAATCTGCGCTCACCCAAACGTGGCCACGCAAGGAGATTATCATGGTCAACGACGGGTCCACGGATCGGACGGCCGAAGTGGCGAGGCGATTTTGCTCCAAGGAGGTTGCGGTCGTATCGACGCCAAACCAGGGCTCAGCGGCTTCGCGGAACCATGCCTTACAGCTCAGCCAAGGAGACTTTGAAACTGCACATTCAGTACCTCTGCTCGCTGGAAGACAGTGAACGTGTCCGAAGGGCTTGCGTGACTTATCTGCAGAACTGGTACGGCATTTTCTATCCGGAGCGGCGTGATATCATCGCGGAGTTGCAGGCCCTAGCAACGGAACTTCAAGGCCGCTTGGAGCCGCCAAACTTGGGATGGAAATATACGTGGGTGAGAGCGACGTTTGGACGGAAGACGGCTAAATGGACTCAGACGTCCCTTCTTAATTTCAAGAGTTCATGCATCAGGCAATTCGACAAGGCAACGTACAAGTTAGAGGCGCGGCGACGGGGCGCGACTTTGGGTTTTGATGCGTTGTGATAATCGACGAAGTGAAGGTTGGCCGGACGGCCCGCAGGGACAAGAGGTGGACGCGAACCTAGGAAGAAAGGATCGGCAACCAGAGGGTTTGCCGGATTTGACGACGTCGTATCTGGCTCCTGAGATCGCGGTCGCCCTGCTTACCGGAGGTGCCGACAAGCCCTATGCATTCGGTTTGGCGACGGCGCTTATCGCGAAGGGCGTCGTGATGGATCTGATTGGCAGTGATGACCTGGATTGCCCGGAGTTTTACAGCACGCCCGGAGTGAACTTCTTCAATCTCCGTGGCGACCAGCGGCCGGATGCCGGATTCCTGAGGAAGGCTTCCAGGGTGGCGCTATACTATGCAAGGCTGATCCGTTACGTTGCCAAAGCGAAGCCGGGAATCTTTCATATTCTGTGGAACAACAAATTCGAGTGCTTCGATCGAACGTTGCTCACACTTTACTATCGGTGGCTGGGGAAGAGGATCGTACTCACCGTGCACAACGTGAATGCGGGCAGGCGGGATTCGAAGGACACGCGCTTCAATCGGCTTACGCTGCGGGTCCAGTACCGGCTGGCCGAGCATATCTTCGTTCACACGGAAAAGATGCGGCATGAACTCTGCGAGGAGTTTGGCGTTCGGGAACGTCGGATTACAGTCATCCCGTTCGGGATCAACAATGCTGTTCCGAACACACCTCTCACACCATGTGAGGCCAGACAGCGGCTGGGAGTCCGCACAGGTGAAAGGGTGATTCTATTCTTCGGCAACATTGCTCCTTACAAGGGGCTGGAATACCTGGTTTCCGCATTTCGCAAGATCCTGACCCGGAGAGATGATTATCGACTGATCATCGCCGGCCGGCCCAAGAACTGCGAGAAATATTGGAGGGCAATCCGGGAAGTGATGCGCCAGGAAATACAGAGTGGCCGGATACTGCTGAAGGCCGATTTCATCCCGGATGATGAAACGGAGGTTTACTTCAAGGCGGCAGACGTTTTTGTATTGCCTTATAGGCACATTTACCAGAGCGGAGTGTTGTTCCTCGGACACAGTTTCGGCCTGCCGGCTCTGGCAGCGGATGTAGGATCCTTGAAAGATGACATCGTGGAAGGCAAGAGCGGATTTGTATTCAAACCTGAAGATCCAGTTGACCTCGCTGCCGCCATCGAACGGTACTTCGACAGCGACCTTTACGCGGAACTGGGCAGCCGGCGGCAGGAGATACGAGACCTCGCGACGGCGCAGCATTCCTGGGACCTGGTCGGCCAGGAGACCATGAGCGTATACGCGGATCTGCTCCAAATGCCACTCCCCCGGGGTGGCGTTGGGTCGCGGCGTATCCAGGGCGTCATTTGACTTGAGAGAACCTTCATGAAAACGCAGGCGCCAATTGCCGCTTGCGCTGCAGGCCAGAAGCCTAATGTCCTCGATCGATCCAGAAGGAATGAGCCTTGCCCGCCCAATCGCAACAGGTAGATGTTTTTAGCACCGAACATCTGCACGCGGACCTGAAAGGCCGGTCTGTTCGCGGGAGTTTGTTGACCCTCACCGCGCAGGTCTCTGTGACGTAGTGGAGCAAGCGATTGCAGAGGCCTAACGTGCCTAGTTTGCTTGGTCCATTGATTGCGGGACTGCGAAACCCGCGCTGATACGGGGTCCGTGGGTCCAGACGTAAAGTTGTGGGATAGCGCGGGCGGGCGGCAGATGCAGCCCGGGGATCTAATGCTTAGCGCAGGGGAAAGGAACGCCTTTTGAGAGTCAGCATTTTCGGATTGGGCTATGTTGGGGCTGTCTCAGCCGGTTGCCTTGCCAATGAGGGACATCAGGTCGTGGGTGTCGATCCGGTTCTGACAAAAGTTAACCTGATCAACCAAGGCCAATGTCCGATTGTTGAAGCGGATATCGGCGGGATCATTGCCTCAAGCGTCGAAGGGGGGTGGTTGCGCGCCACCGACGACCCGACCCCGGCTATCCGGGACACGGAACTGTCGTTTGTCTGCGTCGGTACTCCAAGCCAAGCGAACGGGAATCTCGACATCCGGTACATTAGGCGCATTTGCGAACAGATTGGCGACGCGCTCAAAAGCAAGACCACACGGCACACTGTTGTCATCCGTAGTACGATCGTCCCGGGAACGATGCACAATATAGTAGTCCCGACCCTGGAGGAATTCTCCGGAAAGAAAGCCGGGGCCGATTTTGGCGTTTGTCACAACCCCGAATTTTTGCGCGAAGGCTCGGCGGTGAAGGACTTTTATTCCCCGCCCAAGACCGTTATCGGCCAGTTGGACCAAGACAGCGGAGATGTTTTGGCTGCACTCTACGGAAAACTCGACGCACCACTGATCCGAACCGACCTGCGGACCGCTGAAATGGTCAAGTACATCGACAACAGCTGGCATGCTCTCAAAATCGGCTTCGCGAATGAAATCGGCAATCTTTGCAAGGCCTTTGCCATCGATTCCCACGAAGTAATGAAGATTTTCTGCCAAGATGAAAAGCTCAACATCTCGCCAGCCTACCTTGTGCCCGGTTTTGCATTTGGTGGCTCTTGTCTACCCAAGGATCTTCGGGCGCTGACTTATCAAGCCAAGATGCACGACCTGGAACTGCCGATCATCAGTTCTATACTGGCGAGCAACGAGATGCAGGTTGCCAGGGGTATGCGGCTCATCATGGAAAAAGGACACAAGCGCATCGGTGTCCTGGGCTTCAGCTTCAAGGCGGGAACCGACGATCTGCGGGAGAGTCCCGTGATCGAAGTCATCGAACGTCTCATCGGTAAAGGCTACGACCTCCGTATCTATGACAAGAACGTGAACATTGCCAGATTAATGGGTGCCAACCGAGACTTCATCCTTAATCGCATTCCTCATATTTTCGGGCTTATGGTCGGCGGTATAGACGCGGTTTTGAGTCACGCACAGACAGTCGTCGTCGGCAACAAGGATTCTGATTTTCAAGACGTCCCCGAGCGACTGCGCGACGATCAGGTCCTCGTGGATTTTGTGCGAATTACCGACCGCAGGAGTGACAATGGCAATTACGACGGCATTTGCTGGTAAAACGCCTGCCGTTCACGGCCGCGGTGCAGACGCGAAGGTTCGCCTCTACGAATCTATTTGCCGGCTATCGGATTGGCTGGAAAGGAATGATTACCAGGGTTATGATACTTTCGATGGCCTGAATGCGAAACTCCTCCGGCCGCTGACCTTAAATAACAAGTTCTTGCGAATGCTGCTCCAACAAGGGGTGCGGCGGTTTCCGATCAACTTGCGCCCTTTGATAGGAGTTGCAAAGAGTCATTCCACCAAGGGCATGGGATTTTTGGCCAGGGGCTTCATGCGGCTTCACGACGCCACAGGCGATACCGCGTGGCGGGACAAGGCGGAGTATGCGCTGCAATGGCTGATCGACAACCAGGCCAACGGTTATACCGGATCGTCCTGGGGAAATCATTTCGACTATCAGTCGCGAAGTTCCTACGTGCCCAAAGGCTTGCCGTCCATAGTATGGACCTCTCTCATTGGCCACGCTTTCCTCGAAGCCCATCAACACTTTCGGAACGATCGGTTCCTACAAGTCGCGATCAACGCGTGCGAGCACATCCGGCACGACCTGAGCACCTTCGTCGAAGGAGACTCTCTGTGCATCAGCTATTTCCCGACACAAAGCGTGCAAGTCCATAATGCCAATACCCTCGGAGCCAGCCTCCTGGCACGTACGTATGCGTGTACGCGGAACGAATCCTATCGGATCTTGGCGCAAAAAGCTATTCAGTACACCGCCCGACACCAGAGACCTGATTGTTCCTGGTATTACGGTGAAGCGGATAACCTGCACTGGGTTGACAACTTTCATACGGCATATGTTCTAGATTCTTTCAAGTATTACACTGAGGGAACCAGCGATGATCGATTCGAAGGGAATCTGACGGCCGGATACAGATATTGGAAATCCACGTTCTTTTTGCCGGACGGAACGCCGAGATACTATAACTATAAAGCATCACCGATCGACATCCAGTGCTGCTCCCAGGCGATCGACACGCTCGTGTTCTTTCACGACCGGGACATGGACAGTCTGCCTCTGGCGTTGCGGGTCGCTGATTGGACCATCAAGCACATGCAGGATCGAGCCGGCTATTTTTACTATCGCCGCTATTCCCGGTGGCTGGTCAACAAAACACCCACATTGCACTGGGGACAAGCGACAATGCTTTGCGCGCTCGCTGGACTCTACAAGTTGGTATAAAACAAAGAGCTTCCCAATTGTGAAGAAACAAGTCCTCATCATCGTCGAGAACGCGCCTGTCCCGTTTGACCCTCGAGTCTGGAAGGAAGCCTTGTCGCTCAGCAAGAACACCTATGAGGTCACGGTGTTGTGCCCTCGGGACAAAGGTTGTGACCGAAGGCACGAGGTCCTCGACGGAATTCATATCTACCGTCATCCGATGCCCAGAGAGGGAAATGGTTTAATCGGGTATATGTGGGAATACGTTTGCGCATTGTTCTGGCAGTTCTTGTACGCATGGTGGATTTACCTGCGCCGAGGATTTCATGTCATTCAAGGGTGCAATCCTCCCGACGATATTTTCCTGGTTGCCTTACCGTTCAAGCTCCTGGGAGTCAGCTACATCTTCGATCATCACGACGCGAACCCTGAGTTATACCTTTCCAAATTCGACAAAAGGGGGTTGCTTTACAGCGTCCAGGTCTGGCTGGAGAAACAGACCTACCGCTTCAGCGACGTAGTGATAGCAACGAACCGCAGTTATCGGGACTTAGCAGTGTCTAGGGGCGGCATCGCGCCCGAGGATGTGTTTATTGTCCGCAATGGGCCGGATTCGAACACGTTTAAGGCCGTTCCGCCAAACTCTGATCTTAAGTATGGCAAGCGTTACCTGGTGGGCTATGTCGGAACCATGAGTATCCAGGAAGGCTTAGACATTCTGTTAGATGTGGCGCTTTATATCACGAACCTAGGGCGCAGTGACATTCATTTCACTTGCGTCGGCGGCGGACCGGGATTGGCCCGACTGCGGAAGATGGTGCGGGCGAAGAACCTGGGCAACATGGTCAACTTCACAGGAAGGGTTTCCGATGCGCAGTTATTGGAGGTTCTGTCAACAGCCGATGTCTGCGTCAATCCTGACAAGCCGTGTGAAATGAACGATATTTCTACGATGATCAAGATTATGGAATACATGGCGTTGGGTAAACCCATCGTACAATTTGATCTGAAGGAGGGGAGATTCAGCGCCCAGGACGCTTCGCTTTACGCCGATAACCACAATCAGGTCCCTGATTTTGCCGCCAAGCTCCTGTGGTTGCTGGATAATCCTTCTGAACGGCGCAAGATGGGTCAGTTCGGACGGAAACGCGTACACGAAGAGCTGGCTTGGAAGTATTCCGTTCCCAGTCTGCTGGCGGCCTATCAAAGGTGTTTCGACAAAATGCCAAAATCGCCTCTGGCGCTGTCGCTGACCACGTTCCGCGGGCGCCCGGGTAAGAGTACAAGCGGCTGAGTTGAGGTCATGATCCAAGGTTATCAAAGATGTTTCAATGACGCGTTAGACACCAAACCAACGGGCTATTGTTAGCAAGCCTACGAACCGCGCAGGTGCTATTAATTATATGTGAACGCTTGACAACGCACTATTCACGGGTGAAGAAGCGCCAGCCAGTTACAGCAAGTGTTTTGTCGCATTTGGATTGATCACCGTCTGAACCCGCGTAGGAGATCGCGGAAATCGTCCGGTGGACGCAAAAGGGGCCAGCTCGAACATTGAAGCCGAGACACAAATTAAAGCGCAGCCTATACAAGTTACTCAACAGACCTGTTCTCCGATCTATTCTGGCGACGTTGGCTACAATCATTGCAACCGTCCGAGTCGGAAAGGTATGCAAGGTGTCTTATGAGGGCGAGTGGGTTCAGAGATTCCCATCGGTCGGGAATCAAGAGCGAGAAGGACAAATCAGTGATTCTAAATGAGCATGAAGCGACCAGCAGTATTCGAGAGGGTTCAGGAATTCGAGCGCCGGGCACGACACTGGCCATCTTCCGATTACATGGGTTATCACGGGTAGATTTCCTCAAGATGAACATAGAGGGTGCCGAGAGGCTTGCGCTTTCTGGCATGGGAGAGCGGCTTTGCTGCTTTCCTTCGTGAAACTGGCTTCTCCCAAATTATTTGTGCGGGCTGAATAAGAAGTTGCTCACGAACAATAAAGCATAACTCGTCTTGGAGCTGCCTGTTCTATCTAGCGTCCTGCCCATCTGGTTCAGATGGCAGAGCATCACAACATCAAATCGAGCAATCCTAAGAAATCGCGATGAGATCGCTATCTTCAAGCTTGTGGAAGCGGCCCGCGAGGACGTGCACAGGGGACGGGTACTGCTAAAGGCGGAATTCATTCCAGATGACGAGACGGAGGTCTACTTCAAGGTGTTGCCTTACAGGCATGTTTACCAGAGCGGCGTCTTGTTCCTTGTACACAGTTTCGGCCTGCTGGCTCTCGCGGCGGACGTTGGGTTGTTGAGGGATGAGATCGTAGAGGGCAAAACGGGGTTTGTATTCCGGCCTGACGATCCAGTTGACCTGGCGAGGGCCATCGAATGTTACTTCGCGAGTGACCTATACGCGACCTTGGACAGTCGGCGGCAGGAGATACGAGATTCCGCGATGGAGCGACATTCCTAGGACATGGTCGGTCAGATCACGATGAGCGTATATGCTGGCTTGGTTCGCATGCCCTTGCCACAGGGACGCTGCGTAGGCCTTCTATAATCGTTGCTATTTGGGCCGCGCTACATTAGCCCGGTTGAGATTTATCGATACGAACCGCACGTCCATGGCCGCTGAGGTCCCAGAAGAGCTTAGGAGGCCGCGCATTTGTATGCCCAGTGGGCGAAACTTCAGGAAAGAGGCCTACTATTGCGGTCATTTCGAAGCGCAAGACGTTCTTGTAGAGGTCGATGACGTTGACTTGATTTGCCTGGAGCCGGCTCGTGGATACAAGTTTAAGGAGTTTTGGCAGAGGAGACTGTTGTGTCGGGACGTCTCGAGGAGACTCATTTTTGCGAATCCCGGCCACCACAAGGTTAGGCTTAGCCACGATTATGATCTATTCCTTGTTAGATGCCAGACCGAGAAGGACGTACCCGACTTCAACGCCATCGATGGCTGGAAAGAGCACTGTAAGACCAGTGTTTGCTGGATCGACGAGATGTGGGCAGCTCAAATCCCGAAACAGAAGTACTGGCTTCATGCGCTTAACCAGTTCGATCACGTTTTTATAGGTTGCCTAGGCACTGTCGAACCTTTGTCAAAAGCACTTGGTCGACCGATCCGCTGGCTTCCTGGTGCGGTCGACACGCTTCGATTCACTCCGTATCCGGACCCGCCAGCCCGTGCGATTGATGTTTATAGCATCGGGCGAAGACAAGAAGGAATTCACCAGAGGCTGCTTCAGGCGGCCAACCGCAGGGAGATATTCTATATCTACGACACATTCCTAGGCTCCTTGTCGGAAGTGTACGACCACAGGCAGCACCGCGATCACTTTGCCAACGTCGTAAAGCGAAGCCAATACTTTATGGTGGCACCCGGAAAGATGGATTCTATTGCAGAAAATCTAGGCCAATCTGAAGTGGGACATCGCTATTGCGAGGGAGCTGCTGCAGGAGCAGTTATGCTCGGCCAAGCGCCCAATGGTGAAGTATTCCGGCAGATGTTTCCCTATCCAGATGCGGTCATACAAGTTCAGCCTGATGGTTGTGACGTGATGGAGGTTATTGCCGAACTCGGCTCCGATCCGGTTCGGGTCTCTGCGGCCGCCCAACGAAACGCGGTGGGCGCGCTGTTGTGTCACGATTGGGTTTATCGATGGAAAGAAGTCCTGAGGGCCGCGGGTCTCGAACCATCGCCACGCATGGTGAAACGTGAGTGCCACCTGAAAGAGGTAGCGGCGATGGTACCTGGCCCAGTCAAGTCCCGGGCTCTTCTGGAAGAGCATTAGCCCCTTCGTCGTGATACGGCTGCGTTTTATACCTCATTGATACTAATACACTTAAATTAGGCCCTCATGCCTAGCCGGCGAACCGACTGCCGTTATCTCTATGGCGGTGTGCAGGACATGGCCCCTTTGCCGCTTCCGGGGTAGAGCGCGACGCTCCGGTTATCAGAACCTCCTGTATTTGCTATTGAAGGCTCGGCGGAGGGGCGGCGACCAAGGACCGAATTCATGGTTTTCAAGAAAGCGGCCTAAAATGCGGGTCCCGTCGAATTCCTGCGGAGAGCCAATAAACGATGTCGGTGCCGACCTGCAGCTCGGGCTCAGCGCCTTTGCCATTCCATCGGAGCATAAAAGATCTCGGCCTGACATGAAGGAGAGACTAGACCGCTGCTGAACGGCCCCTTCAACTAGACTACCCAAGATGAACTTCGTGACGACTTCAAAACATTCAGAGCGGAACCGTAGCACGGTGGGCCGTGACCCTACGCGCAAAACCCTAGTCCTGTTCGGGATGTTCGGCGTGGGTAACTTGGGCAATGAATGCACACTACAAACAATGTTACATAACGTTCGCCGCTTCCTGCCGAATGCTGAAGTTTGTTGTAGTTGTGCTGACCCTAGTGACACAGCATCGAGGTATGGCGTTCCCGCTTGTAAGATTCGAGAGATGTCGCTGCCCCCAATGAATAACCGGCCATTGCGACTGCTGAGGAGGATTGTTGTTGGACTTCCGATCGAGTCGTATCGATGGTTGAAAGTGATCAGGAGGTTGGCGGGGGTCCAGCTGCTCGTCATGACCGGAACGGGAATGCTCTCAGACCTCGACATCAGTCCTTTTGGCTTGCACTATGACATCATCAGATGGTCTATTGTTGCAAAGCTATGCCGGTGCAAGGTAATGTTTGTGAGCGTTGGAGTAGGCCCGATACGCCATCCGCTGAGCAGGTTCTTTGTTAAAATGGCTTTGCGGATGGCAGACTACCGCTCCTACCGTGACACATTCTCTAAGAGCTACGTAGAAGGGATGGGGATCTCGACCGTAGGTGACGCCGTTTATCCTGACCTGGCGTTTAGCCTGCCAGAAGGTATGCTACCTCACGCTCACAGTCGTGATAGGCGAGCAACTGTGATCGGAATTGGCTTAATCACGAACGACAAAAGACGCGCAACCTTAGAAAAGGTTGAAGCAATCTACGATGATTACATCAAGACACTTGGTGCGTTTGTTGTTTGGTTGATCGAACATAAATACACTGTACAGTTCCTTATTGGTGACGTAACGTACGACAAGCGGGCGAGACAGGATCTGATCGCTTTCTTGGAACGAAGTGGACTAAAGTATGACAATGGCCAAATCATTCATGGGTCTGCCAGTTCCGTCAGCGAGTTGTTGTCACAATTAGCCGGAACAGACATTGTGGTTGCGAGCCGGTTTCACAATGTACTATTGGCGCTATTGCTCGGGAAGCCTGTTGTGGCGATCTCGTTTCACGACAAGGTCGATTCGTTGATGAATGCAATGGGACTGACGCAGTTCTGTCAAGATATTGAACACGTGGACGTCGATAAGTTGATTCACCAACTGACCACACTTGAGGAGAATTCGGAAGGCATTAAGCGTGAAGTCAGCCGACAATCAGAGCTCTACCGGCGGGCTTTAGAGGATCAGTACGAAGCTCTGTTCAAAGTGAACCAGTTGACGGGTAGATCCTTGGTGGATTGATACATGAAGCGGTTAGGCTAGCCCTAGGGCCACACCATTCAATTGCGTGTGCCCCTACGACCGAATATTTAAAATGAAGGAAGTGAATGCGTGATGCCTTACATATATACGTTGCCAGCTTTCGAGTCGTTTCGCGGTAAGGGCCTCTTCGGATATTCATTTGGTGCGTTGGAACAAAAAGATCTGGAGGTCTTGTACATTGTATCCGAAGCGGGACATGACACGTTTATGATCTGCAGGGGCGTCACCCGCACCTACTATGTTCTTGCTGGAAACGGTTCATTTACGATTGACGGGCGTGTGTATACGGTTAGTCCGGGAGTTCTGGTGGAGGTCCCACGAGGAATCGAATATTCCTATTCCGGCCGGATGACGATGCTAGGCTTTTGTAAGCGACATCGGTTTCACAGGAAAGATACGTGGACGAGATGGAACCGCGATGTGGTCGGTATGGAGGACCCCTGGCCCCTTACTCAGAAGTCGTGGTTGACGCGATTAGTTAGGCTCAGAATCTTCGGTAAATCGCCGACTAACTTTGTTCTTGGCATGAATCAACGTCTTTTTAATATTCTTCCCTCGTCCGTTATTAGGTTTCGGCTGGTCGATTGGTATGGTCACTTTGTGCACGGGTTGGCTCGGATACAAGGTTTTCGCGCGCAGGCGTTTAATACGTTTTTTCTCCGGAATCGGCCTGAGCTGGAGTTGATCCGGCGTCTTGTGGGCGGCAAGAACACCTCTGATACTGTACGAGTCGCGGTTCTAGGTTGCAGCACCGGTGCAGAGGCATATTCAATTGCTTGGGCGATCAGGACAGCACGGCCTGACCTACGGCTTATCATGCATGCGGTCGACATTTCTCGGGAGGCTGTGGAATTTGCGCAGCGCGGCGTTTATTCTGTCAAGGCTCGGGCGGGCGATCAGGAGATTCGCGATTATATGGCTGCAGGACGTCGGCGGGTGGGCAGGCCAGGCTCAGAACTGGTTGGTGCGGAGATTTTTGAGCGGATGACGGCAGCTGAAAAGGCGGAATTCTTTGATTTGGGCGGGGATGTGGCCTCAGTGAAAGGTTGGATTAAGGACGGGATCAGCTGGCACGTAGGGGACGTTCGGGATCCGGAGATTCTCGACACAATAGGTCTTCACGATGTAGTAGTGGCAAGCAATTTTCTGTGCCACATGGAGGACTCGGAAGCGGAGCGATGTCTCCGAAACATAGCGCGACTGGTAGGTCCCAAAGGGTACCTCTTGGTTTCTGGGATCCAGTTGGATATCCGAGCGAGGGTTGCTCGGGAGTTGGGATGGGAGCCAGTCCCTGACCTACTTGAGGAGATACATGACGGGGACCCTTGCTTGAGAGGTCAGTGGCCATGCCTATACGGGGGCTTGGAACCCTTGAACACGAGAAGGGGAGATTGGAGAATCCGCTACGCGGCTGCTTTTTCGGTTGGCGCCAGTAGGGACTGTGTCAACCACGCTGCAGAAAACGAACTCGTTCCTGGGTTAATTGACCCCCGCGCGTTGAAAAAATAGACAGGCTATTCTGTTCCTACGCAAGGCCGAGCCGAGGGCATGTTGGATAGAGTGGACTTGTTGGACAGGAGTAGAGCTGGCAGGAGTACGAGCACGGAGCCAGGACGACTCGTGTGGTGGGTCCGTGGCGCTAAAGTCCGAGCGGTTACGTGTGCACACGCTCAAACGAGAGACGCAGGCTTTCGTGCGCGCGCGCAGTGAGCTAAAACTAGCCCCACGCCCGAGGGATATAAGGATGGCGACGCCCGTACGCACACCAGCCATGGCGAAAGTCTGTTCACCACGAGGACCCAATTCGGAACCGACGGGCTCTCAAGAACCAACAATCGTGAGGGCAAGCGGTTCATGCGCTGTCGTGAAACCAAGTTACTGGGCGTTTTCGAAATTGACCTCGAGACTCACCTGGACGAGCGTGGGTTCTTTGCTCGTGCTCGCCGCAGGGGGGCTGGATTTCCGCTAGCCGCCCCCTGGAATCCCGGAAGAGCCAGAATGTCTAACCTGTTGCGCGGTTGAATTGTCGTGCTGAAGCAAGTCCTCATCATTAAACTCGGAGCGCTGGGCGATGTGATTAGAACCACGCCGTTGCTCAGGGTCCTGGACGGCGAGATTACTTGGGTCACTTCCACTCTGGCGCTGCCGTTTCTAAGGAAGAGTCCATACATTAGGGCGTTGCACGCCGCAGATGCACCCGGCTTCCTTTTGGACCGCGAGTATGACCTCGTGATCAATCTCGAAGATGACATCGGTTCGGCGAAATTGGCATCCGCTGTAGCCAAGGGAACTATAGTCGGTCCCTATCTCAACGGCGCGGCTGTCACGTACGAGGGGTCATCCAGTGAGTGGTTTGACATGAGTCTGAGTTCCCGGTATGGTCGAAAACAGGCCGACGCGCTGAAGATGCGAAATCGGAAAACGTATCAGGAGATGATCTTCTCGGCCCTGGGGATGACGTTTCGTGGCGAGGATCCAGTCTTGAACCTGCCATTGCAAAAGGCGCCGGTGCCGGGCTTGATCGGGATTGAGGAACGGGCGGGCGGGGTATGGCCAAACAAGCGTTGGAATCGTTATGTGGAACTGGCCGGGCGTTTGGAGGCATGTGGCTATAGAACGAAGTTCTTCAAACAGCGCGAGTCCGTTATCGACTATGCCGATGACATTAACGAGTGCGAGTTTGTAATTTGCGGCGACACGCTGGCAATGCACGTTGCTCTCGCCCTGGGGAAAAGAGTTGTAGCTCTATTCACTTGCACTAGCCCCTATGAGATTTACGGGTACGGAAGACTGGGGAAAGTGGTAAGCCCACTGCTCGACCGTTATTTTTACCAGCGCGAGTACTCTCCGGAACCGGCGAATGCGATTGCGACCGCGGACGTAGAAGATTGCTTCCAAACGATCGCTGGGCGTTCGGGCGAACTGCGGCTGATGGCCGAAAGAAGTGAAGGATGAGAAATATGAGAGACGGAAAGACGGTGTTGAAAGAAATCGCCCTGGGCCGCGTGGCGCAAATCGGTGTATTCGGTGACTATATGCTGGATGAGTACGTGCTCGGCAATGTCACACGCATTTCTCCGGAATCTCCAGTACCCGTCGTCGAACACCAGAGCCGATATTCCACCCTGGGCGGCGCTGGAAATGTGGTAATGAATATCAGGTCCCTGGGCGGAGCCCCGCTTCCGTTTGGTCTCGTTGGCAACGATATGGCGGGTCATACGGTCAAGCGGTTACTGCAGGAGGATTCTGGAGTATCGTCAGAGCATATTTTGGTTGATTCGGACCGCCCCACCACAGTCAAGACTAGGATCATCGCGCACCATCAACAGTTGCTGCGGATTGATTCGGAGTCGAAGGCAGCGATGGCGGCAGAAGTGCAGGCGCGAATGATCGCATCCGTGCGGAGCGAACTGCCGCAACTCGGTTCCTTAGTGGTGTCCGATTATGACAAAGGTGTGGTCAATCGAGCAGCCTTCGACGAGTTGCTGAAGGCATGCCTGGAATCCGCGGTGCCGGTCATCTTGGACCCCAAGGCTTTTGATCTAACGGGGGTGGGACCGATCACCGTAATCACCCCGAACGAAAAAGAAGCCGAGGGGTTTTCGGGCTTCCGCGTCGATAGCGACGGCAGTGCCGAGATTGCCGGACGCGCGCTGCTGGCACGCACAGGAGCCCGGAACATCCTTATAACCCGGGGAGAACATGGGATGAGCCTCGTGTCTGCTGATGGATGTATTGCCCATATGCCGACACAGTCAAAGGATGTATACGATGTAACCGGAGCAGGCGACACAGTCGCCGCAGTTTTGGCCCTGGCATTGGCTGCCGGGGCGAACGTGCTGGATGCGGCGCAGTTGGCCAATACGGCAGCAGGAATTGTGGTAGGCAAGATGGGTACTGCCACCGTCACCCAGGAAGAACTGAGCTCCGCACTCGCGGGTAGTTGGCCAAACGCCACTTCGGGACGCATGCGCCTGCGAGCCCAGGCGGGTTTATTGTGATGATCGGCGACATTCTTCGCAGTAATCTCGAGCGTAGTTTGGATGTCCATCGTCGTTTAATTGACTTATGCTTGCCTTCGCTTGACATCGTAGCGGAGGCGCTGGTGGCGGCGTACCGCGCAGGTCACAAGGCAATATTCTTTGGAAACGGGGGAAGTGCCGCGGACGCACAACATTTAGCCGCCGAGTTCGTCGGACGTTACTTGCGTGAGCGGAAACCGCTGCCGGCACTCGCGCTCGGCGCGAATAGCTCAGCCGTGACGGCGATCGGCAACGATTATGGATACGATCAGGTCTTTGCCCGCCAACTCGAGGCCTTGGCGGTTGAGGGTGATGTGGCCGTTGCCATCAGCACCTCGGGTAACTCACCTAACGTGATTGAGGGAGCATTGTGCGCGCATCGGCTGGGTCTCTTTACTATAGCGCTCACCGGCGCCTCAGGCGGTCGCCTACGCAATCTGGTCGACGCGCTGATCGCCGTCCCATCCGAAGAGACGCCGCGCATTCAGGAGTGCCACATCTTGGTCGGTCACGCGCTATGCGGTGCCGTAGAAGAGGCCCTCTTTGGTCCGAGCGCCGTTTCCGGCACTGCGACGCCGGCCGAAGGCTAGTTTTTCGCCTTCTTTCGCTCAACGGTCGCCATGAAAGGAATCGGATAAAGCTAACGCCGAGATCCCAAGTTTTTGGATCTGTGCTCCTTGCGAATAGGCTTGATTGGAGACAACTGTATTGTGATCAATCGTACAGAACTTTGGGCATCAATTGGCCGCTGGCGTGCTAAGTGGAGGGATACGGTATGAAATTGCTATTGACTGGCCATAAAGGCTATATCGGCGCCGTTGCGGGGCCCATTTTACGCTCCGCCGGCCATGAAGTGCTCGGGCTCGACGCCGACCTGTTCGCGGGTTGTGGCTTCGGGGAAGCGGCCCCGGAGATTCCTGGGGTCCGCAAAGACATCCGTGACCTAACGAAGGCGGATCTCGAGGGGTTCGACGCGGTGGTACATTTGGCCGCGTTGTCGAATGATCCGTTGGGCAACCTCAATGCAAAACTAACTTATGATATCAACCACGGTGCCTCGGTGCGGCTGGCCCAATTGGCAAAAGCGGCAGGCGTGAAGCGCTTTGTCTTTTCTTCGTCGTGCAGCACGTATGGATCAGCCGGGGATGCGTTCCATGACGAGACGGCGTCGCTGAACCCTGTCACGGCTTATGGCGAATCCAAAGTCCTGGTTGAGCGAGACATCGCAGCCCTTGCCGATGACCATTTCAGCCCAACCTACCTGAGAAATGCGACCGCGTATGGCGTTTCTCCGCAACTGCGGCTGGATATAGTCTTGAACGACCTGGTGGCGTGGGCGTACACGACCGGCCGAGTATACATCAAGAGCGATGGCTCGCCTTGGCGTCCCATCGTGCATATCCGCGACATTACCGCGGCCGTGCTGGCTGTGCTCGAAGCACTGCCCGAGGTCATTCACAACCAGACGTTCAACGTCGGCCAGACAGCGGAGAACTACCGCATTAGCGAATTGGCCGCTATCGTCGCCGATACGGTTCCCGGGTCCCGTGTGGAATACGCTGCCGATGGTGGCCCGGACAAACGCTGTTACCGGATCAACTGCGATAAAATCCACCGTGCGCTGCCGGATTTTTGCCCGCAGTGGACCGCCCGCCGAGGCGCGCAGGAGCTCTACGACGCCTATCGGGCCGCCGGGCTCACCCGCCAGGATGTGGAGTGGGGCCGCTACGTGCGCATGAGCCACATCCAGCGCCTCCTAAAAGCTGGGCAGGTGGATGCTTCCCTACGCTGGAGCACCACTTCGACAGACAGAGTTACGGCGCCCGCCCCAGTGCGCTGAAGCCAAAGAAACGACAACAGAGGAAACGCACCTACATGATCTTCACCGAGACAAAACTGAAGGGCGCATTTGTGATCGAGATTGAGCGCCGGGAGGACTCGCGAGGCTTTTTCGGGCGCGCCTTCTGTCAGCACGAGTTCGCGGCGCACGGCTTGAAACCAATCATTGCCCAGACCAACGTTGCCTTTAACCGCTGCAAGGGCACTCTGCGCGGCATGCATTTCCAATTTCCACCGGTGGCGGAGACAAAATTCGTGCGCTGCACCCGTGGCGCGATCCTCGACATCATCGTGGATCTGCGTCCCGAAAGCTCGACCTACCTGCAACACATCGCGGTCGAACTTACCGAGGACAACGGCCGTGCCATCTATGTGCCTGAGCGCTTTGCGCACGGTTACCAAGCGCTGCGAGACAAGACGGAGACGAACTATCAAGTGGGAGAGTTCTACATGCCTGGGTCGGAAGGCGGGCTGTTGTACAATGATCCTCGGTTGGGTCTGCAGTGGCCCCTGCCGATCACCGTCATGTCGGAAAAGGACCAGGCCTGGAAGCAACTGCACGAACAAGAATCAGAGCTCAAACAACGAATGAGTTTGGAAACGAATTCATCCGATGAGCATGGTCCGTGCCTAACCAGCCAATCTAGCGGTGGCAGCCGGCCCAAGTCTGTTTAAAGGGGATTCGCATGATAATCGTCGACACTGCACTGAAGGCGCGCGAGAGGGAAGGGCGACCAGTCCGGGTTGCTTTGATCGGCGCCGGCTTCATATCACACGGGCTCGCCAACCATATCGTGAATACGACGCCTGGCATGCGCCTTGTGGGCGTCTACAACCGGTCGCCGCAACGCGCATTTGATCTTTGCCAGTATGCTGGACTCACGGACGTGGTGTCTCCGTCGGTGCAGCATGAGGTCGACTTGGCCATTCGCGAAGGCAAGGTAGTCACAACAGACGATGCCTTCTTGCTGGCACGTTCCTCCGAGGTTGACGTCCTGGTCGACGTGACCGGGTCAGTTGAGTTCGGCGCCCGCGTGGCTCTCGAGGCGTTCCGGCACACCAAGGACGTCGTCTTATTGAATGCCGAAATTGACGCCACCATTGGACCAATTCTGCAGGTTTATGCAGAGAAGCACGGCGTCATCCTGTCGGCATGCGATGGAGATGAGCCGGGGCTGCAGATCAATCTGTACCGTTGGGTAAAGGGTCTCGGGCTCACACCACGCGTGATTGGTAATGTCAAAGGACTTCAGGATCCGTACCGCAATCCCAGCACGCAGAAAGGCTTTGCTGAAAAGTGGGGCCAGAACCCCGCGATGGTGACAAGCTTTGCCGACGGTTCTAAGATCAGCTTCGAGCAGACGATTGTCGCCAACGCGACTGGTTTTGTCGTGCGCTCGCGGGGTATGTCGAGAGGGGCGGAATACAAAGACGATGTTATGAAGATCGGTAGGCTTTACGACGCCGAAGAAGTCAGGAAGTTAGGCGGCGTTGTAGATTACGTGGTCGGCACACCACTGACGAAGGTCTATTGTCTCGCCGAGCATCCAGACCCCAAGCAGCAACACTATCTTAGTCTATACAAAATGGGCGAAGGTCCACTGTACCCATTCTTTCTCCCTTACCATCTTGTGCATTTCGAGGTGCCCAACGCGATCGCACGTGTGGCGCTGTTCAGGGATGCGGTGGCGAAACCACTGGGCGGGCCCGTGGTTGAGGTTTGCGCTGTCGCCAAGCGAGACCTGCGATCCGGGGAAGTGCTCGATGACTACGGTATGTACACGACCTACGGTGAGGCCGTGAATGCCGACGAAATGTGCCGTAACCGATATCTCGCAGAAGGACTTGTGGAAGGTTGCTCGTTAAAGCGAGACGTCGCCAAAGACTCGGTTATCACCTACGACGACGTTGCCCTCCCTCCTGACAGGCTCGCCGACCGGCTTCGCGCCGAGCAGTATCGGCTCTTTCGAGCTGAAACCTGGCTGGAGGAGCTAACCGCGGTCGGAGCGTGAGCGGCGTCCGGCACGATTGGGACTTTGTGAGAGAGGGATCTCTATGAAGGTCGTTCTTTTCTGTGGCGGCTTGGGCATGCGAATTCGTGACGTCGAAGATGTGCCCAAGCCCATGGTTCACATCGGTTATCGTCCGATCCTCTGGCATGTGATGAAGTACTATGCCCACTTCGGACACAAAGATTTTATTTTGTGCCTGGGATATCGAGGCGACGCGATCAAGAATTACTTCCTGAACTACAATGAATGCGCCTCCAATGATTTTATCCTGTACGGAGACGCTAAGAGGATCGAGCTCCTCAACAGTGACATTCACGATTGGCGAATCACATTCGTGGATACGGGAATCAATTCCAACATCGGCCAGCGGCTGAAAGCGGTGGAGAAGCACTTGGAGGGTGAAGAAGAGTTTTTTGCCAACTATAGTGACGGCCTGACTGACATGCCCCTCCCAATACAGTTGGAACACTTTCGTCAACACCGCAAGGTTGCCAGCTTTCTCTGTGTTCGCCCCAACCTGAGCTATCATTCGGTTTCGCTGCAGGAGGGCAATGGCAGCCTCGTGGCGGAGATCCACGCAATCAACAATGGTAGTGTCCGGATCAATGGAGGATACTTTGTCTTCAAGAAGCAAATTTTCGATTACATCCGCGAGAAAGAAGAACTTGTGATCGAGCCGTTCCACAGATTGGTTGAAGAAAAGCAATTGATTGGTTACGCGTACGATGGCTTTTGGGCAAGTATGGATACTTTTAAAGACAAGCAACAATTGGAAAGCCTCTGTGTGGGCGGCGTTGCCCCGTGGGAAGTGTGGAAGACCACTGGGACCGCTGCCCGATAGAGAGATTGCCTATAACTTATCCGAATACCATGCTTCCGATCAGTGTTTGCAAAAGCAACACCTTTCCTCTTCAAATCCTGTGTCTCGGGGCGCACTCAGACGATATCGAGATTGGCTGCGGCGGGACTGTTCTGCAGCTGCTGTCCTGCTACCGCGACCTGAAACTTCTCTGGGTCGTCTTGAGTTCGGGAAATGAACGGGAGCGCGAAGCGCGGAAGAGTGCGGCTCTTTTCCTGGAGCATGCTGCGCAAAAGGAGGTCATGATCAAGGATTTTCGTGACGGTTACTTTCCTTTTGACGGGGCGCGAATCAAGGACGTATTTGAAGATCTGAAGAAGCAGGTCTCCCCCGACCTAATCTTCACGCACTATCGCGATGACCGGCACCAGGACCACCGTGTCATCTCGGATCTGACTTGGAACACCTGGCGCAACCACATGATCCTGGAGTATGAGATTCCAAAGTACGACGGAGATCTGGGTTCCCCCAACTACTTCGTCCCTCTTCGGCGGGAGATCTGCGAGCGCAAGATTCGATACATCTGTGATGTTTTCCAAACACAAGGCAATAAGGCTTGGCTTACCGCGGATACCTTCGAAGGTATTTTGCGACTGCGAGGTGTCGAGTGCGTAGCGCCAGAGAAGTACGCTGAGGCGTTCTATTGCCGCAAGCTGGTCTGTGAATTTAAGGCGGCTACTTGAAGACGCGATCTGTGTGGTTTGTACGTCGGCGTGGTCGTCGGCGTATGCGGTTGACATTTCCCAGGGGCGGTGTGGGAACGCGATGGAGGATTTGAAACAACGGACGATTCGTGGTGGTCTTGCAAGACTCTGCGCCCAAGGGGCGAGTTTCGCTTGTCGTATGGGCTCTCTCATGGTGTTAGGCCGGCTATTGGGGCCGAGAGACTTCGGATTAGTCGGTATGGTCACAGCTTTCACTGGGGTCCTGAGTCTGTTCCGGGATTTTGGGCTTTCGTCTGCCGCCGTTCAGCGTACGAGCGTTACGGAGGAACAAAGTTCAACATTATTCTGGATCAACATACTGGTCGGAGCACTACTCGGGCTTTTGGCAGTAGCAATAGCACCGGCTGTCGCTGCCTTTTACCACGAGCCCCGGCTGTTTGCCGTGACGGCTGTTATGGCGGTTGGATTCCTCTTCAACGCGGCAGGCGTACAGCACTCAGTGCTTCTCCAGCGCCAAATGCGTTTTACCGCCCTGGCGTTAATAGGCGTCGTCTCCTTGATTGTGGGTAGTGCCATTGCCATTGGCGGGGCCATGGCCGGCTATGGATATTGGGCTCTAGTAGCGATGACGGTCAGTTCTCCACTCATCGCCACAATTGGTTTCTGGGTGGCCACAGGCTGGGTTCCGGGCATGCCACACAGACGGGCTGGAATTCGTTCTATGATGCGTTTTGGCGGCACTGTCACTTTGAACGGCCTCGTAGCTTATGTTGCCTATAATTCTGAGAAAGTCCTGTTGGGCCGCTTCTGGGGAGCCGATGCAATCGGGATCTACGGAAGGGCGTATCAGCTCATCAGCATTCCGACAGACAACCTGAATTCAGCAGTCGGCGAAGTGGCGTTCTCTGCGTTATCACGAGTTCAGGATGACGCCAAGCGCTTTAGAAACTATTTTCTGAAGGGCTACTCGTTAGTCTTAGCGCTGACCATTCCTATCACGCTGGTTTGTGGCCTTTTCGCTGACGATGTGATTCTCGTTGTCCTTGGCCCAAAGTGGACACAAGCTATCCCTATTTTTCGGTTCCTGGCTCCGACGATTTTGATCTTTGCGGTCATCAATCCTCTAGGATGGCTGCTCTTCTCGCTGGGATTGGTCGTGCGAAGCTTGAAGATCGCTTTGGTCTTCGCGCCCCTCATCATTGCGGGTTACGTTATGGGATTGCCTTATGGGCCCAAGGGAGTCGCATTCGCCTATTCGGCGGTGATGACGTTGTGGGTCATTCCCCATATTGCATGGTGCGTGCACGGAACGGTTGTTTCCTTCCGGGATATTCTGGTGGCGGTGAGCCGACCGCTGGCTTCGGGCATCGCAGCTGCGGGACTAGCCTTTGCACTGCGGCTATTGTACGGCCGATGGTTGTTTCCTTTGCCCAGACTCGTGCTAGAAAGTACCGTTGTTCTTGGTACGTTCTTTGCGATACTGTTGTTCTTCACAGGACAAAAGTCATTCTACTTGGAACTCGTTCGCGGATTGAAAGGGCAATCCCCAGTTAAAGGGGAGAGCTTGGTTTCGACTTAGCAAACTGACGGCGAAACGGCCTGAGGTGGGCGGATTGGTGACGCTGTTGGCGGCTCTGCGCAGCCATCTCGCGGCTGTCGATCAGCGTGTCGCGGAGCTCGTGCTTTCGCACCCCGATGGCGTGCTGATTACGTCTCTGCCTGTGTCTGCTCCCGCCCTGGTCCCTCGTTTGATGGTGGCCTTCGGAACCCGCCGCGATCGCTACCAAAACGCTTACCAGATGCAGTGCTACAGCGCTGGCGCTGGCGTCGGGGTAGAGTTTAGCGCTGGTCGGCGAGAGAATCGAGCGAAGAGACACGGGCAGGTGTGCGCTTCACGCCGATGGCGGGCTGATCAAAATCAACAAATCGTGAAGGGGTCGGAGCGACTGGTGTGGATGTTGACTTCAGAGAACACAGAAAGGCAAAATGGAGACCCGGGCCTAATACCGTCGTTTCCGAGGGTGATTTCATCGGCTTCACTGGCACACAGTAACACTTGTAACATCAATTGAATGAATCTGTTGAGGGAACGACGCGTGGGTAAACCAAAGACAATCTAGATGCGTATGAGCATAGCTCCGATCATTGAAGTGGGGCGAAAAAGTTAACCTCCGGCCAGCGTACACGCGGTAATTAGTTGTATTGATTCCGGTGGGTGCTGGAACTAGAATCAATCTAGTATCACGATTTTACTGATTCTATTTGAGCAAAAGACAAGCGGATGGATGTCTGCCCATGAAAAAGTTGATCACAGCTCTAGCAGTAATTTTTCTTGGCTCTGTTACAGGATACGCGCAAAATACACCAACTTTGGCGCTCGCTGCCGGCAAAGTCGGCATCAGCAGCAACGGACAGGGAAGGGCAAGCAATTTCGAGTTCCAGATGGAGGCGAGCGGGTGGCCTCGTGCCGTAACCGCGGGAGAGACGGTCTTCATGATGGGTTCGTGGCCGAATGGAAACAATCCGACGATTACCGACGACAAGTCAAACACGTGGGCGGCGGCGACCTCCTGTAACGACAGCACTAATATGAACCACGGATTCTTCTACGCGATCAACGCCGCGGCGAACACATCGATGATCACCGAGACGCACAGCTCGGCGATCGGCAACGGGGTCTTCGACTGGGCACACTTCTACAACATGTCCACGACCCCGAGTGGTTTCGTGGACGGTTCGTCGTGCAAGACCGGCGTGACGCCGTCGAGCAACACCGCTCCGAACATCAGCGGCACCGCATATACGACAGCGACAAACGGAGACCTAATTCTGACCTGCGTCTACGTCGAGGAGAATCCGCTGGGTAACCCGAATCCTATTACGTCAATTACTTGGCCTGCTGGTTTTCTGGGGTTGAGTGAAGAGACGTTTTACGGACACGCCTGCGCCTACGGAGTGCAGACGACAGCGGGGCCGTTCACGCCGACTTTCACTGTCGCGCAGGGTACGCATAACAGTTTTACGATTCTATCTGCCGCTTTCAAGGCTGGGTCTGGAGGCACGGCTCCGGGGAATGGCGCTGCGATACTGCTCTCCGAGATGCACTACGTCGGCTCCGCTGGGCAAACGGACACCGTCTACCTGCCGTGCCCGATCGGTACGACCAACATTACGATATTGGACGATGCGGGCAGCATGACCTCGGTAACAGATAACAATTCCAATACATGGTCGGACGTGTCGGTCCCAGGCAATTACTGGGGACCAATTTTTTACACCAACAACCCGACGATCAACAACGGAAACGCGTACACCGTCTCTATGAAGTTTGGCGATACCGGGAACTGGGATCTAGTCGGTTTGTTCTGCATTGGTGGAACTGGTGGAGTAGATACGGCGGCCACGGCAGCGAACGGTTCGACACTGGACGGAACAGGTTCCGGAGCGACCTATAACACTGGTACTCTATCCGGCAGCACGTTAACCAACGCTCCCAGTATAGGCACATCGGTTGCAGGGGACTTAGTCCTCAGTGTCGGAGCTATTGGCGACGGTCCGGCGACTGGGTGCATCACTGGGCAATGCGTGTTCGACTACGTGGGGTCGACGAACTGGTCGAACGGTGACAACGAATCCTACGCCAACGGCGACCTCATGGCGCACCAGTACGCCAGCACCGCGAGCACCGTGGACTTCGAGTACAAAGACATCGGAACGGTGGGGTCGGGTATCGCCATCGCGCTTAAACCCGCAAGTTCGCCTCCCCAGGCCCAGGCGCCAGGCCCGCCGACAGGACTGACTGTCACCGTCCATTGACGCTCCAGTCGACCGCCACCAGCGGCGCAACATCTTAGAGTGTCAATGCCTAAGGGGAATGGCTCGGCCGTTGACGATTACTCGGTTCTCTCGTTCCGATAGTCTCACGGGGGAGCCCGATGATCCATTTCACTGCTGTCCGGCTAAAAGTCGAACAGAATCAACTGGTTGGCGGGATTGGTGAATCGTGCTTGAAAGGCGGATGCTTGAAGAGCCTGGATCGAAAGGGAGCTGCCCCTTACGGGCCGTCCAGAACGCGAAATATGCCGCGACCACTAGAAAACCAAGAGTCGGGAATGCAGCCAGGTAAATGAATGCGCGATGTTCAGCGCGAGCGATCGAACACGGTCCGCGCAGCTGCTTGAAGGTCTTCGAATATCACCCCCATTTCAAATGAGGCGAGAAAAGCTGACCCATAGAAGACCTCTGGTTTTGCTTTCACTAACGCAAGCAAGCGTGTAGCGAAGTCGGACTGAAGCCACCGAACCTTCAACGAGGCCACCACCACGGTGATCCCGACCGCAGCACGCGCGAAGACATCAGATGCGTAATGCTCCCCCAGGAACAGCCGGGGCTCCGAACTCGGTCACTCACCAAAAACCCGGATTGGGAAGCAAAATCACCTGAAAGGTGATACATTACACAGCGTACACAGGCGTTCAGTTTGGAGTGTGCTCAGTCATGTCACTTTTTCTCACGTTGGTGGCGATCGTAGTCATTGGGCTGTTACTCATAATCGCAAACCATTATCGATCCAGAGCGAAACAGCCGCGCAAGCGCCTAGCGGGCGTTGCTGCTGTTGTTGCCGCTGTTGTAATTCTCGTCACGGTAGGGGCGACCTTCAAGCTGCAGTCACTGTATTCCGTCCCAAATGGATGGACGTGGGCGAGGGTCTCATGGCGTGCGCATCTGTTTGCGCGCAAAGCGGAAGGCGACCTCCCTGACTTGTCGTGGCGTGAGCTTTGGTCCATGACGCACGTGCGCGGTGGTTTCGGCCTGGAAGGCTTTGTTAACGGGGGATTTACATTGGAAGGCACGGTCAATAATCCATACATCACGAGTGACGATCATCAAAGCGGCGAACGGATCTTCCGCGCACGCTGCGCGGTCTGCCATGGTAACGATGGAACGGGGGGGTATGCCCCGAGGCTAAATCGTTTGGGACTCAGCCATGGCGATAGTGCCCTCGTGACCTACAAAGTTGTGAGAGACGGTATTCCTCAGAGCGGCATGCGTGCCGTCGCAATGTCCTTCCTGGAACGGTGGCAGGTCGTCGGCTATCTGAGGTCTCTGCAGCTTGCTACTTCCAGCCAGTACACGGAACAATTGCCCCCCGTCGACATCCAAGTGAGTAGTCAACAGATTCGCACTGCTGGGAGCAGGCCGGATCAGTGGTTGACATACTCGGGCTCTCTCGATGGACGACGTTACACGCCATTGAACGAGATCACCCCGGGGAATGTTTCGCGACTTCGAGTTCGATGGATTCGCCAATTCGGCACATCCGAGTCAAGGAGCGAAGCAACACCGATAGTCGTTGGCGGAGTCATCTTCACGACGGAGCCACTTCCCGATGTCGTTGCTTTGGATGTTAGGTCCGGGGACGTAAGATGGCGGTACACGCGAAGTCTGCCCGATAAGCTACCGATAGAAAGCGCTCGAACGAACAGAGGTCTCGCCATTCTGGGGAACGTGTTGTTCTTGGGTAGTCTCGAGGGGTATCTGGTCGCCATCAATGCAACCAATGGGAGTGTGATTTGGCAAACCGCGGTGGCCAACCCGTCCGACGGTTTCACGATGACAGGAGCGCCGCTCATTGTAAACGGGTCGGTCGTCGTTGGCGTCGCTGGTGGCGAGTTCGGGATTCGCGGTTTCTTGGCGGCCTACGATGCAGAAACTGGACGACAACAATGGAAATTCTACACGATCCCGGGTCCGGGCGAATTCGGACATGACACGTGGAAGAACGATGCGTGGCGAACCGGTGGCGGCCCAACCTGGATCACGGGGAGTTACGACCCATCGCTGGACCTTCTTTATTGGGGCGTAGGCAATCCGGCCCCGGATGAACAGGGGGACGTACGTCCAGGCGACAACCTGTTCACCGACAGCATTATCGCCTTGCATGCCAGCTCGGGGAAGTTGGCATGGTATTTCCAATTCACTCCTCACGATGACCACGACTGGGATGCAGCCCAGACTCCGATCTTGGCGGACATCCTGATCAAGGGCCTCTTGCGTCGAGTGATCTGCGTTGCAAACAGGAACGGGTTCTACTATGTACTCGACCGAACAACCGGTGAATTTCTCGTGGGTGTGCCTTTCGTCGAACAGAACTGGGCGAAAGGTCTCGATTCGGCCGGGCGTCCGATCCTCTCCTCAGACGAAGGAGTTTCATCCTCGGGCCGGCTGACGAGACCCGGCGTCGGGGGTGGCGTTAACTGGCAAAATGCGGCGTTTGACCACAATAGCGGATTGATCTTCGTCCCAGCCACTGAATCGGTTTCTGTATTCACGAAGGCCCTGAATCCTAAGCGCGGGGACTTTGGATTCTACCCGGGCAGCGCCGGACTCGATGCCGAACCATACCATTCGGTCGTCCGAGCGTTAGATGCTGCAACCGGCGCGAAAAAATGGGAGTGTTTCGCGCCAAATTGGAAGGAATCCTTCGCTTCTGGTTATAGTGGCCTCTTGGCGACAGGTGGGGGCCTAGTATTCGGGGCATCGGAAGGGTTCGCTTTTGCAATAGATTCGGCGACCGGACGCGAGTTGTGGCGCGTTTTCCTGGGAGGAGACACCTATGCAGCGCCGATCTCATTCACTGTGGACGGGCGCCAGGTCATCTTGGTGTCGGCGGGTCGGGCGCTGTTCGAGTTCGGATTGTAGTCGGATTAATCCGCATTTCGATTTTGAGTACTTACTGATAACTTCTCGATGGCCTCCGACACGTTTATTCATACCGGTTGCAACGTGATGAAGACGCTCGGGAGGTCAACACCCAGTGGCGAGAAATGAAATCGAGCATTCCATCTGTCGTTCAGCGCTTCTCCGAAGATCGATTCCCGGGAATCGCGTGTCAGTTCGATGGGTGCCTGATAAACTGTTTGAAATGAAGCGCTTCCTGGTTTTCTTGTACCCGGAAGCGCCAGAGTTTGGCCTCCTGTGCGCCGGAGCTTGGCAAAACGGAAATCCTGGCTGAAACGAGAATTCTGGTTAACGTTGGTTAGCGTTACTTGACTGGTACTGAAATGGGTCACAATATAAGAGAGGCAAAGGGAGTATTCTATGAGAATCCCTGGTCTGACCAAGGGTGGATCGAGGAGATTAAGCGAGCCGTCGGCTCCACCCGAGCCGGACCCCTCACATGTCCAACGTGATTTCCAATCGCTACCGCTGTCCTGAGCAGTTCATCAGAACGTCTTTAACCGCTCCGTTGTCGGCTGGAAACGGTTACTTCCGCTTCGGCCGCGATCTTCTCTGTTACGGCCGGTCTTGTTCGGTGACTCCAGCCGCATCTGCCGACGATCGCCTTCCCGACCTGCTCGACGAGGTACGGATAGACCATGCAGCGGTTCAGCTTCCCTTTGACTTCACCGAACTGGTCGACAACCTTACCTATGAGCGCTGCTTTACGAACTCGAATGGAGCCCCCCTCGGCAGCTCCCCGAGCCCTCTGTTAAGCAAAGTCTATTACTCCGTACGTCCCTTTCTCCCTGCGTCGCTCCGCATCCCGCTTCAGAGGATTTACTTCCGCGGCTGGGAAAGGATCGCCTTCCCCGCCTGGCCGCTCGATGTCACCGTGGAGAGATTGCTCGAAACTGTTTTGTTGCTATGCATGAAGTCCCGCGGGATCGATACCCTGCCTTTCATTTGGTTCTGGCCCCACGGCGCGTCCAGTGCGGCGATTCTGACCCACGACGTCGAAACTACCCGAGGCCGGGACTTCTGCCCACGCTTGATGGGCATCGATGAGTCCTTTGGATTTCGCTCTGCCTTTCAAATCGTCCCTGAAAAACGATACGAGGTCGCGCCGGCGTTCCTCCAGGAGATCCGCGACCGCGGGCATGAAATCAACGTTCAGGACCTCAACCATGACGGCAACCTGTTTCGCGATAGGCAACAGTTCTTGAGACGTGTGAAAGCGGTGAATGAATACGGTCGCCTCTGGGGCTCAAAGGGCTTCCGCTCCGCGTGCCTGTATCGGAATATCACCTGGTACGATGCGCTGGAGTTTGAGTACGACATGTCAGTGCCCAATGTCGGGCACCTGGATCCGCAGCGTGGGGGGTGCTGCACGTCATTTCCCTATTTCATCGGGCGGATCCTCGAGCTCCCGCTCACCACAACACAAGATTACACTTTATTCCACATCCTGCGCGAGCACCGAATCGATCTTTGGAAAGCCCAGGCCGGATTGGTCATGGAAAAGCACGGCCTGCTGAGCTTTCTAACTCATCCGGACTATTTGCTCAATAGTCGCGCTCAGAGCACTTACAGGGCTCTGCTAGCTTTCCTGGCAGAGCTCGAATCCGAGCACAAGATGTGGATCGCTTTGCCGAATCAAGTCAATGAGTGGTGGAGGCAGCGGAGCCAGATGACGCTCGTTCCGGACGGCAACGACTGGCGGATTGAGGGCCCCGGCAAAGAGCGCGCCATCGTAGCATTTGCCAAGCTCGATGGCGACAGGCTGACCTACACCCAAGAGGCGTTTGTTTCTGGGGGCTCGTAGGCATCTCAACCGGGCCGGCATGTCAATGCGCTGTCGAAATTCCTGGCTGCCCTCCTCCATAACACCGCTATTGGAAAAGACGGACCTCTCCCCTTACGAGACGAACAGCAGGATGCCGGCAGCAGAGCTCAATGCTGAAGGAAAGCTGGAACATCCACCAGGTTCAGCGGCTGTATGACGAGATTCAGGCAAAGCGCAAGGTGGGCGGGTATCTATGTGGGTCCCCCGGTTCTGGTAGGGGAGGTCTCGGAGGTTTGAGGTTTGGCCAATAATCGGTCAGGACCTTTACTAGCTCGCGGCGCCGGGGCGCACCCGGGGCAGGTTTATCAGATTCAGCCGCTCCAGGACCCCCGATGGGCCGAGCTCGTGGACTGGCACCCGCACTCCTCCGCCTTTCATACGGTCGCGTGGCTCGAAGCGCTGCATCAAACTTATGGATACGAGCCTGTAGCTTACACGACCTCTCCGCCGGGCGTAAGGTTAGAAGACGGCCTTGTCTTTTGCCGCGTGACAAGTTGGATCACTGGACGGCGCCTGATCTCCCTTCCATTTTCCGATCACTGTGAACCACTGTTGAACAACGCCTCAGATGAGCATGCGCTCTTAGCCGCGTTAGGGCCGGCACTCCATCTGGAAAAGTTACGATACATCGAAATCCGCGCGGCTCAACCCCTCGCAGGCACGACTAGCCTTTGCCGTTCCACACAAAGCTATTGCTTCCATCAGATCGATTTGCGGCGGGATCTGGCCGCGCTCTTCGATAATTGTCACAGAAGTTCCGCGCAAAGGAAGATCTTGCGAGCAGAGCGGGAGGGTTTGAGTTGCGAAACTGGCCGGTCCCAAGAACTGCTCGACGCATTCTGGAATCTGGTTCTCATTACGCGACGGCGGCACCAGACTCCTCCGCAGCCGAAGAGTTGGTTCCGCAATCTGATCAACTGCTTCGGTGAAGCGCTGCAGATCCGGGTCGCATTCAAGGATAAGCAGGCCGTGGCCGCTATTTTGACGCTCCGGCACAAAGGCACTCTTGTCTACAAGTACGGCTGTTCGGATACCCGCTTCAATAACCTGGGCGGCACCCAGCTATTGTTCTGGAGATCAATCCAGGAGGGAAAGCGTGATGGCCTGCGCGTGTTCGACTTAGGACGCTCCGATTGCGACAATACGGGGTTGATCACATTCAAGGATCGCTGGGGTAGCGCTCGTTCGACTTTGACCTATGCCAGATTCTCGCTTGCTCCGCCTTCGGACATCTTCGGACGTCACGCGACGGAATTGGCGGGACGAATTGCGAGGGGCGTACTTCCTTGCTTGCCGAACCGCATTCTAAGCATGGTCGGCAGCGTCCTTTACAGACACCTCGCCTAACGGAAGCTAGTTGTCCAGTCTAAAGTCTGCGAAGTCCATTATCGGAGCCGAGCGGCGTTTCTGGAGTCCCGTTGTTGGCCTCCTGATGTTGCTAGCAGGTCCCGCTCGGGGGTTCGCTCAAGTCACCGCCGAGATTTCCGGAAGCGTAGAGGATGCGTCTGGCGCGGTCGTCAGGGGCGCAGCGATCACGGTGCAGAGTTTGGAAACTGGTACAACGCGGGCGGTAATGACCGACGAGGCGGGCCACTACAGAGTTTTTTCCCTTCCGCCTGGGCTCCAGGAAGTCAAGGCCGAAAAGGTGGGCTTCAGGACCGCAGTGCGAACCGGAATCAATCTGGAGATCGGGCAGGACGCGGTGGTAAACCTGCGGCTCGAGGTAGGCGACCTGGTCCAACCGGTGACCGTCTCGGCAGATGCTCCTGTGATCAACACGACGGCTGCGGCGGTATCCGGAATCGTGGGAGAGCGCGCGGTGAAAGACCTGCCACTCAATGGCCGCAGCTTCGATGACCTGATTACGCTCAACCCCGGCGCCATCAATTATAGTGCTATGAAGAGCGCTAACACCAGCACCAGCGATGGCAACACGTTTTCGGTCCAGGGGCGCCGCACCGGAGACAACCTGTTCCTGCTGAACGGCATTGAATATACGGGGGCGAGCCAACTTGCCGTCACGCCCGGTGGCGCCAGCGGAGAGCTGTTAGGTATCGATGCGGTACGCGAGTTCAACGTGCTGACCGACACTTACGGCGCCGAATACGGGAAGCGCGCCGGCGCCCAGGTCAGCGTCGTAACGCAGTCCGGAAGCAACGTTTTGCATGGGACGGTGTTCGAGTTTCTCCGCAACAGCGCGCTCGACGCGCGCAACTTTTTCGACCAGGCCTCCGTCCCGCCCTTCCGGCGAAACCAATTCGGGAGCGTCTTGGGAGGGCCCCTCAAGAAGGACCGGCTCTTCCTGTTCGGCAACTACGAAGGATTCAGGCAGGCATTGGCGCTCAGCAGTGTCAGTGTGGTCCCCGACTTGGAGGCCCGAGTGGGCCTCTTGCCGAACGCCACTACGGGCGTCTACTCTCCGGTGCCTAACCTGAACAAGTCGATGCTGTCCTACATGACTTTCTGGCCCCTGCCGAACGGTCCGGAGTTGCTTTCGAATGGGGTAGCAAGCGGCGCGGCCCTGTCGTATAACAACCCCAAAGAATCCGTCCGTGAGGATTTTGGCACGCTCCGGGCCGATTACGTGGTACGCGATCGCGACACTATCTCCGCCGCTTACACGATTGACGACGGCAATAGCCTCATACCCCTCGCGGATCCTCTGTTCGCTTCGCGCACCGATCTCCGCATGCAAGTCGCCAGCTTGGAAGAGATGCACATCCTCTCGCCGGAGATTCTCAACACGTTCTGCTCGGGTTATTCCCGGGCGGCATTCAATCTCGATTCGGCGCTGCTGGCCTCGTTTCCTGCTAGCCTTTCCTTCGTCAGCGGAGCTGGACCTGGAGGCATCGTCATTAATGGCGGTGTCACGACCACGGGCAGCAACGGAACCATCACTTCAGCCGGCCCCAACAATGCGTCCGGCGTCTGGAATCGGAGAAACCTTTTCACCTATTCCGACACGGTACAGATCAGCAAGGGAAAGCACCAAGTCAGCATCGGAGTTTGGTTTCAACGGCTCGACGACAACGAAGACACTGCGTCGCGCCAGCTCGGTCAGGCGAGCTTTTCCAACTTAACGACCTTCCTGCAAGGCATCGTGACCACTTTTCAAGTGGTGCCCGACGCCAATGAACTGGGCTGGAGAAGTCTTTATGGGGCGTCGTATTTCGAAGATGCCATCAAACTGCGGCCCAATCTAACACTTCGGGCTGGCATCCGACATGAATGGAGCACCGGGTGGAATGAGGTTTCAGGCAGGGCCGCCAACTACGTCACGGACTCAGGCATTCTTGTGACTACTCCGCGGGTTGGTAATTCAGCCTTCACCGAGAACAACGCCAGGCTGCTGTTCAGTCCCAGAATCGGTCTGGCCTGGGATCCCTTTGGAGATGGAAAGGCCGCGGTTCACGCGGGATTCGGAACCTACTACTCCCTGATGGACGCGCTCAGTTTCCTGCTCAATTCGTTGCCGCCGTACAACGGATCGGCCTCCTACTCGAACGTGTCCCTGTCTTCGCTGCTGCCGTTTATGCCGGGTGCGCAGCCCGCGCCTTCCTGCGGACCTGCGGTTCCTGCCCCCTGTACCATTTTCGCTCCCCAGGGCGTGCAACCCAACGCAAAGACTCAGGCGGTCGAGGAGTGGAATCTCACTGTCGAGCGGCAACTCGACAAGAACTCGTCGGTTCGCGTTGCCTATGTCGGGTCGCACGGATACCATGGCTTGCTTAGCATAGATCCCAATAGCATTCCGGCGCAGGTTTGCACGAACCCGAACGGCTGCCAAGCAGGCGGTGTTGCCACTTCTCTGAGGAGCACCGTGCCCGAGGGCGCACAGTACATTCCGGTGGGAGCCCGGCCCAATCCGTACCTGTCGGCGGGATTCTTCTGGTACACGGAGGGTAACAGCAGCTACAACGCTCTGCAAACAGAGGTGTCCCGCCGCCTGGCTCGTGGCTTGGAATTTCGGGCCAACTATACCTGGTCAAAGAACCTGGACATGAATTCGGGATTGACGGGAGCCCAGTCCCAGAACCAGGCGCAAATGATATTAGATCGGAACGACCTGCCTAGGGACTGGGGATTGTCTGCCTTGAACGCAGCCAGCCAGGCCAGCCTTTCTGGCCGGTATGAACTGCCTTTTGGCGCTAACAGACACTGGCTGAGTGGAGGCCGCGGGCTGGGAAGCCGACTGGCCGGCGGCTGGCAGTTGAATGGAATCGCCACGTTGTTGAGTGGATTTCCGTTGACGCCTCAGATTGGCGCGAATCGTTCTGAGGATGGAGATACGAGGAATCCTGATCGGCCCTCACTGAATCCGTCGTTCTCAGGGCCCGTTGTGCTAGGAAACCCCGGCGAATGGTTCAATCCCAATGCGTTCATTTTGCCGGCCATTGGCACTTACGGCAACCTGGGAAGAGGAACGCTAACTGGGCCAGGCTTAGCCGCTCTGGATGTGTCGGTGTTCAAGAGCGCTCTGATTTCCGAGAGGGTCACCTTGCAGTTTCGGGCGGAGTTCTTCAACCTTCTGAATCGAGCGAATTTCGGGCCGCCCAATGCGACTGTGTTCACGAACGGCACAACCACCACATCCACGGTACCCGCCATCAGCCCCGCGGCTGGATTAATCACAACAACAGCGACCTCCTCCAGGCAGATTCAGTTCGGGCTGAAGATGGTCTTTTAGTGATCCCGATTGAAAATGTGACGTTGGACAGACTCCGCAAGGCCACATTAGCTGTCCTCCGGCCCCGGTCGCCGGGAATTGCCAGATCTATCGAGGCTGCCGAGTGTCACAAACTTGCAGCAAATGCAAATTGTCGTCCAGGGCATAGTACTTGGTTCGACAGTCGCGCGTGGAGAAATGCCCTTTAAGTGCATGAAATGTAACACCGCCTTTCACGACGGTCTGGTTTGGCAATCAAATTGCCATTACCCTTTAGGGAAATGGACTGCCCGGTTTCGGGTGTGGCTCAGTCGAGCGCAGTTCGCGTCAGCCGGGACGGAAAGGGCGGCAGCTCGTACGAAGATGGGCCGTTTAAGGAGGACATAGGAGCAGATTGTGTAGGATCTGAGCCTCGCGTTACCCCTGAAAGGGCGTTCCCGGCGAAGGGTTGAGCGATTCCATCCTCCCACGAGCTGGTGCTGGGTGGGACGTCTCAAGCAATTCGAACGCGATCTTCCTAGGAGTTGAGTTTCTTGGCTCGTGGGGCAGCAGCGCCGGTTTCGGCAATGATGATATGAAAAGTACAGATAGCGGCATCGCAATAGACGAGTCTGAAGGCAATCTTGGCGAAACGATAGTTCGGTTAGTTGGGGCGCTCATCAGACACCGTTGGTGGTTTCTGCTCACGGCCGCCACTATTATCATCGTCACGGCCGTTGTACTAACCGTGCTTCCAAACCGGTACACATCCGAAGCCACGATTATCGTGGTCCAGCAAAGCGTGCCCGAACGTTACGTTGTGCCGACGGCAACCACTGACCTTAACAGAGTTCTTGAGGCCATGATGCAAGAGGTATTATCGAGGCCGCAGTTGCTGGCGTTGATTGACGAATTCGGGCTGTATCGTAAAGAGAAACGGCATTGGGCTCCGGAGCGGATGCTGTCTCGGATGCGGGGCGATATTGATGTTAAGCCACTCGAACCGGTAGGCGGGGCTGGGGGACAAAAAGACTTGAATGCGTTTAAGATTTCCTTCACTGCCAGCACGCCGCTAATTGCTCAGGAGGTCACCAGCCGCTTGACCTCAATTTTTATAGAAACCAACCTAAAATCTCGGGCGCGGCAAGCCACGAATACGACCAGCTTCCTTCACGAGCAGCTCGAAATCACTAGGACCAAGCTGGCCGCTCAGGAGCAGAAACTAAAAGACTTTAAGACGCAGTATCTTGGCACATTGCCTGAGCAACAGCAGGGGAACCTTGCCATCCTCGCTACCATCCAATCCGAGCTCCAGCATACTGCGGACAGTTTGAATAATGCCAAGCAGCAAAAGGTCTATCTTCAGTCGATGCTGGATGGATATCGACGGCTGGCCTCACAAGCAGCGTCAATGGAGACGATGGGCGGCGTCGGCAAAGTAAACGGCGTGGGCATTCAAGCCGCAAGTCCCCTTGAGGCTGCGCGGGTGAACCTGGCGCAGCTACAAGCCAAAGAGGCAGAGTTGCGGGCAACCTATGGAGCACAATACCCTGAGGTGCTTGAGGTCCAACGCCAGATTGCGGTGGCGGAAGCTGTTTTATCCAGTCTAAGATCCGTGAAGCCAGCTGCCGATGGAAACGATGTAAAAGATGAAAACGCTGCGGCCCAGAAGGCGCCAATCGCCGGAAGTCCGACTGCCGCACCTGAAGACAATGCTTTGATCGCACAAATAGAGAGCCAATTGGAGGCGAACCGGCTAGAGATCGTTAACCTCTCCAACGATGAAACGCAATTAAAAGCGAAAATCGCGACATACCAAGAACGCCTGAATTTGACCCCTGTTCGCGAACAGCAGTTGGCCGGATTGATGCGGGATGACGACCTATTGAAAAAGGAGTATTCGGACCTGCTGAGCAAAGAGCTGGAGTCCCAACTGGCAACGAATTTGGAAGAGCAACAGGGGGGGCAGCAGTTTCGCCTCATCGACCCGCCTACCCTGCCGACGGTGCCGTCAAGCCCACAGCGCGGCACGATTGGTCTCGGCGGCGCCGCAGCGGGAGTAGGCCTCGGCTTAGCGCTCGCATTCCTTATCGACTCGAAGGATCATTCATTTCATCGGGAGAAAGACTTGATGCGTCAGTTACCGTTTCCGGTCATTGTTAGTGTGCCGCTGGTGCTGACCGCTCGAGAACACAGGATCCACACTTGGAGGAAAGCATTTGAATGGTGCGGCGGAGCGGTAGTTGCACTGCTAGTCTCAGCTGCCGGGCTGTACACGTACTTACATCGGTAAATGCCCTCTTGGGCCTCGTGTCTCGTGACATAATGACCATAAGAATTCACCCGTTCTTGGAGTCGAGCTGATGAGCCGGTTATTCGATTTGATGCACAGTCTGGAGCCTCCTGCTGATCGCGACGAACTCCCTGAGGTGCCGGTCGAGAGCGCCGAAATACTGCCCGAAACCAGGCTCGTCTTTCAGACGGATCCCCGCAGCGTAAGCGCCGACCGCTATAGGCTTCTGCGAATGCGTCTGAGGGAATTGGGGAAGGCCGGCAAGCTGAAGACTCTTCTAATCACAAGTCCAGTTCCCCATGACGGAAAGTCCACAGTCTCCTTGAACCTCGCTACGGCTCTGGCCGAGGGCGGCAAGAAGAATGTCCTGTTGATCGAGGCTGACCTTCACCGGCCCGCCTTGACCGACAAACTCGGACTCAAAACATGGGCGGGACTAGCTGAATGCCTGGATGGTGGGGTTGATCCGCGGTCGGCGATTCGGCAAGTCGACCCGTTAAATTGGTATCTTTTGCCGGCTGGCGGTTCGCGTGCCAACGCCTCGGAGCTATTGCAAACTGCGGCTCTTGCTGGCGTGATGAGCAAACTTGCACCGCACTTCGATTGGATTATCGTGGACTCCCCCCCCGTCCTGCCGCTGAGTGATGCGATATCGTTGACGCGCTATGCCGACGCTACATTGCTCGTTGCACGCGCCGACTACACAGTTCGCGAGGCCATAGAGGAGACGATCGCCATTATCGGGCGCCAGCGTATCGTTGGCGTAGTACTCAACGGGGTAAGTTCGGTCGATCGCCAGTATTCCAAGTACTACAAATCCTACTATTCTGGTAACGCACCACAGTCGGAAGACGGCAACAGTTAGTTGAGCAGAACGAGTGTCGCCCCGGTCTCGGTTTGTGCGACGCCAGGAGGCACGGCCAGAAGAACGGCGTCGCGTGATGTCAACATATATCGCCGATGCAGGTGGGTGCATCGGCTCTGAGAATAGCCCAGGAGTTCAGAATCGGCTTGAAACCAATGGGCGTGTGAGTGGATCTCCAATGACACGAGTTCTGATCGCTGACCGTGAATTGAACTTTTGCCGCTGGTTGCGGCAATTACTGGAGCACAGGCGCGACATCCAGGTCGTCGGCGAAGCGACGGATGCGTCAAGTGCCTTTGAAGTCATGCAGCAGTTGAGGCCAGACATTCTCCTCATTGATCTTGGATTGTGCCAACAGTCTGCGCCGCTGGATCCTGATATAAGAGGCTCGTTACCGCAGCGGACTATTGTGATGCTTGCGGCGATCGACAAAGATGCGGTTGTGGAAGCTTTCCGTTTTGGCGCTCAAGGCATCCTTCCCAAAACGGCGGATTCACTAGTGTGGCGGAAAACTATTCGGCGCGTTATGGAGGGTCAATACTGCTTCGAGGATGGCAGTGTGGCCGTACTTCTGGAAGCATTTCGCGCGTCGTTTGCAGCGCAGGGCGCTTTCTCCCAGAAGGATTATAGGCTCACGCCGAGGGAACTGGAGATTGTCGCCCAGATCGTCGCTGGCCACTCGAATCGAGAGGTCGGGCAGCACTTTTCGATCTGCGAACGGACGGTCAAGCATCACCTCACCAACATTTTTGAAAAGTTAGGCGTATCCAGCCGGCTTGAATTAGCTTTGTTCGCTGTGAAACATCGACTGGTTGCGGATGAATCGGTCGCCAGGCAGCCGCTGGAGGAAGAGAAGGAATCTCAAGAAAGACACCGCTCCGCTGTTGTGGCGGCGGGCATTTTGTGAAATTGGGCTTTAACTAATACAGTTAGGGAGAATTTGGATGGACTAGCGGTCCGGCGGGAGGGCGAAGCAGAAGTTGTCATTCTGATTCATTTCGCGCGACAAATAGAATGAAATCAGAAGATCCCACGACTCGACGCCGGTAGACTGTAGGTTAGCGTGTGGTCGAAACCTCGCGCGCTTGAGCGCTTAAAGGCCCAATGTGTGCCGTTGACTTTGGCTTTTCCGGTACGTGGCCGAGGATTGCTTGCGGGAGGTCCATTTTGTATGAGTTTTCTGCTGCAGATGATCCAGAACGTCGATGTAGTGATCTATCAGTTTTTGAATGGATTTGCGGGTAATCGGCTGCTCAATTATCTCGCGAACTTCGAAGATAGCAACATGCTTTTCAGGGGCGGGCTCTTTGTTGCGATATACTGGTACCTCTGGTTTCGCGCCGGCTCGGATCAGGACAGGCGGCGAAGGGCAATTATCGCCATCGCGGTCGGCACAATTTTCGCAATCGTGGCAAGTCGAATCGTCGCAGACCTCGCGCCACATCGTGTCCGGCCGATGTATGATTTACACCTCCAACATCACCCGTACGCAGTCCCTCAGTCGTATAATCTCGTAAACTGGAGCTCCTTTCCGAGCGACACCGTGACATACTTCTTTGCTCTCGCATTTGGACTCGCCCACCTCTCGCGCCGTCTTGCGATCCCGGCGATGCTGTACGCCGCGGTCTGGATATCCTTGCCTCGACTGTTTCTCGGGGAGCATTACGCATCCGATGTCTTCGCGGGTGCCGTGATCGGGATCACGATGGTGGCGGCTTCACTGAAGGTTGGGTGGCTTCAGTCCGGCTTCGCTACACTATTGCTTGCGTTAATGAAAGCAAAACCTGAGGTCTTCTATCCGGCCGCTTTTCTCGCTTCATTTGAGATGGGCGTGATATTCCAAGATGTTATAGCAGCTGCGCGAACTGTGTTCGATCTCGCTCGCGCTGAACACCGTGCATTCATTGACCTAGTTGCATTAGCGACTCTTGGTTTTCTTGGGATCGCTGCATATTTCGTGTTCCGGCGGCCCCACAAGGGTAGGCTCCCTCTCGCTCCGGTCAATTCCTGCGGGGGCGGGTGATCCGGCGTTGAATTGGAATCTACTCAAGAAGCCATTGCTGAGGTTAATAGCGATTCTTCGAATCCACGCCAGGACGGCGGGCGGACGCGAAGAGTGAGTTTGTGCTCGTACCACAATCGGGAGCAGAGCTGATCTAATCGGATATTTCTGCCGTAATATTTTCAAGGAACAGGCCTCTGCGATCAATGCCACGACACCCGTTATTTTTGCTGGTTTTCCTTGTGTTGCTCGTTCCGTTTTGGCAGCCGCTGAGCATGCTGTTCAAGCTCTCGCTTCAGAGCGATCGGTACACGCACATCATTTTCGTGCCATTCATAAGCTTGTGCGTGTTCTACTTCGAGCGTAAGGCGATCTTGTCTAACGCCCATTATGAGCCGAGAATCGGAATTCCACTACTTGCATTCGGCTTGATCCTGTTTTGGTTTCTGAACCAGCATCCATCGTCGACGGAGGCCGGCGGCCTGTTTCGCCTAATGGCCTCAATCATCCTGATATGGGCAGCGGGATTTCTCCTTTGCTATGGCGCACAGAGCCTCCATGCTGCGGCCTTTCCACTGTGCTTTCTCTTGTTGATGGTTCCGTTCCCTGTTGGCGTGCTGGACGAGATTACCCTTGGCTTACAGAAAGGTTCGGCAGACGTGAGTTATCTCTTGTTCAAGATCTCGGGCATACCGGTGTTCAGACAGGGTTTCAGGTTCTCGCTTCCCGGTGTCGACATCGAGATCGCCGAGCAATGCAGCGGCATACGGTCGAGCTTGGCTTTGCTGATTACCAGCATTTTGGCAGGCCACGCGTTTCTCCGATCTTGGTGGAGCAAGGGCTTGCTCGTCCTGTTCACCATTCCAGTAGTCATATTCAAGAACTCGGTGCGCATTGTTACCATTTCAGCTCTCGGAGTATACGTGAACCGAGCTTTCTTGTACGGCAACTTGCACCGGCGTGGCGGCTTGCTATTCGCGTTGCTGGCTGTCCTGATGCTGGTTCCCGCACTTGTGGTGCTGCAAAGGGCAGAACGTCATCTCGGGCATCGTGAAGAAGGCTGAGGTGACGATTGCCATTGGCGGAAGGAGTCAAGCGAGTGTGACGATGGCGGTTCAGTAGGTGGCCATGGTCTGAGTTGGGCGCACGGAAGTCGCAGTTTGCTTCCAGTGCGGAGCGAGCGGAGAATGGGGAGATGAGGAATTTGGTTCTACTGTCGGGGTCTGCACAGGCGGTACAAGATCAACGCCTCCTGAGCCTTGCGGCCTGGATGGGCGTTTCGACGAAGGTCGTGGCAATCCAAGACGGCGGGGCCTCTAAGGAGCGCATCTTCGGTGAACTCCAGGCTGGCCCCTACTGTTTGGCGATGAGTGCTGAGACGCTTGCAGTGCTGCATAAGGCTCTAACTTCGGCAGCCGACCTGCGACAGTTTATCGATGAATCCTGCGCGGAGTTGTTGGTCTTCGGCTGTAGCGGTTCGGCGGAGCAAAGCCTCGCACTTTCGTGGCTCACGGCTGGAGTAGTTTGCGGAATAAGTCAAGCGGACGGCCCAGATACACTTTTTGCTTTGCCACGGGAAGCAAAGGCCTTTAGCTGGCAACTTGCCGGGCTCACTTTTTCACGGCGAAGCAGGGAGCCCATACCTGTCTTTGAATTGCGAGATGCGACTCCTGTTGCCGAAGTTATCGTAGCCGCAAATGATCGCTCAATGTTCGTCCGGATAGACCGGGGGCCGTGGCAGGTCTTTCTCTTGGCCGGGCCTGCTCTGCCTGATCTCGATGAGCCGCTGAGCCGCGACCACGAGCTACAAGACTACTACGATCGACTGATTCCAGTTCTGATTTTCCTCCGCTACTGTTTCAGGGAGAGTTGTTGGCATGGCCCGGAACCCACGGCCAGACTCATTATTGACGATCCGCTACTCAATGAACGATACGGCTTTCTGGACTACAGCGTTTTGCTGGAATCCATGCAGCGCAGCAACTATGGAACGTCAATTGCTTTTATCCCGTGGAATTACTGGCGCACTTCTAGGCGGGCCGCGGCGCGGGTTCTCAGCGAGAGTGCTAACCTCTCGATCTGCATTCACGGATGCGACCACACGAACAAGGAATTTGAGGCCCAGGCCCCGGCGCTTCTCGGCAGGAGAGCAGGTTTGGCCCTGCAGAGGATGGAGTCCCAGAGGAAGCGCACCGGCGCGGGATTCGAGCAGGTAATGGTGTTTCCTCAGGGACGGTTTTCCACGGCTGCGATCGCGGCATTGCGCGCCAACAACTATCTCGCGGCAGTAAACACCACTTGCTTCCCCACGAACATCGGGCCGGATGACCTCAAGGTCGGCGACTTTCTCCGGCCCGCCGTCACCCAGTACAATGGTTTCCCAGTTTTTCAGAGGCGCTACCCGCGGCGTCTATTTGACTTTGCATTCGATCTCTTCCTTGGTAGGCCGGCGCTCTTGGTGGAGCACCATGAGTACTTTCGCAACGGCTGTACAACATTGGCGGAGCTTGTGGCCGAGTTGCACAAGATGGAACCTGCTTTGTCTTGGCCGACACTCACCGCTCAGTTGTCGCGGAGTTGTCTAAGGAGAAGCCTTTCGAACGGCTCGGTCGAGGTCCAGTTCTTCACCAGAAGATTCCAATTGACTAATCGCGAAATGAGTCCGGGCCGCTTCTTGCTGAGCAAACACGAACCGGATTCGGCGGCCATCCAGAGGGTGCTGGTCGACGGAACCAGCATCCCATTTTCTTTCGAGAAGGGCTTCCTGAAGATCGAAGTCCAGACGGATGATCCGGGTCAGGTGCGGAACATCGAAATCGTGGACCGAGAGCAGCCTCAACAGCACGCCAGCGGTTTCGGAATCGTCCACAATACGGCTGTGTTGCTGCGCCGCGGGCTCTCCGAGTTTAGGGACAACACACTTGCCCGACACAGTGGAGTACTCAAGGTCGCCCAGAGAGTCGCCAGGCGGTTGAAAGTCACGGGAGACGCATGAAAAAATCTACTGTGCGACGAGTCTTCAATCGCATTCTCGCGATGCTGGCTCGATTTGCGCCTGGAGCAACGTCGTTGCGGCCCTTCCTGCACAAGCTCCGCGGAGTTCGCATCACTGGCCGGGTTTTCATTGGTGACGACGTCTACATCGAGAATGAGTACCCGGAGTGTATCGAGTTTCACGATGGCGCGGCAATTTGTCTGCGCTCAATTCTAATTGCGCACACGCGTGGACCGGGCCGAATCGTGGTTGGAAAGAACGCATTCATCGGCGCGAACTGCGTTGTGGCCGTCTCGCCTGGAATGACACTCACGATTGGCGAAGGTGCTGTGATTGCTACTTCCTCAGTGATTGCATCAGATGTGCCGGCCTATACATTAGTTGCGAATGAGAAGGCCAAGCCGCGCGCAATAGTGACTGTCCCATTCACGGCGGACACTTCCTACGATAGTTTCCTTGCTGGACTGAAACCGTTGAAGCGAAACTAGTGTACAATGGAGAAAATACTAAATAGGCCCATCAATGAGAGAGAAACGGTTGCAGAGAGGGAACCTGAAGGCTCAGTGCAAGGCTGCGGTCTGAGCATCGATCAGTTTGCCGCCCGATTCTTCCGAAGCTCTCGAAGGAATCGCAGGCCGAGAGGTATTATAAATGATGCGTGACGAATTCCTGGTGGCACTTAGCGAACTTTTAGAGACGGACTCTCCGTTAATCGGATCCGAGAAGCTATCTGACCTTGGCAGTTGGGATTCAGTGGCAGTGATAGGCTTCATCGCCATGGTAGATGATAAGTGGGAGATAACCCTTGATGCGAACAAGATTTACGCGTGCAACACAGTGGAGGATCTTACGGCTCTTGTGCGTTGAGGAGCAAGAATCTAAGCAACTCGCGTTCGTGGGGCCACGATGCTAAACCCAGTGGATATGTCAGGCCGCGTTGTGCTCGTGACCGGGGCTTCTTCTGGCATTGGCCGCGACACAGCTCAGTTGCTCAGCCAGCTCGGTGCACGGCTCGTTCTCGTAGGCCGTGATTCAGGGCGGCTGACCGATGCTTTTTCGGAACTGGTTGGAGAAGGGCACATCATTAAGCCGTTTGACTTGAGTGCCGCTGAGCAGATCCCACTGTGGATAAAAAGTGTTGTCTCGGATGTTGGTCCGCTGAGTGGTGCTGTGCACTGTGCGGGGGTGCACAGCCATCGACCGCTCAAGATCCTTGACGTCGAAAAGTTCGAAGAGGTTCACAGACTCAACACCACCGCCGCCGTGATGCTCGCCAAAGGGTTTCGCCAGAAGGGTTGTTGCGCAGCAGGCGGCAGTATCGTGCTGTTGTCCTCCGTAGCTGGACTTGTCGGGGAGCCGGGTATCGCCGCGTACGCGGCCAGCAAGGCCGCCTTGGTGGGCCTCACACGGTGTTTGGCTCTGGAGTTAGCTCCGGAGCAAATCCGAGTGAACTGTGTCGCTCCGGCGATGGTGATAACTGCTATGACGGAACATCTGTTCAGCTCGCTCACTTCAGAGCAGGTCACCTCAATCGAACAGGCACACCCGCTCGGATTTGGCAGACCACGCGATGTAGCTCATGCTATCGCATTTCTGCTGTCCGACGCCGCCCGATGGATTACCGGTTCAGTCTTAGTCGTTGACGGCGGCTACACGGCGCGCTGAAGGAGTGAGGATGAGAGTAGCTCCAATTTTGGCCATTGATCACCGGCACAATGGGGATTTGAGGCAGACATGAAATCCACCGGAATTCTAGCGGTCGAGCCTGAGCTTGGCGAACAGGTTTTGACATATGAAGAACTCGAGGGCAGGTTCGGCACCGAGATGATGCAGAAGGTACTGTCTGCTACGGGAATTCGAAATCGACGCGTGGCGTCTACAGAAGTATGCGGTTCCGACATGGCATATAGTGCGGCCAACCGGCTAATCGAGCGGCACGGCATAGATCGCGACGGCATTGACCTACTCATCTTTTGTACGCAAACGCCGGACTATTGGTTGCCGACAACAGCCTGCATTCTCCAAGACCGCCTGAAGCTGAAGAAGGGATGCGCGGCATTCGACATCAACTTGGGTTGCAGCCAGTATGTCTATGCGCTTTCGGTTGCGCACTCCATGTTGGTATCGGGCTGCGCCAGCCGGGCCTTGGTTCTGACGGGCGATACCATGACTCGAACCATCCATCCGAAAGACCGTGCGTTGGTCCCCCTGATGGGTGACGCCGGTAGCGCCACGTTAATTGGTGAAGTAGAAAATGGTAAGGGCTTCCTCGGCTTTGAATTGGGCACTGACGGCTCTGGTTACAAGTACCTTATGATCCCGGCTGGTGGTTCACGGATGCCGGCCTCACCTGCTACCGCGATAGAGGTCAAAGATGCCGAAGGTAGTGTTCGTACGGAGGAAAACTTTTACATGAACGGCGGTGCGGTTTTCTATTTCGCCATTTCAACGGTGCCGAAGGTTATCGAGTCATTGCTTTTCAAACTATCATTGTCTATGGGGGACATCGATTTGTTCCTTTTTCATCAGGCGAACAAGTTCATGCTCGATCACCTCGTGAAGAAGTTAAAGATACCCTCAGAAAAGACCCATTTCTATATCGAAGAAGTGGGAAACACCAGTGGATCTACCCTGCCTCTGCTGATCGCCGACGCTGCTCGCGCAGGAAAGGTAACACCCGGCGCGAATGTGCTGGCGATCGGTTTCGGTGTTGGCCTGTCCTGGGCAGCAACTGTAATTCGCTGGCCAGAAGACACGCTCCAGTTCATCCCTTGAGATGCGGCGGTTTGTTCTCCACTAAAACTGGCGCCCCCAATCGACTTTTCATAAGCACCTTTTAAATAGCGTGATTTTGTTCTGCAGGAGTCATGATGATGATCAGAGCTTCCGGAAAGGCAGCGGGAATCGAACACCAAGACCAAGGTGAACTTTCGGCGGCGCAGCAACTAGCGTCCCTTGCCGAATGGAGTTCACGCCTTCCATGGCCTGATGTGATGGTGGTGCAGCGGATGTATGAGCAGGCAGCCGCGCTGGTTTCACTCTGCGACTGGAGAAAGACGGCCCAAGAGCTGATCCGCCACGATTCCGCGACGTCGAAATGGCTCTCAGCCGCGTTGTTCGAAGCTGGCGCGGATTTCGTCAGTGCATCAGAAGCGCTCGATTCCTTCTCATGTCCGTCTTCGAGACCGGCCGAGGCGCTACGTCTGCTGGCGCGAGCTCGAACGTTGGCTCAAGGTGGCAAGGCTTCAGAAGCTGTCATCCCGCTGAAGCGCGCAATCCGCCTGTCGGAATCCTACCGCATACTTAACGCATGTGGGAAAGTCATGAGGTCGCTAGAGCGTGCAGGTGTGATGCAATACGCGAGGAGTTGCCGACTGGCAATGTTAGGCAACGCGACGTTTGATTTTGTGACGCCGGTGCTGAGAACAGTGGCGTTCGCTAGCGGAATCGACCTGGTCGTTTACAGTGGCGCGTACAATCAGCAGATGCAAGAGGTGCTGGATGATACCTCGCATCTCCACGCATTCAAACCAGAAGTTATTGTGCTGGCGCTCGACTGGCGTTCGCTAGCGCTTCCTGAAGAAGCCAAGGATCCCGCAGCGGCTATAGACATCAGCCTGGCAGATGTTACGAGGATGTGGAATGCGGTATCTTCGCAATTTCATTGTCATGTCATCCAGCACAATTTTGTGCTGCCCGAGGTTTCGGCCTACGGTGGGCTTAGCGGGCGACTTCCAGGGGGGCGAGACACCCTGATTCGTCAGCTGAACCTCCAAATGGTACATGCCGCGGCCAGCCGTCCAGAAGTAAGCATTCTCGATATCGACCAAGTCGCTTCACTTATTGGAAAGCGACTGTGGGACGATGCACGCATGTGGATAGCCGCAAAGCAGTATCCCGCGACCGAGGCGATCGGATTGCTCGCCGCACACGAAGTTGCGCTTCTGCGCGCGATACTCGGACTGAGTCGGAAGTGCCTGGTACTCGATCTCGATAATACCTTGTGGGGAGGCGTAGTCGGAGAGGACGGTCTCGATGGCATACGGCTCGGCGGTGGTCCTGAGGGCGAGGCGTATGTGGCCTTTCAAAGATATGTGAAAGCGCTGCGTGATCGCGGCGTAATTCTTGCCGTTTGCTCCAAGAATAACGAAGCCGATGCCAAGTTACCGTTTGAGCAGCACACTGAAATGGCGCTTAAGCTTGAAGACATTTCTTTGTTCGTGGCCAACTGGCTACCAAAGACGGAGAATCTTCGGGCTGTCGCTAAGGGACTCAATATCGGGATCGACAGTCTGGTGTTCGTTGATGACAGCCCCGCCGAGTGTGAGCAGATACGCAAAGGTGTCCCGGAAGTCGAAGTTCTGGAACTACCGGCCGATCCGGCGCTTTACGTGGATGCACTCCATCGCGAGATGTTCTTCGAATTAGTGACACTGACGTCTGAAGATACCGGGCGTGCCGACAGCTATCGGGCCAACCAGAATCGAGAAGCGTTACAACAGTCCAGCGCAAGGCTAGGTGATTTCCTGACCGGATTGCAGATGAGTGTGAAGCTCTGCCCGATCGACCAATCCAACTTGCCGCGAATCACCCAGCTTATCAACAAGACAAACCAGTTTAACCTGACTACCCGGCGGATGACGGCCGAGCAGGTTCAGGCGTTTGCCGGGGGCGCTGGCAATTACACACAGTGTATGCATTTGCGCGACAGGTTTGGCGACAGCGGTATTACCGGCGTATTGATGGCGTCGCCTGAGGGTGATGCGCTCAGTATTGGCGTTTGGCTCATCAGCTGTCGTGTGCTTGGCCGCCAAGTGGAAGACGCAATGCTGGCGGCGACTTGGAAATTTGCCCGATCGGCTGGCTACAAGGCCTTGCTAGGCTATTACGCGCCCACACCAAAGAACCAGCAAGTCGCTAACCTGTACGACCGCATGGGATTTGCCCTGGTCGGCGAAGGCGAAAAAGGGGAGCGGTTTTATCGTGCTGAACTGACCTGCGAGCGACAGTCCCCGCGGTTCTTCGAGATTGTAGATTCCACTGGCGTAGCAAGATCCACCTAGAATCGAGAAAGAGGAGCAGCAATGGACAAGCTTACAGCAGTGTTCCGCGATGTGTTTGACCGCCCCGACTTGGAAATCGATGGTTTGACACGGGAGAACTTTTCAGAGTGGGATAGCTTTGCGCATGTTAAGCTCATCATCGCCCTAGAGGAAGAGTTCGATGTTAAATTCACTATCGACAAGGTCGCTAATACGAATTCGGTTGAAGAACTTCGCAAACTACTTGCCAGTTTTACCATAGCGTGTAAGTGAAATGCTTCCAAATTCTCGAAACGAACTTCCACGCCGAACAGATCGGCTGCCGGCACGAGCACGTCGGCGATCCTGGTGGAGCAAGGGCTTGCTTGTTCTATTCACCATTCCAGTGGCCATACTCAAGAACTCGGTGCGCATTGTTACCATTTCAGCTCTCGGAGTATACGTGAACCAAGCTTTCTTGTACGGCAACTTGCACCGGCGTGGCGGCTTGCTATTCGCGTTGCTGGCTGTCCTGATGCTGGTTCCCGCACTTGTGGTGTTGCAAAGGGCAGAACGTCATCTTGGGCATCGTGAAGAAGGCTGAGCTGTTACCGCTCGGCTATCCTTACAGAGCCCGCGAGGTGAATTAAGGCACTTGCGGCATCGCGGCTTCAATGTTGCTTTGCCGGGCATGCTGTGGTTCGCGGTCGCCACGGGAGCCGCTGACGGCGCACCTAACATGCAGCCTTTCCGGCTGCTGTAGGGTTTGCTGCGGCAGCGAGTCTCCCTCACAGCGGTGGTGCCCAACGTCGGTCCTGCGTTTCGCCTCGCAGCCGCCACGTTCTCTCGCGCCAACGACCGCTATTGGCTGACCGGCTCAACAGCCATCGTGACTTGGTTACTGTTGAGTTGCTTGCCGCCTAGTGTGTTGACCCGAACCTGGACTGGCACTGCGTCACTGAAATCCATCACCGCCGGTACGCACGCCTGAATCGTGGATACACCAGCATAGCCGGGGACGGCACGCACGGACTCCACTTTAGCAGCCACACCGCCCACTTCGACCAGAACCGTCCCCGCCGGCACTTCCGATGGCACACCCAAACCGCTGGCCCAGATCAAGATCTCGTCCCCGGGCTGGGCGGGATGCGCCGGCACTTGGTAGTTCCGCCCCATAGCCAGGTCGGTTGTCTCGGCGAGCGTGATCACCCCTTGGTTTTGCCCCGAACCATCCAACGAGAGGATCATTGGCGTTGCGGTCCGCATCGTAGCCCTCAAAGGCTCGCTGACTCCTGTGTCCGTCTCAACAGTGGCCGCAAGCGGAGTGTCTGGATCCAAGGCTGGGCAGAGGAAAGTGACTCTGGCATCCGATGCGGCGAGCACGGAGACGTATTGATCGTTAATTTTTACTTTCGTGTTGCCGAGAACCATACTCTGCCCGGATGGATCTGAGAGGGCTGAGCGTGGCTCAGCAAACCCACTCCCGTTCAGGGATGCGATCGCACCAGGGCTGCACGTCAATAGTTCCGAGGCGACGCTTGGTACTCCCGAGCTCACGCTAACGGTGATCTCCGCTGACGAGGACTGCCCCACCGAGTTAGTCGCGCCGAACACTACCTTGTAATTGCCTTTCTGGGAAGCGGACGGAATCCATTCGAAAAGGCCGCTTGCCGCATCGAAGGAAGCGCCCGCGGGAACTTCAGAAGCACTCAGTTGAACCGGCAGTTCGTTCGGATCAACGGCACTTACCGTGAAGCGGAGTGTCTTTCCGAGCCTAGCGGTCTGTGCGTTGGGAACGGTCAGCACGGGACCCGAGGAGGCCTGGAGCTGAATCGTTTCTTGAGCTGTGGACGTGCCTGCCATGGCTGTGATTGTCGCGAGTTGCCCTCCGGCGGCAGGGTCGGTGGCGACCTGGAACGTCAGGCGAGTCTGATTGGCACGAGTTAAAACAACCGAGGGGATCTTCACCTGCTCACTGCTACTGGTTACCTGGATCGCCGTGGCTTCGGATGTTGCGGTCACTCGCAACTCGCATGTAGCTTGGCTACCCGCTGGAATAATTTGCGGAGTGCAGAAGAGATTTGTCACCGTGTTCAGGGGCTGTACCACCGACAGGCCGCTACTATTCGACGTCGCGGGAACCTCTCTTCTGCCTTTTCGCTCAATGGTCAGCGTTAGGGTGGCGCTGCCGGTCCCGGCGCTGTTGGTCGCGCTCAGCGTCACCGTCGAGTCTCTCCCCGCAGTGGGAGTGCCGGAGATCAAGCCGGCGGTGGTGCTAACCGATAAGCCGGCGGGCAGCCCGGTAGCTCCGTAACTGGCGGGGGCGTTGGTGGCCGCGATCTGATACGAGAAGGCGCTTCCCACCGTCCCGCTGGCGGTCGTGGCGCTGGTGATCGCCGGGGTTGCCAGTGCAATGGTCAGAGTCAGGGTGGCGCTGCCGGTCCCGGCGCTGTTGGTCGCGCTCAGCGTCACCGTCGAGGTTCCTGCCGCCGAAGGAGTGCCGGAGATCAAGCCGGTGGTAGTGCTAACCTATAAGCCGGCGGGCAGCCCGGTAGCTCCGTAACTGGTGGGGGCGTTGGTGGCCGCGATCTGATACGAGAAGGCGCTTCCCACCGTCCCGCTGGCGGTCGTGGCGCTGGTGATCGCCGGGGTTGCCAGTGCAATCGTCAGAGTCAGAGTGGCGCTGCCGGTCCCGGCGCTGTTGGTCGCGCTCAGCGTCACCGTCGAGGTTCCCGACGCCGAAGGAGTGCCGGAGATCAAGCCGGTGGTGGTGCTAACCGATAAGCCGGCGGGCAGCCCGGAAGCTCCGTAACTGGTGGGGGCGTTGGTGGCCGCGATCTGATACGAGAAGGCGCTTCCCACCGTCCCGCTGGCGGTCGTGGCGCTGGTGATCACCGGGGTCGCCAGTGCAATGGTCAGCGTCAGGGTGGCGCTGCCGGTCCCGGCGCTGTTGGTCGCACTCAGCGTCACCGCCGAGGTTCCCGCCGCCGAAGGAGTGCCGGAGATCAAGCCGGTGGTAGTGCTAACCTATAAGCCGGCGGGCAGCCCGGTAGCTCCGTAACTGGTGGGGGCGTTGCTGGCTGTGATCTGATACGAGAAGGCGCTTCCCGCTTCTGGGCCATGGTCACCTTGGGGTTCGTCGCATAGAACAGGATCACCGGCGCCTGGGGAGGCGAACTTCCGGGCTTAATCGCCCAGGCGGTGGCCCCCCAATAACGCCACGACCGCCAGCGGGACGGTTCCGGCGCTGTTGGTCGCGCTCAACGTCACCGTCGAGGTTCCCGTCGCCGAAGGAGTGCCGGAGATCAAGCCGGTGGTAGTGCAAACGGATAAGCCGCCGGGCAGCCCGGTAGCTCCGTAACTGGTGGGGGCGTTGGTGGCCGCGATCTGATACGAGAAGGGGCTTCCCACCGTCCCGCCGGCGATCACTCCCGCATTCGCGCTCGTTTTGAAGGCCGCCGCTACTGTTCCGAACGTCCCGCTGCTTTCGACGTCGTAGCTCGGGCTGATCGACCCGGCCAGCGCTTGCTGGATGTCCTGGAAGAATTCTCCGGTGATTGTGTCGGCGATGATCTTCGACCAGCCGGAGCCCGGCGCGAAGCCGACGGCCGTTTGAGTGTTGAGGGGAAGATTGCCTGCGGCATAATTGCCGTACTGGACGATCAGGTCGTTATTCGCCGTCGTGGTCATCGCGCCCGCGGAAATCGTCGGTCCAGTAACGCTGGCGGCGGCACTGGTGGCATCCACCGGAGAAGCGGAAGCAATGGTGTAGGCTTCCTTGCAGGCGACCTGGAAGTTGTAAATAGGAGCGTCAAACGTGAAGGTGATTTTCTCCGCCCCCGCCGAAACGTTCGCCGCGTAGTAGATTGCCTGAGTGTCCGCAGTGCCGTTGTTCACGGAGACGGCCTTGCTGCACGTATCTGACTCATTGTCGGAAATCGTCAGGATACGGGATGAAGAATACGGGTAGCTCATTCCGCAGATGATGGCATTCCCGGACAACGCGGCTTGGGGCAGGTAGACGATGAATCCGTTGCCGCTATCTATGTTGGCGTTCGACCCGGTTCCCACAGCATCGACGAGCAGGGGATCGGCGGGGTTGGTGGTGCGCAGCTCGATGGATAGGGAGGCCCAGGCCCCCGAGGTGATCGTGTCCGAGCAGGTGACGTTTCCTGGAGCGGAGACGGTGTTGTCGCAAGCCGCCGCCGCGACGTCGCTGGCGGTCGATCCGGTGCGGCCTGCGGTTCGGAGATTGCCCGTGCCGGCTGCGGGAAGGCCCTCGCTGCCAAGCGAGCCGCTTTCCATCACGATCCAGTTGTTCGAATCCAGGGTGGCGATGGACGCCGAAGGGGCCGCCGAGGTCCCCGTGGCTGTCGTTAATTGCCCGATGGACGTCACGCCTGAATACTCGTTCACCGTCGTCTCAAAAACGGAGCCGCCGGAAAGGGTCACCGTAACGGCGGAGATCGCCGGACAATTGAGCCCCACCCAGAGGGCCAGAGCCTCTAAAGTCGAATTGACCGTCGTTTCCTGGTACGGGAAAACAGTGCATCCGGAGGCCGTGACGCTCGTCATAGTCTGCGTCGTGCCCTTCCACGCTACGCCGACCACGACCGCATCGCCCGCCGTTGTCGCGGCAGAAAGCGCGCACGGCTGGCTGGCGGTGGTCGCGGAGGTTTGGGCGCAAGTGGTCGCGGACCCGCTAACGTAAGCGATAGCGCCGTAGCTCAGGCGGGGAACCCAAAGGAAGACGAACGTGGGAAACAAGAGGAGAATTCGAAAGATCTTCTTCATGGGCAGACATTCATTTCATGGCCAGACATCCATCCATTTGTCTTTTGCTCTAATTACCATTCTGGATAGGTACTGAGCACGCGTTCGGCCAACTTGCTGGTTTCGGCCCGGAGGAGGGGCCGCGTAAGACGCACGCGGCCCGGCAAGTTGATGAAAAGCTATGTCCTGAGCGGCCATCGTGGCGGCGCTCTGTTGGAGCGCCACTTTTAATGCAAGAACATGCCCGACTAAGGCCGGATTCTACAGGAGTCCAAAAGGGTTCTGCTGATGCAGATAATTACATCCGATAGTGTAGTTTTTGCTGCTCCGGTAAGTTAACATCTGGTAATTTGTCCGCGCTCCATCGGCGTCCGCCGCAGACTCGGCGCGGAGGTTAAAGCTGCGTCAAATCACCCAATCTGCACCGATCGCTGCAGAAATCCCACCTCGAAACCGCTCAATTCGTCGAGCAGGGACTTGAGAAGTGGATGCGCGGGTTGCCCGAGGAAGATACCGAAACACTCGCACTTATCGCCAGGCCGCGCCGTTGAATTCGGCGATGTGATCGCCACCGGCGCAGCTCGGCCGCCGTTCCTGAAACGCGTATAACTCTGTAATTCTTTCCGCTGCGGCTCAATTACACCGACAATCTGAAACTAACTCCACATTGTGACCCTTCGGGCGAAGGTGTGTGTCGCCGCTAGGACCAACACTGTGTCTTAGCCGCTGCTGATACTAACAAGCTTGCAGAGAGAGCCCTGGAAGCTCAGACTCGCCCATGGCTTGGAATTAAGGGAGATACAAAAACCTGTCGATACGCAGATTTCCGAGACAGTCTATAGGTGTCTCGTTTGATTTCACACTTATGAGCTACGGCCAGTTTCCCGCAATGGAGGTTATCTCTCTTTTCGACTTCTCGACTCAAATCAAAAACTTGAGAGCCACCGTTACCGGTCAGTCCGCTATATGCGAAAAAGCCGACGGGATATCCGACGCAGGGGACAGCCCCAATTTCATTTCGAGAATTCTTGCCAGCATCTTTTCGGGAGACTCTGGGGCCACAATAGTCCACGGAGGCTTTTGTTTAATACGTTCCGATCCAACAATGTCCATCCCCCGTCTCATGGTTGGCTGTATCGTTTATCAAGGGACAGCAGGAGGCCGCACGCTGCAGCATACTCGCGTTATGTAAGATGTCTCGCGTGACCGTGGGAATCCCAATAGAGTCGCGAGTGTTCGCCTCATAACGACTGGGACAGACTAGCATCCAATCCAAAGTTAGAAACCAAATTAGGGCACTGCCCGCGCCTGCGTCGCCATCCTCTGAACCGCGCGTAATTCCCTGCTCCGCTGCCCCATCCCCTGAGGACCCAAAACCCAAATTGTGAGCCACTGAGCCGGAGGTGTCTGCATCATTGCAGAGCGCGGAGGTGCCTCGAGGCTTCAGCGGGCAGCTGAGAGGGTCGCGCGCCGCGCCACGATCGAGTTTGAGTAAGGCAGGACGAGAGCGTTACTGAGATCTTTGGCTATGCGCCCAGATGTAGCTCGCCGTGGCAATGGCGATCAGGAAAAACAGGGCGGCTGCATGTAAGAAACTAATGTACCCGATAGTGTTTCCCTGCTTAACCGGCTGAGGAACCAATACCCCAATCGCATTCAAGAACCGCAGAACAAAACAGATCACAGTGCATACCAAACCCAGCCAATAACTCCAACTCAGGATGTGCTTTTCCATTAGGAATCTCCTTTCTGCGTGAATTGAGTCCTTTCCGAGGCAACCAATGCTACGCTTAAACCAAGATTTCCATCTTGGAACCTAGGTTCGCCGCTAGTATACACCCAACCGCCCCGTGGTGCTTTTTTTTCATCCCCGGCGACCGTCGCCCGGCCAGAACGAGGTCCCCCATCGCCTCCGAACCCCAAAGAGACTGAACCTCAACGCGGAACAACGCAAGAAATAACGCAAAAACAGCGCGGGCAAGCAGAATCCATGCACGGGGAGTCTTCGCACCAGGCCGGGACGGTTGTCGACCCCTTCGCGTTCATCTTAAGTCCTGGTTTTTCAATGTGTTTGCGGGCTGGTTCTGGACTACCCCGAGGCTTATCCAGCCCGCTGGATCGTCCTTTCCTTTCCCTCCCACAGCCTCAGATCGCACCTCAGGCCACTTCAGCCTCTATCTCACGCCGGAGTTGGCTCATCCGGCCAATCGCCCGAGCCAGCCCGGTCTCCGTGGGTCCGAGCTCATACTCCTGATCGCCGAACCGGCCCACGAAGGCGCCTGATTCCACCCGGATGAATGGTTTCGCGCTCAGACGAGATACCCTGGCACTCCGCGCGGCCTTTGCGTTGGCGCAGTCCTCCCCGACGCAGGCTCCGCGCAGGGGACAGAGGACATCAAAGGGTCAGTGGCGATCTTTCTCCGGTATTCACTACGCCGGAACCGTTCGGCATCAGGCATTGTCCTCGCCGAGAAGGCGCTTTACCGAGGCCAGCAGCGGCGGGATGTCCTGCCGAACAATGTCAACGAGAATTCCAGCGGCAACGCGGTCGTAAGCATGAATCAGGATGTTCCGGACGTCCGTCATGGCGCGTCACGGTATCTCGGCGCGGGCTACACGAAACGCATCATCGAACCTGCGCGCGGCTTCGCCGATGATTTCCAGGTTGCGGCAAACTGCATCATGGACCACCGGAACGCTCGGCCACGTCGATTCGATGCCGCCCGTATAATCGAGAATCCGCCCGCAGCACTCGCGAATGTGGATCAAGGACAGGCGCGGGTCCTTCGCCGACATGGTGCCAGAGTCCTATCGCTTCGGCGAGGACTCGGTCGCGGACGTAAGGATGAATCGAGCGGCGTTCGACCACGTCGACGTCGGTCCCTAGCAGATCCCTGAGATCGCCCAGAAACCTCGCGAGGTCGAAGATCGTGCGCCCTGATTCCAGGTCCACCAGGAAATCCACATCGCTATCCGGCCGGTTCTCGCCCGTCGCTACCGACCCGAACACACGCACGTTACGACAGCCCCTCATCTCTGCCAATCGGATAATCTCGGCTTTCTTTTCCCGCCGCAGCGTGTCCAGCGTCACCATAAGCTTCCCTTTCTTATTTTCCCCCAACGGCCCTTGATATTCCAGCGGGCCGCTCTGTTAATTGCCGGCGGTGTTGCTGGCCGCGGCCGGTCGCAGCCTCAGGCTGCGTCCGCCTCCTTTCACGCCGGAGTTGGCTCATCCGGCGAATCGCCCGAGCCAGCCTGGCCTCCGTGGGCCCCAGCGCATACTCCTGATTGCCGAACCGGCACACGCAGGCGCCCGATTCGACCCGGATGAACGGTTTCGCGCTCAGACGAGCCACGATCGCCCGGATATTCAACTGATGCACCTCGGCGAACTTCCGAGGCCCAAGCCTGTGATATGAATCATCCCCGGTCCGGTGGTGCCTTCCGCACAGAGGAATGGCCGACAAATCGGATGACTTCTGACACCAGCCCGTGCGGCCCGGTATGCGCCGCCTCGACGGCATAAGTCGTGCGGCAGACCGCACAGGGCAGGCTCCGGATCCATCGCAGGTATCCTGGATTGCGGACTGGTTTCACCATCAGCTCCTCCGCAACGAGTGCTGCCCGATGGCCAAGTTCGCCCCAGGGACGTCCGCACCACCGTCGATTGCCGCTTGATAGAGCGTTTGTCTACCGAGACCTCGGGGCTCTTCACTTGCCCGAGAACCGCGACACGCTGCTCGACGTCCAGCCCATCCAGCAATCGCTCCCACGTCACTGCCGGCAGCTTCAACGTGAGCGTCTTATGTTCCGGCGGGATGGCTGGCTCGTCGGTGACCTCCACCGATGGCGGGCACGCACGCAGGCTGAAGGTGGTGGTCCTCCCCTCCAGCTTTCGGTACCTGCCCTTGCCATCGGTTCCGAGGTTCTCGATCGTCTCAATCACGTGGTTCTCCAGCCGGGCCAAAACGCGCTCGCAGGTCGCCTTGCGTTGCCGGAGCCGGTCGATCTCGAACCGGGCAAAGTCGATCTGTTGCTCCAGATGGGCCAGGAACTGGCCAACGTGGTCGCGTTTCTCGACGGCTGCCGTGAGAGCCGTCTGGAACTCCGCGCAGAACTCCTGCTCCTGCTCCGGGGAAACCAGTTCGGCGGTTTCGATCAGGGCCGCCAGTTGATCCTCGATCAGATACAGCGGTGCGGCCGTAACCGCGGGCAAAGGAACTGGCTAGGGCAGCCATCACTTGGCCGACGCGGAAAAACTTTACCAGGGAATCAAAACGATTGCCCCCAACGACCCGCAGGCTTACCAGGCCCTCGGGCATCTTTATGTATCCACCGGTCAGAAAGAGAAGGCTGTCGCCGAGGGCCAGAAGCGGCGTTCTGGGAGCTGCGAAACGGCCGCAATTGGTCCGACTCTGCCCGTCAAGACCTCTCCACGGACTCGACGCAACTCGTTTATTTTCAGTAAACCCTCTGCGCCGAGTCCGTGGTTCAATACATCGCGCCCGGCCGCGTGAGTACGCTGATATCGGTAGCAGTCCAACCCCTCCGGCGCAACTGTCGACTCCAAGATCAGGGGCGTGACCTTGATTCCCTATTCGGAGGTGATACGGGGTGGGGCAAGGCACGCCCCTGTGGGATCGGACCATACGCCGATCCCAAAACCGGAACTATCCAAGAGCGATCACGCTTTACCGCTGGCCTTTCGTAGCCTCCTCGCTCGATACATTCGCCTCAACTCGCGCTCAAAATATTCGATCAATATGGAATCTCGCCGCTGCACGGCATATCGGAGTTCCTGAAGCAAGTTATTGAAATCGTGCTCTTGCTTGTCTTCGGAGTCCAGCTTGTGCGTCCAACTCGCAGCGGGGGTGAAAGTTAGTGCCATAAGAGCTATGTTCCAGTTGCGGCCATTCTTTGTTTGGTTCGGTTGGCATGGAGCTTGTGTCTGTCCTGCCAGTGTTGCCAGGCCAAACCCAGAATGCGGACTACTTCTGTGGCGTCGAACGGCTTCGCCAGCACGTCGTATGCGGTGGATGCTTCAAGGCGGTTGTATTGCTTCAGCATGTGCCCTAGGAGCTTCAGAACAGCAGGCTCATCTTCCAGAACGAGAATCGTCGTGGCCGGCCTCTTCAAGGCATTCGCGCGGGTGACAGCGAGTGCGTCGTCAAGGTGCACACGCAGTTCTCCTGTGATCCTCGGAATAGCCATGGATCCCCTCTTCCCTAACGTGATCGCCCAAACCCTCGGATACCCGCTAAGATAAGTCTGAGGGGAATGCAGTATCTGTTCAATATTGCTCACTTTGCCATTATTTTTCACTTGTGACGACGCCGCCCTGAACCCTGGGCTCGCAGCCCGACTCAAGATTGCCGGTCGTTGATTGCGTTTGTCGGCGAACCGTAGCTTGGGCTCGTCCAGGCATGAACTGCGCCCCGCTCCACGCGGGCGTTATCCCACGTTATCGGACACTGTTTCGCCATCGACGTCCGGGTGGATTGCCTCCGATTTCACGACAACCCCGTCCCGGAACCAACTGCCGAAACGCTGAAACGTTCGCAATGCAGAGATAAAACTGAATCCCGCGCTCACAAAGAACGCGTCGTCAGTCGTTCAGGACCGTCAAATCAAGCTGGGCCAGACGGGCCGGATCACGAAGCACATCGATTTCGACAATGCTGTCGTTCCTGACGATAAATCCCAAAACGGAAAACGGCTGTCCACCCGGAAGCCACGAGATGATTCCTGCGGCTCCGTTCACCAGCACACGTTGCATGGACTGGGCGAGCCGCGAGAACATGAGTGCCTGCTGGGCTACCGTCCGAGCCCCGTGGCTCACCTTCAATCCGCCTGGAATGTGATCGGATCGCAGTACGACGTCCGGATCGAGTGCCTCGAGCAGCGCTTCAAAATCGCCGCCGCGGACAGCAGCGAGAAACGCGTCCACGACTCTTCGTTGCCGCTTAAGATCAACATCGGGAATTGGGGCGGCTCCTTGCACTCTGCGGCGCGCGCGACTGGCGAGTTGCCTTGCCGCAACCTCAGAGCACCCCGTGATGGAAGCAATCTCCTCGAAAGGGACTGCGAACATGTCGTGCAGCACAAAGGCGAGCCGCTCATGGGGATTCAGAGTTTCCAGTACGATAAGGAGCGCGAGGCCGATCGAGTCAGCTATCAACGCACCGCGTTCGGGATCGACCTGTTCTTCGCGGCTTAAAATCAAATCGGGCAAGCGCCCGTCGAGGGGCTCCTCGCGGCGCGACTTGCGCGAGCGCAACATGTCGAGGCACACCCGTCCGATGACGGTCGCACGGCATCAAGATCATGACCCCAAATACCGAGGCTGGTGATCGGGTTCATGAGACCAAGCTTCAGCATGCGCTCGCAGCCGGCGGTACATCTCAGTGCGGTTCATCGGCTCACTACTCCTGACGCGCTCAGGCGAACTCCACCGTCATTCGCTCTCCGGTTCCCATCGGCACGCGCACGGTGCCTTCGTCGCCCGTCTGCACGGCCACCTTCGAAGCTGGCCGGCCGTTTTCGACGTGCCGGATTCGGCCAATCCTTTGTCCCTTCGGCGGGCGCAGAATGAACTCGTTTGCGCCCGTGGCCCGCAGTTCGGCGCTGGTCGCTTTGCCATCCCGCCAGGCGATGTCCACGCGCAGCCCGCCACGCGCGCGCAGCCCGCGAACGCGGCCCTGCGCCCAATCCGGGCTCAGCGCCGGCAGCAGCGCAATCTCGCCCTGATGGCTTTGCAGCAGCATCTCCGCAATACCCGCGGGACCGCCGAAGTTGCCGTCGATCTGGAATACAAACCCGCCGTTGCCCCACGGATGCGTGTCCAAAAGGTTCCGGTTCGTGCTCTGCGTCAGCAGGTGTGCGACCGCCTCGCCCGCCTTCGCGCCATCGCGGAAACGCGCCCGCAGGCACACAACCCACGCAGCACTCCAGCCCGTATACCCGCCGCCCGCTTTCAGTCGCAGCTCCAGTGACTGCTCCGCCGCTTTCATCCACTCCGCCGAGCGGCTCCAGTTGAACACTTCCGAGGGGTACACCGAGTAAAGGTGCGACATATGCCGGTGGCCCGGCTCCGTCTCTTTGAACTCCTCCCGCCACTCGAGCAACTGCCCCTGGCTGCCCTTTTGGAACGGCTGCAGCCGCTGCAGGGCAGCCTCGAGCCGCCCGACAAATTCCTGGTCCGCCGCCAACAGGCGCCCCGCCGCTATCGAGTTTGTGAAAAACTCGCGAATCATCGCCAGGTCCATCGTACAGCCCGCGCTGATCGCCGCTTGTTTGCCGTCCGCGGTCAAAAACCTGTTCTCCGGCGAAGTGGAAGGGCACGTCGTAAGCCGCCCGTGACCGTCATCCACCAGCCACGCGAGCAGAAACTCCGCAGCGCCCTTCATCACCGGCCACGCGCGCTGACGCAAGAATTCGCGGTCTCCTGTGAAGCGGTAGTGCTCCCACACGTGTTCGCAAAGCCACGGCGCGGCCATCACCCAGTTGGCCCAGTTCGGGTCGCCCTTCCCGTCACCCACCGGATTGGCCGCGCGCCACAGGTCGGTATTGTGATGTGCCGTCCAGCCGGGCATCCCGTACAACTCACGCGCCGTCCGCACCCCGTTTCGGCTCAACTGCTCGACCATGTCGAACAGCGGCGCGTGACACTCGCTCAGGTTGCACGTCTCCGCCGGCCAGTAGTTCATCTCGACGTTGATATTGGTGGTGTAGTTACCGCTCCAGGCCGGCCGAAGGATGTCACTCCACACCCCCTGTAGATTCGCCGGTTGCCCGCCGGGGCGCGAACTCGCGATCAGCAGGTAGCGCCCGAACTGGAAGTACAACGCCGCCAGCGACGCATCCGGCCGCTGCGCGTAGTCCTTCACCCGCTCGTCGGTCGGCAGCTTCGCGCCGGGTCCGCCTGGGCCTAAACTGAATTCCACGCGCCGGAACAGCCGCTGATAGTCGGCCACGTGCGCCGCTCTAAGCGCCGGCCAACTTTTCCGCGCTGCCGCATCAAGCGTCTTCGCGCATTCGGCGTGGATAGCCGCCATGCTCAGGTCCGGCATTTTGTCGAAACCCCGAAAGCCGGTTCCGGCGGCCACCAGCAGCGTGGCCGCGCTCGCATCCTCAATTCGTAGCGCGTCGCCATCGGCGCGTACCGCGCCGCCTTCCGCCCGCGCATCCAGCAGCGCCTCGCAGCGCATGCCCTTGCCCTCGGCATCGTCCCAGACCACCGGATTCGGCGAGCCCAAATAGTCCGGATCTACGTGCGCTGGCGCCTTCGCCTGCAGCCGCAGCCGCGCCGCCTCATCGACTGTCACGCGGTGCTTCAGTAGACTAGCGAACTCCACGCGGCAACTCAGTCGCGCCCCGCCGTGCGCCTCCAGCCGCACTGCGATTACCTGATCCGGCGCAGAGACCAGCACTTCGCGAGTGATCGCGCCCACCCCGGCGCCGTGCCCGGTGGTACACACCGCCGTGTCGATGTTCAGCTCGCGCCGGTAGCCGTCGAGATTCGCGCCTTCCAGCGTTATTTGCAGTTCGCCCAACGGCTGGTAGCTCTCCGTGTAAGTGCCCTGCAGCTTGTGCGCCGCCTGGTCCGCTGCGCAATAGTCTTTCTGCTGCAGCACCAGCCGCCGCACTTCGGCAAGCGTCTTCTCGCCATCCGGCGGATTAACATTGTGCGGCGAGCCAGACCACAGCGTAGCTTCGTTCAGCCAGATGCGTTCCTTGGGCGCGCCGCCCATCACCATTGCGCCCAGCCGCCCGTTGCCTAACGGCAGCCCGTCCACCCACTGCTCGGCCGGACCGGTGTACCACAGGGTCAGGTCCTGCGCACTGCTTTCGCCCGCCGGGTCGGCCGGAGCGCGCAGCGCGGTGACCGAGAGGGCCGGGATCGTCATCAGAAATTCGCGACGCTTCATACTGGTATGAGATGAGCATAGCGCAGCGCACCTCCAACTCGCGATTTTGGCATGCGAGTGTCCGCAGGCCAATCCGGTTCCTGGCACCCACCAACTCAGGTTTGTGGGGAACGATATCGCGCCTTATCGGCAACTTACAGTTTCTCCCAGGCGGTTCATTCCGGTGGCCGTTTCCCACACGCCGGGGTTGGCGAAGCGAACCGCGTACTCCGGGCGGTCGCGGAGAGATGAGGCGGCATCGGGCAAGTGCAGCAGGAGGTCGTACTCGCCAGGCGCGAGGGTGCCGGTGATTTGGAAGGTCGCGGATTCGGCGGGCATCCACCGCCGGGGGTCGGAGGCGACCGGAATGCGCTGGACCCGGCCCGTGGCGCGGTCGCGGAGGATCAGGTCCACCGGGCGCGGATTATAGAGGTTGGCGAAGCCATCGTTACGGATCGTAACCGACACACGCAGTTCCCGGCCCTTGACTTGAGCCGAGGCGTCGATGAGGCGGAATCGGTAGCCGAGACGGCGGCGGATTTCGGGCATGCAGCCACCCTTCGTCCAGGAGTCAAGCACGTCTTGTTGGAATCCGCTGTTGAGTGTGTTGAAGCGCTGGAAGGCGAGCTCCTGGAGAGCGTTTTCGCAACCGATGAAAGGCTGGGCTTCCTCGTTAAAACTGCAAGTTTCGCCGCCCTGCGGGACGAAAAGGTTGTCCTGATGGTAGAAAGCTTTCTCGGCGGCGGCGTTCCTCGACCAGGTGCCGAGGTCATCTTTCGAAGCGAGGAAACAGTCGTTGTGGGCGCCGATGCGCGCCTTGGGAATGGCTGTGAAGGCTTCCTCAGGGGTAAGTGGTTGCGGGTCGTACAGATTCATCTTGTGGCGCGGGTAGCGCAGGGCCAGCATTCGGTCGGTCGGGAGCACTTCGAGGATTTTGCCGACGATTTCGTGACTGTGGCTCATCAGACCGTTGGTGGAATCGTGCCACTCGCCCCAGGTGCCGATAAAACCGGCTTCCAGAAATGCGAGGACGTCGGCGTTCTCGCGCAACACGGGCCGAAGTTGATCGAGATGGGCAAGCACGCGATCGAGGGGGGCGTCGGGTGCGCCGATGGGGCCGAAATTGTAAGCAAAGCGGCCAATCACCTTGATGCCGGCGGCGCGAGCGGCAGCGAAGTCAGCGCGCACCCGATCGAGCATGGCGGGGGAGAGCGGCCGGTCGCGGAATTCGGAGAGTATCCAGTACATGCGCAGGAGGCTGATGCCGCTGTCGCGAGCACGGCGCAGCCAGGCGGGGTCGAGCGGGTGCAGTTGGCCGCGCTCGGGATTGTAGACTGTCTGCACATAGAAGCCACGCTCAGGGTTGGGGAAATCCTCGTTGGAAGGAGGGTAAGTAGCGGCGGCGAGCGCGAGAGGAAGAAGCAGCAGTGTCCCGCTTGCAGATCGCAGAAGCATGAGTGACGGTTTCGATTATATCTGCTTTTGGTCTGTCGAGCGCCGATGTGGGATTCCGAGAGCGGCGTTATGACCTGATATCAGTAGTCGGTTGCTGCCAGCCCAGCCCAGACACATCCGTGGGTTGCGCGTGGTCCGCCCATGTTCACCAGCATGGCTGCCTCCTGCTAGACTGCCAACAATGGCGGTTCGCATCCAACAGGTCAGGTTCGACAAATCCGCCGGCCCTTTTCGGCGTGCGCTCCAGTATGCCTCCTACGACTGGACTCGCGAGATGCCGAAGTCCAAACGTTTCATCACATGGGTCGGATATTTGATGCAGGGATACGCGTTCTGGGCCCTTTGGACGCGGACTTTGGCGTGGCCTCTGATGTGGCCGAAAGGGACACTCCTCTATGCGAGTGTGTGCCTGCTTTACATGCTTGGCTGGGGGCTGATCAACGCGATGCTGACTTCGGAGCTTGTCCGCAAGACCCAACTGGAAGCCGACCAGATTGCCGCACGACAGATCCAGCAGACGCTCCACCCCCAGAAACTGGACGAGTTGCCGGGTTACGAGGTGGAGGCGTTCTATAAGCCCTTCCGTGACGTGGGTGGCGACTACTTTGACTTGATCGAGCTTGCCGGTAACCGAACGCTGTTTGCGGTAGCGGATGTGTCCGGGAAGGGAATGCCGGCGGCGCTGCTGGCGGCCAACATACAGGCTCTGGTCAGGAGCATCGCGCATGTTGAAGCGGACCCCCTGGCGATGGCTCGGCAAATCAACAAGCACCTGAGCCGCTACACCCCGAGCGATCGCTTTGCGACGGCAGTGTTCATCGTGCTGAACCGCGATTCGGGAGAATTGACCTGTGTGAATGCCGGCCACAATGCCCCGATTGTGTTTCGTTCCGGATCAACCACATTGCTGGAAGCCACTGGCATGCCGCTTGGATTGTTTAGCGACGCGGAGTATGAAGCCTGTGTGGCTGTGATTCCTCGTGGTGGCGGGCTCCTCGTATTCACCGATGGATTCACCGACTCTATTCAGGGAAAGGACCCCGCAAGCCGTTTGCGCGATGCTTTGGCCGACACTTCGAGACCAACGATGTTTATTCTCAAATCCTTGGTGGACCCGACACACAACGAAGACGATGTCACGTTATTACTGGTGAAACGAACTGGAGATTCTGCTTCCGGCGGCGTGCTCGCATAGGAACCGCTTATCGAGCCTCTCGACGCAATAACTGACCGGGTCGTCGGCGATCCACGTGGACGCGTGGTCAAACCCTAGAATTGGCCCCTTCCCAGCGGATGAAAGCCGCCAGCCCAAGGCGAGCGATATTATTCAATATCGTTAGATATTCCGCCAGCTCAAAAGTCCACAGGTTATTGGCGCGCCCGGAGGGACTCGAACCCCCGGCCTACTGGTTCGAAGCCAGCCGCTCTATCCACCTGAGCTACGGGCGCGCTACCGCAATTCTAGCAGGGACGTGCGGCGCAATCCTCCTCACACGCGTTACCGCTCGGCGACGACGGGGTTGGCGAGTTCGCCGAGGCCGTCGATCTGAATTCGCACTTCATCGCCGGGCTGGAGCCAGCGCGGCGGCTTGCGGGCGAAGCCTACGCCGGCAGGGGTGCCGGTGGCGATGATATCGCCCGGCTCCAAAGTGAACACGCTTGATAGGTACGCGATGAGCTGCGGCAGCTTGAAGATAAGGTTGCTGGTGTTCGAATCCTGCATGGTTTCGCCGTTGAGGGTGAGCGAAATGCGGAGGTTGTGCGGGTCGGCGATCTCGTCGGCGGTGACGATGGCGGGGCCGATGGGAGCGAATGTGTCGAACGTTTTGCCGATCATCCACTGCGACGTGGCCATCTGAAAATCGCGGGCGCTGACGTCGTTGAGTATGGTATAGCCGAAGACATGGTCGCGCCAGCGATCTTCCGCTACGTGGCGCCCGCGGCGGCCGATCACCACGGCGAACTCGGCCTCGTAATCCGGCTTGGCGGAGTTCCGGGGCAGCACGATGGGGTAGCCGGGGCCGATCACCGCCGTCGGAAACTTGGCGAACATGGTGGGCACTTCCGGGATGGCCAGCTTGGATTCCGCGGCGTGGTCGCGGTAGTTGAGGCCGATGCAGATCAGCTTGGGCGGGCGCGGAATGGGCGCGGCGAAGGTGAGGCCGGCCGAGTCCAGACTGTGGCTCGCAGGAGGGCCGCCGATCCAGCGCCGCACACGGTCCAGGGCATCGGCGCCGCCTGCAATTACCTCGAGCAAGCTGGAAAAACCAGCGCCGTTGATTGGGATCACCCGGCTGTCGAGAAGGACGCCCGGTTCCGTACAACCCTCCCGTTGAATCGTTACGAAGCGCAGTTTAACTTCTCTCCGCTGGAATTGTATCATTGCGCGCCCGCCCGTTCTGCTATGATTAACCAACGACTGTTTTGAGCCCGGCCGGGAATCTCCGCGCAGCGCACTAAACAGAATCGAATCCCCGCACAATCGAGGGGCACTGGGACAACAAATGAATATTCTGTGGATGTTGGCAATCACTCTGGCGATCCTGCAACTGTCTGTTTTCTGCACGACAATCTATCTGCACCGGGCGAAAACCCATCGCGGCTTGGAGCTGCACCCGGTGGTGGGCCTACTGATGCACCTCGAGCTGAGCCTGTTCACTGGCGTGGTGCCGCGCGAGTGGGCCGCGGTGCACCGCAAGCATCATCATTTTTCCGACGCGGAAGGGGATCCGCACAGCCCGTACATCTACGGAATGTGGACGGTGCTGTTCGGCAACTACTTCATGTACCGCCGGGTATGCAAGGACCAAGCCGTGGTGCGCAAGTACACGCCGGACTGGAAGAACGATGCGATCGACCGGCTGCCTTTCATGCGTTACGCGGCGCTGGGCGGGATCGCCATCTTCATGCTGATGTTCGGCGTGTGGTGGGGCCTCGCGGCGTGGGTCACCCACGCGGTGCTGTACGTTCTGCTGAATTCTTCCGTCAACAGCGTGTGCCACTGGGTGGGGTATCGCAACTTCGACAACAAAGCCACCAACCTCAAATCGATCGCCATGCTGACGGCCGGCGAAGGGCTGCACAACAACCACCACCAGTTTCCGACCTCGGCGCGGTTTGCCTGGCGCGGCCATGAGATCGACCCGGCATGGCCGGTGATTCGCGCGCTCGAAGGGCTGGGCCTGGCGCGGGTGAAACCTCTGCCCGCCGAAAGAGTGGCGGCGTAAGCGGCTCGTTAGAGGCCCTTCTTCGGCTACGAAAACGCGCCCGCAAGCAGGCGTTGGCAAGCTAAAGCATGCCCCACCTGTTATCCTGAAGCCAGCACCCTCGTTTCGGACACACACGCTTGAAAATCGGTTTTGTCAGTCTGGGCTGTCCCAAGAATCTGGTCGACAGCGAAGTCATGATGGGCGCTCTGGTGGCCCGCGGCCACGAGCTGACGCCCCACCCCGGCGACGCCGACGTGCTGGTTGTGAACACCTGCAGTTTCATCGATCCCGCCAAAAAGGAATCCGTCGACACCATTCTGGAAATGGCCGAGTACAAGAAAACCGGTCGTGCCCGAAAACTGATTGTCGCCGGCTGCCTGGTGGAGCGCTACCGCGGCGAAATCCGTAAGGAGATGCCGGAAGTGGATGCGCTGGTGGGCACCAATGAGCTTGAGCGCATCGTCGCATTGTGCGAAGGCGCCGCGTTGTGCGCGCAAGACGGCACCGGCGCGGCGCCCGCACTCCCCTATCTCTATCACGACCTCACGCCGCGGGTGCTTTCCACGCCGCGCCACTTCGCCTACATCAAGATTGCCGAAGGCTGCGACCACCCGTGCAGCTTCTGCGTCATCCCGCAATATCGCGGCGCGTTCCGCAGCCGCCGCTTCGAATCCGTGGTCGCCGAAGCCACGCGCTTGTTTCAGCAGGGCGTGCGCGAAATCAACCTGATCGGCCAGGATACCACCTGCTATGGCGAGGACCTGGGCCTGCGCGATGGACTGGCCGCTCTGCTGGAACGGCTGGCGCAAATCGAAGCGGGCCACGAAACCTGGGTTCGCTTCCTTTATGCCTATCCGAACAAAGTAACGCAGCGCTTGTTGGATGCGATCGCCGCGCACGATCCGCTGGTGAAGTATATCGACATGCCGCTGCAACACGCGAGCGCGCATGCGCTGCAACGAATGAAGCGCGGCGGCTCCGGCGACATTTTCCTGCGCCTCATCGAGCGCATTCGCCGCACCATTCCCGGCGTTGCCATCCGCACCAGTTTCATCGCCGGCTTTCCCGGCGAAACGGCCGCCGATTTTGAAGAGCTCTGCCAGTTCGTCCAGGCCGCGCGGTTCGACAACCTGGGCGTTTTCCTTTACTCGGATGAAGATTCGAGCCGCAGTTACGCGCTCGATGGGAAAGTGGACGCCCACACCAAACGCAGCCGCCAGCGGCGCCTGATGGCATTGCAGCGCAAGATCGCCCGCGCACGTACTCGCGCGCTGGTAGGCGCGGAAGTTCCGGTGCTGGTGGAAGGCCTCTCTCAAGAAACCGATCTGCTGTGGGAAGCTCGAACGGCCACGCAGGCGCCCGAAATCGACGGTGTCGCGTTGATCAACGATGTGGAGGGCGCCGCGCCGCGGCCCGGTGAAATACGCCGCCTGCGCGTCACCGGATCGCACGATTACGACCTGGTCGGGACGCTGCTCGAGCCTACCGAAGCCGCGCCCGTGCTGCCGCCGCCGGGCCTGGTACACATCGAGCCGCTGGCCGTCCGCTTATGAAGTGCCCCGTGTGCAAGAAAAAAGAGGTCGCGCTGGGGGACGCCGAATTCCCGTTTTGCAGCGAGCGCTGCCGCACCATCGACCTGGGTAACTGGGCATCGGGGAAATACGTGATCTCGACGCCGCTCCCGCCGGGCGGACCGGACGCGACCGAAACGGACAAGGATGACTAGCGGCCCGCGCACCAAACTCGCTTTCGCCATTGCCACCTGGTTCGGCTGCGGCCGCTCGCGGTGGGCGCCGGGCTCGGTGGGCTCGGCCGCGGCAGTCGCCATCGCCATTGCGCTCCATCGTTACGCCGGATTCGCGCCGTGGCACTTTCTATTGCTGGCCGCCGCACTGGCTGGTCCCGCGGTGTGGGCCGCGGGGGTGGCGGAGAGCGCCTCCGGTTTGAAAGATCCCGGCTTCGTTGTGGTCGACGAAGTGCTGGGCCAGTGGATCGCGCTGGCTGCGGCGAACCCTTGGAACTGGAAAAGCTGCGTCGCCGCCTTCGCCCTCTTCCGCCTGTTCGATATTTGGAAGCCGCCGCCGGTGCGGCAATTGGAATCGCTGCCGGGCGGGCTCGGCATCAACGCAGACGATTGGATGGCCGGCGCCTACGCCGCACTTGTGCTATTGCTGGCGGGATGTTTCAATCTATATTGAATGCCCCTCCGGAAATCACCCGCTACCCGGCCTCAGATTGCGCAGGTCTCCCCGCACGCCGCCATTGCCGGCGGCGAGTTCCAGATCCGCGGGAAGGGATTTGCAAAGGCGGACCGTCCGCGCGTCATGATCGGCGACGTGGGAGCGCCCATTATCATCGGTTCGGATTCCTTCGTCATCGCCCGCGTGCCGGAGGGCGCGACCGCCGGTGAGCTGGTGATCGAGAGCGGCAAGCAGGCGAGCGAAGCCTGGGCCTGCGACATCGGCGTCCCCATCGCCGACAACCTGCACCCGGTGGGCAATCCGGCCATCGACGCCGTAGGCAACATTTACAGCACCTTCAGCGGTTCGCGCGGGCAGAAGGTGCCGGTTGCGGTTTTCAAAATCGACCTCAACTTCAACATGAAGCCGTTCCTCAACGACCTCATGAACGCCACTGGCCTGGCGCTGGATGCGGAAGGCCTGCTCTACATTTCCAGCCGCTATGACGGTTTTATTTATCAGGCCGCGCCCAGCGGCAATATGACGGTGTACGTGGAAGGCATGGGCGTCGCCACCGGCATCGCCTTCGATCGCCAGCGCAACCTGTACGTCGGCGACCGCAGCGGAACCATCTTCAAGATCAACCCCGCGCGGCAGGTTTTCGTCTTCGCCACCATCGAGCCTTCCATCGCCGCCTACCATCTGGCGTTCGGTCCGGACGGCTACCTTTACGTCACCGGTCCCACTACCTCCAGCTTCGATTGCATTTATCGCGTTTCCGATCACGGCGAAGTGGAAGTCTTCTATCGCGGGCTGGGCCGGCCGCAGGGTCTGGCGTTCGACGAAACCGGCAACCTGTACGTGGCGGCTTCGATCGGCGGCCGCAAGGGAGTGGTGCGTGTGACGCCGGAACGCGAGGCCGAACTGTTCCTCTCCGGGCCGGGCATCGTTGGTTTGGCCTTCGCGCCGTCGCGCGCGCTGGTGGTCGCCACCACCAATGCGCTCTACCGCGTGGACGTCGGCATCAAGGGTCTGCCTCTTTTCTGATGAACGCCGAAATCATCGCAGCCGGCTCCGAACTGCTCACCGCGGAGCGCGTCGATACGAATTCGCTCTACCTTACCGCCGAGCTCAACAACCTGGGCGTGGAAGTCACCGCCAAAGCCGTGATCGGCGACGACCGCGACCGCCTGGCGGAAGCCGTGCGCGCGGCGCTTTCGCGTTCGGCCCTAGTTATACTCTCAGGCGGGCTGGGGCCGACCGAAGACGATGTCACGCGCGAAGCGGTGGCTCTGGCGCTCGATCGCAAGCTGGTCTACCGTCCTGACATCGCCGCACAGATCGAAGCGCGCTTCGCGCGCATGAAGCGCAAAATGGTGGAGGTGAATAAGCGGCAGGCGTTCGTGATCGAGGGCGCCGACGTGCTTCCCAACGACCGCGGCACCGCGCCCGGCCAATGGGTCGAGGAATCCGGCGTAGTCATGCTGCTGCCCGGCCCGCCGCACGAGTTGAAGGCGATGTTCGAGCGCCAATGCCTGCCGCGCCTGCGCCGCATCGTGCCGGATCATGCCATCCGCACCCTCCTGCTGCGCGTCACCGGGATGCCGGAATCCGATCTCGACCAGCTCATCTCTCCGGTATACAAAAATTATCTCAACCCGGTGACCACCATCCTGGCCGGCAACGGCGATATTCAGGTGCATTTGCGCGCCCGGTGCGCCAGCGTGGGCGAGGCGGAAGCGCTGCTGGCCGAAGTGGGCGCGCCCATCGAAGCGCTGCTAGGCGACAAGATCTACTCCCGCAATGGCGATCCGCTCGAAGTGGTGGTCGGCGAGATGTTGCACAAGGCCCACGCTACGGTCGCCGTGGCGGAGAGTTTGACCGGCGGCATGCTCGGCGAGCGCTTCACAACTGTTCCCGGCAGCTCGCGCTATTTTCTGGGCGGCTTCATCGCGTATTCGAATGCCATGAAGGTGGAGTTGCTCGGAGTGGACCCGCAGCTTCTCGCGCATTTCGGCGCGGTGAGCCGGGAGACCGCCGAAGCCATGGCCGCCGGTGCGCGCCGCCGCACCAACGCCACTTACGCGCTGGCTGTCACGGGTGTGGCCGGCCCCGAGTCAGGCGCGGACGCGGCGCCGGTTGGGACGGTCTATATAGCGCTGGCCGATCCCGAAAAGACCGTTGCCGTCCATCGCCAGTTCCTCGGCGACCGCACGAGAATCCGCATATTCACCACCCAGATGGCGCTCGATGTGCTGCGGAGAAGGCTGATGGGACGCTGACGGGTTGTCGGAAACAACCACTCCGATCCAGTGACCCCTCCTTAACTGGCGCGGTATTAAGCGCGGCGGAGCCGCGACTAAAGGGAGCGGTTGGTCCACCTATTGCCGAACGAGCCATCGAGGCAATTCCGCAATCAGCCAGCCCTCTTCAATCCCTTGCGAATGGCTTGCTTGAGCACGGCTTGATAGCCGACGCCGGTCCTTTCGGCGATCTGCTGCGCCTGTTCGAGGTCGGCGATCGGGACGCGAATCGAGATGGAGCGGTTGCGTTTCGCTTTGCCTGTTCCATGAGGCGTTCCAGCACTTTCGGATCGGTTTTCCTGATATTCGATCCGGTCGAGCGAATAATAGTCCCGTCCCTGAGCGCGCGGGCAGGCTCGCACTGCGTTTGCCGGCGCCCCTGCGGGGTCGCGTGCCAATCCGCCTCCTCTGCCTCGGACTTGAACCTAGGAACATCAGTCAATTTGCGGGGCATACTTGCTCCTCTCCGCAGCGTTTATTTCAGAATAGCCCGTGAGGGGCCATGGCGCTAAGCAATTCCCCCGATTGTGTTGCGGAGCCGGAAGACTGATAATGAACGTTGTTGGATGAATGAAACCCACGCCGACGCTGCCCGCGCTGAGACCGGCCAGCCCCGGATGAAGCTGGTCTATAGCCAGGAAGACTTCACAAAGATCCCGCTGCCGGAAAACGTTGCCGCGTATCCCGAGCTTCGCTACATGGGATCCAAGCACCGGCTCTTGCCGTGGATTCACGGCGTTTTGCGCGGCCTGAGTTTCGGGACGGCAGCGGACCCGTTTGTTGGGAGTGGCTGTGTTGCGTACTTGCTCAAGGCCATGGGCAAGCGTGTGATTGCTTCCGACTTCCTGAATTTCCCGGTGGTGTTGGCATCTGCCACTGTCGCCAACAGCAAGCACCGACTAGATGGCCGCGCCGTAAAATCTCTTCTCGCGGCCCGGAGCAACGGCCCCCATTTCATTGAGCGCACCTTTGACGGCGTTTTCTACACCCCGGAGGACCTGCGTTTTCTTGACCGCGTCTCTGCGAACGTGGAAGACCTGCAACACCCGGACCAGCGGGCGCTTGCCCGGGCTGCGCTCATGCGTTCGTGTCTCAAGAAGCAGCCACGCGGAGTTTTCACCGTATCCGGTAATCTCTCGCGTTACGACGATGGCCGCCGCGACCTGCGCCTCTCTATCAAGGAGCATTTTCTCGAGCAGGTCGAAGCCTTTAACCGCGTTGTATTCGACAACGGCCGCCAACATACCGCCAGACGCGCCGACGTGTTCAGCCTGAAACCCACGGGCATTGACCTCGTGTACCTGGACCCGCCCTATGTGCCGCGTTCCGACGACAACTGTTACATGAAGCGGTACCACTTCCTTGAAGGGCTTTCCTGTTACTGGAAGGGCGTTCGGATCATGGAGGACACCAGGGTTAAGAAGATCGAAAAGCCCTATACCCCTTTCAGCTATCGCAAGAGCGCGATTCAGGCCTTTGACCGACTGTTCCAACTCTACCGTGACAGCATAATTGTTCTTTCTTATAGTTCGAACGGCTTTCCGGACCGGGAAATTCTCGAGTGCCTGCTACGGCGCTACAAAGCGACCGTGACTGCTTTCGAGAAGCCACACCGTTACCACTTCGGAACGCACCGCGCCGTGGAGCGCGCTGAAGTGAACGAGTACCTTATTGTGGGGCGATGAATGGAGGTTATCGCACAGCAACTCGACGACATCCTGGGGAGCTTGCGGTCTCTGAGAGTCGATTGGAAGGACGACAGAGCCCTTAGAGTTATTGGCCGGCTCGAAGGCTTGCCGGTGAAGAAGGCTTACACGCCAGAGGATGTGAAGGCTCTGCTTGACGGCGACTTTGATGACGGCATTTTGATATGCCGCCTCTTCCTCGGACTCTCAAAAGACCTGTTCGAATCCGCCTTGCGGGATATTCGCGGTAACGCCGGCATCGGCGTGAAGAGTTACCGGGCCGACCAAGACGATTTCATCGAGGACGTGCTCTCAACGGGTCTCTTGGAAGCCATGGCGCAGGAAGCTAACCGTAAGCCTCATTGGAGTGATGTACTCGTGGAGCGCCTTCGCAGCGGGCGTGGCAGCGCCATTTCCGGCCAGCGCCGGGGCCGTGACGTGGAGGACTTCGCCGAGGCCATCGTGGAGAAGGTTTTCGGCAAGAATTTTCAGGTGCGCTGCACGTTCAAGGGCCCGCGCGCGCAACACGCGAAATGCGATTTCGCCATTCCCTCAAAGGCCGCTGCCCGTATCCTGATCGAGTCCAAAGGCTACGGGGCAACTGGGTCAAAGATGACGGATATTCTCGGCGACATTCGCACCATCATCGCAGCCAAGCGGCCCGATACCGCGTTTCTGTTTTTCACTGACGGTCTCACCTGGAGGCAGAGGAAAAGCGACTTGCGGAAGATAGTCGAATTTCAAAACACCGGCGATATCGCCCGCATATACACTTACGCCATGGCCGACCAGTTCGAAAAGGACCTCCGGCAGCTTAAACGGGAATACGGCCTGTAGCCCGGCCGTACTTCTAAGCTAAGCCGAATGCCTGTTATACTGGCTCACGCTAGCCACGCTAGTACCCGTTGCTCCGGTGGTTCACCAGCGCTAGAAATTCGTCGCGGGTTTTCTTGCGGGTGCGGAAGGCGCCTAACATGGCGCTGGTCATGGCGCCGGAGTGCTGTTTTTCCACGCCGCGCATCATCATGCAGAAGTGGCGGGCTTCGCAGATCACGCCCACGCCGACGGGGTCGATCACTTCGTTAATCGTCTGCGCCACTTCCTGGGTGAGGCGCTCCTGGATTTGCAGGCGGCGCGCGAACACGTCCACGATGCGCGGAATCTTGCTCAACCCAATCACCCGGTCGCGCGGAATGTAGGCCACATGAATCTTGCCAAAGAACGGCAGCAGGTGATGCTCGCACATGCTGAAGAATTCGATGTCGCGCACCACCACCATCTCGTCGTACTTCACTTCGTACAGCGCGCCGTTGAGAACCTTCTGAACGTCGGTGCGATAGCCGCTGGTGAGGAACTTGAGGGCCTGATCGACGCGCTCGGGCGTGCGCCGCAGGCCCTGGCGGCCGGGATCCTCGCCGAGCTTTTCGAGAATCTCGCGAATCTGCGGAGCGATGCTCAGGTCGGCGCCAGGAACGATGGCGGGTTCGGGCCGCTTCGGCGGCATCACTTTGACCAACGCTTTATTGGACTTCATAAGCATCCATTTCAAAGATGTTGCGCGCGGTCTCGGCGATGCGGACCTTTTCGAGTTTGGGCCATTCACCGGGAAACGCTGCCGGCCAACTGCGCTTCAGGCGGCGGCAGATTTCCACCGCGAGATTCTCCGACGTCGGCGTCAGATCGCGGAACGCCGCGACATCGCAATTGAGATTTCGATGCTCGAATGGTTGCAGCACCTCGCGCGCCACCAGCTCATCCAGGCGGCGTGGATCGACCGCCGACCCGGTGTCCGCGTCGGCCGGGCCGCGCGCGCTCACTTCCAGCACGTAGTTGTGGCCGTGCCCGAACGGGTTATTGCATTTGCCATAGAGGCGCCGGTTTTCTTCGTCGCTCAGGCCGCTCGCGTGCAGGCGATGCGAGGCGGCGAACTGGTAGCGGCGGGTCACGCGGAACACGGCTGCTCTCCGAAGTAGTCGACGTACAGGTCCGGCGTTTCATACAGCCGCACCGAATGCAGGCGGCTGCGCGGACGCGCGAAATGCGGCTCGATGCGCCGCCAGATATCGCGCGCGATATTTTCCAGCGTCGGAATCACGCGGTCGAACGGCGGAACTTCGTGATTCAGAAAACGGTGGTCGAACGGCTCGACTACCTCGCGGTTCAACACGTCCTTCATCTCTTTCAGGTCGAATACCATGCCGGTGACGGGGTCCGGGTCGCCCTCCAGGCTGACTTCCAGCAGGTAGTTGTGCCCGTGGCCGTTGGGGTTGGCGGCGAGGCCGAAAACGCGCTGGTTCTCCTCGTCGGATAGCCGCGGATTGCGGCAGACGTGCGAAGCCGAAAATTCCACTTTCCGGGTAATCAGCATGGACAAGTATTCGACGTCCGAGCCGGCCTGGAGATACAATTAATTATAGTTTCTCTCCATGCAGAGCGTCAAAACAGACCTATTTCTGAAGATGGCCATCGCCGCGCTACTGGCGGTGCTGGTCTATGCCATCTACGACGGCATTCACGAGCGGGCGGTCGCGCAGGGCGATTCCGCGCCCGCCTTCACCGTGGTCGCCGATAGCGGCGCCACCATCGGCGTTCCCAACTTCGGCGGCAAGGTGCTGGTGCTCAACTTTTGGGCCACCTGGTGCCCGCCATGCGTGCAGGAGACGCCTTCGCTCAGCCAGTTCGCCGCGCAATTCAAGGACAAGGGCGTGGTGGTGCTGGCGCTGAGCGTGGACCGCGACGAAAAAGTTTACCGCGCGTTCCTCGACAAATACAAGCCGGCTTTTCTGACCGCGCGCGATTTCACGGTCCACGCCGATTACGGCACCTTCATATATCCTGAGACCTACATCATCGACGCGCGGGGCAAAGTGCAGATGAAGATCCCCGAGGGGGCGGACTGGAGCGATCCGCGCCTCGCGCAGTTCGTCGATTCGCTGCTGTGACCCTGGCGCCGCTGGCGATTAGCGCGCTTCTCGCAAGCGCCTCCCTCGTGGATGAGGTGCGAACGTCGGCCGCTCACCGGGACTTCGCCGCAGCCGAACGCGCCGTGCGTGCGTACCAGACGCAAAACGGCGCCACTGCGGAACTCGCCGCGGCGATTTCCTGGTTGGCCCGCGGAGAGCTTGACGCTGGCCGGTACGATGAGGCGGACGCCTACGCCGCCGAAGCGCGCCGCGTCGCCGACAAGTTGCCGGGCGGCCATGCACCGGATCGGGATCATTGGCTTGCGACGGCACTGGGCGCCGCGATCGAGGTCCACGCGAAAGTGCTCGCAGCGCGCGGCGAGCGTACCCAGGCGGTGGCCTACTTGCGGGGCGAACTGGCCACTTTCGGCAAAACCGGGATTGGCGAGCGCATTCAGAAGAACATCAACCTGCTCGGCTTGATTGGCACACCGGCGCCGCCCCTCGATGAGGCGAACTGGCTGGGTTCACGGCCAGCCAGCCTGTCCTCGTTACGCGGCCATCCGGTGTTGCTGTTTTTCTGGGCCCACTGGTGCCCCGATTGCAAAGCCGAAGCACCGGTGCTCGCTCAGATCATGCGCATCTACGGTCCCAAAGGCCTGGTCTTAATCGGACCCACCAAGCTGTACGGCTACGCAGCGCAAGGCAACCCCGCCGCTCCCGCCCAGGAGACGCGATACATCGACGCCATCCGCCACCAGTTCTACTCCAGTTTGTCCGATATGGCAGTGCCGGTGAGCGCCGCCAATTTTCTCGCCTTTGGCGCCAGCACCACGCCGACGCTGGTGCTGCTGGATAGCAACGGCATCGTCCGCTTCTATCATCCCGGCGTGGTCTCGGAGGCGGAACTTGCCGGGAGAATTGAGGCCTTGCCGAAACGGTAGGGACGATTCAAGCGATCTTTAGGAGGCCGGCAGCCAGGCGCTTGGCGCGCAGCCGCCGGTAGTCTTCCAGGTGGCGAATGGCCACGGCCAATGCTGCCCGGCGGGCCCGGAGAAATGTCAGCCGTTGTTCCGCGGCCCTGCGAAGACAGACCTTGCGGTAAAGCATGTCACTATAGTCACCGGAGCCGACTAAATATCTCAAGAAATAACGTAGTGGTATCTCGACGAAGAGAGGGGTTACATCTGACCGCAGATGTGGGGTGTCGCCGAACTATTCGCCAAGCAATCCGGCGATCCGTTCAGCCTCAGCAGGCACCACCACTGGCGGGTTGGCGTAAGTGCAGCGCAAGGGCGCTCCGTCCGGTGCATTGAGGGTTCCGGTGTGATAGCGGTGGATGTAGTCCGGGTCCTTGAGGACGTTGCCGGTCAGCACCGCGACCACATCCGCGCTGCCCGCCATAGTTCCCGCGGCAGTGAGTTTGCGAATGCCCGCCAGGGTGGCCGCAGACGCAGGCTCGCAGCCGATGCCGCAGTGGCCAATCACCGCCTTGGCGTCGGCGATCTCCTGCTCTGAGACTTTTTCCACCACGCCACTGGACGCGAGCACCTCATGCAAGGCCTTCGGCCAGGAGATCGGATCACCGATCTTGATGGCGGTCGCCAGCGTCTCCGGGTGGGTCACGGCCGTGAGCCGGGAGCGGTCGGTGGCACGATATAAGTCGAAAAACGGCGCGGCGCCTTCCGCCTGGATCACCGCCAGCCGCGGCAAGCGGCCGATCAGGCCGAGCGATTTCATCTCTCGCAGCGCCTTGCCGAACGCCGAGGTGTTGCCCAGATTACCGCCCGGCAGCACCACCCAATCGGGTACCCGCCAGTCGCGCTGGTCCATCATCTCCACCATGATGGTTTTCTGCCCCTCGATGCGAAACGGATTGATGGAATTGAGCAGGTAGATGCCCAGGCGTTCCGCCAACTGCCGCACCAGCGCGAGGATCTGGTCGAAGTTCGCCTCCACCTGAAAGGTGCGCGCGCCGTATTCGAGCGCCTGCGCCAGCTTGCCGAATGAGATGTTGCCGTGCGGGATGAAGATAATCGGATCGAGGCCCGCCGCGCTGGCATACGCGGCCATCGAGGCCGACGTGTTGCCGGTGGAAACGCACGCCACGCGGCGTGTCCCCAGCCGCAAAGCCTGCGCCACGCCGCACGTCATGCCGTTATCTTTGAACGATCCGGTTGGATTGAAGCCCTGGTGCTTGAACGCGATGCGGTCGAGGCCGCCATATTGGGCGGCGCGCGGCGCATCGAGCAGCGGCGTGTTTCCTTCACGCAGCGTCACCACCTGCCGGTAATCGTCCAGGAAGGCGATCAACTCGCGATAGCGCCAGACGCCACTCTGATCGAGCGGCGCGTTCGAGGTGCGGCGGTCGCGCCACATCCGTTTCCAGTCGGCCGGATGGCCCTCTGGAGCGGGATAAACGGTCTCGAGCAAACCTCCGCAACGCGGGCAGTTATAAATGATTTCGGTGATCGAAAAGCGCGCCCGGCAGCGCTCTTCGAAGCAGGCAAGTTCCGCTGGCATGAAGCCTTATTATAAAGGAATGCTTCGCGTGCACCTCGAAAACGGCGTGGTCTCGGTGGCTGAGGCGCCGCTGCCGGAGCGGCCTGGGGGCTACGCGCTGCTGCGCCTGCTGGTCGCCGGAATTTGCAATACCGACCTGGAACTGCAGCGAGGCTACTATGGCTTCAGCGGCACGCCCGGACACGAATTCGTGGCCGAGGTGGTGGGGGCGGACGACTGCGCGCTGCTGGGCCAGCGCGTGGTAGGGGAAATCAATCTCGCCTGCACGCACTGCGAGTGGTGCCGCAAGGGTCTGGGCCGCCATTGTCCCAACCGCAGCGTGCTCGGCATCGTCCGCCATCCGGGAGCGTTTGCGGAGTACTTCACTCTTCCCGAACGCAACCTGCATGTGCTGCCGGAGAGCATTCCACTCGAACGCGCCGTCTTCACCGAACCGCTGGCCGCGGCGTGTGAGATTCTCGACCAGGTGACCATCCCGTGCGGGGAGCCCATGGCGGTTCTTGGCGACGGCAAGCTGGGGTTGCTGGTGGCGCAGGTGCTCGGCGCCCACGGCTACCCGGTACGCCTGTTCGGACACCACAAAGACAAGCTGCGGATCGCGGCCGGCTCAGGCATTGCCACGGAAATGTCGAACGGAGAACTGTCCGTCGCCGACTACGACTGGGTGGTCGATGCGACCGGCTCGCCCGACGGCTTGCGGCAAGCCGTTGCCATGGCGCGCCCGCGCGGCACCGTGATTCTGAAATCCACCGTGCACGGCACCGTGGGCGTGGATACGGCGCCTATCATCGTCAATGAAGTAACACTGGTGGGCTCGCGCTGCGGCCGCTTTGAAGCCGCCATCCCCCTGCTCGACCACGCGCTGATCCGAACGGAGGATATGATCGCCGCCCGCTTCCCGCTGCGCGATGCCGCCGAAGCCTTTAGGGAGGCCGCGCAAAGAGGCGTGTTGAAGGTGCTGCTGGAAGCGTGAGGGGAGCCGACGACGCTCTTCTTGTGGGGCAGGATGGCATCCTGCGCGGCGATTGAGAATCGCCGCGCGTGCCGATTGCCAATCGGCACGCAGCTTGGCAAGCTGCCCCACAAACCTACTTCTTTAAATCCAGCACTTCGTTGAGGGAGCCCTGGCGGTAGCCTTCCAGGTCGAGGGTGACGTAGCGGAAGCCCAGCGACTTGAAGATTTCGGTGAAGTGCGCCGCCATCTCCAGCGTCAACGCTTTCGGCATCTCCTCGCGCGCGATTTCGACCCGCACGACTTCGCCATGGAAGCGCACGCGAAACTGGCGGAAGCCAAGCGCCTTGATCTGCTCTTCACCGGCTTCGACTGTCTTGACCGTCTCGATCGTCACCGGCGTTCCGTAGGGGATGCGCGAGCTGAGGCACGCCGAAGCCGGCCGGTCCCAGGTCGGCAGACCGGCCACGCGCGAGAGTTCGCGGATGTCGGCTTTGGAAAGGCCCGCTTCGGCGAGCGGCGCGGCCACGCGGTGCTGGGTAGCGGCGGTCTGCCCCGGGCGGTAATCGCCGAGGTCATCCACGTTCACGCCGTAAATGATGTGCTCGAAGCCGCGCTCGCGGCCCACTTGTTCGAGCCGCGTGAACAGCTCGTCCTTGCAGTGGAAGCAGCGGTCGGGATCATTCCGCGTGTAGTCCGGGTTCTCGAACTCGCGGGTTTCGATATATTCATGGGCGATGCCGAACTGCGCGGCAAACGCTTCGGCATCGCGCTTATGTGATTCCGGAATGGAGGCGGAATCGGCCGTAACGGCGAGCGCTCCCGCGCCCACCGCGCGGTGCGCCGCCCACGCCAGGTAGGCCGAATCGGTGCCCCCGGAAAAAGCCACCAGCATGCGGCCCATGCCCCGCAGGATCTCGAAGAGCCGATCTTCCTTGTCCCGCAAGCGCGCCGGACTTGTCAGTTCCACCAGAGCGGCCATACAACCAGTCTACTGGACCGGCAGCAGCTCCTGCGTGCCGCCGTTGCCGTTTTCCGTATCGGGGATCACACTTGCCGCAGCGACCTTGTCGCCTTCCTCGAGGCTCACCAGGCGCACGCCCTGTGACGAGCGGCCCACCTGGCGGATGGTGGCAGCCTCGATGCGAATGATTTTGCCGTTCTGGCTGACAATCATCAAGTCGGAATCTTCGTTCACCGAAAGCACGGCGACCACCTTGCCGGTCTTGGCGGTGGTCTTCATATTGATGACGCCCTTGCCGCCGCGCGCGGTCAGCCGGTAAGCCTCCAGCTTGGTGCGCTTGCCGAAGCCGTTTTCGGCGATCGAAAGTATGAGGCCGTCTTTTTCGACGACTTCCATGCCCACCAGGAAATCACCCTCCGCCAGATCCATGGCGCGCACGCCGCGCGCCGTCCGGCCCATCGCGCGCACCTGGCTCTCGGCGAAGCGGATGGCCTGCCCTTGGTGCGAGCCGAGGAAAATGTAGTTGCCGCCGTTGGTGATCTTGGCGCCAATCAGCTCATCGCCTTCATCGAGCGAGACCGCGATGATGCCGCGCGACGTGGGATTGTCGAACTCGGTCAGCTCGGATTTCTTGATCACGCCGTGACGCGTTACCATCACGATGAACTGGTCCGGCACGAAGTCCGCCACCGCGAGAAACGCCTTCACCGTTTCATCCGGCTGCAGGTTGATGAGGTTGGAGATGTGCTTGCCCTTGCCGGTAGTGGTGGCGTCCGGAATTTCGTAAGCCTTCAGCCAATACACACGCCCGCGCGTGGTGAAGATCAGCAGATAGGCGTGCGTGGAGGCGATGATCAGGTGCTCGACGAAGTCTTCCGTGCGCGTCCCCATCCCGATGCGCCCCTTGCCGCCGCGCGTCTGCCGGCGGTAGGTATCGACGGACGTGCGCTTCAAATAGCCGCCGCGCGTCACCGTCACCGCCGTGTCTTCCACGGCCACCAGGTCCTCCAGGCGGATCTCGCCCGCGTCATCGATGATCTGGGTGCGCCGCTCGTCGCCGTATTCCTTTTGAACTTCCTTCAACTCCTTGACGATCAAATCGCGCAGCACCTTGTCGGAGCCCAGAATCTCGAGGTATTCGGCAATGCGCCGCTGGATTTCGGCCAGCTCATCGAGGATCTTCTGCCGCTCCATGCCGGTCAGGCGCTGGAGCTGCATTTCGATGATGGCCTGCGCCTGCCGCTCGGTGAACTCGAAACGCGCGATCAGCGAATCGCGCGCCTCGCGCGGCGCCTTGGATGCGCGGATCAGCTTGATGACTTCATCCAGATTGTCCAGCGCCTTCTGGAAGCCCAGCAAGATGTGCTCGCGTTCACGCGCCTTGCGCAGTTCGTACTCGGTGCGCCGCCGCACCACGTCCACCCGATGGTCGATGAAGCACTTGACGATCTCCACCAGGCCCAGTTCGCGCGGCTGGCCATTGACGATGGAGAGCATGATGATGCCGAACCCGGTTTGCAGTTGGGTGTGCTTGTAGAGGTTGTTGAGCACCACCTCCGCCTGCTCGCCCCGCTTCAGCTCGATGGTGATGCGCATGCCGTCGCGGTCGCTGTGGTCCAGCACGTCCGCCACGCCCTCGATGCGCTTCTCATTCACCATCGCGGCGATCTGTTCGAGCAGCTTCGACTTGTTCACCTGGTAGGGAATCTCGGTGACCACGATCTGCTCTTTGTCCTTACCCACTCGCTCGATGGCGGCCTTGGCGCGCAACTTGAGCTGGCCGCGGCCCCTGGTATACGCGTCGATAATTCCCTGCCGGCCCAGGATGAACCCGCCCGTCGGGAAGTCCGGCCCCGGCACCATTTCGAGGATTTTGGCGAGCGGCGCGTTCGGATGCTGCACGAGGTGGATCGCCGCATTGACGATCTCGTTCAGGTTATGCGGCGGAACATTGGTTGCCATGCCCACCGCAATGCCGGACGAACCGTTGACCAGCAAGTTGGGAACGCGCGTCGGCAGCACCTCGGGCTCTTGCTCGCTGCCATCGTAGTTGGGTTTGAAATCGACGGTTTCCTTGTCGATGTCCTCGAGTACTGCGGTGGCCACCCACGACAGGCGCGCTTCGGTGTACCGGTCGGCCGCCGGCGGATCCCCGTCCACCGAGCCAAAGTTGCCCTGGCCGTCCACCAGCGGATAGCGCATCGAAAAATCCTGCGCCATGCGGACCAGGGCGTCGTAGATGGCTAGGTTGCCGTGCGGATGATACTTGCCCATGCAATCGCCCACGATGCGGGCGCACTTGCGCGTCGCACGATTGGGCGCTAGTCCCATCTGCTGCATCGTGTAAAGGATGCGCCGGTGCACTGGCTTCAATCCGTCGCGAATGTCGGGCAGGGCGCGGCCCACGATCACGCTCATCGCATAGTCCAAATAGCTGCGCCGCATCTCCTCTTCGATGTTGATCGGGACGAGGTTTTTGTTGCCGTCGCCGCCCGGCGTTCCGGGCAAAGGCAGCGTCCCGCCGGATGGCGGCGGAGGCGGCCCCTGAGGTGGCAGTTCCTGGTCTGGCAAGTTGGCTCCTGTCGCGGGGTAAGTCCTATTTTAGCAAATGCTTAGTTGCCGGAACAAACAATCGGCTTTTCGCCATATATTCGCCTGTCAAGCCTGCCACCGGCGCGTGCATGTATGATGGGGTTCGTGACTCAACTCCGGAGCCGGAAGCGTGCCCAGCCCGCGCCCGTTTCGCCGGTGCAAACCGGATCTTCGCGCCGCCTGAGCCTGCTGCTGGCGGGGCTTGCCGGCGTACTCTGCCTCGGCCTGCTGTCGCCGGAGATTCGCGACTCGGATTTCTGGTGGCATTTGAGGACCGGCCAGTACATCGTGGAGACGCGCTCGCTGCCGGTGCCCGATCCGTTTGCGTACACTACGGCCGCAGCTCCGCTTGCGTACCCAGGCGAAGATGCCGTGCGCCACTTCAATCTGACTCACGAGTGGCTGGCGCAAGCGTTCCTCTACGCGGCTTATCGAGCTGCCGGCTTTCCCGGTGTGGTGGTGTTGCGCGTGCTGCTGCTGGCGGCCTTCTGCTCGCTCGCCGGACTGGTGGCGTGGCGGCGTTCGGGCGCGCCGGACCGCGCCTGGATGGCCGGCCTCGCCGCGGCCGCCATCGCGGTCCCATTCGCGCTCGACCGGCCACAGCTCTTCACCTACGTGTTCCTCGCGCTGACGGTAGCGATTCTGGAATCGCGCCGGCGGCTATGGCTGCTGCCGCTTTTGTTTTTGACATGGGCCAACTGCCACGGCGGATTCTTCCTGGGCTGGGTGGTGCTGGCGGCGTATTGCGCCGAAGCGCTGATGGCCCGCGTGCGGCACAGGCCTCTGGCGGAAGAGCGCGGACTGTGGCTGTGGTCCGCCGCGGCGGTATTGGCTTCGGGAATCAACCCCAACGGCTTCCGCGTCCTGCAGGTTGTGTTCCTCTATCGATCGAGTGCGATGCAATCCCACCTGCTCGAGTGGGCGCGGCCGCCGCTGTGGCCTCCGCCGCTATTCGCTCTGCTGCTGGCCACCTCGCTGGGCACGATGGTGTGGGCACGGCGCACGGTTCGGATCGGCGACTGGCTGCTGCTGGCCGCCTTCGCTGCAGCCGCGTTCACTGCCGAACGGAACACCATCTTCATCGGCTTTTTCGCCCCGGTGTTCCTCGCCAGCTATTTGCCGTGGAAACGCGCGCTGCCCGCACTGGCCGGTTGGGCTGCGGCGATCGCGTTGGCCGCCGGCGTCATTTGGGGAGTGGTGGCAGGCGATTTTTTCGAGCTTCGCGCCGCGGAATGGCGGTACCCATCGGGCGCGGCCGAGTTTCTCTCTTCGCACCAGGTCACCGATCGCATGTTCAATACTTACGAATACGGTGGCTATCTGATATGGCGGCTGTGGCCGCGCCAGCGCGTCTTCATCGATGGCCGCGCGCTGAGCGAGCGGGTGTTCGACGATTACGCCCGCATCCTTTACAATCACGACGACTCCGGCGGCAAGAACGCGGCGCAACTGCTCGATCAGTACGGCGTCAACGTGATCGTGATGAACACGTTCGAGTATGCGACCGGCACCGTGTATCTGCTGGCTCCCGCGCTGGCCACTACCGCGCAAACCGAATGGAAGCTGGTGTATCGCGACGCCCAGGCGCTGATATGGATGCGGCATCCGCCCGCCGGGGTCACGCCGCTCAATCCGATGGAAGTTTTTGGCCAGATGGAAGCCGAGTGCGGCCTTCACCTCGACCGCGAGCCCGGCCGTCCCCGCTGCGCCCGCAGCCTGGCGCAGACCTTCGCCAAGATCCACGATTTCACGCGTGCCCGGCGATGGTTAGGAATGTATCTGGACCATCCGCACCCTCCCGATCCCGAAGCCGAGCAGGCCTACCGGCAGTATGTCAGTGCCGGAAAATGATCGTCAAGACAAAACTATCGGTGTTCGGATTGTTACAATCGCGATACTAGAGGCTGGACTTGCCCGCAGACGATTGCGCCGTCGCCCGGCACCGCCCATACCGCCGTGTCAGTGTCCGATCTCACCCGGCCTGATTTAGTGGGGCTGAAACCGTTGGCACATTCTCCGGCACGCGGCGTGTTTTCCAGCACCAGTTAGAGATGGGACACTTGCTCGGCCGTCTGCCGGCTAGCCAACTTATTGACGACTTCAGACATTGAACTTGTATATCCATTGGCCAGTGCATTGCTTGTGCTTGTGCCATGCTGCAGACCAAGCACTCACCGATCGAACGCTTCGGCTTCCATCTACAAGGGCTAGATGATGGTTCTGTCCGCAGGGCCTCTTCGATGTCGTCGTGGGACAGCAAGGAGAGATGCTTTCCGGAAGAGGTTCCTCGTCCACCGATTGAGGCGCATGTTGTCGGCATGGCCGACAATCGCTTCTACGCTCAAAAAGGCAGAGAAGAGACCTTATACGTCTTGCCGAGAGCGGCGTTCGTGACCCGGGGCAGCGCCATTTTGGCGGATTGCAGGGGCGATGTGGACGTGTGGCTACCGTGCCCGCAGGACGCGCCCGAGTATCTCGGCGGTGTTGGTACGGTCATCATAATCGGTCTCACTGGAGCTGAAGAAAATCGCCGTTGTGAGCAGGTAAATTGCTCCAGTTGCAGGAATCCGGAGTGTCTGGCCTACGTGGGTCCGCAAGGGCACGGCGCTCCGTCATGGCACACGCTTTCGCCACGCGGAAAAGTGGCGAGCGCCTGGACCTTGGCAGATAAATTCCGTCACCAGTGAATAACGCCACGAGCCGGCTCCCAAGTACCGACAATAGGCCGGCCGGGCACCCGCCACTGTGACTGCCCGCAGAAGGCCCGGAGTTACGAAGAGGCGCGGCAAACACTGCATGAACTGGCGGCGACGCTATTCACCGCTCCCAAGATCGATGCTGGCGTGAAGGGCTTTCTTATGAACGCAAAGTCCCCGAGAGCGTGCTTGGCCGATTCCGTGTCTGCGAAACCTGAGACCAATACAACAGGGATAGTTGGGAACTCATTTCGGACGGCATAGGCTAGATCGACCCCATCCATGTCCCCTGGCATAGTAATATCGCTGACGATCAAATTCAGATCGCCATTGAGCTTTTGAACCAGTTTGAATGCTTGAGCCGCATTCTCGGCTTCAAGCGTCAGGTACCGTTCCCTCCGAAGAATCGCCGTCAGATAAGCACGGATAGCTGGCTCGTCGTCAACGATAAGGCAGGTTCTCTCCATAGTCTTCCCCCTTGAACTGAGCTTGCCAGAGAGTGGCCAACGCACGTCAGTTTGTCGTCTCTCCTGCCAGGATCCTTGCCAATTCCTGCGCGGCCAGACAGGAATTGGCGTCCACTTGTTCGGCATCCATGCGCAGCAGTCCGGCACAATAATGGCGAGGCATCGCCATCAGCACGCGCAACACAAAACACCGGCGAAGCAGCGGCGAAAGGCGCAGCACCCGCCGGAGCTCGATAGGGAGAGCGGCCGGCGCTTCGTCAGCCGTGTGCTCCGACTCTCGATCTCCCCGCGTGATCGCCGCATCGATTGCCTTCCAGGACAGGCATCCATCCCGGGTTGCGTTGGCATCCAACTGCTGAATGCTCTCTGACACCACCGCTTCAGCTTGTCGCGCGCTACCCGTCAGCAGGTAAGCCGCGATAAACATTCTCGAAAGGCTCTTATCAATCACAAGTGAACCGGCCTCTAAGGCAGTCGCATCGATATCCGCCGCAGTAACCGAACCGCGCATTCGGCGAACCGGAATACCATAATCCTCGGCGGAATCTGGAAACTCGCCGGCCAAGTCATGACCCGGCGCGCAAGACCGCTCCATTGTGAACACCATAGGAGTTGATAAGTGAAGTCTCGTTGGTGGATACATTGATCGAACCATCGCTCGCGTCGGGTATGCAGCGGCTTTTCAGCGAATGCTGTGAGCCTGAGACACCCGGTTGTTGTCAAACAGCAAAGCACCGTGTAGAGGAAGCGCTGGTGGGCAATCGCCAGGAACGATTGTCCGAATCTCGCATTCCTCGGCTTCGGCCATCCCATCGTCCTGCGGTACCCTGCTGGCCATCCAGTCCAGCATCGCCGCCGCCAGATGTTCGAAATGTGCGGACAGCACAATGCTGACATCGGAGTTCAGTTCCGCCGTTTCCACCGCAAAAATATGCGTAGCCGATGGTTCCGTCCGCAGGGTCTCTTCGATGTAGTCGTTGATTTGGAGTTCACAGCCACTGTTGATTGGCGCGCCGAGAAAGCTGATGACAGTCATTAGTTCAAAGGCGAAATCATCTCTCAAAAACTTTCGCCTACCCTGGGGGACGACGGCCACAATTCCGACCGGACCGGCGTGTGAGCCGTCCAAATGAACAAGGGCGATGCCGGCGTCTCTGAGCTCGTAAACTGCCGTGTAGAATTCGAGGCAGGGAAGTCCGGGCACGGAACACCGGAGCTTTCCCTGAAAAGCGCCTTGCGCGGTCCTCACTTTTGAAGTGAACCGAGCTCCGCGCCTGCCGCGTACCAGTGGAATCGGCCCGTTCCAGGATTCGGTCTGCGCGTCCCATCCGTGTAGAAGGACGTCGCAGCGCTCGATCGGTGAGTACTTGGTCTTGTACATGGCAGACGAGGAAGCAATGCACGGGCCAGTGGATTTGCAGGACTCAATAGCCGTAAATCTCAATCTTTAAGCAGGCGGCGGGGCAAGCATCAGATCTCTGACTGGTGCTGAGAAAACCGGCAGGGTGTCATAGAATGTGCCAACGTTTCAGCCCGTCGCTGATTGAGTGCCCTGCTACAAGAGCACGATAGAGCTTTGGAACATGGCTCCTGACATGCTCTGGGTAGAGGAAATATGTCTATGCCTTCGGAAAATGTGTTTGTCGCCGTATGCAACGTGGCGGCAGACGCAGGGGCGGCCATCGCCGAACTCCGCCAACACGGTCTGGAGCTCGATTGCATCTCCCTCGTGGCCGTTGACGAGCAAAGCGGATTGATGCCCGTCGCATACTATTTTGAGGGCGGACGCCTCCGCGGAACGGCGGCGCGGGGAAGTTTGTGGGGGCTTTTGGAAACGCTTCCCGGGTGCGCAGTGTTGGTCATCCCTGGCGAACGGACAGTTTTCCTGGCAGGTCCCTTTGCAGCGTCCGTCGTGCGGACGCTGAGTAACGAAGGACTCTTCGGAGACCTGGGCCCGATCGCGGGCGGTTTTTACAATCTTGGAATTCCACGGGACGAGGCGCGCGACTATGAACTCACGGCCTTGCAGCGGCGCCCGCTCGTGATCGTGCATGGGCGCGCCAGAGACGTGGAGCGCGCACGCAATATTGTGGCGGTTCGGCTCTGAGGGGGCTGGAGCAGCCGAAACCGTAGACGCGGACAGGCCGCTGGCGCTTCTTACCCCGCGTGATGAGAGCGGGGGAGGACGCCAGCGTCCTCTTCCGTGTCGCGCGCCACGCCGGCGGGCCAATCCTCCTGAAGCAGCCGCGCCAGGGTCGCACGGTGGATCCCGAGTATCCTGGCTGCCTGCACCTTGTTTCCGATCATAGCGGCCAGCACCTGGGCGGCGTGGCGCCGTTCCACCACCGACATGGGCACAAACTCAGCCTGTTCGGGATGGGAACGGGGCGGCGGGTTATGCAGATTCTCCGGCATATCGGCAACGTCGATCACGTCGCCGTCAGTCATCATACAGGCGTGCCCCAGCACGTTTTCCAACTCCCGCACGTTGCCCGGCCACGAGTAGCGGGCCAGGACGGCTTCCGCACGGCGGGTCAGCCGCTGCACCGGCTTGGCATACTCTCTGGCGAAACGCCCTAGGAAGTAACGTTCGAGCAGTGGAAGGTCCTCGCACCTCTCGGCAAGCGACGGCAGCTTGATCTCGATCATGGAAAGACGGTAATAGAGATCTTCGCGAAAGGTGCCCTGAGAGGCAAGTTGCCGCAGATTGCGGTTGGTGGCAGCGATGATGCGAACGTCGGTCTTACGCGCCACCGGCGACCCGACTCTTTGGTACTCGCGATTCTCGATCACGCGCAGCAATTTGGTCTGCGTGGTCAGCGGCATGTCGCCGATCTCATCCAGAAAAACCGCGCCGCCCGCCGCGTATTCGAAAAAGCCCACCTTATCGGCAACCGCGCCCGTGAAGGCACCCTTTACGTGGCCGAACAATTCGCTTTCGAACAGCGTCTCCACTATCGCGGAGCAGTTGGAAACAGCCAAGGCCTTCGACTGCACCGGGCTCAGGCTGTGCAGGGCCCTGGCGACGAGTTCTTTGCCAGTGCCGGTTTGGCCCGTCACCAGCGCCGTCCGGAAATGCGGAGCCACGCGGCGGATCCGGTCGAAGACTTCCAGCATGAGAGGGCTGCTACCGACCATGCCCTGGAACTGGCAAGTCTCCATCAACTCGGCGTTCAGTCGATTGGCGCGTGCGCGCCGGCGCTCTGTCTCGAGCAGTTTGCCCACCCGCTCGCGCAACAGAGACACCTCCACCGGCTTGGTCAGATAATCGCTTGCTCCCTTACGTATGGCTTCCACTGCGGAATCGGTGGAGTAATTGCCGGTGACGAGAATGACGTCGGTATCAGGAGAGAAACGGATGATGTCGTCCAGAACCGACATGCCTTCCGCTCCCGGAATCACCAGATCCAGAAGGACGATTCTCGGCCGCAAACGCCGGACGGTTTCGAGGCCCGAGGAAGCGTCCGAAGCGGTCGCGACGGATACGTCAGGCTCCGCTGAGAAAACGTCCTGGACCAGTTCAAGGGCTCGCGGGTCGTCGTCGATCGCAACGATAGTAAATGAGCGTTCAGCCATGACAGCCATTCAGGAGCACCTCCACCCGTTGCCGCAGCTCGGCGATGCGCACCGGCTTGGTCAAGAAATCCGCGAACCCGGCTTCGAGCGCCTTGGACCGTTCGCCGGGCATGGCGTTCGCGGTGACGGCCAAAACCGGCGTCCGGGCACAGTCCGGGTCGCGCCGCAGTTCGTCGAGAACCGCAAAACCATCCATGTCGGGCATGGAAAGATCGAGAAGAACGAGATCCGGCTTCATCTCGCGCGCGGCGGCCAGCGCCGTGGCTCCATCCGGCGCCTCCGTGACTTCGAGCGAAAGCGGGCGAAGGATATCCACGATCAGCTCGCGACTCGGCTGATTATCGTCAACCACCAGCACCTTGCGCATTGACCTACATTCCTCCCGGCGCCATCGATTCTCCCGCAACCGGCAGCGAGACCAGGAACCTGCTACCCTTCCCCGGCTCGCTTTCGACGCGAACGTCGCCGCCGTGAAGTCGAGCCAGTTTGCGCGTAATCGCCAGGCCCAGTCCGGCGCCCGGCGGCGCCAGTTTTCTTGCGGACGCCACCTGGTGAAACTCCTCGAAGATGGCTTCCTGCTCGCCGGCGGCGATCCCGATGCCCGTATCGCCCACGCAGATGGTGAATACCTCTCCAGACGTCGCGGCCTCGATCCACACCCGGCCCTCTTCCGGCGTGAACTTCACGGCGTTGCTCATCAGGTTGTAGAGGATTTGTTTGAAGCGCACGCGGTCTGCTACCACGGCCGTGCCGCGAGCAACGCGGTTCTCGACCGGGATGCGCTTGATCTCCGCCAGGGGTGTGATGACCGACAGGACTTCGTCCAGCACTGCGGAAACCTCGAATCTCTCGAGGTTCAACTCGATGCGGCCGGCTTCGATTCGGGAGAGGTCCAACAGATCGTTGACCATGTCGAGCAGGTGGCGGGCGCCCTCCTGGATATTGGACACAAACCGCGGGTATGGCGGCGGCAGGGGTCCCGCTGCCTGCTCGCCGAGGAGGTCGGCGTAGCCAACAATGGCGTTCAGCGGCGTCCGCAGTTCGTGGCTGCTGCGCGCCAGAAACTCGGTCTTCATCTGGTTCACGCGCTCCACTTCCCGATTGCGCTTCTCCAGTTCGGCGGCGATGCGTTCGAGTTGGATCGTCCGCTCCGCCACGCGACGCTCCAGGTCCTGGTTCAGGCGCAACACTTCCAGCTCCGCCTGTTTGCGGTCGGTAATATCCCGGTTGAACCCGATCATGCGAACGGGCCGGCCTTCCTCATCGAAGGACACTTTGGCGTTCGCCACAATCCAGCGGACTTCGCCGCTTCCGGCACGGCGGATCCGCCATTCCGAGAAGAACTCGCCGGTCTTGAGCGATTCTTCCAGACAAGCTCGCGCGTGCGGCAGGTCTTCGGGGAACACCAACGCCTCCCAATCCTCATACCTCCCGCCGAACGTGCCGGGCACGAGTCCGTACAACTCCTCGACTTCGGGTGTCCAGATGTTCACGTTGTTGCGGATGTCCCACTCGAACGTGCCGGAGTGCCCCACCTTCAGCGCCAACGCCAGCCGTTCCCTGGCCGATCGAGCCTCTTGTTCAACCCGTTTCAGATCGTCGATATCGGTGCAGGTCCCGAACCACTTGACGATCCGGCCCGCGGCGTCGCGCGAGGGCACTCCCCGCATCAGAAACCAATGGTAGCTGCCGTCGGCCCGCCGCAGCCGGGACTCGACCCGGTACGTCTCACCGCTTTCGACTGCGTGGTTCCAGGCCTGCCAGGCGGCCTGCTTGTCGTCCGGGTGGAAGGGCGTGTTCCAGCCTCTGCCATAGCTCTCCTCCACCGTCAGCCCGGTGTATTCCACCCACCGCTGGTTGAAATAAACATTCAGACCATCGGGATTGCATATCCAGACCAATTGCGGCACAGACTCGGCGAGCGTTCGAAACGCGGCTTCACTTTCCTGCAGAGCAATCTCCGCCCGCCTCCGCTCTTCGACTTGCGCCGCCAGGATTTCGTTGGCCGCGGATAGATCCTTGGTCCGTTCCTGGACACGCTGTTCCAATTCGTCGCGCGATCTCCGGAGGGACTCGTCGACCCGCTTGCGCTCCGTGATATCGGTCAGGAAGCTGTAGTAGAACTCCACCTTGCCGGATTCGTCGTGGGCCGCGTGAACCAGCAGTTCCACCGGCACGCGCCGCCCGTCCTTCCTTACGTATTCCTTGTCATACCGGACCGGTTTCCCGGTCCGCTCGAGCTCGGCCAGCGCCGCCATTTCCTTTTCGGCCCACTCGGGAGGAGTCAGCGGCGCCTCCCAAGAAATACTCTGCAACTCTTCCAGGTTGTAGCCGGTCAGTTCACAGTATGCGCGGTTGCAGATTCCCAGCCGTCCATCCGGATAGCCAATGGCGAAGGGCTGTTCGGACGTTTCCAGAATCCCCGCCAGAAAGCGTTCGCGGCGCACACTCTCTCGCAGCACCTCTTCCGCCTGCTTGCGCTCCGTGATATCGACGCCGTAGATTCGTAGCCGCTCCTTTTCCGCGATGTAGCTGGCGGATTGCTCATAACAACGGTCGCCAACCATGACCTCCCGGCGAACGCTATCCCCACTTCCTTTGGACGCTTCCGCCACCTGCTCCAATCCCGCCAGCCAGGGATGGGAGAGCCCTCGTTCCTGCAGGTCCGGAAAAAGCCGCCGGCCTGCCGGATTGACATACTGGACCACGCCTGTTAACGGCTCGACCTCTGCAACTGGACTTACGTTCCGCTCCGGGAACGACGACAGCCAGGCCATCTGCTCTTCCGCCCGCTTGCGCTCGGTAATATCGAGTTCGATGCCATCCCACGTCGTCGAGCCATCCGGATTGCGGGTTGGCGTCGAGCGCATCATTGACCAGCGGGTTTCTCCTGTTGTTCGGTGCCTATGGCGCACCTCTACTTCGAACCGCGTTAACCGTTCGCGCGACAATGCGATTGCAGCGTTCAGTCGATCGCGGTCTTCAGGCAGAACACTCCGGATCACGGTGCTAGCGTCGGCCACGAACTCGGCCGCAGGCACGCCCGTCAGCCGTTCGATGCCGGCGCTGATGAAATCGACGTGGGGTTCGCCATGGGCGTCGTGACGGTACCGGTAGATCGCGCCCTCCGGCAGGTTGTCGCTCAGTGCGCGCAGCCGGGAATCGCTCTCCCGCAGTGCCTCTTCCGCCCGCGTGCGCTCGGTCAGGTCTAGGTATGTGTCCACGGTGTGCCTTTCAAGCACCTTTCACACGGCGTTTTCAAGTGAGCACTGGAGCGCGTGGGGGCTGGCGTCACCATGGGCTCGGACGGCTTTCTCGCGGGCGTGGAAACTGCCAGGGTGGACTCTCGGGCAGTCCAGGAGTTGTCGGCCAGATCATGCTGCCTTTTCCGAAAACTACGAGAGGATCAGGCTGCTCTTCAGCCCTGCCTGTCACGGGGATCCGCTTCGGTAATTTAGGCTATTCAGCCTCTTTACTACTGTATCCTCCCGCGCGGCGCTTTACAAGGATCGGGTAGTGCGCTTATTTCGGGTTGATGTCGCCGCGAGAACCTCACGACCCGAAATTAGCGAACTACCAAGGATCGTAGATGCGGCTGGCTTGCCGTTGGCGCCCGCTGCCGTGCGAGATTCATATGTGTTACGCGACCCACGCCTAGCGGTTTCTCGGACAGCATCCGGCAGGGGCAGCACACTGCTCTCACTTGCTGTCTGCTGCATCCTCCGCTCGAACCGACGTTGGCTGACCCGCGACGGCGCTCCTCCCCGTCAACGGATCAGCTCGACTCGGACCGTCTCATCGAGACTGATTCGAGATCGCCGAGCGGAGGTCGAGCGTGAGGACGACGCGGGCGCTTGTCGTGAGAGGCAGATTCAACCCCGAAGTTAAGGCCGAAAACTGAAACCGCCGGAGCGGCATGCAGCCACCCCGGCGATCTTCTGCTTAATTCGTTTGAGCGCGGCCCACTACGCAGCCTGCCGTGTTCTGTGCTTTAAGGCCTCACCAGCCGGCGGCGCATCAAGAAGATTAGGCCGGCGAGGGCCGAAAGCTCGACCGCTAAAGTAGCTGGCAACGACGCCTCGGGTGTGCTGACGACCAGGAATTCCTGGGAGGCACCTAGGGGAGAAGGCGTGTACACGGTCGTATCGCTTCCCACGTATCCGCCTTTAGCGGCGGCGAAGGCTGCTGCTATTAGGCTTGCCGCCCCTCCGTCCGGGTCAATAGCCTCGCCATCGAAGATATCCCAAATCGCAAACGAATAATCAGTCTGGGCGGTCGCGTCGGTAACGTTCGAGCTAGCCAACAATCCGTTGGCGAGCCATGCGACAGCATCGTACGCCTGCTGATCCGTGACCGTATCGGTTGTGGCAAACGGGTCGGAGTACGACGACGCGGTGAACTTCTGATCCCCGTTCAAGGCTCCCGCATTAGTGGATCCGGCGCTCCAGGGATCGTCCAGATACGACTCTGTATTGAAGTCATCGCAAATCAGGTACCCGGTGTAGATTATGCTGCCCCCCTCGCTAATCGTACCCCAGTACGGACTGACGTACACGTTATCGGCATTAGCTCCGTCGCCGACGCCCGTTAGGTCTATCGTGTATTGTGCGAACCCGACAGAAGCAAATACCAGCAACAGAAGACCGGCAATGCTCAAATAACGAACCTGTCTAATCATGCGGCCCATATTTCGCGTCCTTTCCTCCGAACGGAATACCAACTACCCTTCGACATCATCACGCGTTACCCTGAGTTAATACTTCATCAAGATTACAGCCCCTTAACGGCCCTGTCAATCGTACCAAAGGGCAATGCAAACGCGTGGGAACAAAGGGATTATCCTGGCGCGTTGTCGCCAAAGCACTTGGCCCGTCGAAAAGTCCTAGTACTTATGGAAGTTTGTAATCTGGTACTGCTGGCAATGTATTGAACTGTATCCATTGGTAACATTGTGCCAGGGGCAATCGGCCCGAACCCGAGTTGTTTGGGCACTGGGTGAGTTCATGGATTTGACACACGGCACCACGCTATATCGAAGGGTTCTGCTCGCCTTGCTGGCAATCGCTTTGGCCGGTTGTTCTTCAGATCCCAATCAGCGGAAACTCAAATACCTGAATAGCGGCGAAGCGTACTTCAACGCCGGCAAATACCGGGAAGCGGTCATTCAGTTTCGAAACGCGGTGGCCCTCGACCCCAGATTCGCGAAGGCTCACTCGATGCTCGCTCAAGGCTACTTGAGGCTGGGCAGTTCCGAGGCCGCCTACCGGGAGTTCCTGGAGGCGGTAACCCTGGATCCCAAGGACTCGAACGCGCAACTGGAGCTGGCGGACCTGCTGATCGCCCACAGGCAGTTCGACCAAGCCCAATCGGCCGCACAAACAGTTTTGAAATCCGATGCAACGAGCGCCCGTGCTCACGCGATACTCGGCGAGAAGCATCTGTTGACCCGCGACATGCCGAGCGCGATTCGCGAATTCCAGCAGGCCATCGATCTCGCTCCCCACCAGGTCGAGCACTCTACAGTCTTGGCGGCTGTCTACCTGTCCGCAGGGCAGGCAGCAGAAGCGGAAGCCGTTGACCGGAAGGCAATCGAGAGCAACCCGAACTCGGTCCAGGCGCACATCAATCTAGGGCAATGCTATTTCACGCAAAACAAATTGGCTGAAGCCGAGGACGAGATGCGTCAGGCGGCCGAACTGGATCCCAGTGCGTTCCTGCCGCGGGTTTTCTGGGCCCGAATCCTGGTCCGCGCGGGCAAACTGGCCGACGCCGAGAAGCTCTACCAGGGAATCAAAACGATTGCCCCCAACGACCCGCAGGCTTACCAGGCCCTCGGGCAGTTTTATGTATCCACCGGTCAGAAAGAGAAGGCTGTCGCCGAATTCCAATCGCTGATGACCTCCAAACCCAAGGATGCGTCCGTCAAGATGAGCTTGGTCGAGGCCCTGATCGACCTCAATCGCATGCAGGACGCAGCCGCCCTCGAACAGCAGGTTTTGGCCGCCAGTTCAGATAATCCACGGGCGCTGCTTTCAGACGGCCGTATCCTGATCGCACAGGGCAAGCAGCAGGAAGCAGCTTCGGCTCTTGAGAAGGCGGTCCGTGCCGATCCGCAGTCCGCCACTGGATACTATTTCCTAGGCGTCGCCCAAAGGGCGCTCCGGATGTCTGACTTGGCCAAGGCCTCTTTCAGTCGGGCTCTCTCCCTCTCTCCCGGAATGGTCGACGCTCAAGCTGCGTTGGCTTCGCTCTCGGTTGCAGCAGGAGACAACGACGAAGCCCTGCGATTGGCTGACAGCGCCCTGAAGGCGCGCCCTGGTTTGCCTCTGGCGCAGCTTGCCAACGCGAAGGCCCTGCAAGCGAAGGGTGAACGCCAGCAAGCTGAAGCCGCGCTGCAGGACTTGCTCAAACAAGACCCCACATCGCTTCACGCCCTGGCGCAATTGCTCAACCTGTACCTGGTTCAGGGCAGGACCGCGCAAGCCGTGCAGCGCCTTGCCGGCTTGGTTCAGCAGAACCCGCAGAACGCGGGGTTACACTTCCTTCTGGCGCTAGGCTACTTCGACCTGAAGGATCTGGATAAGTCCGAATCCAGCCTGAAGCAGGCGATGGCGCTTGATCCGAAGACGCCCCAGGTATACAGCCTGCTCGGGAACATTCACCTCGCCCGGGGCGCCGCTGACCAAGCCAAACAGGACTTCCGCAAGGCGATTGAGGCCAATCCCCATAACCTGTCAAACTACCTCGCCCTGGAGGCTCAATACGAGCGAGAAGGCAACTGGGACGAGGCGAAGAAGCTTTGCGAAAAGGCGCATGAGATCGATCCGGAATCTGCCATCGCCGCCGGATCGCTGGCTGTTCTGTACCTTGATCATGGCGGCGATGTCAACGTAGCGTTATCTCTGGCCCAAAAGGTGAAGCAGAAGATGCCCCACTCTCCGCTAGCTGCGGATACGCTTGGCTGGGCCTACTACAAACTGGGATCTTTCGGCTCCGCCGTGGCGCAGTTGCAGGAGTCCGTGAAAGGGGCTCCGAACAACGCCATGTTCGGATTTCACTTGGGAATGGCCTACCAGGCGGATCGCCAACCCGAAGCAGCCCGAAGAGCCCTGCAAAAAGCCCTCCAGGACGATACGCAATCGCCTTTCGCCGGTAGCATCAGAGAAACGTTGGCGAAAATCACGACCGGCACGAGATAACCAGCCTTGTGGGCGTCCTAAATCTGGCCCGCAAGAGCGTGCGCGCGGAGCGTCCCGCTCGCATCGCGATTGGACTTGACCCTCAGAGCCGGCGGCTGCACTGGAACCGACGTGCCGGGAATGGCCGATCATTGTTTCACAGGCGAACGATTTTGGGGGAGCGAAGCCGCCTCAAAGGGTTTCGCGCGTCAACTTACACGGCAGCGAACAACTGTCGACGATCGTGCCCGATGAGGTGAGCGGGCAAGCCTGGCCAGAACAGATCAGCCTGCTACGAGTACTCGAAAGTCACGGAGCTTCCCGCGCCTGCTGCCACCTGTGCCGTGTGAAATCGGGGAATTTCACCGGGGAGCTGCCAGCGCCGACGGACTGTTCGCTCAACGGGCCGGGGGCGCTCCAGGCGGCGGCATCGTAGACATCGATATCGGGCGCGGTGCCTTCCTTCATGCATTCGATCAGGCGGTAGGCCATCACGAAGTCCATGCCGCCGTGGCCGCCGAGCTGGCGCGCCAGTGCGCCCACCCTGGTCCAGTATGGGTGCTCGAATTTGGGCTTGTACGGATCGATGGAAGCGAACTCCTCTTTGGGCGAGCCATCGACGTAAATGCGCGGCGGGTAATCGCGGAAGATGCCTTTGGTGCCGGCCACCAGGTTGATGCGGTCGTAGGGCTGCGGCGTTGAGGTGTTGTGTTCGAGCGTGATCACTTTCCCGCGCGCGGTGCGGATCAGGCTGATGTTGAGGTCGCCGCAGCGGTAAATTTCCTTCTGACGCGGATCGTCCGCGGCGAGATGAGTTTTGCGGTACGCGGGGAGCGAGGCAACCGGCGAGCTCATCGAAACCAGCGTGTCGAAGCGGTCGCCGCGATTAATGTCGAGATAGTGCGCCACCGGGCCCAGGCCGTGCGTCGGGTAGAGATTGCCATTGCGGTCCAGGTGCTCGAAGCGCCGCCATAAACCTTCGCCTTCGTTGGAGAAAAGGACCTCGCGCAGGTCGTGATTGTAGGCGCAGGCGGCATGGGTGATTTCGCCGAACAGGCCGGCGCGCACCATGTTCCACACCATCATTTCGTTGTAGCCGTAGCAGCAGTTTTCGAGCTGAATGCAATGGCGGCGGGTAGCTTCGGAGGCGTCAACCAGAGCCCAGCAATCGTCGATGGTTCGGGCGGCGGGCACTTCCACGGCGACGTGTTTGCCCTGTTTCATGCCGGCCAGCGCCATCGGCACGTGCCAGATCCACGGGGTGGCGATGATGACCAGGTCGAGATCGTCGCGCGCCACCAGCTTTTCATAAGCGTGGTCGCCCTGATCATAAAGCGCCGGCACCGGCTTGCCGGCTTGGAGCAGGCGCGCTTTCGCCTTTTCGGTCTTCTCCGGCACGATGTCGCAGAGCGCCCGGATTTCGACATCCGGGATGGCGGTGAACTCATCGATCAGCGAATTGCCGCGGCCGCCGATGCCGATGAAGCCGAGCCGGACCTTTGCTCTTTGCTGGAAGCGCATGCCGGCCACGCTCTGCCCGGGCGGCACGGCGTCCTGGGTGGCGCGCGCCAGCCCCGCGCCGAGCGAGGCCAGCCCGGCGAGGCGCAGCAAGTCGCGGCGCGAGGCCGCCAGATCGTGGTCGTCCATAGTCACCTCCAGATTCGTTGGATCACGCGTATCAGCGCGCTTCCGCTAGCCAGGAAAATCACCAGCAGGAAGAGCGTGTAACCCGTTCGTCCATAGAGAAAGTTGCCGACCGTAAACAGCGCCGACCAGATCATAGTGCAGCCCAGAAACCAGCCGGCGAGGGCGAGCGGCACATGGGCGGCGTCTTCAGCGGCCTGTTCGGCGCCAATGCCGGCCATGGCGCGGACGGCGTTCCAGCCGGGGCCGGGTGGGTGCACCTTGTGGTAGAAACTGATGAGCACGTCGGCGTCGGTGCGCGGCCCCAGGTAAGCGGTGAGAAGCCAGCACACGGTGGTGCAGGCGACGGTCAGCAGCAACTGCCGCGTGGTGCCCAGGGCGATGCCGCTTTTTACCAGGATGAGAAAGACGATCGAGATACCGAAGGAACTGGCCATGGCCACGATCTCGCACCACGCCGTGACGCGCCACCAATACCAGCGCAGCAGGTACAACAGGCCGGTGCCGGCGCCGACTTGCAAAATCAGACTGAAAGCGTCCTTGGCGGTATCGAGCAGAAAAACCATTCCCGACGAGAGCACGAACAGCAGAACGGTGGCGGCGCGGCCGGCGGTCACGTAGTGGTGTTCGCTCGAGTTGCGGTTTATGAAGCGGCGGTAGAAATCGTGCACCAGGTAGGACGCGCCCCAGTTGAGGTGGGTGAGGATGGTCGAGGAATTGGCGGCCACCAGACCGCCCAGCATCAGCCCCAGCCAGCCTGCCGGCAGGTAACGCAGCATCACGGGGAAGGCGATGTCGTGGCCCACCAGCGAGGGGTCGAGGTTCGGGAAGGCGCGCCGTATATCGGCCAATTCGGGGTACACGACCAAAGACGCGAGGCCGACCAGGATCCACGGCCAGGGACGCAGCACGTAATGCGCGACGTTGAAGAACAGCGTTCCACCAAGCGCGTCCTTTTCCGATTTCGAGGCCAGCATGCGCTGCGCGATGTAGCTGCCGCCGCCCGGCTCGGCGCCCGGATACCAGACGGCCCACCACTGCACCGCGATGGGCATGATAAACACGGCCACCGCCAGATCCCAGTTGCTGGTGAAATCGGGCAGCATGTTGAGATAGTGCAAACCGCCGGGCCCGCGCACGTGGGAAAGCTTGTCGACCAGGCCGGTGAGACCGCCCACTTGCGGCAGGGTGACCGCGAAATAAGCGGCGGCGATGACGGCGGCCATTTTGATGAAGAACTGGATCATGTCGATGACCAGCACTCCCCAGAGGCCGGAATGGGCGGCGAACACCACGTTGAGCAGGCCGACCGCCAGCAGCGTCTCCCAGCGGCTGAAACCGAACAGCACCGCGGCGATCTTGCAGGCGGCCAGATTCACGGTGGCCATGATGATGCAGTTGAAGAACAGGCCGAGGTAGACGGCGCGGAAGCCGCGCACGGCGCTGGCGGCCTTGCCGGAGTAGCGCAGCTCGTAGAATTCCAGGTCGGTGAGCACGCCGGAACGGCGCCACAGCCGCGCGTAGAAGAAAACCGTGGCCACCCCGGTGAGGGTGAAGGCCCACCATTGCCAATTGCCGGCCACTCCCTGGGTGCGCACGAAGTTAGCCACCAGGTTGGGGGTGTCGCTGGAAAAGGTAGTGGCCACCATGGAGAGGCCAGCCAGCCACCACGGAACGGAGCGGCCGGAGGCGAAGAACTCCGCCGTGCTCCTGCCGGAGCGTTTGCTGACAAACAGCGCGGGTGCAAAACAAACGGCGACCGAGGCAAGCGCAATGATCCAATCGATCGCGTGAAGCTGCATGGGTATCTAAACGAGTCTACGACG
>Ga0181530_10000034_pt1 | contig 164231 bp, 137 predicted proteins | sample PEATcosm2014_Bin_42_FD_119769 | JGI IMG/M metagenome (GOLD analysis project Ga0181530, IMG submission 119769) | Peatland microbial communities from MTU Mesocosm Facility, Houghton, MI, USA - PEATcosm2014_Bin10_60_metaG | ecosystem: Environmental > Terrestrial > Soil > Wetlands > Peat | place... | reverse complement strand
GTCCAGCCGCTTCCTCAAGAAACTGGAAACCGGGTCCGGTTTGCCGGCCAGCTTGGCTGCAAAGGACTGCAAATCCATAATATCCCCCGGCTCGAAGTCCTGGGAGTCGAACTGGATTTTTGGATGATCGAGGTCCAGATGCCACTCCAGCGCGATTTGGTTGACAAAAAGCGGGTTCCAGATTCGATAGACTTCATAAGGACGGTCGCGCCGCAGAACCCCGTCCTCATCCCGTTCCGCATAGACGCCGCCCAAATCCGCCGCGCTGTCCTGGAAAAGCTGCGCCGGCACGACATGGTGTTCGGTGGCGAGAATGGCGTTGCCGGCCTTTTTGAGCGTGTCGGCGAAGAACTGGTCCGAAGCGACGGTCCTGCCGTCGAGCGCCACCGGGGGATCGCCAGGCCGCAGGAGATCAAAATCCACATCAAAGCCGACCATCCCGGCGCCTTGCAGCGAAAGCTCCCGCAAGGCTCTGGCGTAAATGCTGCGCGGCCACAACAGGCCGGCACTGTAGCCCAGCGATCCTTTGCTGACGATGTCCACCGTGTCGTCCGTGATGACCACCAAGCCTAAGTTCGTTGCCAGATTTCGATGCGGTCCGGCAAGGCGGTTCGCCAGCCGCACCCGCCCGTCGTAGGTCATGTTCTCCAATCTCCGCAACACGCTGAAGTTTCCGAATTCAAGCAGGCAAACCGCCGTCGCCACCGCCGCCGTAATCAGCATCATTGGCAATTTCCGCGTCTGTTGCATGCCGCCGCCCGGCAGCCGCCCTTCCCACTCCTTCAATGCCGCGTCCCAACCCTTGTAACTGAGCAGGTCGGAAGGGAGTTTCGGCAAGTCCGCCAGCCTGGGCAAATTCGGGATTTTTGGAAAACGCAGGCGCACATCCCATTTATCACAAAAAACCCGGAGCAACGCAAGGCTGCTCCGGGCTGAAAATCCAAATTTCGATCAACCGATGCCGCTCCAACCGGCCCGATCGGCAGTATTATCGGCCGCGGGTCACCCCGGCTGGCCTTCATATTCCGTAGGCGGCAGCGGCGGCGGCGGCGGCGGCGGCGGCGGCGGGGGCGCTGCCAGGACTCCTTGTTCTCCCCCTGTTCCTGGCGGTCCGACGTATCCGGGAGGCGCAAGGCCCCCTGCCTGCGGCGGATTGCCGGTATAGACTACATAAGTCAAACCTAATTCCTGGGCTACCAGCGCTGCAAGCTGTTGGTCACTCAATTCCATTACGGCGCCGATTGAAATCGTCGTCACCACCGGCGGTTGCCCCACTACCGTCGTTGTGATGGTCGCGGTGACGGTCCATGATTGGCCGGTATTTAGCGTCCGTATAACCGGCCCTCCGCCGCGACCGCCCGGGCCTCCGACGGCGCCTGGCGGCGGGGTGACTTGGCAAACGATCGTGCCCGTCACGCTGGTGAATGTAATGGTGTAAGTTCCGGTCGCCGGGTTCAAAGCCACCGACACCTGCCAATCCGTGCCGCGAATGGCGGCCACGCCGTTGGGCACGGTCACTTTGTAATCCGAATTGGCGGAGAGCTTCCGGACGCTTCCCAGAAGTGTGCCGCCGTCCAGTTTCAGAGTGGTGGAACTGTCGTTCGCCGGCAACATGAGCATGCTCGTCAGCGTCATGGTGGTGTTTTCCGTCACTTTGACGGTGGAGGTCAACCCGTTGACGGACATATACACCGCCGAGTTCGCGCCGGATTTCACAGTGGTGCCGGGAGTCAATATCTGGTTGACCTTCAAAGGCTTGAAGTCGCCCCCGTCCGGCCCTTGGTAGGTAGCAGTGCCTATCACGGAGCGGACGGTTGCGCTTGCGTCTCTTGAGGCGCCCGCAGCCACCAAAAGAGTGGTCAAACCCGTCACCGCCAGTGTCAAACCGCATGCCAAAATCAATTTGATTCGTTTCATAACAATTCTGGTTTAATATGTGTAACAGGGCGAGATTACGCCCTGCGCGAAAAATGTCAACTAATTTTGGAGCCTTTTTTGCCTTTTTTTCAGTCTTTTTTGCCCCCACACCCCATTTTCCGCCTTTTTGGCCCTTTTTTACCGCCCTGCCGGGCCGGCCCTGGCAGCCTCCGCCATCCTCTCTCTCACTATTTCCAGCCATGCCGCGGCTTCCGGGCTGGGGGCGACTAGCATGGAAAGCTCCAACCAATGCTCCGCCAGTGGGTAGTTCCTAAGTATCGAACAGTGCCATGCGAACATCCATTGCACCCGCGCGCTGTGCGGAAACAACTCCAGGCCCTGGACGAAATACTTCGTCGCCTCTTTGGGCCGGTCCAGCCAATCCAGGCACATCCCGCAGCCCAGTTGCGTCTCGTAATCGTACGGATTCAACGCCATCGCCCGCTGAAACCACGTCATCGCTTCCAGCGCCAGGTCATCGCACCCCGCAGCGCCCTGCCAGGCCTGAAGCCGGTAAGACTCGCCCAAGAGATAATCGCTTATGTAATTGCGCGGCTCGATCTGCTCCGCCCTTTTGAAATCTTCCACCTGCCGCTCCCACGAGGCCGCGTTCAACCCGCGCTCCAGCCAGTAGAATTCCCGGCCCGCCTGGAGGCCTTCCCGCCCCAGGAACCAGACCGCTCCCGCCGCCACGACCGCGAGCAGGACTTTCCCAAAACTCCCCGGATTGAACCAGAACCGCTCGGTGCCAAACCGCCAATGCGCGGTCAACAGCGCCATGAGGGTGATGGCGGTGACCGCGTCGGCGGTGACTTGCATGCTGAAATCCACCAGTGAATGGATCAAAATGGACAGCAGCCCCAGCGAAGCCCCCAGCACAAAAGCCGCTCTGGAACTGTTCTTGGACCCCAAGTCGCCCGAACTTCGCGTCATATAAGGCCAAATCCGGATCACCCCGTCCAACAGCAGCCCCAACGCCGCCAGCACGATGGCAAACCCCGCCAAACCCCATTCGCAGAGCGTATTGAGGTAATCATTGTGCGCGTTTTTCGGGATCGCTTGCGCATAGACGTTTGCCGACCTCGGGTAAAGATACCGGAAACTCCCCGGCCCGGCGCCCCACCATGTATGCTCCTGGAATATCCGCTCCGCCGCCTTCCAATAAAAGACCCGCCCGTCGCCCTTGTTTATCAGGCCTCCGCCGAAGCGGTCTTCCACCGCCCCAAACTGCTGCGCCAGAACCAATACGGCCGCACCCAGGATGGCCAGCGCCAGCGCCCCGCGCCGCCAATAATCGGGCTGGAACAACAACACCACGCAAAACACCGCCAGCGACACCCCCATTGCCGTGATGCCCCCGCGCGACTGCGATACCATCACCCCCGCCATCATCACCAGCGCGCTGTAGCCCAGCAGCACCTTCACCGTCGCGTTGAAACGGCCCATCACCGTGTAAGCCAGCGCCAGCGGCAACACCATCTCTACGAACCCCGCAAAACTGTCCGGACTGATGTACGTGCCGCTCCCCCGCAGCGCGTAGCCCGCCGGTTTGACAACCGCCCACACTTTGGCATGGTGCGTCATGAACTGGTAAAAGGCGAAGAACGATTCCCCCAGCCCCACCGCGATCAGCGCCACCGCCGCCGCCGTTGCCGATTCCCGCCGGTTCAGATTGTTGACAATCACAACAAACAGCGCCCCGTACATAATCACGCACCGCAAATTCTGCCGCGCCACGTAAGCCAGCTCCGCCTCCGAGCACCGGACAATCGCATAAATCACAAACGCCAGCACCGCCCAGCAAATCGGAGGCCACAACAGCCGGAACGGTTGCTGCGTAAAAATCCGGACCGCCCACAAAGCCGCCGCCAGCGCCGTCAAACCCTGGATCACCAGCAGGCCGTACAAATGCGCCGGTTCCTGGGTTTCCGGGTTCACCCGCACCGCCCCGTAAGCCAGCGGTCCCCAGACGAGAATCGCCAGCACCGCCGCCAGGATTCCCCGCTCGCACACCCGATCCGCCTTCTCCCGGAAGGAGCGCCTGGGGCTTGCGGCCCGGCTTGCCCGTGAAGCGCGGGACAATGGAAAAAGGGCGCTCACCCGAGGTGCTCACGCGGGTCGGTGATGTGCCCCGTCAACGCGCTGGCCGCCACTGTGGCCGGGGAGGCCAGGAACACCTGCGACTCCTTGTGCCCCATCCGCCCCGGGAAATTCCGGTTGGTCGCGCTGATGCACTTGAGCGGCGAGTTCATCCGCCCGAAGGTGTCCACCGGCCCGCCCAGGCAGGCCGCGCATCCCGCGTTCTCCGTCATCCGCACCCCGGCGTCAAGCAGAACTTGCCACACCGTCTTCCCCTCCCACCGCGCCGTCTGCAATTCCTGGACGATTTCCGGCGTTGCCGGCACTCCGAACGTCTCAATCGCCACACGCTTCCCCATCACCACCCGCGCGAACTCCAGAAAATCACTCGTCTTCCCGCCCGTGCAGGAGCCTATGTAGGCCCGGTCCAGCTTGATCCCCCCCAATTCCTTCGCCAGCCGCCGGTTGCCCGGATTGGGATGACACGCTACCGTCGGCTCCAACTTCGCCAAATCCACCGTCATCTCATACACGAACTTCTCCGCCCCGTCCCGCTCCGCCGGCTCATAAGCCGTCTTGGTCCCGTTGAGCCGGCAGCGAGCGTCCACGGCCGCCCTGGTTTGGTCATCGAACTCAAAGATGGCGTTCTTGCCGCCCGCCTCGATGGCCATGTTCGCAACTGTCATCCGGTCATCCATCGAGAGCCGCCCGGCCCCCTCGCCGTCAAACTGCATGGCCCGGTAAGTCGCCCCGTCAAAACCGATCTCCCCGATGCAATGCAGGATGATATCCTTGGCCATCACCCCCGGTTGCAATCGTCCCTCCAGCCGGAAATGCATCGTTTCCGGCACCTTCAACAACAGCTTTCCCGTCCCCATCACAAACCCGGCGTCCGTGTTCCCGATGCCCGTGGCAAACTCATTGAACGCCCCCGCCATGCACGTATGCGAATCGGTCCCAAAAAGAACCTCCCCCGGCCGCGTATGCCCCTTTTGCGGCAGCGCCGTATGACACACCCCCGCGTAACGCGAGCCGTACTGCCGCTTCAACATCCCCTGGCTTGGGTCAAACTTCCACGTCCCGTTCTCGTCGTCTATCACGTCATAGAAATAGGGCAAGCCCTGTTGCCGGGCGAACTGGCGCAAAATATCCACATTCCGGTTCGAGAGGGAATCCGCCGTGAAGATATAATGATCCGGGATGATGACGACCTTATGCCGGTCCCACACTTTGGCTTTGGCGCCGAACTCCCGTTGGAAGACCCCAATCGTGCCCGGCCCGCACACATCATGGGTCATGAGAATATCCGCCTGCACCCAGACATTCTCGCCGGCCTCCACCGATTTCTTTCCCGCTGCGCGGGCCAGTATTCTTTCAGTTAACGTCATAAATCGCGGTTAAAGTATCCGCTCCCGCCCCCGCCCGCAATCCCGAACATGGATATGCCTTTTTTCACCTTGCTTGGAGGATAACTCTATTGCCATGCCTCCCATGCGTTCCATGGGTCCCTTTCGTCCCGTTCGGGTTCCTTGGAAGCGGCATTTTCCCGGGGAAAATTATTTTGTTCATTTTAACTTGAACAAAATGGATTGTCTGCTATTGTTCCAGCATGGATCTTGTTGTCGCAGACAAGCCTTGGGAAACAGTCAAGGCCAATACATACGTGCCGGAGCTGAAACCTGTCGAGGTTGAAGTCATCCAATTCTTTGTCCAATTTGCCGCCGCGGTTGGGCAGCCCCGGTCCGTCGCAGAAATCTACGGCCTCCTTTTCGTTTCCGAAAAACCCCTCCCCATGGACACCGTCATCGAACGCCTCAAATTAAGCAAAGGCTCCGCCAGCCAGGGCTTGAAATATCTCCAGGACCTGGGCGCGGTGCGGACGGTGTACGTCGCCTCGGACCGCCGGACGCATTTCGATGCGGTCACCGAGCTGCGTCAACTGGCCGGCCGCTTTTTGCGCCGGCAAATCCTGACTCCTTTTGAAGACAGCGCGTCGCGCATGGACCGCATCGCGGCCCAGACGCGCGCGCTTTCAGGCGAACAGCGGAAGCACATACTTGACAGGATCAGGCTGCTCCGCCGCTGGGAACGGGCCGGGCGGCGCATCTTGCCCCTTGTGGCCAAGATGCTGGACGGCGATTAGAGCCTCGCTCCCGGCCAACGGGATTTGTGGCTGGACGAACAACAATAACACGGGCGCCACGGAGTTCTCGCAAAAACCGGCGGGAAGTCCAAGTGCGGAGCCTTGACTGAACATGGAAGCAGCGCACAAATTGATTTTGGAACCGGGGCGCGCCACGAAAAACTACTGGCGCGACTTGTTTCATTACCGCGAGTTGTTCCTGATCCTGGCCTGGCGGGACGTGATCGTGCGTTACAAGCAGACCGCCGCGGGCCTGGCGTGGGCGGTCCTTCAACCCCTGATGAGCATCCTCATCTTGACTGTCATTTTTGGGCAGGTCGCCGGGCTGAAGTCCGAAGGCAACGTTCCCTACGCCATCATGGTGTGCGCCGCCATGCTGCCGTGGCAGTTCTTCGCCAACGCGCTTTCCCTCGCCAGCCAAAGCGTTGTCAACAATGCCAATCTCATCTCCAAAATCTATTTCCCGCGCATGATCGTTCCCGCCAGCTCCACCGTCGTTTCGCTCGTGGACTTTCTGGTCGCCTGTTCCATTCTCGCCGCATTGATGTTGTGGTATCACTTCTGGCCCACCTGGCGCCTGCTCGCCCTGCCCGCCCTGGTCGTCCTCGCCATCGCGGCGGCGCTGGGGCCGGGCTTGATTGTCACCGCCCTGACCGTCCGCTATCGCGATTTCCGCATGCTGATTCCATTCGTCGTCCAATTCGGCCTGTACGTCTGTCCGGTCGCCTACAGCAGCAGCGTGATGCACGAAAAGATTGTCGGCAAGCTGGGGCAGGCGCCGGGGGACAGGTGCTTTCTTCTCTACTCGCTGAATCCGATGGTGGGAGTCATTGACGGATTCCGGTGGGCCATCCTCGGCGGCTCGCGCGCTTTCTATTGGCCGGCGTTTGTCATGTCGCTGGTCCTGACGGCGGCGCTGTTGTGTTTCGGCATTTATTACTTCCGCAAAACCGAGCGCGCTTTTGCGGACATCATCTGACCCCATGTCCGACCCTGTCATCCGCGTGGACAACCTGGCCAAGCAGTACGTGCTGGGGACCGGCGCAAGCTCCGACGGCCTGCGGCATGTCATACAGAATTTTGCCACCGCTCCGATGCGCTGGTTTAAAAACCCGTCTTCCGGCCCCGATCCCGGCGCGCCCGATGGGCGGGAGCCGGGAAACGGGAGCCGGAATCCGCGCGGCGCTTTTTGGGCGCTCAAGGATGTTTCCTTCGAGGTCGGCCAGGGCGAGGTGCTGGGCATCATTGGACGCAACGGCGCCGGGAAAAGCACTCTGCTAAAAATCCTCAGCCGCATTACCGAGCCGACCGAAGGGCGCGTGGAAATCACGGGCCGCGTGGCGAGCCTGTTGGAGGTGGGCACGGGGTTTCATCCCGAGCTGACCGGACAGGAAAATGTGTTCCTGAATGGCGCGATTCTGGGCATGAGCCGGGGGGAGATCAAAAAGAAATTTGATGAGATTGTGGCGTTCGCCGAAGTGGAGAAGTTTCTGGACACGCCGGTGAAACGTTACAGCAGCGGCATGTATGTGCGGCTGGCCTTCGCTGTGGCCGCGCATTTGGAACCGGACATTCTGATCGTGGACGAGGTGTTGGCCGTGGGGGACGCGCAGTTTCAGAAGAAGTGCATGGAAAAAATGGATCAAGTGGCAAAACTGGGCCGCACGATCCTGCTCGTCACGCATCAATTGGGCGTTGCGGCCAAAATGTGCAACCGGTGCCTCTTGTTTAACAAAGGCACATTGCGCATGAACGGCCCTCCGGCGGCCGTCATCAATGAGTACTACGCCAGTTCCGAGTCCCATCCGGAGGAGTCGGACAGCCGCCGCCAGCATGGCTTCTTGAAGTCGGCCGTAACAACCGATCCAACCGGCCGCCCCAAGAATACCTTCCGGCATGACGAACTTATCACCGTTCATTTTTCCCTCCGGTCGTCCAAGCTCCAATCCGGCATGTTCCTGGGAGTTTCCGTCAAGGATTATCTGGAACGGCGCGTGTTCAGCGACCAGGTCCGCCTGGAGCCGCAATCCGCCGCCGACGACACTCAGGAATGCGTTTTCACCATTCCCAGGCTCTTTCTCGCTCCGGGCAGCTATGGTTTCCTGCTGGTCATTCATACGCCCAGGGCGCGTGTCCATGAAATTCACGAAATGGCGTCCAGGTTCAAGGTCGTGGATGGCGGCAGCAGCCTGGCGGAATTCGAGGGAACTGATTACGGATGTGTGCAAAGCCCCGGCCTTTGGAAAGGAGCATGATGAAAATTGGACAACTGTTCGCAAAGCAGCGCCCACGGCCGCTCGAAGCCGGCAAGCCAAAGGAGTGGAAGAACATCGAGTACTTCGACCCCGTTTGGGAAGACAGAGTCGCTTTGCTGGCGCGGATGATCCAATGCAAGGGCAGGCTGGTGGATTACGGCTGCGGCCGCCAGCATTTGCGCAATCACCTTCCCCCGCTCACTCAGTATGTCCCCGTGGATTATACAAGCCGGAGTCCCGATACCATCGTCGCCGATTTCAACCAGCTTCCTTACCCGGACATTGACGGCGAAATCGCTTTCATCAGCGGATTTTTGGAGTATATGCAGGACGCCCCGGCCTTCATCCGCCACATCAAGAAATTGTCGTATCAGGAAGTGGTACTGTCTTACTGCTGCGTCGAATCGGTCGGCTCCCTGGACGAACGGGCCAAGCTGGGTTGGAAGAACCATCTCAGCCTCCGATCCCTTTTGAGTGAATTCCTGGACGCCTTCAACCTGCATCAAATCGGCTCCGTCACAAAGAACACAATCCTGAGATTTGAAAGAAAGCGCTGATGGCTGTTCTACTTTTCAACCCGACTCTCAAGGACAATAACGGGACGTTGAATTCGAATCTGGGAGACCTCATCATAACCCAAGCGGTGATGGCCGAAATGAACCGCTTGTTTCCCGGCGAGGAGGTCGTTTCCATCTCCTCACACACACAGCCCGGCGATGCCGAAATATCAAAAATAAAGCGCGCCCGCCACCGCATTGTCGGCGGAACCAATGTCCTCGGCTCCGATATGCGCAATTGCCGGCAGTGGAGCATTCCGGGAAAAGTGATGGCCCTGCATCCGGCCGTTCTTTGCGGCGTCGGCTGGCAACATTACCAGCCGCCGGTCAAGTTGTTCACCAGGGTTCTGCTCAACTTCGCCCTGTCCCGCACTTATCTTCATTCCGTCCGCGATGCCTACACCAAGAAGAAGCTGGCCACCTGCGGCGTCTGGAATGTTGTCAATACTTCGTGCCCCACTCTGTGGGGGCTGGCGGGGCAAAAGAGGGTGGTGAACGCGCGGAAACCGGCGAAGAGCGTGTTGCTTATGTTGACGGATTATCGGAAGGACCAGGAAGCGGACCGGCTGCTCGTGTCCTGCCTGGGCAGTCGCTACGCCACAATTTACTTCTGGCCGCAAGGCGAGATGGATTTAAGCTATCTGTTGAGCCTCATTACACACAAGACGTTTAGCCTCGTCGTCCTGGCGCGAACTCTCGATGCCTTGGATAGTTGTCTGTCGCTTACTCCCGATTTGGACTATGTTGGAACCCGTTTGCACGGCGGCATTCGATGTCTGATTGCCGGCAAAAGGTCCTTGATCTTGGAGGTGGACAACAGGGCGGCGGAAATAGCGAAGGAAACCGGGCTGCCTTCCCTCCCGCGGACGGATTTGGCCAACATCGAAAGATGGGTTAAGGACGGATGGGAAAGCGAAATTTGGGTGGACGACAAACCGGTCAGAAAATGGCGTCAACAGTTCGCAAGGTGAATCTCGCAACTCAAACTGTCATCCTTTTGTGAGCCTGCGCATAGCACTGGTCAGTTACGAATATCCGCCGGACAACGCCTGCGGCGGCATTGGAACTTACACAAAGGAGGCGGCGGATTTGCTCGCCCGGCGCGGCCATTTTGTGGAGGTCTTTGCCGCGAGCAGCCGCCGCGACGGCCATTTCGAGCATGGGAATGTAGGCGTGAACCTGGTCGGGCAGATGAATCGCGCGAGGTTCGCGGAGGCCGTCGCGCCGGTCTTTTCAACGCGCCATGCGATTTGCAATTTTGATGTTGTGGAAAGTCCCGAGTATTTTGCCGATGGCCGGGAGATACTCAGATTGCATCCAATGACACCGCATGTTGTCAAACTGCACACACCCAATCAGCTTATTCGCGCCAGCAGCTTGCGCCGCAGTTTCCCCGGCTGGGTGCGGCATAACGTGAGCCGGGTTCGCGTGATCGCGGGGGCCTTGCGCAGAGGAAGACGCCCCCAAGCCTGCCACCCTTATCACAGACTAAAACCCGCCGACTTGGAGCAGGATTCCATTGAGAGGGACTATGTGAAGCAATGCAGCCTTGTTACCTCGCCGTCCAAGGCCATGGCCGAGTGGGCGATCCGGGAATGGGGCGTTGACCGCGGGAAAACCAGGGTGGTTCCAAACCCCTTCATTCCGTCCAAAGACCTGTTGAGCATTCCCACGGCTGCCAATGGAAAAGTAGTAGGCTATTTTGGAAGGCTCGAATACAGGAAAGGGATTTGCGATCTGGTTGAGGCCATACCAGGCATTCTGAAGGCCGAACCCGATGCCTCGTTTCGATTTGTCGGCAGTCCGCTGTTCCATCCCGTTACTCACGAGTCCTTTGATGTGTATGTCATGAGGAAACTCCACAAGGTCAGGCGCAGCATCACAATGGCCGGTCCGGTTAATTTGCAGGGGATGCCCGCCGAATACAGCAAGGTCGGCGTTTGTGTCTTCCCAAGCGTCTGGGAGAATTTCCCCTATGTCTGCCTTGAGGCAATGTCGGCGGCCAGGGCAATCGTGGCCGGCATTTCGGGCGGAATGTCCGAGATGCTGGATGGGAACTGCGGACTGTTGATCCCCCCGAATAATCCGCGGGCAATCGCCGATTCGGTAATCCGTCTGATACGATCAGACGGCTTGCGGATGCAAATGGGACGCAGTTCCAGGATAAGGGTTCTGGAGCGATACTCCGTTGAAAGCATAGGGCCGCAAATCGAAAAGAGCTATACGGACGCAATCTCGAGTCGGTTGAATCCATGCCATGCCTGAGATTTCCGTCATTATATGCGCCCACAATCCGCGCGCGGATTATTTGCGCCGGGTATTGGACGCGCTCAAGGCGCAGACGCTGCCAAAGGCACAATGGGAACTCCTGCTGGTTGACAATGCTTCCAATGAGCCGCTGGCTTCAACCTGCAACTTGGACTGGCATCCGATGGCACGCCACATCCGCGAGGATGAACTGGGCCTCACCCCCGCCCGCCTGCGCGGCATCAGGGAATCCACCGGCGAACTTCTGGTCTTTGTGGATGATGACAACGTGCTGCGCTGCGATTTCCTTGCAATCACTCTTCAAATTGCGCGGGATTTCCCTTTCCTCGGCGCTTGGGGTGGGAATGTCGAAGGGGACTTCGAGCAACAGGTCCCCGAATGGCTCAAACCTCACCTCCACGCCTTGGCGGTGCGCGAGGTGGATCGCGATTACTGGTCCAACTATTATGCCGACAATCGCAGCATGCCATTTGGGGCGGGGCTTTGCGCCCGGAAACTTGTCGCGACCGCTTATGCAAGGGCGCTTGCCAACCGCCCCGCGTCAAGAAACCTGGGGCGAAAAGGAGCGTCGCTCGTCTCAGGCGAGGACATAGACTTGGCGCTGACAGCGTACGATGCCGGGTTTGGAACCGGTCTGTTTCGCAAATTGCGCACCACCCACATCATTCCGAAGGGACGCATGACTCTGGATTACTTATGCCGCCTTCTGGAAGGCATCGAGTATTCCACTCACTTGCTCCGGAAACAAAGAAACTCCAGTTACGTTCCGCCCCGGGACTCCACACTGATAAGCTGGCTCAAGGCATACCAAATTTGGAGATTGCCCGATCCCATAAAATCCATCGCAAGAGCCCAGAACCGGGGTTTGGCCAAAGCGAAATCCGAAATAACCGCCGGCTCATGATTCCTCTTTCGGGATAACTCTTCTATGCACCACATCAGTGTTGCCGTATGCACGCACAACCCGCGGCTTGACTACCTGTCCCGGACCCTCGATGGGCTGAAATCTCAGAGCCTTCCGTGTTCTGAATGGGAGTTTCTGATCATTGACAATGCCTCGGAAACACCCGTTGCAAAGAGTGTTGACCTGGCATGGCACCCCAATGCCCGCGTTATTGTCGAATCACAAGTGGGCATAACGAGCGCGCGCATCCGGGCGATGCGTGAATTTGCCGGCCCGCTTCTTGTCTTCCTGGATGACGACAATGTAATGGCCGCCGATTATCTCCAGCGATGCCTGGAATTGTTCGCGCAGCGTCCTGACCTGGGCGCGGTGAGCGGGTGTTTGATGCCGGAGTATGAAGCTCCTCCGCCGGACTGGTTCGCTCCCTACGAGAGCTGGATCGCTGTCCGCAGGATCACAACAAGCGCATGGTCGAACTTCAGCGATTCGCGCTCGGAGCCGGTTACAGCCGGCATGTGCCTTCGCAGAGCCGTGGCGGAGGCTTATGTGAAGGAGACCGTCAGCAATCCGACACAGCGGATTCTGGGAAGCCGGGGGCACAGCCTTTTGAGAGGGGAGGATGTTGCGCTGGCCAAGATTGCGCTGAAACTGGGCTGCACTGTCGGGCAGTTCGCGCAACTTCAAATGGTGCATCTTATCCCAAAGCGCCGAGTTGACCCCGCGTATCTTTTTGCGTTGTATCGTCATCTCTGCGCTTCCGGTTACTTGATCAGTTGGGTGGATGGAACGGGGCGCGACCCAATTCGTCTCGGGTGGCGGACGCTGTTGAAGGCGGCCTATCGCTTTCTCAACGGCAATCACATACGCCGTCGCCTTGTGATCGAGGAGCTTCGCGGCTTCCAATTGGCGCGAAAGATCGTCAAGACCTGGCCTCAGCAGGAGCGCGCCGCAACTGCCGTCGAAAAAACGTGATGCATAATGTCTTTTGCACCCTCGCGATCGGCGGCCCGCATGTCGAGTATGCCAGGTATCTTGCGGCGGACTTGGAAGTCTATAAGGCCCCTTTCGCGGTTGTCACGGATGCGCCGGAAGCCTTCCGTCCGTTTTCAAATGTGCATGCCGTGGAGCACCGGCCGAAAGTCTTTTCCTACCATGACAAGCGGATTGCGCTGCGGGAATCATTGAAGTTGGGCGGGACCGCCGTCTTTATTGATGCGGACACGACCATCTGGTTTGGCGCCGACCGGCGGGTTGTGCGGAAAGCGCTGGCCTATTCATTTCCGCCCGGCCTTCACGCGGGGCGATTGACCCCGGAGGACGTTTATGTGTTTCCAGAGGTCGAAAATCTCGCGAGGAAGTGGGGATTGCGTTTCAACCGCAATGTCATCAGTTATTGGGAAGGTTTGTTTGCCCTGACGAAGCATGAGAAGCTGGGTGAATTTTTCGGCATCTGGGATCGCTTTGCGGATGAAGCGCGGCAGCGCGGTTACAACGGCGCCGGGGAGGGGGCGTGTTTTGGGATAGCGGCGGAAGCCTCCGGCCTTCCACGGCATTATACAACCCACATGATGCAGAGCATGCTGCCTTATGTTCTGTGGCATACGCGTCTTCGTTTCAACCGGCGCAAGTTGCATCATTTGAAATTTGGCATGAAGGAGATGTTAATGGGAAATATCAATTTTCACCAACACTGCTGGGTATAGCGATCTCGCTCGGAACCACTTATTCCAACTCATGCCGTTCATCAGCCCCTGACCGCATCCAACTATGAAGCGCGTTTATATTCAACAAGACTGGCCGGAATCATGGAAGTATTCATATCCTTATGACCTTGAGGAGGTGTATGGCGAGTTTGCCAACCGCGGATACGCCTACGCCTACGACAACCGGAGAAGACAGACCCTCCGCCTTCTCACGGAAGTTCTCGCTCCGGGCGCGCGCATTCTTGATATCGCCGCCGCCCAGGGGAACTTCTCCATCGCCCTGGCGGAGATGGGTTACGAGGTGACATGGAACGACCTTCGCGCGGACCTGGCGGATTATGTGCGGCTCAAGCACGAACGGGGGAACCTCCAGTTTGCGCCCGGAAACGCATTTGATCTCAAATTCCCATCTCCGTTCGACGCGGTTGTGATTACCGAAATCATTGAGCATGTGGCCCATCCCGACGAGTTCCTTTTGAAGACCGCCCAACTCGTGAAGCCGGGAGGTTATATAGTGATGACCACACCCAACGGCGGGTATTTCCAGAATACTCTGCCCAAATTCTCGGAATGCTCGGACCCCGCCGTTTATGAGAAGGTTCAGTTCAAGCCCAATTCCGACGGTCATATCTTCCTTCTGCATTCCGGCGAGATCCAGTCCCTGGCTTCTCATGCGGGCCTGGAAGTTGAAAAGCTCGCGCTGTTTAACAATCCCTTGTCGCACGGTTACTTGAAGATGGAATTGCTTCTTCGCGTATTGCCGAGGAGCCTGGTCAGCGGAATAGAAACTGTAACGCAGCACCTTCCCGGCCCGGTTTGCCGGCGTCTGCTCCTGCAAATGGGGGTGAGGTTTCGCAAGCCATCCAAGCCCTGATGCAATTCATCAATGCCATGAAGACGATTTCGAAGCTCCCCATAACGGTGTATAACGCGATGTTCACACCGATGGGCAGAAAGAACTTGCGCAACCGCATCAAGGTCTGCCGGGCCGGCCTGAACGCCGGATACCGGAAGAATGGAACTCTCATCTACCCCTTAAACAACAGCAAGCGGTTCGTTTTTCACCGGGGCAACCGTCTTTCGGAGTTGATTTACCTTGAAGGAGCTTATGAACCTTTGGAATCACTCATCATTTCCACGGCGGTGCGCGAGGGGGACATAGTGCTGGATATCGGCGCCAACGTGGGTTATTACACAGCGCTTCTGGATGGCCTTGTGAAGCCGGGCGGACAAGTGCATTCCTTCGAACCGGGCCAGGGCACGTTCGCCAAGCTTGAAGAGACCAAGAGGCTGTTGAAGCTGGACCGGACAGTTCTCCACGCAAAGGCGATCAGCGATTGTGCCGGCCATATTGATTTTTGGATCTCCACATCCGGGTCGGACGCGCAGCAGAGCACTGTTAAGGTTGCCGCGCTGGGGCAGCAAACGCGCCGCAACAGCGTGGAAGCCACAACGATTGACGCGTTCGCAGAGGGACTCGCTCCCAACGGCGCGGGGCGCATTGCCTTTGTGAAATGCGACATTGAAGGCGCCGAGTTGTCTATGATCAACGGCGCCCGGGGCCTGATAAACTCACAGGATCCGCCAATATGGTTGATTGAACACAACCGGTCCGCACTGATGGAGCACGGCAATAGTTCACTTGCCTTGGTGTCCCCGTTTTCCAACTTTGAGTTGTATTTTGTGCCATTGAGCTGGCCGCCGTCCAAGATGGGGTCTTCACAGGCTGACAAATGGAGCGGCGTGCCGGATGAACTGCCGGACGAATGCAACTTGATCATTATTCCCAAGCGGGGAGCGCAGGCGAACCGGGCGTCCGCTCTGCGGCAAGCGGGACTTATCCCGTGAGGCAATTCAAGAGTCTTGGTTGCCCGGCACTTCTTGTGTGAAGATTCTGTATTTATGGGAACAGATCGAGTGGTTCGGAGGTTATACGGGATACGGACTACTGAGCCGGCACATGCCCGCGACGCAACAGGTATGGTCTGTGAATATCCGCAGGGGGCAGGCAGCACGTTATGTGGGCAGCGCTTATGCAAGGCTCCACGGGTGTCCGGGCCGCGGTGTGGCCAGTTTGAGCGAGATGGAATTTCGTTTGCAGCGCCGCTTGCGGCGGCCTGACATCAGCCACATGCTGAATGTTGACAACAACATGGACCTCTTGCGTGCCTGGTCCAAGGCGGACAAGGACGTCATCGGCACGGTGCATCTGCCGGCATCGGTGTGGAAACCGGGGCAATGCGAACTGCTGTCGCATCTGAACTCGGCCATTGCGCTTTATCAGCGGGACATTCCGTTCTTTGAGCGGTATGTCGGAAGAGGGCGCGTCCGGTTTGTTCATCACGGGGTGGACACCGGGTTTTTTCGGCCCGATGCAACCAAGCGCAATGGTTCTCCCCGGATTCTCTACAGCGGGGTTTATTTGCGAAACGAGCCGATGCTGGTTCGTGTGGCAAGGCGATTGGCGGAAAAACTGCCGCAACTGCGGTTTGACTTGCTTGTGCCGGAGCATCATCGCAATAGTCCGGCGCTGATGCCATTGGCGAAACATCCGGCAGTGAGCTGGCACGCCGGACTCAATGACGGGCAGCTTCGCGAACTCTATCAAAGAAGCCACCTTTTGCTCCTGCCCATGAACGGGAGCGGCGCAAACACCGCGGTGGTGGAGGCATTGAGCAGCGGTCTGCCAGTGGTAACGACGGATGTGGGCGGGATTCGCGATTATGCCGGCGGAGACGTTTTCGCAGTTGTGGCGAACAATGACGACGAAGCGATGATTGCCCTGGTCGAACAGTATCTTTCCAAGCCAAAGTGGCGGGATGAAATCGGGCAGCGGTGCCGCCAATTCGCGGAGCAAACGCTGGCCTGGCCATTGGTGGCGGAGAAACATCTGGAAGCTTATCAGGAATTGACCGCGTGAATTCAGCCGTCTGCACTTTGTTTGAAGGCGACTACCATTACGGGGTTGGCGCGCTGGCCAATTCACTGTATGCGCGAGGTTATCGCGGCACGATCTACGCGGGTTATCGCGGCGAACTGCCGCCCTGGGTTGCCGGCGCCAAAACATCCGGCGGCTTCACTGAATCCAGCCCGGCGGAAGGACTGGCGCTGCGATTCATACCTTTGGCCACAAAAGTTCATCTCACTAATTTCAAACCTGATTTCCTGCTGTCACTGTGGCGCGATCATTGTCCGCGTGCGCAGTCCGTTTTTTACTTCGACCCGGACATTACTGTGATGTGTCCGTGGTCCTTTTTTGAAGAATGGGTGAAGGGCGGAGTGGCGGTGTGCGCGGATGTGAATCCCTCCATGCCGCCCAACCATCCTATTCGGCGCGCGTGGAAGGAATTTTACCTGCCGCGCGGGATCACATTCCGCCGCGAGCACGACATTTACTTCAACGGAGGGTTCCTGGGGCTGAGAGCGGAGCAGATGGAATTTCTCCATTGCTGGCAACGGTTGCAGGAAATGATGGCGCCGGAAGTCGGCGGCTTGGAAAACGTGAATGTGCGCGACCGCACTTTCCTGTTTCACAAGACCGATCAGGACGCGCTAAATGTGGCCGCCATGGCAAGCGAATCGCCGATCAGCCCGATGGGCCAGGACGGCATGGATTTCCAGTATGGCGGAGGCGGCTACGTGATGAGCCATGCCCTGGGCTGGCAGAAACCGTGGGACAAGCAGTTTCTTCGGAGTTTGCTTTGGCGCGGCTGTTCGCCGTCGCGCGCCGACCGGATGTTCTTCCGATGTGTGGAGTCCCCGATCCGGCTTTACCCTTCCGCCGCGCTTTCCTACAAGCGCGTGCTTCTTTTGACAGCGAGTTTTCTGGGACGATTCATGAGTGGGGCGTGAAAGCGGCCTGCCTGCAATGTTGTCAATTATTACTGAGAAATGACTGCTATATTGAATACTGCCCGTGTTGAGGCTGGAACCCTGCCTGCCTTGAATTCTATTGATGCCGCGCCCGCCGCGCGATCCCAGCCCGTGGTTTTCCGCTCCCGCGCTCCGTTGCGTCTTGGTCTTGCTGGCGGCGCGTCGGATGTCTCCCCGTTCTGCGACCGCTACGGCGGCTACGTTTTGAACGCCACAATTGACGCTTACGCCTATTGCCATCTTGTTCCCACAAATGGGAAGCGGCTTCGTTTCACAGCGGTGGATCGCGAGGAGCGCTTCGAAGCGGCGGCAGACGCTCCGTTGAGCCTGGAGGGATTGCTTCCGCTACACAGGGCGGTTCACAATCGAATTGTCCGCGACTTCAACCGGGGCGAACCATTGTCATTGAACCTCACGACCACATCGGATGCCCCGGTTGGCTCCGGGTTGGGGTCTTCCTCCACGCTCGTGGTGGCTATCCTCCAGGCTTATGCGGAATGGCTCAAGCTTCCCCTGGGTGAATACGACGTCGCCCAGCTCGCGTTTAGCATTGAGCGGGAGGATGCGGGGATGTCGGGCGGGCGGCAGGATCAGTATGCGGCGACTTTCGGCGGCTTTAACTTCATGGAGTTCTATGCGGGAAACCGGGTGATAGTGAATCCGTTGCGGATCAGGGATAACATTCTGCGTGAACTTGAAAGTTCCATTGTGTTGTATTACTCCGGCGTCTCCCGCGCCTCGGCCAATGTGATCAAGGATCAAGTCCGCCGCGTCACCGATCTGAATCCCGAGGCGATCGCCGCGACCCAGGAACTCAAGCAGGACGCCTTGTCCATGAAAGAGGCTCTGTTGAAGGGGAACATACGCGAAATGGCCCGCGTGCTCGGCCGCTCGTGGGAGGCGAAGAAGAAGATCGCCGACAGCATCAGCAATGATGCCATTGAGCAGGCGTATAAGGCGGCGATGGATGCCGGAGCCAATTCGGGCCGTATTTCAGGGGCCGGCGGCGGCGGCTTTATCATCTTCATGACCGACCCGCTGCAGAAATATGAAGTCATTCGCGCGCTCAAGGTGTGCGGCGGCTCCATCTTTCCCTTCCATTTTAGCGATCACGGCGCGCAGGCGTGGGGAGCGTAAGGTTGCGGCCGTTTGCTTTCAGCCGCGAGAATAACATGGCAGTCACACAGGCAGTAATTCTAGCCGGCGGCCGGGGCGCGCGCCTGGGGCGGATTACAGAGACAGTTCCGAAGCCGATGATCCCGGTGGGCGGCCGGCCGTTCCTGGACTATCAACTGTGGTTTCTTCGCAATTCCGGCGTCACCGGGGTTGTGATGTGTGTTGGCTACCTGTCGGAATTGCTGGAGGCCAGGTATGGAGTTGCGCCTCCCTTTGATCTGCGCGTCGCTTTTAGCCATGAGCCGGCGCCGGCGGGGACGGGCGGGGCGTTGGTGTTCGCCCGCGCGCATTTGGACGAGATGTTTTTTGTGCTCAATGGGGACACTATACTGGACTTGGAGCTTGGCTCGCTCGCAGCCATCGTGGCTGCGGACCCGGCTGCGCTGGGTGCGCTCGCGCTGCGTCATGTGCCGGATGCCGGGCGCTACGGCAGGGTGTCCCTGGAGGCAGGCCGGATTACCGGCTTCGCGGAGAAGTCTGCTGGCGGATCGGGTTTGATCAATGGCGGCGTCTATTGTCTGAGGCGATCCGCCGCGGACCTGCTTCCCTCCCCGCCGTGCTCGCTGGAAAAGGATTTGTTTCCCCGCCTGGCCGCCGAGCGGCGCCTGTTGGGCATGGCTTGCGATGGTTACTTTATTGACATCGGCCTGCCGCAGACGCTCGCGCGCGCCGACAAGGAATTGCCGGCGTGGATGAATGCCCGCAACGCCGCGCCGGCGGATTGAGATGCTGATGTTTGCAGATGAAAACAGCCTTTTTGTGCGGCAGCTTGGAACCCGGACGGGATGGGGTGGGAGATTACACCCGACGTCTGGCCGGTGAATTGATCCGGCGGGGCCATCCCAGCGTTGCCGTCGCATTGAACGACCCGCACATTGCCGAAACGGGGTTTGGATCACAAGAAATCGAAGGCACATCAGTATCCGTGCTCCGTCTGCCCGGCGCCGTGCCGTGGGGCAAACGCATGATTGAGTCGCGCAACTGGGCGGGCGGTTTCAATCCGGATTGGTTGAGCTTGCAGTTTGTGCCATTTGGTTTTCACCGGAAGGGACTCTATTTTGGGCTGGGGAGAAACCTTGCAAGAATCAATGCAAAGGCATCATGGCATGTGATGTTTCATGAACTTTGGCTGGGTTTGGGCGAGAAGTCGCGCGTCAAACATCGCGTTTGGGGCGCCCTGCAGCGGCTTATTGTCATGGATTTGATGAGCCGTTTGCGGCCGCGTATTGTGCATACTCAGGCCGAAACCTACCGGGTGGTTCTGAAGCGGGAGAAAATCGCGGCCTCGATCTTGCCGCTGTTCAGCAACATACCTTATATGGAAGGCGATGCCTGGGACGGACTTTTGGAGCCGTTGGTGGCCGCAGTTGTGGGAAGGCATCCTGACAGAACCGAGCTCTATTTGGCGGGTGTTTTAGGGATGGTGGCGCCGGAGTGGAATGCGGAACGGGCGGTTGCCACGCTGCTTCCGCTGGTGCAGCGCTTTCACAAACGGCTGGTGCTGGTGTTTTTCGGCAAAAGCAATATGAACCTGGTGGCGGTCAATGAGCTAAGGCTCACTTTGCGGAATCGCGCGGATGTCGTCGCAGCCGGCGAAAGAACAAGTTCTGAAATGTCGAAGATACTGCAAACCCTTGATATAGGCATTGCCACCACACCCCGTCAGGTAATTCAAAAGAGCGGCTCCGCCGCCGCGATGCTCGAACATGGCTTGACGTTGTTGGTGATTCGGGATGATTGGCGCTTGCGCGGCCCGGATGCGCCGCCGGAGGAAAAATCCCGGCGGCTGCTTTCACCAGGTGAATTTGCTGTTCTGAAAACTTTGCCTGCGCGTGATCTTCAGCGGCCAGGAAACACCGGCGTTAAGCGAGTCGCCGATCAAATGCTGGAAGCCATGGAATCAACCCCGGAATACCCGGGGAATCTCATGAGCGCGTCAGGAGTTCACGCATGAAATTACTGATCGTTACTCCCAGTCAGGGCCACTATGGAGGGATGGAGGGGTTTGTGATGGGGCTTGCCTCCGCGGCGCTGGCGTGGCCCGAATTTGAGGTCCAGGTATGTTACAAATTGGTAGGGGGACGGGAATTGCAAAAGGATTTGAAGGAAATGGCCTCTGGATTGGGCTGCGCCGTTCACTATGTTCATAGCGGCGATTTGAGATTGCTGCAATTGATTCGGTGGGCGGATATTGTGCATGGCCAAAACGCGTCTCCGGACATCATTTTTCCGGCGTTGCTCCTGGGCAGGAAGGTGGTTCTCACCATTCATAATTGGCGGCGCCGGGATTGGGGGTTTCATTCGATCTTATGGGGGATTGGCGCGAAGGTGGCACATCGTCGCTGGTATATTTCCAACTTTGTTTGGAACACATGGGAGCCGAAACGAAAAGCAACGGGAAGCGAACGCGTGCCCTCTGTGCATCATTTGCCCGGCGTCTTGTATCCGCCCGCCGAACGCAAGGGGTTTCTTTTTCTGGGCAGATGGATTGAGAACAAGGGCCTTGAGGATTTGGTTACTGCCTACTCCCGGGCGCAACTTGACCCGGTTCGATGGCCGCTCACATTGCTTGGCAATGGCCCTCTAAAACCGGCCGTTGAGTCATTGATAGTCAAATTGGGTGTCAAGGGCGTGGAAGTGCCGGGGTTTCTTGACGAACAGAGCAAAGCAAAACGAGTAGCTTCGTGCCGCTGGCTTGTGGCTCCCTCGAACACGCGCGAAGACATGGGGGTGACTCCCATTGAAGCTCGAAGCGCGGGGGTTCCAGTCATTGTCACCCGCGATGGCGGGCTGCCGGAAGCGGGCGGAGAATCCGCCTTGATAGTCGAGCCAGGGAACATTGAACAATTGACGGGCGCCTTAAGATCGGCTGCTTCCATGAGCGAGGAAGAGTATTGTGAACGGGGCGAGCGGGGCCGGACAACTCTGAAAGACTATTTGCGTCCCCTGGAGTTTTATCGGGAATCATACACCGCGGTTTGTAATGGGAGGCGTGTGAAAGACGGTGCGATCGTTTGACGCGGCGTTGCCGCATTTTGCCGCGATAACCTCGTTTGAGCGACGCCGGAATCGCCACAACAGGCGCGAGACGAAAAACCTCCGACCGCACAATGCCAAGCGGCTTGCTCTTTTCCCACCCCACGGGCAATGCCAATGTCAGGGCGGCCTTGATTGGTTTATTCGAAGCGGGACTACTGGGGGAGTTTCATACTGCCATCGCTTCCTATCCCGGCAATTTGTGGGATTTGCTTGGGAGAAGCCGTTGGGGACCCGAATTGAAGCGGCGGTCGTTTGCCGAATGTCTGAGTCCCCTTACTGTTCAGCACCCGCTTCGTGAATTAGGGCGGATGCTATCCGGCCGCCTTGGGTTGCGCGCGCTAGTCCGGCATGAAACAGGAGCTTTTTGTATTGATGCTGTTTATCAGGCGCTGGATAGAATCGCAGCCAAACGCCTCCGCGAGCTACCCAGATTGCATAGCGGTGTTTATACATACGAGGATGGGGCATTGGAAACGTTAAAGGCGGCGAGAGAATTAAGCCTCAGGCGAATTTACGATCTTCCCATTGCTTACTGGCAAACATTGCGGCGATTGCTGGCGGAGGAAGCCGAGCGGCTTCCCGGATGGAAGACAACCCTGGGCGGCGGGGTGAGCGATTCTCAAACCAAGTTGGATCGCAAGACCACGGAACTCGAATTATCCGAAATGGTGATTTGCCCGAGTCAATTCGTCGCCGGGTCGCTTCCGGAAACCGCGCGGATGCAAAAGCGGATCGTCATCGCCCCGTTTGGTTCGCCGCCGGCTTCGCCGGCAACGAGCCGCCCTCCAACCGCCGCCCGCGGAAGGCTGAGGGTGTTATTCGCCGGCTCGATGAGCCAGAGAAAAGGGCTTGGCGATCTGTTTGCCGCGATGCGAATGCTGGATCGGCGCGATGTGGAGCTGGTTATCATGGGGACGCCACAGGCGCCGATGGAATTTTATAGCAATGAGTTCGCCGGTTTCACCTATGAACCCAATCGCCCCCATGCGGAAGTGTTGGAATTGATGCTGGGTTGCGACGTATTCTGCCTGCCATCCATTGTGGAGGGAAGAGCCTTGGTGATGCAGGAGGCGATGAGCCGGGGGCTTCCACTCATTATCACTCCGAATACAGGAGGGGAGGACTTGATAGAGGAAGGGGTGACGGGTTTCCTGGTTCCGATTCGCCGCGCGGATCGAATCGCTGACAGAATTGCCTGGTTTGCGGACAACCGGCCGGCGCTTTGTGAAATGTCGCGGGCCGCTCAGGCAAAAGCCGGCCAGCTTACCTGGGATGCGTATGGCAAAACCATTGCCGATGCGATCCTGGATTTCGTTCCATCGTGAGTATGAAGGCAATCACTGCCGGGGAATTGCCAGGCATCCCGGCGAATGAGCGTCCTACAACAGCGCCGGCGGAAGGCGCGGTTGGACGGCGGACGCGGTTGATCCGCAATCTGATCTGGCTATATATCATCCTTTGGCTGACTGAGGGCGGGTTGCGGCGGTGGTTTCTGCCTGGGTTGGCGTCCCCCTTGTTACTGATTCGTGATCCGTTGATTATCGGCATTTACTGGCTTTCTGTTTCAAACAATCTGTTTCCAGTCGGCGGTTTTGTCGTTTGGGGCGCGGTGCTGGCAATGCTGTCATTTGTCAACGCGATGGTGATGGGGCATGGAAATGTGCTCGTCGCGCTGTACGGGGTCCGCTGTGATTTTCTTCACGTTCCGCTCATCTTTATCATGGGCAGGGTTTTGCGGGAGAAGGATATTCTCGCGCTGGCAAAGGTGGCGGTCTGGGTGGCAATCCCTTACACAGCGTTGCTGGTGGCCCAGTTCTACGCGCCACAAGACGCCTGGGTCAACCGCGGGGTTGGAGGCACTCTGGAGGGCGCCGGTTTCAGCGGGGCGCTGGATCGTTTCCGTCCTCCGGGGACATTCAGCTTTATTACCGGCCCCGCTCAATTATACCCGCTGTTCACGGCGTGCTGGTTTATGCTGCTGCTGGCGCGCAGGCTTCCAGTATGGACGATGATAGCTTCCGGGGCGGCCATTCTCGCGGCGATTCCAATATCCATCAGCCGGACGTTGTTTTTAAGTGTGGCGATTGTGGCGATGGCCGGAGTTGCCGCGTTGTTTGCAGGGGGACGCTTTTCATTCAAGCTGGCCGTTCAATTTGTTTTGGCTGGGCTTGTTATTTCGGCATTGGCAAGCCAATCGCAGGTATTTCAAGACGGGATGGAAGCGTTTAGCGCGCGCTGGGAAGGGGCGACGACCGAACAGGGGGGATTCAGGGAAGCGATTGTGGACCGTGTGTTGGATGATTTATTTGGATCTTTCACAGGGGTCAGATCCTCCGGACTGGGGACGGGTTTTTCGACCAATGTCGGACAAAAGGCATTGACGAAGGAAGTTGGATTTGGAGCTTCCGAGGGCGAATGGGGCCGTCTTCTGTATGACAACGGGTTTGTCTTGGGAAGCCTGTTGATTGGCTGGCGTATTGCCATTGCGGGTTGGATTGTTCTGGCTTCCATCCGGGCCTGGAAACGAGGCTCCACATCCAGCCTGCTCTTCACATCCGCTTGCTTTGTGATTGTGCTCAATGGGCAATGGGGACAAACCACCACTCTCGGTTCGGCCATCATTGGCGCGGGGCTTGCGCTGGCCGCCGCATCCAATCGCAGGAGCGGCAGATCGCGAATCCGCGCACAATCTTTATTGGGCAAGAGCGATCCTTCAAATGCGGCCGCCTAGCAATATCCTGATTTACCGTCTGGGAAGTCTCGGCGACATGGTAATCGCCCTGCCTTGTTTTCATCTGATCCGAAAAGCTTTCCCGCGCGACAAAATTACCATTTTGACGAATAAACCGGTTACAGAGAAAGCGGCGCCGGCGATGGCTGTTTTGGAGAATAGCGGACTTTGCGATGAAGCAGTCAGTTATCCGGTCGGGTTACGGGATGTTCGCGAACTGGCAGGGGTTCGGCAAACCATACGCCGAATTCAGCCGCGCCTGCTTATTAACCTGGCGGCCGGGCGCGGGCGGCTCAAAAGCCTGCGTGACTGGCTCTTTTTCCGGTCATGCGGAATCAAAGAGATTATCGGCACCCCTCTGCGGCGGCGGGATTTGGAAGTTCAACAAACCAATGGGGGGGAATTTGAACCGGAATCACAAAGGCTCGCTCTTCGGCTGGCGCCGCTGGGAGTGATCCACCTTGCGGATCGGCGGCTTTGGGAATTGCGCCTGACCCAGGACGAAAGAAATCAAGCTTTGGCATTATTGCCGTCCCATCAGAAGGATCTTATTGGAGTGAGTGTTGGAACCAAACTTCTTGTGAAGGATTGGGGCGAGGAAAATTGGGAGAAACTGCTGGTGTTGCTTTCAAGGGAAATGCCGGACGCCACTCTGGTGCTGCTCGGAGCGGCTGATGAATGGGCGCGCAGCGAGAAATTGGGACGGGTTTGGACGGGCGGCAATATCAATCTCTGTGGAAAAACCGCGCCGCGCATCTCGGCGGCGGTTTTGGAGCGGTGCCGCCTTTTTATCGGTCATGATTCAGGCCCGATGCATCTGGCCGCCGTGGTTGGCGTTCCGACGCTGGGGCTGTTCTCATGGCTCAACCCGCCGGGACAGTGGTTTCCCGGCCACAGAAGCTGGAAGTTGATAAAAGCAATTTATCCGCCGTTGCCAGGCGGCGGCTGGAAACCCGGGCTGCAAATGAAACATGGCCCTACTGAAGGAATCCGCCGGATACAGCCTGATGATGTTCACAGGGCCGCCATGGAATTATGGCATTCCAATTCCAATTCAGCGGTTTGCAATTGCAACCTCGCGGCTGCAAGGAACTCAGTTTGATGAAGCTGCTCCATGTCATTGGAAGCATGAATCCCCACACGGGCGGACCCTGTCAAATGATTCGCAATTTCGCCCCGTGGTTTATCAGGCAGGGTAACACGCTTGAGATCGTTTGTCTCGACGATCCCGATTCCGACTACCTGGCGGGGGAACCTTTTCCCATTCACGCCGTGGGACAAGGACGCGGATCGTGGAATTATCATTCCGGGCTGAGTCCCTGGTTGAAGGAACATCTGGCGGACTATGATGCGGCAATCCTGAACGGGCTGTGGCAGTTTCAGGGGTATGCTTTGTGGAAGGCGGCAAAATGCACAGAGGCGCCGCCCTATTATATCTTCCCTCATGGGATGCTGGATCCGTGGTTTCAGAAGAAGACCGTTCGTCCCTTGAAGTCATTGCGGAATTGGATTTTCTGGAAGGTCCTTCAGCACCGGGTGGTTCACCAGGCCGCCGGACTGTTATTTACCTCCGAAGAAGAACGCCGCCTGGCACGCCAGCCGTTTCGCCCTTATGCTCCAAAGCGCGAGGCGGTGGTTGGACTCGGTTTGCCGGCTCCCCCGGAGTATCAAGCCGGGATGAGCGCGGCCTTCTTTGAGAAATGTCCCGGTATCGAGGGCAACAGATATTTCCTTTTTCTAGGCCGCATCCACCCGAAAAAGGGGATTGATCTTCTAGTCAAAGCTTACTCCGCTCTCTGCCGCTCCAACGGCAGCCCGCCTCCTCCGAAACTGGTTATAGCCGGTCCCGGTTTGGAAACCCCGCACGGGCGGAAAATGCGGAGTCTGGCCGCCGGGATTTGTCCCCCCAATTCCATTTTCTGGCCGGGCATGCTGGCCGGCGAAGCCAAATGGGGAGCCTTATACAATTGTGAAGCTTCTGTGTTGCCCAGCAACCAGGAGAACTTCGGCATTGCCGTGGTCGAGACTCTCGCCTGCGGCCGGCCGGTCTTGATTTCAGATCAGGTCAACATCTGGCGCGAGATAAAGGAAGACGGCGCCGCGTTGGTGCAACAGAACTCTGTCGCCGGGACCACCCGGCTCTTTCTGGAATGGCTCGGCCTTTCCGCCGAAGCCAGGTCCAACATGGCGGCCCGGGCGAAACCTTGTTATCAACGCTTCTTCAGCATCGAAAGCGCGACTCGCAAATTGCTGGCTGCCATAACTCCTGGAACAGGACGCCAATGACATCGGGTTATCAGCAGGACAATCAGTCCTCTTTCCAACGCATTCTTGGAATCCGCTTCTTTGTCGGCAGCGCCCGCGAAGCCGTGCAAATCGGATTGCGAGGCGGGCTGGTTGTCGTGCCGGCGGCTCCGGCGCTCGTGGAATTGCAAATCAATGAACACTATCGCGAAGCCCTGTTAAACGCCGATCTGGCGATCGCAGACAGCGGATTGATGGTCTTGGTCTGGCGAATCCTGTCGGGGAAAAAGATTTCGCGTGTGTCGGGCTTGCAATACCTCAAGCTCCTGCTGGAAAGCAAGGCGCTGCAGCCGCGCGAATCGGCCCTCTGGATCATGCCCAATGCGCCCGCGCGCGATCAGAATCTGGCCTGGCTGCGCTCGCAAGGCTACGATTTCACCGACAGCGACTGCTACATTGCCCCGCATTATCCGGCCGCGGGCATCACGGATGATGTCCTTGTCGCGCTTGCGGCCAAAAGAAAGCCGAGGCACATCGTCGTCTGTCTTGGCGGAGGCACGCAGGAAAGACTCGGATTGATGCTGAGGCGCGAGTGTGATTTCCATCCAAGCATTCACTGTATCGGCGCCGCGATTGGGTTTCTGACAGGCAATCAAGTGCGAATTCCCACATGGGCGGACAGGTTTTTTCTGGGCTGGCTGTTTCGATGTTTCTCAGAACCTGGAAAGTTCGTGCCGCGTTACTGGAAAGCCTGCCAACTCGTGCCAATGATGATCCGTTACCGGGAAAAGCCGCCGAAGATTTGCACACCGGGAATCGCGGGATGAGCCGTCAACCGCAACCTTCAACAATTCCGCCACATAATGGGCTTATTCAGCGCGCATTCTTCTGACAGCGACGATCCTCTTCTGCGTCCGATATACGGATGGCAGGCCAGGGCGAAGCGCCTTGTCTGGGTATTGGTTTGGATGTTTCTATTCCGTCCCACGCCGCCTCCCTTGCACAATTGGAGGTGCTTCTTGCTCCGGCTTTTCGGAGCGAGACTGGGCGCGATCAACTTTGTTTATCCGAGCGCCCGCGTTTGGGCTCCCTGGCTGCTGGAGACCGGCGACCTTGTGACCCTCGGCCGGGGAGCGGAAATATACAATCCCGGCGGCGTATCGCTGGGCCATCGCACCATTATTTCACAAGACGCTTATATCTGCGGGGCAACCCACGACTATCAATCGCCTGAATTCACCTACATTACCAAGCCTGTCCGCACAGAACCCCAGGTATGGATCTGCGCGCGGGCCATTGTGCTCCCTGGGGTTCATTGCAAGGAGGGCAGTGTGTTGGGAGCGGGATCGGTCGCCACCAGGAATTTGGACGAGTGGACGGTGTATGCGGGCAATCCCGCTGTGGCGGTGCGGCAGCGGACGCGCGTCAAGATGCAGGACGGAAAGCCCGTCAAGTCTCAAGATTAATCCCGGCAACACTATGAAAGTAGGAGTGGAGAAGGCTCAACAAGAGACTTACGACCTTTGTATCGTCGGCGCCGGTCCGGCGGGCATCATTGTGGCTTTGGAGTATCATAACCTCCAACCCAATCACCGTGTTTTGTTGATTGAATACGGAACGGGCGGCGCCGCGTCGCGCAACCGTCTCGACGATTCCATCCAGATCGCGCGAACCGCGAATCACCATTCTCCCTACGAATGCACCAACAAGGGATTGGGCGGCAGCACCGCAAGCTGGGGCGGGCGCTGCGTAATGTATGATGAGATTGATTTCATGCAGCGCAAGATACTGAATGGACAATGCACCTGGAACACCTCCCTGTTCCATGAATCGCGCGGATACGCAAACCGGGCGGCGGAGTATTTTGAATGCGGCGATGGCAGATTTAGCTTGAATGAGATTCCGGCGTTCTCCCTCTCCCGCATTGCCGAGAACTTCCAAAACGGGGAGGTGAGTGATTCCATCATTGAACGATGGAGCATGCCCACGCGGTTTGGCCGGCGTTACGGCCCCAAATTAGCCTCATCCGCCGGCATCCATTTACTGACAGGCTGGGAGGCTTTTTCATTTGGCGTATCCGCGGAGCGTGGAACAGTTACAGAAGTGAACATAAGGGATTTTTTCCGCGAGCGATCCGCGAAGATCGCCGCGCGGAAGGTTGTGATAGCCGCCGGAGCGCAGGAAACGACCCGGTTGCTGCTTAGGAACAAGCAGGTATTCGCGAAGCGAGGCGGCCCGCCGCCTTCACTCGGCAAGTATTACCAGGGGCACGTTTCCGGCAAGATTGCCAGTGTGCGCTTTTATGGCGATCCCAGAAAGACAGATTATGGCTTTCTCCGCGGTTCCGATGGCGTCTATCTGCGCCGCAGATTGCAATTGTCCACGGAGGCCTTGCTCGAAAACAACCTGCTGAACACGGCTCTTTGGCTGGATAATCCGCGCTACGCCAATCCGCAACATCGCAACGGCGCGATGTCTTTTATGTATTTGGCCATGATTACTCCGTTTCTGGGCAAGAAGCTGGCGCCGCCGGCGATTGCCCATTCCATTACGCAGGGCAAAGTGGACAAGGTTCCCCAGCACATAGGAAATGTGCTCAAGGATTTGCCGAAATCCCTGGCCATACCGGCAGCCATCTTTTACTCCCGATACTGTCTCAAGCGCAAATTGCCGGGTGTGTTTCTCTATAGCGGGAGAAATGTCTATGCGCTGCACTTCCACGCGGAGCAGGTTCCCGTTCCAGAGAACCGGATGGATTTGGCCGGGGACCAGGAAACCTTGAACATCCACTATACACTTACAGACCGGGATGTGGATTCGGTGATCCGCACGCATGAATTGCTGGACAAATGGCTGCGCAAGTGCAAATGCGGAGAGCTGGAATACTGGTTTCCCAGCAATGAACTGCCGGCGGCAATCCGCTCCATGTCGGTGGACGGCCTTCACCAGGTTGGCACGACGCGAATATCGGGGAATGCCGATGACGGTGTGGTGGACTGGAATCTCAGAGTTTGGGGCGCGTCCAACCTCTATGCATGCAGCAGTTCCGTTTTCCCCACATCGGGGCAGGCGAATCCAACTTTCCTTCTGGGAGCGTTCGCAGTCCGGCTGGCCCATCATCTTTCAACCGATGGGTTGGCCTAGAATTTGTCCGGGCGCCCGGCTTATTGAAAATGATCTCTGTTATCATCCTGGCTCAGAACGAGGAAAGGGATTTGCCCAGATGCCTGGATTCCTTGGGCTGGTGCAATGAGGTGCATCTTGTGGATTCGGGAAGCACGGACCAAACGATGAATATAGCGCGGCAGCATGGAGCGCATCTATATGAACATCCATTCGCGTCCTTTGGAGCCCAGCGCAACTGGTCTTTGGATCATTGTGAGGTCCAACAACCCTGGATACTGTTTCTCGATGCCGACGAGGCGGCCAATCCGGAGTTTGTCAAAGCCATGACCACGGCGGTTGTTGAGGCTCCCGCCTCAACGGCGGGATTTTACTGTTGCTGGAAATTCATCCATGAGGGCCGGTGGCTGAAGCGCTGCGATTCATTCCCCAAATGGCAGTTCCGTCTCCTGCGCAAGGGTTTCGCCCGGTTCACGGACTTTGGCCACGGGCAAAAGGAGGCGGAAGTAAAGGGCCCGATCGAGTACCTCCCGGTCCCTTATGATCATTATGCCTTAAGCAAAGGAATCGGCCCCTGGCTGGACCGGCATAATCGCTATGCGACGCTTGAAGCCGCGGCGCGCTTGTCCGCGGCGATCAATTGGCGGAACGTCTTTTCATCGCACGGTTCCAAGCGCAACCAGGCATTGAAGCCAATTGTCAGCCGCGTGCCGGGCTGGCCACTGATGAGGTTCTTTATCACTTATGTGCTTCGTCTCGGTTTTCTTGAGGGCCGCCCCGGCTTTACTTATTGCGCCAATTTGGCCTACTACGAGTTTCTGATCCGCATGAAGATGCGGGAACAGAGATTTTCCGGGGAGCGGCCCCGGTTATGAGTGAATGTCTTATTTTAGGCGGGAGCGGCTATGTTGGAATCAACTGGGCGAAGCGTCTGGCCGGCCGCAAACGCTTTGCCAGGATTGTGCTTGCCGATATTCGTCCGCCGCCGGAGCCGCCGGGCGCCGGCTGGGAGTTTGTCAAATGCGATGTCCGGCAGCCGCTGCAATTTGGGGATTTGAAGCCGGAATGGCTGTTCAACTTCGCCGCCGTGCATCGCGAGCCGGGCCATGCCCGGGAGGAGTATTTTGACACGAACATTTCGGGCGCAAGGAATGCCTGCGCATTCGCGGAACAGGCCGGTTGCGGGAACATTCTGTTCACGAGCAGCATTGCCGTCTATGGTTCTCTTGACAATCCGGCTTCCGAATCGTCCCCGCCCCGCCCCGCAACCCCGTACGGAATCAGCAAGTACTGCGCGGAGCTGATTCAGGAAGGATGGCGGCGAAGCGGCGAAGGGCGCCGCCTTTGCGTCTGCCGCCCCGGAGTCGTTTACGGCCCCGGCGACCCGGGCAACATTCTGCGGATGATCCGGGCCGTGCGAAGGGGTTACTTTGTTTTTCCCGGCAGCAGGAACTTGAGAAAGAGTTACGCCTATATAGAAGGTTTGCTGGACAGTTTTGAGTTTGTCATGGCGAGGGAGGAGAAAGAACTGACTTACAATTATGTCGAGCGCGACACGGAAACCCTGGGAACGCTGGTGAGGATTGTCCAAGCGCAAGTGGGCAGGAGAATTCCCACTTTCACAGCCCCCATGCCGCTCCTGGAAGCGGTGGCCGCAATGGCGCAACTGGTGACCCGCGGACGCAGCCCGTTGCATCCCGTTCGAGTGCGCAAGACCGCGCTGTCCAGTCATATCCTCCCTGAATCGCTGTCAAGAATGGGATTCCATTTTCGTTATGATTTCGCGGCTTCTCTCAAGGACTGGGCGGAGAAATCGCCGGGGGATTTTTGTTAGTTTGCCAATGACAAATTCTCAATAACCAATTCTCCATCAAAGCTTCCGAATTTGCATGCGTTCCGAATCGGGTTCGTTCCAAAGGACGCCGGCAACTTCGGAAGTTTTTTTTGTACGGGCTAGGGCGCGGCGGGGGTGGCGGTCAGCGTAATGTTGTCGTAATTGACCTCGCCGGCCCCGTCCTGGCCCAGCCGGATCTGCAACGGCCCGGCCGGAAATCCCGCCGCCGGCGCCGTGTAACTGATCGTCCATGCCAGGAAAGCGCTCGGCGCCGGATGCGTCAGGTTCGTATTTTGCGCGATGATCGTGCTGCCCGCCACCAGGGCCACATACTCCCGATCTGAAGTCAACATGCCATACCCATCCCCGCGGTTGCCGATTGCCCCGCTCAAGGTGTAAGTCTGGCCGGCCGCCAGCGTGTTGGTCAGGAACTGCGCCAGGTAGTTGCCCGCATTGATCCACAGCACCTGCGAACCGTCCGCCGGCGGGGGCAAAATGTCATTGACTGCATTCGCATAGACTCCGGGCGCGGGATTATACACTCCATACGGGTCCTCATTGGAAGCCACCCACCCGGCCGGTTTTCCCGCCGCCGAACCCTGCGCCCCGGCGGGACTTTCAAAACTCGGATTGACTAAAGGGATGGACACCGTGTCACCGGCGCCGGCGCCGGCGTTGGTGATGATCTGCGACAGCACGCTGGAAGTGCTGCCGGCAAAAGTGCCATCCCCGCCATAGACCGCCGTGATGGAATGGGGCGAGCCGGCAGCCGAAAGCGCGGCGGTGCTGAAGCTTGTCACGCCCGTAGTGTCCAAGGTCCCGCTGCCCAGGCTGGCACTGCCGTCAAAGAAAGCCGCGGTTCCCGTCGGCGCGCCGCCGGTCCCGCTCACGGTGGCGGTAAAGGTCACCTGGCTGCCCGCCGCCGCCGGATTTTGCGATGAGACTACAGTTGTCGTGCTGGGAACGGCCGGGGTTGCGCCGGCCGGGCCGGCGGTCAGCGTAATGTGGTCGTAATTCACCTCGCCAACCCCGGCCTGGCCCAGCCGGATCTGCAACGGTCCGGCCGGAAATCCCGCCGCCGGCGCCGTGTAACTGATCGTCCACGCCAGGAAAGTGCCCGGCGCCGGATGCGTCAGGTTCGTATTCTGCGCAATGACTGTGTTGCCCGCAAGCAGCGCCACATATTCCTGATCGGAAGTCAACATGCCATAACCATCCCCGCGGTTGCCGATCGCCCCGCTCAACGTGTAAGTCTGGCTGGCGGCCAGCGTGTTGGTCAAAAACTGCGCCAGGTAGTTGCCCGCATTGATCCACAGCACCTGCGAACCATCGGCCGGCGCGGGCAGAATATCATTGACTACATTCGCATAGACTCCGGGCGCGGGATTATACACGCCATACGGGTCCGTGTTGGACGCCACCCATCCTGCCGGCTTGCCCGCGACCGAACCCTGCGCCCCCGCGGGACTTTCAAAACTCGGATTGACTAAAGGGATGGACACCGTGGCACTTGTGCCGCTGCCTGTGCCGGCGGAGGCGTTGGTGATGATCTGCGAAAGCACACTGGAAGCGCTGCCGGCAAAAGTGCCATCCCCGCCATAAACCGCCGTGATGGAATGAGGCGAACCGGCAGCCGAAAGCGCCGCGGTGCTCAAGCTGGTCGTGCCCGAACTGTTCAACGTCCCGCTGCCCAGGCTGCCGGTTCCGTCATAGAAGACAACTGTCCCCGACGGCGCGCCTCCGCTCCCGCTCACTGTGGCCGTAAAGGTCACCAGGCTGCCCTCTGGCGCCGGGTTCTGCGATGACGCCACCGCCGTCGTGCTCGCCGCCTCCGACCCTGTCCCGCTGTTATAGAGCGAGAGCACTTGCGACGAGGACAGGATGAAGTTGTAAATACTAATCCCCCCGTAATCGCTTCCATGCGACGACGTGCCGGTGCCGTCTATGCCAATCAAAACCGGGCCGCCCGATGTCGAAGCCGGCGCGTCCGATCCGTTTCCCACAACCCAACTGCCGGAAACCGGGGCGCCGTCCACGTAGAGAGCGCAGGAGGCGGCGTTCCCGCAGGCATAAGTGACACAATAAAAATGCCAGTTGGCAGTGTCAGTATAGGCTGCGGTTGAGGCATACATTTCCCAGCTCGTTCCCGCGCTGTTTCTGTAGACAAACAGAATATGGCTGCCCGTGTCGAAGATCATCTCATAATTCCTGTGATAGGGCGGACTGTCGGAAAGAACATCCTTGGCCACCACCGAACAGTAGTTGCCAACCGACGCCGAAGACCGTTTCACCCAGGCGCAAATCGTGATTTGGCTCCCCGGCCCCTGGTCGGCCAAAGTGGCGCTGTTGGGCACGGAAACATAAGCCGCTCCCGGCACGGAGGCGCCAGGAAACTCCAGCGCCTCATGGCCCGCCAACCCGGCAACCCAGAGCGGCGAATTGATCAATGTGCCGGTGTTGCCGTTGCCGCTGGAATCCGCGACCGTCGTGCCGGAGCCTTCGCTGAACAGCCAGCTTGCGCTCAAGCCGCCGGCGGATGTGTTTGTGTTGGGGGTGGTAATGATCTGTGAGAGCGGGCTGGAAGTGCTGCCACTAAAGGCGCTGTCCCCACTGTAGGCCGCCGTGATGGAATGAGGCGAACCGGCAGCCGAAAGCCCGGCGGTGCTTAAGGCCGCCACGCCCAAACTGTTCAAGCTCGCGGCGCCCAGGCTGCTGCTGCCGTCATAGAAGTCCACAGTGCCGGTGGGCACGCCGAAGTTCCCGCCCGCCACCGGCCACGGCGAACCCAGCAATTGCATGAAATACAGATTGGCGACAGCGGTTGGAGGCAAAGCTTCGCCCCATATCTGAGGCAGCCAGATATCGCCGTCAAGATAATGAGCGCCGGCTATGTCCGCCCCAATAATCAAGCCGTAAGGGCTGGAGGCGGGACTTGTAACGCTGCCCGTGGTGGCGGCCTGAATGCCATTGATATAAATGACGGCATTGTTTGGCCCGGTTCGCACAATCGTCACCATGCTCCAGGCGTTCACCTGCGCCGCTCCCGGAGCGGTTGTCAGCTCGGCATCGGTTCCATTGTTTTCCGTTCCGAAGATGACTTGATAAGAGCCGCCGACATTGATATACCATCCGTTTTGCGCCGGGATGCCATTTTCCATCAAGCAGCCGAATGCCGTCAAGGGGCGCGCCCAAAAATTGACGGTGAACGGATTGGTAGTGAAATTGAAAAGCACCGAGTTGCTCGTATCTATCTGAGTGCCCACCCCGTTGAAGTGAATCGCCGTCTCAGGAATGGAAGCCACGTTGGTTACCCAGGCAAGGACGTATCCCGAATTGACCGTTCCGGTCGTGCCGCCATGAGTGGAACTGTCCGACAGGTACACGGGGGGATTGACTTGCGCGGATTCGGTCATCTCGTAATAAAGCAAATCCGGGGGGTTGACATTCGGAGCGAACTCGGAACTCAGATAGTTGGTTTCAATTTCCGCCCTTGACAAGGCGCGATTGTAGATGCCGACATCGTGCAGGGAACCGTCAAAGGCATAAGTTCCCCCTTGCAGGTTGTTGCCCAAATTGCCCACTTCCAGCGGCGCTGTCCCGCTTGGATAAGGGATAACAGCCCCGTCTTGCACTGAGGAATCCAATACGCCGTTAACATAGAAATCGGCCTGGCGCGCGGCGTAATGCCACACCACCGCAACGAATGTCCATTGGCCCAGGGGGATGGGCGCGCCGCCGTCATCCTGAAAATACCCCGCGTTTCCCACCCACCAAAAGAGATAATTATTATTGAGAACCTGAAAAGACCAGCCACCATAGCTTCCATCTGCATGGACAAAACTTTTGTCCACAATTCCCTTTTGGGAACTTCCCGTCTTGTTTATCCAGGCGCATATAGTCATGTCGTGCTGGTCCAAAGGCGCCAATTGACTGCTTCCAGCGTCCCCGTATTGGCTGCTGCCATTCAGAGTCAAATAGTTGTCTCCCCACGACGGTGACCCTATCAGCGGGAGACTGTTGCCATTGCCGCTGGAATCCGCGGCGACCGTCCCGGCGCCCTCATTGAGTTTGTTCCACTCAACCAGGCCATTGGGGATGTAGCTGGATGCGAAGCTGCCGCCGCCGCCGCTCCCGTACACAGTGGCGCTAAAAGCAACCTGGCTGCCGGCAGGCGCAGGATTTTCTGAAGAAGCGAGCGACGTCGTGCTTGTGTAGGCGCCGGAGCTTGTGATGGGGTTGGTGACAGGGTTCGTGATGGGCGCGGTAACGGCGTTGGTGATGATCTGCGAGAGCGCGCTGGCAGTGCTGCCGCTAAAGGCGCTGTCCCCGCCATAGATGGCCGTGATGGAATGGGGTGAGCCGGCGGCCGAAAGAGCGGCGGTGCTTAACGCCGCCATGCCCGAACTGTTCAAGGTTCCTGCACCCAGGCTGCTGCTGCCGTCAAAGAAGACCACCGTTCCCGTCGGCACACCGCCGCTCCCGCTCACGGCGGCGGCAAGGGTCAGCAGGCTGCCGGCCGGCGCCGGGTTTTGCGAAGAGGTGATCGTTGTCGCGGTCGCAATGAGGGATGGAGTTACTGTGCCGGATGGCGGGAGATAGGTCACCGCGGCATTATCCAGAAAGAGGGCCTGGACAATCGCATAGCTGCCGCCGGCGACGGTGGCGTCCGCCGTCAGTGTGACGTTTCCCCTAAACAAGAACTGAAAGACATGCGACAAGCCGGGGTTCTCATTCACAGTATAGGCCGCCGATGTGCCGTTGGCCGAAGTAAGCCGCATAGTGAACGCCCGTGGATTATTGAACTGGTCGGAACTGACAACCGACAGGTAATGAAAATTGGTGTCGCCCGCCGCGATGCTGATGGAGGCAACCGGGTTTGCCATCAATCCGTTGGCGGCTCCCAACACATTGTCCACCTTGTATTGTCGGGTGAGGTAAGGTACGTCAATCCAGCCGGAACCTGTCGTTACAGTGAACGGGCCGGGGATGTTCGTCAGGCCCGTTCCGGGGCCTTGCCAGTCATAAATCACGTAACCTTCGGCGCCGAGGGTCTCATTCTGCAGATTTCCGTAGCCGCAATAATCCAACTCGCGCGGATTCAGCACTCCGGTATCCTGCTCCGAGCCGATGTAACCCGGTTGGCCGGAAGCAAGAGCGGCGGAGCTGATGTCAACCACGGGTGTGAACTCCCCGCCTTCCGTCATGGAACCCGCGCCCAGCGCATATTGGCCGGTGTCAAATGGCGTCACAGCAGCCTGTTCGGAGGGCATCCCTTCGGCGCCCGCCTGAATTGCCGTGACGGCGAAATAATAGGTTTGACCGTTTGTCAGTCCGCCGATTACATAATCCAAACTTGTGGCGCTTCCCGCGGGAATACTGTAAGGCCCGCCGTTCATCAGCGAGTAGTAAATGTTGTAGGAAACCGCGCCCGGCACCGGGAGCCAGGACAATTCCGCGCATTGATTGCCACTCTTGCCGGTAACGCCGGCGGGAAAACCATAAGCCGGGTTGGTCAATGCAATGGCACTGCCCAAGGCCCCCGTTCCAGCCTGCTCGCGGATATTTCTAGTGTTGACCAAATGCCAGCGTTGCATGCCGTGATCGCTTTCGTCGTTGACCCAGAGGTAGTAATCGCCCGTGGACGTCTTCACCAGGTTGGGGGAATGCCCGTTGCCGGCGAAACCGGGCAATGCGCCCTCGTAGGCGTAATGTCCCGGGCTGGCTTCGCCGAATTGGCCGACAAACAAGCCGTCGTCATAGAAGTGCATCGTCTGGCCGGCTTGTCCCTGGCCCCGGAAGAACTCGCCGTGATAGCCGTAAATGACGTTGCGATCCACGGCCTGGACGGTGTTCCCGGCATAAGTAACGCCATTGGAAATTTCGTAAGTTCCAAGGCCATTCATGATGGCAACCGCCGGGCTGGCCTTCCAAAGCCAGTTGGTTCCACCCACTCGTATCCCGCCCAAATGCCATCCGTTATTTAACGACTGATCGAATGAAATTAAGATGTTGTTGCTGCTGATCGTGGCGCGCATATTGCCAAAGCTGTCGTCCCGCGGCACCGGATCAGTGCTGCCGTTGGAAGCGGAGGCAATCAAAGTGTCGGGGTTCCAGACCGGGTTGTTACTCGCATCATAACCGGCCAGGGTGTCCTCGTACCATGTGGCAACGCCGATGGTCGTGCGGCGGGCCGAGCCATCCGGGCCAAACGAGATCCAGCCCCTTGTGGCGCTCCACGCCGGGTCAATTCCCGTCAGCCGGAGTTGTTGGTTGGGGACTAATTCGCACAGTTCGCTATTGCCAAAGGGATATGTTTCGTTGTCTATCAACGCATACGTCCGGCCATTGGGGAAGGTGGTGACTTCGTAGAGGCCTTCGTCCCAGTCTATATTGACGGGAGGCACATTCGCCTTCCAATTGTTCACCAGCGTCCAGGATTGCGGAAGCGGCTTTGTGTAATTCACGTTAAACTCCAAGAACCGGCTGAACACACGGGATGGATTGTTCTGGTCCACATAACCGAGATAGGAATGCTGCTGATACATGATCTGCTCAATATAATTGCAATTGGCGGAGAAATGCAGCGAACGGTCGTTGCCGCCGTCCCCAACCCAAAACGAGCCGTCCGGTGCAAAACAGAGGAAAGTCTCGTCGTTCTCGGCGTCCGTGAACCAGAACTTATTGGTTGCGACGGCGACGCCGTTGGATTGGTAGCCGCCGGCCAGGCCATAAGTCCAAAGCGATGCGCCGGCGCTGTTAAACGCCTTCACCTGCTGGCTTGCCCCGCCGTCGGCCACGAGGATGATATTGGAGTTCGTGGGATTCACGGCCACGTCCAGAGGCTCACTGAAATTCGGAATGGCCAGGGCGGCTGTGGGATTGGAATTCAGGTTGGTGTAACAGATTACGCTGTTGCCGGAAATCACCCAAAGAGTGCCATCCGGCGAGAAACTCAACCGGCCCGGCGCGGGGACATTGAAGCTCGCCAGCCCGGCGCCCGATCTTTTGTCAAAGAGATAGACTGTGTTATCGGGAGCCACCGGGACGGCGAGCAGATTTCCATTTAGCTGCACGGCCAGCCCGCTGAGTCCCGGTTGAGTGCCAACATAGATACCATTGGGAAGAGGAGAGTTGGCGCCATTATTGACAATCTGAACACCGCCGGTAAAGTACGCGGGACTGTTATCACTCACATTGCAGGCTACAACGCATCCCGGCCAGGCATTGGGAACGGATGTGTTGTTTGGATTGGGGGTTCCGGAGCAGGCGAAATAAACCCAACCGCCATCCGCCGCAACCCAGAGCCAGTTGAGATCATTGATATCGCCCGGCTGGGAACCGACGCGGTTGAATTGGGTGGAATATACCCAATACCACGCCATGCTGACATGCTGCGGGTCCGTGGTGTGGAAGCCGCGGAAATCGTACTTGCCCTCATCGTACCCTGAAACATAAAAGGCATTCGTTCCCGAAATCGCCATGTCGGCCATGGGCCAGAACCCGACATGAACCGTTGGGCCGGATATTTCCGCTGAAGTGTTTCCAATGGCGCCATCCCAGACATATTCGGTGTTATGCTGGAGCAGCCTGATCTGGTAGATGCCCGCGGGCGCCGCGTTGCCGTTGTCATCCAATCCGTCCCAAACCGCGGAATAGGTTCCCGGCGCATAGTAGCGCGCCTTGCTCCAAAGAGTGCGAATCAGAGTGCCATCGGGCGCGAAAACACCGGCGCTGGTCTTGCACGGTTCATCCAAGTAGAAGGAAAACGGCGTGCCCTGCCCTTGCGCGGCGACGGTTGCGAACAGCAGCCATGCCAGCGTCATCCAGGCCCAAATAGCTTTGGCGTGTTTCATGGAAATCTCATGCTTCCGCGGGATCCGCACTTCTGTTTCAACGACGTTTCATATTAGCCTTTTCCGGGAAGAAGTCAAGGAGGCCTGGGAACAAAAAAGCGGCGCTGGCGCGCCACGGGCAGCGCCGTAGGCGAGACATCTCTGTAGAAGCAAAAGCGAAGACAATTCTCAAGCTCCGCCAGGAGCGGCATCTTCGTTCTTCCAACGAGTCGCCCCTACGGGGCTTTTGGGGTTGGTTCCTGGGGTTCTACAAATATCTCGCGCCTACGGCGCTTGGCCGCACAGGACACCAAGTTCGTTTGAAAAATTCGGGTTGTTGATTAAGCCCCCCCAAAAAAGTCGAATGCAATCCTCCCGGCGCTTTTTTCTTGGACACGCGGGCTAAAATTCACAATCATCCGGGCAGTGATGACCAGCGTGCTCGAAACCTACCTCGGCGAATTGTGGGCCATTCGTTCCTCCGGCGCGGCGACCGGAGAGACTTCCGGCTACGGCCCGCTGGCCAATCTCCTCAATGCCCTCGGCCACACGCTCAAACCGAACATCCTGTGCATCCTCCAGATGAAGAACAGCGGCGCGGGCCTGCCGGACGGGGGACTGTTCACCGCCGACCAACTCGAGAACACCGACCCGGAGGCGCCGCTTCGCGGAATCCCCCTTCCCGCGCGCGGCGTCATTGAAGTCAAACCCACCGAGGCCGGGATTGACGCCCTTGCGGACAGCGAGCAGGTCCGCGGCTACGTGAAACTCTACGGGCTGGTGCTGGTAACCAACTACCGCAGCTTCCTGCTGCTAAAACGCGGCGACAACGGCAACCCCGTCCGCCTGGAAGCTTTTCAACTTGCGCCGGACGAAAAGACCTTCTGGCAGGCCGCCGCGCAGCCGCGCAAGACCGCCCGCGAACTGGGCGAACGCTTTGCCGAATATCTCAAGCGCGTTCTCGTTCACGCCGCGCCGTTGAAAAATCCCAGGGACGTCGCCTTCTTCCTCGCCTCTTACGCCCGCGACGCCCGCGCGCGAGTTGAGGGCGCGGGCGATTTGCCGGCGCTGGCCGCCGTGCGCGGCGCGTTGGAAGAGGCGCTGGGGATGAAATTCGAGCCGGGGCGGGGCGAGCACTTCTTCCGCTCCACCCTGGTTCAGACCTTGTTTTACGGCGTCTTTTCCGCCTGGGTCCTCTGGCGCAAGGAAAAGCCGCAACGCAAGAATGATTTCGACTGGAAATCCGCCGCCTGGACGCTCCATGTGCCGATGATCAGCGCCTTGTTCGATCAGGTCGCCACGCCGGCCAAACTCGGCCCGCTCGATCTTGTGGAAGTTCTCGATTGGACGGCCGCCGCGCTCAACCGCGTGGACCACGCCGCCTTCTTTGAACGGTTTGTCGAAGACCACGCCGTCCAGTATTTTTACGAGCCTTTTCTGGAAGCGTTCGATCCCGATCTGCGCCGGCAACTGGGCGTCTGGTACACGCCGCCGGAAATTGTCCAATACCAGGTCTCCCGCGTGGACGCCGTGTTGCGCGAGGAACTGGACATCCCCGCCGGCCTGGCCGACCCGCGCGTGCTCGTGCTCGATCCCTGCTGCGGCACCGGCAAGTATCTGGTCGAAGTCTTGCGGCGAATTGAGAAAACGCTCCGGGAAGAAAAGGGCGAAAGTGTTCTCTCAGACCTCAGCATCAAGGAAGCCGCGCAGCATCGTGTCTTCGGTTTTGAAATCATGCCCGCGCCATTCGTTGTCGCCCATCTGCAAATGAACTTGCTCCTGCAAAATCTGGGTGTGCCGCTGGACAATGCCAAAGGGGAACGCGCCGGCATCTTTCTGACCAATTCGCTGACCGGATGGGATTTTGCGGGTCAGAATCCCAAGCTGGCACAGTTCCCGGAAATGCAAGAGGAGAACATAGCCTCAGGGAGGGTGAAACAAGTGAAGCCGATTCTCGTCATCCTCGGCAATCCACCTTACAACGCCTACGCGGGAACAAGCCCTGAGGAAGAGCAGGGGTTGGTTGAGCCTTACAAAGAAGGACTGGCCGGGGAATGGGGCATCAAGAAGTTCAACCTCGACGACCTGTACGTTCGCTTCTTCCGGGTGGCGCAACGGCGGATTGTCGAGAGAACCGGCAAGGGCATCGTCTGTTTCCTCTCCAACTTTTCCTACTTGGGCGACCCATCCTTTGTGGTCATGCGGCAGCGGTTCTTGAGAGATTTCGACTCGCTTTGGTTTGACTGTTTAAACGGCGACAGCCGCGAAACCGGCAAGCTGACTCCGGACGGCAAACCCGATCCGTCGGTTTTTTCAACCGAATCCAACCGCGAAGGCATCCGCGTCGGAACTGCGGTTTGCCTGATGGTCCGCCGCCCTGCGCGAAGCGAGAAGCCGCGAGTTTTCTTCCGGCAGTTCTGGGGCGCTTCCAAACGCGCGGATATTCTCGCAAGTTTGAAAGTGAAGAAATTTGGCCGGCAATATGAAAAAGTGGCGCCCAAACAAAACAACCGCTTCTCCTTTTCCCCGCAGAATGTGGCCCGAAATTATTTGTCCTGGCCGAAGCTCCCCGGTCTTTGTGGAAACGTCCCCTTGCAGGGAATGGATGAAGATCGGGCCAATAGTCTGATTGAAATGGATAAGGACCGACTCGCATCGCGCATGGAGACGTACTTCGATAATCGGGTTGAGTGGACTCAGTTTGCGTCATTGCAAACCGGACTTTCCCGCAAGAGCGCGGCTTTCGTGCCGGAAAAAGTCAGAAAGAAGGCACAGCAGGAAGATGAATTCACGCCTCAAAATCTTCGCCGCTATCTTTTCCGTCCTTATGACACCCGCTGGTGCTACTACACACCTGTTCCAAATGTCTGGAAGCGTTCGCGGCCTGAACTCTGGAAGCATAGTTGGGCGGGAAATTCGTTCTTATTGAGCCGCTCCGCCGGGGTCGCTGAACCGGAAGGAACGCCGTTCATGTTCACCAGAAACCTCTTGGCGCGCGACTGTATGCGCGGCCACGCAGTCGCATTTCCTTTGCGCCTCCGTCAATCGCCGGGCGAGAAACAAAAAAAGGACGACGGCAACGGCGAATTCGGCAGCGTCCTCCACGAAGCCGCGCCCGCCTACAAAGCTGGCCGGGAAAGAACGACCGCCAACCTTTCGCCCGCCGCCCGCGCCTATCTCGCCAGGCTGGGCATCCAGAATCCTGACGCCGACGCGGATACGGCGGCCCTGATTTGGATGCATGCGCTTGCCATCGGTTATTCGCCCGCGTATCTCGCCGAAAATGCCGACGGCATCCGGCAGGATTGGCCGCGCATTCCGCTGCCCGAGTCCGGGGCTGCTCTGCTCGCGTCAGCAGACTTGGGCAAAAAAATCGCCGCGCTGCTGGACACCGAAACTCCCGTGGACGGCGTGACTTCGGGAAAACCCCGCCCGGAACTGGTGAAGATCGCCATCGTCAAACAAGTGGCGGGCGGCGCACTGGATCTTTCCATGACCGCCGGCTGGGGCCACGCGGGGCAGAACGGCGTGACCATGCCCGGCAAAGGCAAACTCCAAACCCGCGCCTGCACGGCCGAAGAACTCGCATTCGTAGCGGCGGCCGGAAGGCCGCCGCGAGCTTCCGGCGGCGCCGTTGCCCCCGTTCCGCCATCCGCTGCCGCCCCATTGCTCGGTTCCTCCACGCACGACGTTTATCTGAACAACTCCCTCTGCTGGCAAAACGTGCCGGAAAAAGTCTGGGACTACACCATCGGCGGTTATCAAGTCATCAAGAAATGGTTGAGCTACCGCGAAGTTGACTTGCTGGGCCGCCCTCTCTCCATCGCGGAAGCCCGCGAAGTCACCCAGATGGCCTGTCGCATCGCGGCACTAATTCTCCTTCAGCCGGAACTGGACGCCAATTATCTGCGCGTGAAGGCGCACACATTCGACTGGAAAAAATGAGAGACACCGCGCAACTGGATTTCTTCCGTCCGCCGCCCTGCGAACCCAAACGGGATTGGGCGCGGCCCGGCCTTGTGGACGCGGGGTTTGTGGAGCGGTCCGTGGCCGCCATGCGCGACATGCCGGATGCGGAGCAGCGTTTGCGCAGGTTCATGGAGGAGACGGAGAGGAGCATCCGGGAGATTGACCTGGTTTATGGCACCGAGCCAAACGAATGGGCCGCCGCCAACCGCGAGCGATTGTGGCTTGAGTTCTTCACCACCCAAGCCATCCTGCACCGTTTGAAACCGGGCGCGAAATACAAAATGATGCCGCGCTGAACGAAGCGCGGCCCCGATGCCAATCCCAAAGGCAACAGCCGCAAGCTGGAGCCGGGGATTTTGGTTTTGCTTAGTCCCAACCACCATACTCAAGCTTCAAAGGCTCAATGGTCTGCAAACAATGTCATTTTTCCGTTGACAATTAGCCATTAACTGTTAATTTTACCACCGTATGACAAGGAACATAAGGTCCGATTGCGGATTGCGGATTGGGGAGCGTCCCGATCACATCAGGACCCGCCGTGGCAGGCATCCCGCCTGGCACTTTTGCGGATTGCGGATTGCGGATTGGGAGCACACGTCCCGAAGCCGGATCGGGATGTCCCTTTCGGCGCCCCCGCCGAAAGTCCTCCCCTCAAATCAAGCCTAATCAAGCCTAATCGTGTTATTTTATGTCTCGAAATGGCATTCGCGCGACGAACCCCGTTTCCCTGAAGAACGCAATGGAGTGTTGGAGTGATGCGTTGATGGGTGGATGGTCAAGTTCAGCCAGGCCCCACTCCACCTGGCCCGCCTCCGCAAGGAGGACGAGGAGAGACGGGTGGCTCCACAGGAGACGCCGACCACAATATGTGGCTCATTGCGCCACGGAACCCGCAATATATGGGTGGTTACCCGGAAGCCTGCGTTGGAAACGTAGCGGCGCTCGGCAGAGCGCCGCACTATTCGCCTTCCACGCGCCCTGCCGCCTTGCGAGGGACGAGAAGGACAGGAAACGACGCCCAATGAAGCCCAAAATGAAGGTCAATTAAGGTCAATTAAGGTTAATTAAGGTTAATTAAGGTTAATTAAGGTTAATTAAGGCTAAAAAATAGTTCTTTTATGGCTCAACAGAGAAGAATCCAACGGAGTGATGGAGTGCTGGAGTATTGGGTTTTCCCACCACTCCATCACTCCACCACCCCATTACTCCATTCTTGTTCCGGCCCTCCGCTCCTCCACCGTTCCTGTTTTGCGTTGCAAAAGCGGGACGGCAAATTAACCTCATTCCCAATGGCCAATGTCACAACCACATAATACCAGTTGCAGTTCGAAATTGCGCTGTTTCCAGGAGAATTGGCGGCGGTCACACACCGCCGCTACAGTGCAAAAGCTGACTGGAACTGGTCTAAGAAGCCCTGTCTATGAACTCGAATCGTATAATCCGACCGTATCCCACCCGTGTTAAAGAATCCTCACCCTGGCGAAGCGTCCTGGCCTTTTTGGCCGCGCCTTTGGCCGCCGGACTTCTGGCCGGGGGCATCGCTTCGCCCGCCCAAGCCGCGAGCCTGGACGAAGTGACCCTGACTTCCGGCTGGCTGATGCAGGATACAACCAAGGTCGCCGCTACCAACGGCGAAGCCGTCTCCCAACCCGGCTACGCGCCCGACAACTGGTATCCCGCCACAGTGCCGGGAACGGTCCTGACCACCTTGGTCAATAATAAAGTCTATCCCGAACCGCTCTGGGGCGAGAACAACCGGCCCGAAAAAATTCCCGAATCCCTTTGCCGCGCTTCCTATTGGTACCGCCTCCAATTTACCGTCCCGGCCGCCAACGCCGGCAAGCGGACCTGGCTGAATTTCTACGGCATCAACTACATGGCCGAGGTGTTCGTCAACGGCCAAAAGGCGGGCGACATCAAAGGCGCCTTCGCGCGCGGCCAATTCGACGTCACGCCCTTTGTCAAGCCTGGCGAAACGGCCGCGGTGGCCGTGCGCATCCTGCCTCCGCCGCATCCGGGCAACCCGCAGGAACAAACCGTGCAATTGGGCCTCGGCCCCAATGGCGGCGATTTGACGCAGGACGGGCCGACTTTTGTCTGCTCGGTGGGCTGGGATTGGATTCCGGCCATTCGCGACCGGAACATGGGGATATGGCAAAAGGTAACGCTGACCTCCAGCGGCCCGGTCGTCATCGAGAACCCGCTGGTTTCCTCCGATTTGCCCCTGCCGCGAACCGACTCGGCGGATTTGAATTTCGAAGTCACCGTGAGGAATGTGACCGACGCTCCGCAATCCGGCCTGTTGCGCGGCGCCTTCGGTGACGCCAGTTTCCAGGCGCCCGTCTCGCTCGCACCCGGGGAATCCAAGCTGATCAAAATGACGCCCCAGACCACGCCGCGATTGCATGTCCTCAACCCGCGCCTGTGGTGGCCCAACGGCTTTGGCGACCCCAATTTATACACGATGCGACTGACTTTTGATGCCGCCGCCGGCGGGATTTCCGACGCGATGGAATTCAATTTCGGCATTCGCAAAATTCAATACGATGTGCCCGACTCGCAGTTCCTCACCCTCTCCGTCAACGGCGTGCGCGTCTTCTGCAAAGGCGGCTGCTGGGGAATGGACGAGGCGATGAAACGCAGCCCGCGCGAGCGGCTGGAAGCCCAAATCCGTTTCCAGAAGGAGGCCAACTACGTGATGATCCGCAACTGGGTCGGCCAAAGCACCAGCGATGATTTTTACGATCTGTGCGACCGTTACGGGCTGATGATCTGGGACGAATTCTTCGAGGCCAACAGAGGCGACGGCCCGTCGGCGACCGACGTGCCCCTCTACCTGGCCAACGTCCGCGAAAAAGTCCTCCGCTACCGCAACCATCCCAGCATCGCCGTCTGGTGCGGTCGCAACGAGAGCGACCCGGCCCCGCCCGCGCTGGCGGCGGGCATTGTCAATATAATGAAGGAACTGGAGCCGGCGCGGATGTACCACGCCAATTCCGACGACGGCCCGGGCGTGCATTCCAACGGGCCTTATTACTGGCGCCCGCCTTTGGACTACTACAATTATCCAACCACCGGACGCCTCGCGGAGGTGTTCAAGACGGAGCTGGGCAGCGCCTCCATTCCCACCCGCGAGAGCATTTTGGCCTGGATGCCGCAGAAGGACGCGGAGAACTTTCCCAACGACGATTGGGCCGAGCACGACCTTGCCCGTGGCGCCGACAACGGCAACACTTACGTCAATACTATTGGCGCGCGCTATGGCAACATTTCCGGGACGAACTTCACCCTCGCCAAATTCGTCCATGAGGCGCAAATGGCCGATTACGAGGCCTACCGCGCCATGTATGAAGGACGCGAAGCCCAATTGTTCACCGGCAGCACGGCGGTCCTGACCTGGATGAGCAACCCCGCCCAGCCGAGCACCACCTGGCAGCTTTACAGCTACGACCTTGAACCGTTCGCCTCCTTCTTCGCCACCCGGAAAGCCTGCGAACCGGTCCACATCATGATGAACCAATCCAATTTCCACCTGATGGTTGTCAATCATACAGCAAAAACTCTCGACGGCTTGAAGGCCCGCGTCCGCGTTATCAACATGGACAGCTCCATCGGCTCCGAAACGACCCCCCCGGTGTCCGCCAAACCGTGCAGCGTGGCCAATCTCGGCCCCATCGCGTTTCCGCACGGCCTCTCCGCCGTGCATTTCGTCAAGACGGAATTGTTGGACGCGCAGGGCAAGTTGATTTCGGACAACTTTTACTGGCGCGGCAACAACGCCAACGACTTGACAGCACTGGCCGGCCTCCCGCCGGCGGACATCGAAGGCAACATCGTTCGCCACGATGCCAACGGTAAATGCCTCCTCGATGTCACGCTCACAAACACTTCCAAAGTCGTGGCGCTGATGACTCACATCCAACTGCGCAAACAAACTTCCAACGAGCGCGTGCTGCCCGTCTTTTACGATGACAACTATATTTCTCTCCTCCCCGGCGAGAGCAGAACCATCAAGGTCGAAGCCGCCTTGAAGGACCTGGGAGGGGACATTCCCGCGGTGGCGGTGGACGGGTGGAACCCGGTCGTCAAGAGCCGGACGTTCAGCGGCGGAATGAGCATCTTTCCCAACGCGGACGCCCTGGTCATCGGCTCGCTCCCGAAGATGCCGTGAGGATGCAACAAAGTCGTAGCGGCGGATGGCAATCCGCCGCCATCTTTTCGTGGCACTGGCGCTGGTTCTCAACCACATTGGAATTTCAGCGGCTTTCTTCCGAAAGCCGCTACGATGTTCCTTGAAATCCCCCTTCATTCCCAGCGGGATTCTGCCGATGAGTAAAGATAACGATGAAACTCGAGGACATGGGGCTGGCATTCTCGCCGGAATACCTGCGGGCGGCCTTGATGGTTTCCTTGTTGAGCGTGTGGGTTCTGGTGGGGCTTTTCTTCTACCTGAACCGCTACACTCGGCGGGAGTACTTCACCATCTGGACGGCTGCGTGGCTGTTTTATGCCCTCTGGCTGACGTTGGGCCTGCGGATGGGGAACGCGCCGATGGGGAGCCTGGTGTCCATGACCCGGCAATGCTGCGTTTCCGTTTCGGCGGTCTTCCTGTTGTGGGGCAGCCTGCGTTTCCTGGGCCTGCCGGTGCGGCAGACTTCCCTGGGGGCGTTCATGGTGTTCCTGGCGGTCTGGACCATCGTCAGCGCCCAGTTGAGCAGGAATCCGCTGGAATTCCAGTTGCCGATCTTCATCCTGCTCGGCTCCAGCAGCCTGTTTGCCGGCGTTTGCTTCCTGCGGCTGCGCAAGCGAATGGCCTTTGTTGGAGCGGGCCTGTTGTCCCTGGGCTTCCTGCTCTGGGGCGTTTATCTGGCCACCTATCCCTTGACGGAGAAATATGAGAACCTCTACGCGGCCGGGTTCTTCGTCGCCGCGGTCCTGCAACTCTTCATCGCGGTGAGCATGATCGTGCTGGTTCTGGAGGAGGTCCGCCATAACGCCGAACAAGTTCGGGCGGAAATTGACGCCGTCCGCCGGGAGAAGGAAGCCTTGCAGGTCAAGGTCCTCACCGCCGAGGAGGAATGCCAGAGCCTTTACGACCGGGTGCGCCTGACGGAAGGGACGCAAAAGGCCTACGACGAATTGCGGCGCACGCAGCAGGCCGTCGTCCAGCAGGAGCGCCTGCGCGCCCTGGGCCAGATGGCCAGCGGCATCGTCCACGACATTAACAACGCCATGTGCCCCGTGACCGCCTACTCGGAATTGCTGCTGGTCACCCTGCCGGATTTAGCGGAGGAACAGGAACAACAATTGCAGGCAATCAGCCGGGCCGCCCGGAACGTGACCGAGATTGCCGCCCACATGCGCGAGTTCTATCGGCGCGACCAGGACCCCGGTGAATTGGCGAGCGTGGATGTCAGCCAGGCCATTGACGAGGTGATCGAACTCACCCGCCCGCGCTGGCGCGATCTGGTGCAGCGCCAGGGCTTCTCCATTGAGATCGAATGTCAATTCGAGCCGCAAGCGCCCCTCCTCCTTTGCAACGCCGCCGAACTGCGCGAAGCCCTGACCAACATCCTCTTCAACGCCGTGGACGCCCTTCCGCATGGCGGCACCATCACTCTCGCCACCCGTTCCATTGCCCGTCCGGCGTCGGAAAGCGGCGCGCCGGCCGGTCGGGAACTCTTGGTGGAAGTGCGGGACAACGGAGTGGGCATGGATGAAACGGTGCGCCAGCGTTGTCTGGAACCGTTCTTCTCCACCAAGGCCCAACGCGGCGGGACCGGCCTGGGACTGGCCATGGTTTATGGAATGGTGCAGCGCCACAAAGGCGGCATTGAAATTGAAAGCGCGCCGGGCAAGGGCACCTGTGTGCGCCTGAGCTTCCCCATTGTCGAGCAACCGGCCCCGTCCCCGCGACCGCAACCCGCCGCTCCGGAACCCTCCCGCTCCATGCGCATCCTTTGTATTGACGATGAGCCGGACGTGCGCACCCTTTTGCAGGATTGTCTGGAGCACGAACACCATCAGGTCAGCGTCGCCCCGGGCGGCCGGGAAGGACTGGAGATGTTCCGTTCCAGCCTCAGCGGCGGCCATCCCTTCCAGGTGGTCATCACCGATTTGGGCATGCCCGACATGGACGGCTATCATGTCGCCCGCGCCATCAAGGCCGAATCGCCGCGGACACCGATTCTGATGTTGACAGGCTGGGGCGCGATGATAAAAGCCGACGGCGACTCCGCGCCGGAGGTGGACGCGATGTTGAGCAAACCGGCCCATATACCGGAGTTGAACAGCCTCCTCCAGCGCCTCGCCGCCAAAAACAGTTGATTGCACCACGAGGCGTGTCAATTAGCAAATTGGGGTCATTTTAATTTTACCCTTCCCCAATCGTGACCAGGACCACCAATCGAGCACATTGGCATTTCACCAACGGGTACTAATATGTAGGTTCCACCTTTTGGACAAACAGGTCTGCCATTCGTCCAACCGGGGCGGCCTGCATAAGGCTCGATATCTTCTTTAAGATCATCCCAAGTAGGAATGGCATTTGTTGGTTTGTCGTTCCGGCTCGCCCAATTCTGCTCGGCTTCGTGGAGATATATCAAATTCATATTACATTGACTTATCTTTGAGCTAACAGGGTGGATAACAGGCAAGAGAAAGATCCCAACAATCAAAACAGTCGCCAAAAAAAGCAGGCCCCGAAGGGCTAATGATTTCTTTCGTGCCATCGCCAACCATCCTGCTCCCCATTCGCCCTATGTCAACTCCATATTCGGCTTTCCGGGCTTGACGGCCTTGTTATAGTCACAGCAGTTGAACGCCTTATCAAAATGACATCCGCCATCCGCAACCGCGGCGCGCGGGCCGCCATGCTGGCGCTGGCCCTCATGCTGGCCGGCGGACTTGCCCGCAACCTGCGCGCCGCCGATGAAACCAATCAGCCGCCGCCCTATCCAAAAATCCAGGCCATTGATCCGCCGGAGAACGGCTTCTTCACCAAGCTCCTTTCTTTCCGCGGCATTCTCATCCAGGCCCCGGCTGCCGTCGTGGACGAGGCGATGTACCGGGCATGGGACCATGTCGCGCTGGAGACGGCGCGCATCCCGATGGCGGTCAGCAACATCGCGGCGGCCGGCGGCGAATTGCACATCATCGGACGCGACCAGGGCACGACCGATCTTCCCGAATGGCGGCAGGACAAACATGTTCCCCTCTACGAACCGACTTACAACGGCGCGACCCGCGACCGCCGCACGCGCGGCATGGGCGGATTGCTCACCTCTTGCGGCGAGGAGAACCTTCTCAACCTCCCCAACGACCGCTATCGTGGCAGCGATATATGCCTGCACGAATTCGCGCACGAGATCGAAGGCTACGGCATGGGCCGCGAAATCCGCGCCAAGTTCGACGCGCAATACCAAGTCTCCACCAACAAGGGCCTCTGGCTCGGCACCTACGCCGGCTCCAATCCGAGCGAGTACTTCGCCGAATTGACCATGTGGTATTTTAACTCGCACGGCAGCTTCCTCGGCTTTCGCGGAACCCGGCCGGAACCGGGCACGGAGGGCCTCAAGAAGTATGACCCGGATGCCTTCGCGCTTTTTGACCAATTTTACAGCGGCAAAATGGACATTCCAACAATGCCGGCCCGCGCCAACCGCCGTCCCGCGAGCGCCGGCCAGGTGGGCGGCAACCGCACTCCCGCCGGCCGGGTGGTGGGCCGCCTCAATGACTACAAGGTGGGAGAAACCAGCCTCACCCAGCTTTACGCCGACGCCGGCATGGCCGGGCCGGACGATGCGGGCAAGAATGGCTGGGTTGTCACCCGGCGCAATACCGCGCCTCCCGGCGAGACGGCCTCCACTGCCAGTCTGCGGGTCAGCTTCCACCATGACACCTACGGCAACGCATCCATCGCCGACTTGGATTTCAAAGACGGCGTCCTCACCGCCTTCAAATGGAATAACTAGCATAGTCAACTGAACAAATAACTGTCACTAAACACTCGTTATGAACTCGCGAACCTTCTTCCAAACCACCCTGACCGTTGCGGCGCTGGCCGGCGCGGCCTCCTGGATTCCAGCCCGCGCGGCTGATTCGGACGCCGCCGAGCCGCAGTATTACGAACTGCGCGTCTATACCACCAAATCCGAACAGCAACAAAAGCTGGTCAGCGACTACTGGCAAAACGCCGCTGTCCCCGCCTACAACCGCATGGGCATTCAGCCCATTGGCGTTTTTACCGAGTTGCAAGACTCCCCCACCAACAAAATTTATGTCCTCATCCCCTGCGATTCGCTGCAAGTATTTGCCGCCATCCCGGCAAGGCTGGCTGCCGACGCCGCCTATCAGGCCGCCGCCGCCAATTTCATGGCCCTGTCGAAAACCAACCTGCCTTATGACCGCATCGAAAGTTCCCTCAACGTGGCCTTCGACACCTTCAAAAAACTGGTCCCGCCTCCGTCGCAACTGATCCCGCCCGGGTCGGCAGTGCAAAAGTCGCCCAGGATTTTCGAACTGCGCACCTATCAAAGCCCCACCGAAAGCATGGGCCTCAACAAGGTCCGCATGTTCAACAGTGGCGAGACCGACCTGATGCGCGAGGTCGGGCTTTCCCCGGTGTTCTTCTCCCGGACCCTCGTCGGTCCGCAAATGCCCAACCTCACCTACATGCTTTCCGGCGAAAACCGCGACGAACACACCAAACACTGGAAAGCCTTCACCGACTCCCCCGTCTGGAACAAGCTGAACAACGACCCGCAGTTTCCCAAAGCAAACGTCTCCCGCATCATCAGCATCTTCCTCAAGCGCACCCCCGCGTCACAGATTTGAACCGGCTAAAATTTCCTCGCTTCCGGGGATGGGATTGCCAATGCTGGGGACGTGCCGAAATGGGTGAAAATGTTCGTCGGGATTTTGCTGCTGCCGGTGTGCGCCGCAACCGCCAGGGCGGTTTGGCTGGTCGCGAGACAGGCCGGCGGCGACGACCGCATCTGGCTCCCCATGCTCGCCGGGGCGGCTTGCTGGATTGTTGTTTTCCTGCTGCTGCCCAAGCCGATGTGGGTCTATGTCTTCGGCCATGAATTGACTCACGCGGTCTGGACCTGGGTTTTTCGCGGGAGGGTCAAGAGATTCAAAGTCGGCTCCGAAGGCGGCCATATCGTGGGGACGAAAAGCAATTTCGTTGTCGTGCTGGCGCCTTATTTTTTCCCGCTTTACGCGGTGCTGCTCGTGCTGGTCTTTGTGGTCTTCTATCTGGTCGGGGCATGGCGCCAGGCTTATGTGCCGTGGTTTCATCTGCTGCTCGGCGCGGCCTACGCTTTTCACCTCACCCTCACCTGGCACATTTTGCAAACCCGCCAAACCGACATTACCAGTCAGGGCTATATTTTCTCCGCCGCCGTGATTTTCCTCGGCAACGCGCTGGTGCTGTTAATCGGCGTGCCGCTGCTCACGGGGCACAGTTTGGGTGAGGCGCTCATTTTCTGGCTGCGTTGCAACCGCGAAGTCCTGCGCCGCCTGGCCCGATGGTTGTGAGACGGAGCGGGGAATGGGGAATGAGGAATGGGGAATTGAGAAGCGAAGAACAAGGGCGGGTTAAGCGGGGATTCATGCCAGATGGGTAGCATCCCGATTCCATCGGGACCCGTCCCGCCGGGCCACTCGCCCGGCGGAAGTTCGAATGCGGCTTTGGTCAAGAGCGTTACGTCTCGACGACACTCCGCCACTCCTGGTTCCGGTCGGCGAGTCGCCGACCGGGACGGGCGAGTCGCCCGTGCTACCCAGGAACTCAATATCCCGGTAAAGCGGGGTTGCTCTTGATTTTCAGAGGGAAAACCATATTCTCCTCACAATTGAACCGGGAGCGAAGTTCGATTCCGGCAACCGGCTCCAGCCTTTCCTTGGAAAATATGGTTTTAGACAAAAAAGTGGTCGTCGTGATGCCCGCTTACAATGCGGCCAAGACGCTCGTGCAAACTTACCAGGAGGTGATGGCGCAGGGAGTCGTGGACCGGGTGATCGTTGTGGATGACGCGAGCCGGGATAATACGATGACGGTGGCGAAGGGCCTGCCCAACGCGGTCTTGTTTTCGCACCCCAGGAACCTGGGTTACGGTGGAAATCAAAAGACCTGCTACCGTCTGGCGCTTGAGGCGGGGGCGGATATTGTCATCATGGTCCATCCGGATTCGCAGTACACGCCGAAACTGATTCCGGCGATGGCGTCGCTGATTGCGTGCGGGCTTTATCCGTGCGTGCTGGGCAGCCGGATTCTGGGCGGGCACGCGTTGGGCGGCGGGATGCCGTTGTGGAAGTATGTGGCGAACCGGTTCTTGACGGCGGCGGAGAATGTGCTGCTGGGGGCCAAGCTGTCGGAATACCACACGGGCTACCGGGCGTTTTCGCGGGAGATACTGGAACGGCTGCCGCTGGGGGCGAATTCGAATGATTTTGTGTTTGACAATCAAATGCTGGCGCAGATCTTGTGGGCGGGGTTCACGATTGCGGAGATTAGCTGTCCGACGCGGTATTTTGACGAGGCGTCCTCGATCAATTTCCGGCGCAGTGTGAAGTATGGTTTTGGCTGCCTGGGCACGGGGCTGCGCTTCCGGCTGGCCAAATGGGGCGTAATGGCTTCGCCGTTGTTTCCGCCACGGGGTTGAGTTGCCTCGAAAAAAAGCCGCGCTCATAGAGCGCCGCTACAGGGTGCAGGGTGATTCTCTATCCGGTCAGGGGTTCGGTCAGGGACAGGATTTCGGTGGGTTCTTCGATGGGGATGGGTTCGACCAGGGGCTTGAGGTCCACGCGGCGATGGAGGGTGTAGCCGGTGCCGGCGGGGATGATGTGGCCCATGATGACGTTTTCCTTGAAGCCGCGGAGGTAATCCACTTTGCCCATGGTGGCGGCCTCGGTCAAAACGCGGGTGGTGTCCTGGAATGAGGCGGCGCTGAGGAAGCTCTCGGTTTCGAGAGAGGCTTTGGTGATGCCGAGGAGAACGGGCTGGGCCTCGGCGGGTTTGCCGCCCATTTTTTCGACGCGGGCGTTTTCCTTTTCGAATTCGATCTTGTCAATCTGTTCGCCCCAAAGGAACTGGCTGTCGCCCGGCTCGTTGACGCGCACTTTGCGGAGCATCTGGCGGACGATGATTTCGATATGCTTGTCGTTGATGGTGACGCCTTGGAGGCGATAGACCTCCTGGACTTCGTTGACGAGGTGTTCCTGCAATTCCTGCGGCCCGCAAATATCGAGGATTTCATGGGGGTCCACCGGCCCTTCGGTCAGTTGCTGGCCTTTCTTGACGTAGTCGCCCTTGAACACAATGACGTGCTTGCCAATGGGTATGAGATGCTCCTCTTCCACCGCCGTGGCCGGGTCCTTGATGAGAATGGTGCGTTTGCCGCGGACGCTCGGGCCGAAATCCACCACGCCGTCAATCTTCGAGATTTCCGAGGCGTCCTTGGGACGGCGGGCCTCGAACAGTTCCGCCACGCGCGGCAGGCCGCCGGTGATGTCCTTGGTCTTGGACGACTTGCGCGGGGTCTTGGCCATGAGGGTGCCGGCGACGATCTTGTCGTTCTGGGCGACGACGATGTGGGCGTGGGCGGGGATGGGGTAGTTGGCGAGCGGCTCGCCCTTGTCGCCGCAGATGACAATTTGGGGATGCAAATCCTCCTTGTGTTCGATGACGACCATGGCTTCCTGGCCGGTGGTTTCGTCCACTTCCTGTTTCATGGTAACGCCCTCGATGATGTCCACGAACTTCACCCGGCCGGCCTTTTCGGAAAGGATGGGGACGTTGTAGGGGTCCCATTGGACGAAGGTATCGCCATCTGTTTTCGCCTTGGTCGTGGCGTGAATGGAAGGACCTTTGACGCGGGCGCCGTCGGGCTTGCTGATGACGGCGCCAATGACGACGGGGTGGTTCTCCAGTTCGGCGCCTTCGTCGTTGAGAATGGAGACGGAGCCGTTCTTGTTGAGAACGATGTTGCTGCCGTCCTCCAGTTGGACGAGGCGGAGGTCGTTGTAGCGGACGGTGCCGTCGTGCTTGGCCTTGATCTGGGGCTGCTTGAAGACCTGGGAGGCGGTGCCGCCGATGTGGAAGGTGCGCATGGTGAGCTGGGTGCCCGGCTCGCCGATGGATTGTGCGGCGATGATGCCGACGGCTTCGCCGCGTTTGATGATGCCGCCGGTGGCGAGATTGCGGCCGTAGCAGTTGGCGCAGATGCCGTATTTGCTTTCGCAGGTGAGGACGGAGCGGATGCGGAGCTTCTCGACGCCGCTGGCTTCGATCTGGCGGCCTTTGACTTCGTCAATCATTTCGTTGGCGTGGACGAGGACTTTCTTCAAGTCGGTCGGATCCACGACGTCATCGCAGGCGATGCGGCCGATGATGCGCTCGCTGAGCTTGACGACTTCGTCCTCGCCCTCATAAATGGCCTGGACCCAGATGCCGTTGCTGGTGCCGCAATCTTCCATGCGGATGATGACGTCCTGGGCGACGTCCACCAGTTTGCGGGTCATGTAGCCGGAGTCGGCGGTTTTGAGGGCGGTGTCGGCCAGGCCTTTGCGGGCGCCGTGGGTGGAGATGAAGTACTCGAGGACGGTGAGGCCTTCGCGGAAGTTGGAGAGGATGGGTTTTTCGATGATGTCGCCGCTGGGCTTGGCCATGAGGCCGCGGACGCCGGCGAGTTGGCGGACCTGCTGGCGGTTGCCGCGGGCGCCGGAATCCACCATCATGGAAACGGGGTTGTATTCGGCCTTGTCATGGTTGTTTTCGAGGGTGCGCAACATGACGTTGGCGATTTTGTCGGTGCAATTGGTCCAGATATCAATGACCTTGTTGTAACGTTCGCCCGGGGTGATGACGCCTTTGCGATATTGCTTTTCCACATCGGAAATCTGCTTTTGGGCGTTGCGGATTTCCTGGTCCTTTTCCTTGGGAATGATCATGTCGTCAATGCCGATGGAGCAGCCGGAGCGGGTGGCGGAAAGGAAGCCGAGCTCCTTCAGTTTGTCGAGCATGACGACGGTCTTTTCGTGGCCGCAAATTTTGTAGCAAGTCCAGATCATCTCGCCCAGCATGGATTTGCCGGCAACCCGGTTCATGAAGCCCATTTCATCGGGCCAGATTTCGCTGAAAATGACGCGCCCGACGGTGGTTTCGATCACGCTCTTGTCCGGGTCCCCGTAATGGGTCTTGCGGCCCTTGTCGGGATTGGCGACGCGGACGCGGGTGTGGAGCTTCACGCCGCCGTCGGTGTAGGCGAAGATGACTTCGGATTTGGAGCCGAAGAGCATGGGGGCGGCAGTCTCCTTTTTGGCGCGCGGCTCGGCGGTGATGTAGAAACAGCCCAGGGTGATGTCCTGGGTGGGGGTCATGATGGGCCGGCCGCTGGAAGGGCTGAAGATGTTGTTGGGGGCCATCATGAGGAGACGCGCCTCCATTTGGGCTTCGACGGACAGGGGGACATGGACGGCCATCTGGTCGCCGTCAAAATCGGCGTTGTAGGCGGTGCAAACCAGCGGATGAATGCGAATGGCTTCGCCTTCGATCAAGATCGGCTCGAAGGCCTGGATGGAAAGCCGGTGGAGGGTGGGAGCGCGGTTGAGGAGGACGGGGTGGCCCTTGGTGACTTCTTCGAGAATGTCCCATACTTCGGGGGACTGGCGTTCGATCATCTTCTTGGCCGAACGGACGGTGTGGACAAACCCCAGCTCCTTCAAGCGGCGGATGATGAAAGGCTCGAAGAGGACGAGGGCCATCTTTTTGGGGAGGCCGCACTGGTGCAACTTGAGTTCGGGGCCGATGACAATGACGGAGCGGCCGGAGTAATCCACGCGTTTGCCGAGGAGATTTTGGCGGAAGCGTCCGCTCTTGCCCTTGAGCATGTCGCTCAAGGATTTCAAGGCGCGGTTGCCGGCGCCGGTGACGGCGCGGCCGTGGCGGCCGTTGTCGAAGAGAGCGTCCACCGCTTCCTGGAGCATCCGTTTTTCGTTGCGGATGATGACCTCCGGGGTTTTGAGTTGGAGGAGGTTCTTCAAGCGGTTGTTGCGGTTGATGACGCGGCGGTAGAGGTCGTTGAGGTCTGAAGTGGCGAAGCGGCCGCCTTCGAGGGGCACGAGCGGGCGCAAATCAGGGGGGATGACCGGGAGGACAGTGAGGACCATCCATTCGGGGCGCGCCTTGGAGGAATGGAAGGCGGAGAGCAATTTGATGCGCTTGGCGACCTTCTTGCGGATTTGCTTGCTCTTGGTTTCCGTCATGGCGACGGCGAGATGGTCCACCTGCTTCTGCAAATCCACGTTGGCCAGCGCTTCGCGGACGGCTTCGGCGCCCATCTTGGCGACGAACCCATCCGGCCCGTAAGTTTCGCGGGCTTCGCGGTATTCGTGCTCGCTGAGGAGTTGGTGCAATTTGAGGGGGGTCGAGCCGGGGTTGATCACCATGTAATCCTCGTAGTAAATGACCCGTTCCAGGTTGCGGGCCGTCATGTCCAGGACCAGGCCCAGGCGGGAGGGCATGCACTTGAAGAACCAGATGTGGGAAACGGGGACGGCCAGTTCGATGTGGCCCATGCGCTCGCGGCGGACCCGGGCGAGGGTGACTTCCACACCGCAACGGTCGCAGACGACGCCGCGGTGCTTGATGCGCTTGTACTTGCCGCAGGAACATTCCCAGTCCTTGACCGGGCCGAAAATGCGCTCGCAAAAGAGGCCGCCCTTTTCCGGCTTGAAGGTGCGGTAGTTGATCGTCTCCGGGTTTTTGACCTCGCCCTTGGACCAGGCCCGAATGGCTTCGGGGGAGGCCACGGAAATGGCGACGTACTCCACCTGGTTGACCTTGTCCAGGCCGAGCAACTCGCGGGCTGTTTCTTTGGTGTTCATAATAGGATAAAACGGGTTACTTGAGGCTGCTCAATGTTTGCGCCTGCGCCGCCGCCGCCTGTTCCACCGGGCTGGAATAACCGACCTTGACGTCCATGCCGAGGGACTGCATTTCCTTGACCAAGACGTTGAAGGATTCGGGCACGCCGGCCTCCAGGCAGTTGTCGCCCTTGACAATGCTTTCGTAGATGCGGGTGCGGCCCTGGACGTCGTCGGACTTGACAGTCAACAATTCCTGGAGGCTGTAGGCGGCGCCGTAGGCTTCCATGGCCCAGACCTCCATTTCGCCGAAGCGCTGGCCGCCGTATTGGGCCTTGCCGCCCAGGGGTTGCTGGGTGACAAGCGAGTAAGGGCCGACGGCGCGGGCATGGATTTTGTCGGCGACCAAATGGCCCAGTTTCATCATGTAGATGTAGCCGACGACAATTTCCTGGTCGAAGACCTCGCCCGTGCGGCCATCTGTGAGCAGGGTCTTGCCGTGTTCGGGCAGCTTGGCGGACTTGAGATATTCGCGGATGTCCTTTTCCTTGATGCCGTCGAAGACAGGGGTGGCGAATTTGAGGCCGAGGAAGCGGGCGGCCCAGCCGAGGTGGGTTTCCAGGACCTGGCCGACGTTCATGCGCGAAGGGACGCCGAGCGGGTTGAGCACAATGTCCATCGGCGTGCCATCCGGCAGGAAGGGCATGTCTTCTTCGGGCACAATTTTGGCCACCACGCCCTTGTTGCCGTGGCGTCCCGCCATTTTGTCGCCGACGGACAATTTGCGTTTGGAGGCGACATAGACCTTGACGGACTTGATGACGCCGCTGTCCACTTCTTCGCCCGCCTCGGAGCGTTCGAGTTCCTCGTCGTGCTGCATTTGGAGGTCGTCGAATTTCTTTTTGAAACTGCCGATGATCTCGCTGATTTTGTTGCGGATGGGGGAGGGGTCAATCTCGATGCGGTCATAGACCTGGGCCAGCTTGCGGAGGAGGGTCTTGGTGATCTTCCGGTTGGCCGGGATGATGATCTCGCCGGTCTCGGAATTGACGACGTCGAGGGGGATTTTTTCGCCGAGCAGGATGTTGCTCAGGGCCTCGGTCAATTGTTCCCGCAACTCGTCGCTCTTGGTCCGGTGCTCGTCGAGCACTTCCTTGGAGTGCCGCTTGGCTTCGGGCACGGCCTTGACTTCCCCCTCGCGCTCTTTCTTGGAGGAGACCTTGACATCCATGACAATGCCGTAAGTGCCCGAAGGGACTTTCAAGGAGGTGTCTTTGACATCGGCGGCTTTCTCGCCAAAGATGGCGCGCAGGAGGCGCTCTTCGGGCGCCAGTTCCGTTTCGCTCTTGGGCGTGATTTTGCCGACGAGGATGTCGCCCGGCTTGACTTCCGCGCCGATGCGGATCACGCCGTCGGGGCCGAGGTTCTTCAATGCTTCATCGCCCAGGTTCGGGATGTCGCGGGTGATTTCCTCCGGGCCGAGCTTGGTGTCGCGGGCGCCGACCTCGAATTCATCAATGTGAATGGAGGTGAACACGTCGTCCTTGACGATGCGCTCGCTGATGAGGATGGCGTCCTCGAAGTTGTAGCCGTTCCAGGGCATGAAAGCGCAGAGGACATTTCGGCCCAGGGCCAGTTCTCCGCCCTGCGTGCAAGGGCCGTCGGCGATGACCTGGCCCTTCTTGATGGTGTCGCCCTTGGCGACGACGATTTTCTGGTTGATGCAGGTCGCCGCGTTGGAGCGCATGAATTTGCGGATTGGGTAAGCCCAGGTCCCGCTGGCCGGATCGTTCCGCAGTTTCTTCTTGCTGTCCGGCATTTTGCCGTCGGGCGTGACGATCACGAGGTTGCCGTTGATGGAGGCGACTTTGCCCGCCTCCTCCGCCACCAGGACGGCCCGCGAATCGCGCGCCACCCGCTCTTCCAGTCCGGTGGCCACGAAGGGCGCTTCAGTGATGAGCAGCGGCACGGCCTGCCGCTGCATGTTCGATCCCATCAACGCCCGGTTGGCGTCGTCGTGTTCGAGAAACGGGATCAAGCTGGCGGCGACGGAGACCAGTTGCTTGGGGGAAACGTCCATGTAATCCACGCGAATGGGTTCCACGTCAATGAAGTCGCCCTTGCTCCGGCAGGTGACGCGTTCGCCGAGGAGATTCCCCTTGTCGTCAATGGCCGCGTTGGCTTGGGCGACAATGAAGTTCTCCTCGCGGTCGGCGGTCAAATAATCCAGGTGGCTGGTCACGCGCCCTTTTTCCACGCGGCGATAGGGCGTTTCCAGGAAGCCAAAATCGTTGACCTGGGCGAAAGTGGCGAGAGAGGCGATCAAACCGATGTTAGGGCCTTCGGGCGTTTCCACCGGGCAGATGCGGCCATAGTGGGAGGGATGCACGTCGCGCACCTCGAACCCGGCGCGATCTCGCGACAACCCGCCCGGCCCCAGCGCGGACAAGCGGCGTTTGTGTGTCAATTCCGCCAGCGGATTGATCTGGTCCATGAACTGCGAAAGCTGGCTGCGGCCGAAGAAATCGCGGATCACGGCCGAGAGGGCCTTGGGATTGATCAACTTCTGGGGCGACATGCTCTCCAGGCTTTGATCGAAGAGGGTCATGCGTTCCTTGACCAGCCGTTCGGTGCGGGCCAGACCGACGCGGCACTGGTTGGCCAGCAATTCGCCGACCGTCCTGATGCGCCGGCTTCCGAGGTGGTCAATATCATCCAGCGAGCCTTCGCCCTTCTTGAGCCGCAGCAAATACTTGGTCGCCGCCACCAGGTCTTCCTTGGTCAGGATGCGGGAGTCGCCGCCCTTGATGCCGAGCTTCTGGTTGATCTTGTAACGGCCGACGCGGCCCAGATCGTAACGTTTGGCGTCGAAGAAAAGGCGCTTGATCAGCGCGCGCGCGTTGGCGGCGGTGGGCGGATCGCCGGGGCGCAGCCGGCGGTAAATGTCCTTGAGCGCATCCTCTTCGTTTTTGGTGGGGTCCTTTTTCAGGCACTTGATGACGATGCCGTCGTCCACCGTGGTGTCCACGACGCGGATTTTGGTGATGCCCAATTCGGCGATCTGTTTGACAACGGCTTTGGAAAGCGGCTCGAAGGCCCGCGCGACCACCGTGCCCTTGTCCTTGTCCTCCGCGTCTTCGACCAGCACCTTGTTCTGGATGTCCTCCAGTTTTTCGGCATCCTTGACGCTCAATTCCTCGATTTCATAGAAGAGCTTGAGGATGTCGGCGTCGGTGCCGTAGCCGAGGGCGCGGAAGAAGGTGGTGGTGAGGAATTTGCGGCGGCGCTTTTTGCGGTCCAGATAGACGTAAAGCATGTCGCTGGTGTCGAATTGGGCCTCGTACCAGGAGCCGCGGTCGGGGATGATGCGGAAGGAATGGAGGGTCTTGCCGTTGGGATGCTGGCTGGCTTCAAAGGCCAGGCCGGGGGAGCGGTGCAACTGGCTGACGATGACCCGCTCGGCGCCATTGATGACAAAGGTGCCCTGGGGCGTCATCAAGGGCAGTTCGCCCATGAACACTTTTTCCTCTTTGGCCCCCTTTTCCTCTTTGAGGAGGAAGGTGACATGGAGGGGGGCGCCGAAGGTGATGCCCTCGCGGAGACATTCCAGCCAGTCGTGTTTTGGCTCGCCGATTTCGTAGGTGTGAAAATCGAGGACGCATTTGCCATCGTAGCTCTCGATGGGAAAGACCTCGGTGAAGACGGCCTGCAAGCCGACATTTTTGCGCTTGGAGGGCGGCGAGTCGCTCTGGAGGAATTCCCGGTAGGAATTGGTCTGCAGCTCGATCAAATTCGGCGGGGCAATGACTTCCTTGATTTTTCCAAATTGAACGCGGTCTGTTAATCGTGATGGCATTTTCAACCTCTGGTCAACGGCTGGCACTGGCCAGCTCCTGGTTTAATGGAGACGACAAAGCGGCCGCATCCCGGCAACCCGGAACGCGCAGCCGATTCACTCCTGCTATGACAATGGCAAAACTTCTGATAGAATCTCGCGGTTGACTGTTTTCCAGACGGGGCGCGGGCCGTGGCCCGCCGCCCCGGAACAGTCTGTGTTCTTCTCTCTTGTTGGCGATTACTTGAGTTCCACCTTGGCTCCGGCTTCTTCGAGCTTCTTCTTCGCCGCGTCGGCATCGGCCTTGCTGGCGCCTTCGAGCACCGTCTTGGGCGCGCCTTCAACCAGGGCCTTGGCGTCGGCCAGACCCAGGCCGGCCTTGACTTCGCGCACCGCTTTGATGGCCGCGATCTTCTTGTCCGCCGGGGCCGAAATCAGGACGACGTCAAACATCGTCTTGGCTTCCGCGACGGGGGCGGCGGCGCCGGGGGCGGCGGCGGGGGCGGCCGCGACGGGGGCGGCGGCGGTGACGCCCCATTTGTTTTCAAGTTCCTTGACCAGGCTGGCGATGTCCATCACCGACCAAGTGCTGAGTTCTTCGACTATTTTTGCGATATCTGCCATAATTGCCTTTCAGTCTCGTCGTCATCCGCAGCCGCGGATGAATTGTGCCGGCCGGCACGCCGGAGCGACGATTTACTTTGTTATTGTTGTTGCTCCGTTTCCATTTTTTTCAACGGAAACGAAATCGTTCATGTTGACCGCGCTTCATCGGACCGATCTGACGGATCGGTCGGTTCCGACGGATCCGACAGACCGGCGGATCAGGCCGGCGCGGCGGCGGCCGGCTTTTCCGGCTTTTCCGGTTTGTCCTGTTGCTCCTGTTTCTCCAGCTTTTCCTGCCGGCCTTTGAGCACCCGCGCCAGTTGGGTGGCGGGTGTGTTGAGCAGGGTCACCAGTTTGGTGGCCGGCCCTTCCAGAACACCCAGCAGCCTGCCCCGCATGACTTCAATGGAGGGCAAATCAGCCAGGACCAGAATCTCGGGGGTTTCCAGGCGCTGGTTTTTCAAGTAACCGAACTTGATTTTCGGCTTGTCGAATTCCGCGGCGAAAGTCTTGATGACCTTTGCGGCGGAGGAAACATCCTTGGGGCCGGTGACGACGGCGAGTTGGCCGGCGAGGGCGGCCCCCAAATCCACCAAGCCGGATTCCTTGACGGCGAGGCGGAAGAGGGAGTTTTTGACGACGTGCATTTCGGCGCCGGCCTTGCCGAGGCGCTTGCGCAGTTCGTTGATCGGCCCGACTTTCAGGCCGCGGTAATCCACCACGATAAAGAACGGGGAGGCGTTGAGACGTTTTACATACTCCCGGCTGATGCTTTGCTTTTCGGCGCGCATGATGATGTTTCCTGTTGGTTTAGCCTGCTTGTTGAAATTCCTTCATGTCCACCCGCACGGGCGGGCTCATGGTGGCGGACAATGTGCAACTGTGGATGAACTGGCCCTTGGCCGTGTGGGGCCGCGCTTTGGCCACGGCGTCAATCACCGCCCGCGCGTTTTCCTCCAATTGCACCGGCACAAAGGAAATCTTGCCAATCGGCACATGCACATTGCCGCCCTTGTCCACCTTGAATTCGACGCGGCCGGCTTTGACTTCCTTGACCGCCTTGGCGGTGTCGTCGGTCACGGTGCCGGTCTTGGGGTTGGGCATCAGGCCGCGCGGCCCAAGGGTTTTGCCCAGTTTGCGCACCTCGGACATCGCGGCCGGGGTGGCAATCGCCACGTCAAAATCGGACCATCCTTCGGTGCATCGCTTGATCAAATCCTCGAATCCGACATATTCCGCCCCCGCCGCCTTGGCCTCGTCGGCCGCCGTGCCGGGGCGGGCAAAAACCAGGACGCGGACGACCTTGCCGCTGCCGTGGGGCAGGGGGACGGTGCCGCGCACCATTTGATCGGACTGCTTGGGGTCCACGCCGAGCTTGAAGGCCAGGTCCACGGTTTCGTTGAACTTGGCCTTGGGGAACTTGGTGAGGACTTCGATGGCTGGCTTGAGGGCGTAGGCTTTGTTGGCATCCACCAATTCGAGCGCTTTTTTGTATCGTTTGCTAGGCATAGTTTATGAGCGGTGCAAGCGAGTTTCCTCAAACGAAACTCTCCCGCGTTAAGTTATTCCAGAACGTCTATTCCCATGCTGCGGGCCGTTCCCGCAATGACCCGGAACGCCGCCTCTTCGTTGGCCGCGTTCAAATCCTTGGCCTTGATCTTCACAATCTCCAACACCTGTTTGCGCGTCACCTTGCCGACTTTTTCCTTGTTCGGCACCTTGGAACCGGACGCGATTCCGGCCGCTTTCTTGAGCAGGACGGAAGCGGGCGGGGACTTGGTGATGAAAGCAAATGACTTGTCGGCAAAGACGGTGATGACGACCGGAATGATCATGCCGGACTGGTCTTTGGTCTTGGCGTTGAATTCCTTGCAAAAGGCCATGATGTTGACCCCCTGCTGGCCGAGGGCCGGCCCCACCGGCGGCGCCGGATTGGCCTGCCCGGCCGGAATCTGCAACTTGATCTGTCCTGTAATCTTCTTTGCCATAAAACATTCTTTGTCTCTGTATTATATGCTCAACACAGCCCCTGCGCCCCGCTGCGGTGATGGAGTGTTGGAGTGATGGAGTATTGGGATAAACCCCATCACTCCATCACTCCATCACTCCGTTTCTCCGGCTTCACGCCTTCTCCACCTGCCAATACTCCAGTTCGACCGGGGTATTGCGCCCAAATATGTTCACCGTCACTTTGAGCTTGCCCCGTTCCGGCTCAATCTCCTCTATCACGCCGCTGAAATTCAGGAACGGCCCGTCATTGATTTTGACCGTCTCGCCTGTCTCAAAGTTCACTTTGGGCTTCTCGGTTTCCTCCGATTCCGAAATTTGCTCCTTGATCACCGCTATTTCGTCCGCCGTCACCGGCATGGGACGGTCCCCGCCGACAATGCCGATCTTGCCCGGTGTATCCTGGATAAAATACCAGGGTTTTTCCAAAATCCGGTTTTGGTCGTCCAGCAGCGTCATTTCCACATAGACATACCCCGGATGCAGCTTGCGGCTGGTCACCGTTTTTTTGCCTCCGCGCACATCCACGACCTTTTCAACCGGGACGAGGACTTCCTTGATGTAGTCGGACATCTCCTCGGCCTTGATCCGTTTTTCGATGTTCTCTTTGACCTTGTGCTCCTGGCCGGACAAGGTGTGAATGACAAACCATTGGCTCTTGGGCATGCGCATTCCTCAAATGATGGCTTTGATGATGTTGGAGCAGATATAATCAACCCCGACCGTAAAGCCGCCGACGATCCCCCCCGACACAATCACCAGGACCGTTGAGCCGAGCAATTCGTCCCAAGTTGGCCAGGTGCATTTCCTCATCTCTTCCATCATTTCCGCCCAATAGGCGGAGATTTTCAGGAAATAGCCCGCGCGCAACGCCAGGACAAAGAGCACCATGGCGACAACCAGCGCCAGCGATTCTAATAATAATGCATTCATGTCAAACTTTCTTGGCGGAGGGGGAGGGATTCGAACCCCCGGCGCGGTTGCCCGCGCAACGGTTTTCAAGACCGTCGCAATAGACCACTCTGCCACCCCTCCGAATCCCGGCCATTCTGCCGTGCGCCGCCGTGCCCCATTGCCATTTTGTGTTAGTTCCTAATCTTTTCATTCCCCATTCTCTATTCTCAATTCACTCTTCTCACTTCACTTTGGCAGGGCGGGAGGGACTCGAACCCCCAACCGACGGTTTTGGAGACCGCTACTCTACCAATTGAGCTACCGCCCTCTGCCGTAGAGTGGTCCCTCTTTGGACAATTATTCGCGGAGGCGGCCTGGCCGCTCCCGCGTCAAGATCAGGCGATAATCTCCGACACGCGGCCCGCGCCAATGGTCCGTCCGCCTTCGCGGATGGCGAAACGCTGCCCTTTTTCCATCGCCACCGGGGCGATCAACTCGATGCCCACCGACACGTTGTCGCCGGGCATCACCATTTCGACTCCTTGCGCCAGCGTCACCGTGCCGGTCACGTCGGTGGTCCGAAAATAAAACTGCGGGCGGTACTTGGTGAAAAACGGGGTGTGCCGGCCGCCTTCGTCCTTGGAAAGCACATAGACTTCCGCCTTGAATTGGGTGTGCGGCGTGATGGAGCCGGGCTTGGCCAGCACCATGCCGCGCTCCACTTCGTCTTTCTTGATGCCGCGCAGGAGCACGCCGACATTGTCGCCCGCGCTGGCATTGTCCAGCAGTTTGCGGAACATTTCGATGTCCGTCGCCACCGTCTTGCGGGTTTCCGACAGGCCGACGATCTCAACGTCGGACATCTTGTTCAGGACACCGCGTTCGACGCGGCCCGTGACGACCGTGCCGCGGCCTTCAATGTTGAACACGTCCTCGATGCACATCAGGAAAGGCTTGTCCACTTCGCGCGGCGGCAGCGGGATAAACTTGTCCACCGCGTCGAGCAGGTCGGCGATGGACTTGAGGCCGGCTGCATCGCCCTCCAGGGCCGCCTTGGAGCTGCCGCGGACCACCGGCGTGGTGTCGCCGGGGAATTGATACTTGTTGAGCAGGTCGCGGATTTCCATCTCCACCAGATCAATCAATTCGGGATCGTCCACCAGATCCACCTTGTTCAGGTAGACCACAATGGCCGGCACTCCCACCTGGCGGGCCAGCAGAATGTGCTCGCGGGTTTGCGGCATCGGGCCGTCCGCCGCGCTGACGACCAGGATGGCGCCGTCCATTTGGGCGGCGCCGGTGATCATGTTCTTGACATAGTCGGCATGGCCGGGACAGTCAACGTGGGCATAGTGGCGCAGGGGGGATTCGTACTCCGTATGCGAGACCGCAATCGTGACCGTTTTGGTGGAATCGCGCACAGTGCCGCCCTTGGTGATTTCGGCGTAACTCCTCGGCGTGGCCATGCCTTTCTTGCTTTGCACCTCCACGATGGCGGCGGTAAGGGTTGATTTGCCATGGTCAACGTGGCCGATGGTGCCAATGTTGACGTGCGGTTTGGTTCTTTGGAATGCTTCTTTTGCCATTGAGCTCTCCTGTGTTTTCTTGTTTTGTTATCTCTATTCTGACAATTCACTCGGCTAAAACTGGAGCCCATGATCAGGATCGAACTGATGACCTCGTCCTTACCAAGGACGCGCTCTGCCGAACTGAGCTACATGGGCAAAAGCTAAAAATGCCCCATCCTGACCGTCCATAAACGACAAAACACCACTAGCCCCAGCCCTCTCGCTTGCGAAAAGGCCTCGAGGCCAATGTTCTTTTGCTATTTCAAGCCTGTAACCTGCGCAAAACTTAAGGGGGCAGCCGCAATCTGTCAATGGTTTTTTAAATTATTTTTCATTTTTTTTGCTTTTTCTCTTGCTCCTGGGGTCAGACGGTGTAGATTTCAGGGCGTTAGACGGGCCATTTTAGGCCCCCCATTAACAATGCGCGGAAGAAGTTGCGCCCTGAAAACCGGCTGTTTTTGCCGGGATTCAAGGGAAAAGCATTTTTTTCGCGAATTATTGTTGCAACGGTGTGACCGGTTGCTTTATATTCCGCATCCCGTTTCCCTCGGAAGGGAAATTTGGGGTGTAAAACGTTATTGCTCAAATGCCGACGATTAATCAACTCGTTCGTTTCGGACGACGGAAATTGCGCAGCAAGTCCAAGGCCCCGGCCTTGCAGACCTCGCCTTACAGGCGGGGTGTCTGCATTCAGGTGATGACGCGCACGCCCAAAAAGCCAAATTCGGCCATGCGCAAAGTCGCCAAGGTCCGGCTGACCAACGGATTTGAAGTCATCGCCTACATCCCCGACGAGGGCCATAATTTGCAGGAGCACTCCATTGTCCTGGTGCGCGGGGGCCGCGTCAAGGATTTGCCGGGCGTGCGTTACCATATCGTTCGCGGCGCGCTGGATGCCGCCGGAGTGGAAAAGCGCCGTGTGAGCCGGTCGAAATACGGGGTCAAACGGCCCAAGGTGGTCAAGGGCGCCAAGCCGGCCGCGCCCGCCGCCCCCGAGGCGCCGGCCGCGCCGGCCGCGCCGGAGGCAAAACCGTAGGTCATCGCATATATATATATGTCCCGACGTCGTCAAGCAATAAAAAGGCCGCTGCTGGAAGACAGCAAGTACCACAGCACGCTGGTTTCGCGCATGGTCAACACGGTGATGTCCCGCGGAAAGAAAACCGTGGCCCAACGGATTGTGTACGGTGCGTTCGACCATATTGCGACCAAGAACCCAAGCACCAATCCGCTCGAGATTTTGCAGCGGGCGGTGGACAACGCCAAGCCGCGCCTGGAAGTCAAGCCGCGCCGGGTGGGCGGGGCGACCTACCAGGTGCCGATGGAAGTCGCGACGGACCGGCAGCTTTCGCTGGCGATGCGATGGCTGGTGGATTTGGCCGACGCGCGCAAAGGGCTGGCAATGAAAGAGGCGCTGGCGGCGGAAATCATGGACGCCTTCCAAGGGCAGGGCAACGCGATCCGGAAACGCGACGAAGTGCATAAGATGGCGCAGGCGAACAAGGCGTTCGCTCATTTCCGCTGGTAAATTTGGCCGGCTTAACGCCCCGACGATTTGAGAACCGGGGCATTTTTATTATTTAATCTGATGTTAGAAGCGACTTTAGAAGACAACAAAGTGAATGTGAATTCGCCCAAACGGCAATACACGATGGAGCGGACGCGCAACATCGGGATCGCCGCGCACATCGATGCTGGCAAAACCACCACCACCGAGCGCATTCTCTTTTACACCGGCCTCATCCACAGAATCGGCGACGTGGACGACGGCAACACGGTGACCGACTGGATGGAGCAGGAGCGCGAACGCGGCATCACCATCACCGCCGCGGCGGTGACGTGCTACTGGACCCAGAAACCGGAGGAGGGCCTGGAAAAGCTCTTTTCCAACATGCCGCACCGCATCAATATCATTGACACGCCCGGCCATGTTGATTTCACCGCCGAAGTCGAGCGTTCGATGAGCGTGCTGGACGGCGCGGTGGCCGTGTTCTGCGGCGTCGCCGGCGTGCAGCCGCAGTCGGAGACGGTGTGGCGCCAGGCGACGAAATACGAGGTGCCGCGCATCGCATTTGTCAATAAAATGGACCGCGTCGGCGCGAATTTTGAAAACGCCCTCAACGACATGCGCAAGAAGCTCAACGCCTACGCCTGGCCCGTCATGCTTCCCATCGGCGCGGAGGACGCTTTTGAGGGCGTCATTGACGTCGTCAACCAGAGGGCGATCACCTGGGGGACGGACGAAGTGGTGCGCGAAGGCTTGCAGTACGAGATCACAGAAATCCCGGAGGCGCTCCAGGAGAAGGCCCAGGAGGCGCTGCGGGAATTGGTGGACGCGGTCTCGAACAAGGATGAAGAAATCGCCCATTTGGTGATCGAAGACAAGCCGGTGGAACCGCTGGTTTTGAAGGCGGCCATCCGCAGGCTGACCTGCCGGAATGAATTTGTCCCGGTCCTGTGCGGCTCGGCTTTCAAGAAGAAAGGCGTGCAGCCGCTGGTGGACGCGGTGGTGGATTATCTGCCCAGCCCGCTGGACATCCCGCCGGCCGAAGGGACCGAGCCGGGCACGGGCCGCATGGTGGAGGTGGAAGCGGACGACAACGGGAAATTCTGTTCCCTGGCCTTTAAATTGTGGACGGATGTGTACGCCGGAAAGCTGGTGTTCTTCCGGGTCTATTCCGGCCAGTTGAAAAAAGGCGCCACGATCTACAATTCCCGCACGCGCAAACGCGACCGGGTCAGCCGCCTGATGATCATCCAGGGCAGCGAGCGCAAGGACGTGGACGCCGTTTATTCGGGCGACATCGCCGCCCTGGTCGGCCTGCGCAACATCGTCACCGGCGACACCCTGTGCGACGAGGATTTCGACGTGGCCCTCTTTCCGCCCACCTTCCCCGAGCCGGTCCTCAGCATGGCGGTGGAGCCGAAGACCAAGGCGGACCGGGAGAAGCTGGGGGAAGGACTGCAACGGCTGGCGGAGGAAGACCCGACATTCCGCTGTTTCACCAACGAGGAAACCAGCCAGTTGATCATCGCCGGGATGGGCGAGCTGCACCTGGAGATTATCGTGGATAGGCTCAAGCGCGAGTTCAAGGTGGACGCCGCCACCGGCGCGCCCCAAATCGCCTACCGCGAAACCATCACCGCCCCGGCGGAGGGCGAAGGCAAATACATCAAGCAATCGGGCGGCCGCGGCCAATACGGCCATGCCTGCGTGCGGGTCGCTCCGAATGGAAAGGGCAAGGGCGTGGAGATTGTCAATAAAATCGTGGGCGGCGCGATCCCCAAGGAATTTATTCCGCCGGTCATTGACGGCATCCAAGAGGCCTGCAAGAGCGGGGTGTACGCCGGCTACCAGGTCATTGACATCAAGGTGGAGATATTTGACGGGTCGTTCCACGAGGTGGACTCCAACGAGATCGCCTTCAAGATGGCGGGCATATTCGCCCTGAAAGACGCTTTTAAACGGGCCAAGCCGGTCGTGCTGGAGCCGATCATGAAGGTGGAGTTGGTGACGCCGGAGGAGTATCAGGGGGACCTGGTGGGGGACGTGACGCGGCGGCGCGGGGTCATACATGGCATTGACTCAAAGGACGGGCAGGTGACGGTCCGGGCGGACGTGCCGCTCAAGGAACTGTTCGGCTACGCGACGGCCATCCGGTCGCTTTCCAAGGGGCGCGCCTCCTATTCCATGGAGCCCTTGACGTTCGCGCAGGTTCCTGCCAGTATCCTGACGGCGATTTTGGACGAAGCGGGAAAACGGCCGGGGCCAAGAAGCTAAACACATTAACCTTGTTCTTTTTATATGGCAGGACAACGCATACGAATACGACTGAAGGCATACGACCACCGGATGGTTGACCAGTCCGCGCACGAAATTGTCGAGACGGTGAAACGGACCGGGGCCAGGGTGGCCGGCCCGATCCCCCTTCCCACCCGCATTGAGCGGTTCACGGTGCTGCGTTCGCCGCATTCGGACAAGAAATCGCAGGAGACTTTCGAGCAACGCACGCACAAACGGCTGCTCGACATCATTGAACCGACGGCCAAGACGGTGGATGAGCTCAAGAAACTCACCCTGCCCGCCGGCGTGGACATCACCATCAAGATTTGATTTATGCTTGGATTGTTAGGCAAAAAACTCGGCCAGACCAACGTGTATGACACGCACGGAGTCCTGGTGCCCGTGACCATCGTTCGGGTCGGCCCCAACCGGGTCATCCAGACCAAAACGGCCGCCTCCGACGGCTACAACGCCGTGCAGCTTGGTTTTGACGACCAAAAAGAGCAGCGGATGACCAAGCCATTGCTCGGCCATTTCAAAAAACACGGCGCCCTGCCCACCAAGCGGGTCGGAGAGTTCCGTGACTTTTCACTCCCGCTCAAACCGGGCGATGTGATTGGCGCCGCGATTTTCGCGCAGGGGGATTTTGTGGATGCCATCGGCGTCACCAAAGGCCGGGGATTTGAAGGGGTGATGAAACGGCACAATTTCCGGGGCGGCGACGCCTCGCACGGGTCGAAAGGCTGGCGGCGGCGGTCGGGAGCCATCGGACAACGGTTGTTTCCGGGCACAGTGATGAGGGGCATGAAGATGCCCGGCCACATGGGCCAAATCCGGCGGACGGCGCAGAATTTGCAGATTATCCAGGTGCGCGAGGCGGACAATTTATTGCTGATCAAGGGGGCGATTCCCGGCGCGAACAACGATTACGTCGTCATCCGCGAGTCCAAGAAACTGCCCAAAGGCTCCGAGCGCGCCAAGCGCAAGTTGGAGATCAAGGCCCCCGCCGCGCCCGTCAAGGGGGCCAAACCCGCTCCCAAACCCGCTGCCAAACCGGCGGCCGCCGCTCCGGCCGCGGCCCAGAAGAAATAATTTATGAAGCTCACGGTCAAAGACATGCAGGGCAAGGACCAGGGTGAAATGGAAGTCCCCTTCGCCGTCATCGAAAACGGGAGCGGCACACAGGCCGTCCACGACACGGTGGTCGCGTTTCGGGCGGCCCAGCGGATGGGCACGGCCTGCACCAAGAACGTCGGCGAAGTCGCCGGCAGCAACAAGAAGCCGTGGCGCCAAAAGGGCACCGGCCGCGCGCGCGCCGGCTCCTTCCAATCCCCTCTCTGGCGGGGCGGCGGCGTCGTCTTCGGCCCCAAGCCGCGCGATTTTTCCATGAAAACCAACCGCACTGTCAAGCGCCTGGCGCTGCGGAAGGCCCTTTCCGAGCGGCTCAAAGCGGGGGATGTGATGGTGCTGGACGACCTGAAACTCAGCACGCCCAAGACCAAGGAATTCCTCGGCGTCCTGTCCGCCCTGCAACTCAAGGGAACGGCGCTGATCGTGGACCACGGCGGCGACGCGAATTTGCGGCGCGCCTCGCGCAACGTGGCGCAGGTCGAGTTGACGACGGGGCAGGACCTGAACGCCTACCAGGTTCTGCGCAGCGACCGTCTGGTTTTCACCCGCGGCGCGTTTGAAACCGTGGCCAAACGGCTGACAGAGGAATAAGATGAACTCATTTACCGCCATCAAAACCATCCGCGTGACCGAGAAGGGGACGCGGCAATCGGACCAACTGAACCAATACACCGTTGTGGCCGATCCGCGCGCCAACAAGCAGCAAATCCGCCTGGCGGTTCAGGAGCTGTTCAAGGTCAAGGTCATTAAAGTCAACACATTGAATGTGCGGGGCAAGGCCCGCCGCAGCCGCACGCCGGCGGCCGGCAAAGCCCCCGATTGGAAAAAAGCCATCGTCACCCTGGCCAAGGAGGACAAGATCCGGCTCACTTGACGCGAAAGAACCCATGCCAGTAAAAACATTCAGACCCCTGACTCCCTCGACGCGCTACGTCACCGTGGCCTCGTTTGACGAGATCACCAAGCACACGCCGGAGCGCACCCTGATCAGCATCCGCAAGAAGACCGGCGGGCGCAACTGTTACGGGCGCGTGACCGCGCGCGGCATCGGCGGCGGGCACAAACAGTTTTATCGGAACGTGGACTTCAAACGCGGGAAACTGGGGATGGAGGCCGAAGTGCTGGGGATTGAGTACGATCCGATCCGGACGGCGCGGCTGGCGTTGCTCAAATACCAGGACGGGGAGAAGCGCTACATCCTCGCGCCCAACGGCTTGAAGGTCGGCGCCAAGCTGATGAGCGGGTCCAAAGCGCCGCCGGAGACAGGCAACACACTGCCCCTGGGCAACATCCCCGTGGGGCTGCCCATTCATAATATCGAACTGACGCCCGGCCGGGGCGGGCAGATGGTGCGGACGGCGGGCGGCGCGGCGACGTTGATGTCGCGCGACGAGTCGTACGCCCAAATCCGGCTGCCCTCGGGGGAAATCCGGCGGGTGCATAACACCTGCATGGCCACGATTGGCCAGGTGGGGAATCTGGAGCATGAGAACATCGTGCTGGGCAAGGCGGGGCGCTCCCGCCATCGCGGCATCCGGGGGATCAGTCGCGGCGTGGTGCGCAATCCGGTGGACCATCCCAACGGCGGCGGGGCGGGCAAGTCCAAGAGCGGCGGCGGCTGGCAGCAATTGACCTCGCCCTGGGGCCTGTTGGCCAAGGGCTATCGCACGCGCCACAAGAAAAGACATTCCAACCGCTTCATCGTCGTCCGGCGCGATGGGCGCCCCATGAAGCGGAAATAAACTAATCGAGAACAAACTATGGGAAGATCAATTAAAAAAGGCCCGTTTATTGACGGGCATCTGATGGAGAAAATCGAAGCGGCCAAGGCGGCCCAGTCCAAGGCGCCGATCAAGACCTGGTCGCGGCGCTCGATGATTACGCCCGATTTTGTCGGGCTGAACTTCGCCGTGCATAACGGCAAGATTTTCAACCCGGTCTTTGTCACCGAAAACATGGTCGGCCACCGGCTGGGGGAATTTTCCCTCACGCGCATTTTCAAGAAACACGGCGCGCACACGGCCAAGGCGGAAGCCAAATAATTTCATTATGGAAGTTCAAGCGATCACCCGAAACGTGCGGATGTCCGCGCAGAAAATGCGCGAAGTGGTGCGGCAGATTCAAGGCATGACGGCGGCCGGCGCCACGGCGGTGCTGGCGGTCGTCCCGCGCAAGGGCGCGCGCATCGTGGCCAGGACCTTGAAGTCGGCGGTCGCCAACGCGGAGGATTTGAAGGCCCACAAGGAGGGTTTCGCGGGCTTGAAAACGGAGAATTTGCGCGTCAAATACGCGGTCGCCGGAAGGGCCACGACGCTCAAACGGTTCACCCCAAAGGCGCGCGGCTCGGCCGGCCCGATCCTCAAGCGCAACTGTCATGTCAAAATTGTTTTGTCCGACGAATAAGCCAAATTATGGGCCAAAAAACTAATCCAATCGGTTTGCGGGTCGCCGTCAACAAGGACTGGGGCTCGAAATGGTTTGCCGAAAAGAAAGATTTCGGCAAACTGCTGACCGAGGACCGCAAGATCCGCGAGATTTTGAAGTCAAAGCTGGAAGGCGCCTCGGTGTCCAAGATTCAACTCGAACGCGCCGCCTCCCGCTGCCGCATCACTATTTTTACGGCGCGGCCGGGGGTGGTGATCGGACGCAAAGGGGCGGAGATTGACAAGCTGAAGGAGGAGCTGGGAAAGATGACCGGCAAGGAGGTTTACGTGGATATCCAGGAGATCAAGCAGCCGGAAATGGACGCCCAGTTGGTGGCCGAAAACATCGCCCTCCAGTTGGAGCGCCGCGTCTCCTTCCGCCGCGCCATGAAAAAGGCCGTCCAAGTCGCCATGGACTTCGGCGCCGAGGGCATCAAGGTCCGCGTCGGCGGGCGGCTGGGCGGCGCGGAAATCGCGCGGGTGGAGAAATACCACCTCGGACGGGTCCCGCTGCACACGCTGCGGGCCAATATAGATTACGGATTTGCCGAGGCGAACACCCTGTACGGGAAACTCGGCATCAAGTGCTGGATTTGCAAAGGCGACATCACGGCGCAGAAGAAACTGCCCGTCCCGGCGGCGGCCGCCCCCGCGGAGAATTAAAGAAGGATTTTTGAGTTATGCCATTGATACCAGAGAGAGTCAAATATCGCAAAATGCACCGGGGAAGCCGCAAGGGGCTGGCGCATCGCGGCGGCACGGTGGCGTTCGGGGAGTACGGTTTGCAGTCGCTGGAACGGTGCTGGCTGGACACCAAGCAGGTGGAAGCCGCCCGCGTGGCGGTCACCCGCTTTATGAAGCGGCGCGGGAAGGTGTGGATTCGGATTTTCCCGCAAAAATCGTTCACCAAGAAGCCGCTGGAAACGCGCATGGGCAAGGGCAAGGGGCCGCTGGAATCGTGGGTGGCGGTCATTCGCCCGGCCAACGTCTTGTTTGAAGTGGACGGGGTGCCGGAAGCGGTGGGGCGGGAGGCCATGCGTTTGGCGGCGACCAAGCTCCCGATCAGAACCAAGTTTATTTCGCGCCACCACATGGCGTAATCCGATTATGAAAATGTCCGAGCTGAAAGATTTGACGGAGGCGGAATTGACCGTGAAAAGCGGGGACTTGCGCCAGGAGCTGTTCCAACTGCGCCTGCAGCAGGCCAGCAGCCAACTGGAGCATCCGGCCCGCATGCGCACGTTGCGCCGGGATGTGGCCCGCCTGGAAACCCGCCTCACCCAACTCCGCTCCAAAGCGGCCTGAGTGGCCTGATTCGACACATTATGCCTGAAACCACCCAAATCGTCCGCAGCCGGCGCAAAGAGCGCATGGGCAGGGTCCTTTCCAACAAAATGGCCAAGACCATCGTCGTCGAAGTCGAGCGCCGCTATCCCCACGCCAAATACAAAAAAGTGGTCACCGCCCACGCCCGCTTCTACGCCCACGACGAGAAGGGCGAAGCCAAGCCGGGGGATTTGGTGGAAATCCATGAGACCCGCCCGCTGTCCAAGCTCAAGCGGTGGCGGTTGAGCCGGATTATCGAACGCTCCCGCGAAACGATGGCGGCGGCGGCGGCGGCCTGAAAATGAATTTATGTTACAAGTTCGATCCATTGTAGATGTGGCTGACAACACCGGCGCCAAGCGGGCCGCGGCCATCGGCGTCATTGGCCGCAACCAGAGATACGCCGGCATCGGCGACGTCATCAAGGCCCACATCAAGGAGGCCTCGCCCGACGGCACAGTCAAGAAAGGCGAGGTGGTCAACGCCGTGCTGGTGCGCACGCGCCAGCAGATCCGCCGCTCCGACGGCTCGTACCTGAGGTTTGACAGCAACGCGATTGTGATTATTGACGCCGAAAACAACCCGCGGGGGACGCGCATCTTCGGGCCGGTCGCCCGCGAGTTGCGGGACCGCAAGTTCATGAAGATCATCTCCCTCGCCCCGGAGGTCATTTAACTATGCCGCATTTTCATGTTAGAAAAGACGACGAGGTGGTGGTCATCGCCGGCAAGGCCATCGGCCAGCGCGGCAAAATCCTGCGCATCTCCGGCAAAAAGGGGCGCGCCGTGGTGGAGGGACTCCACATGATCAAACGCCACACCAAGAAGAACAAGGACAACCCGCAGGGCGCGATCATCACCCGCGAAGGCACCGTCCACATTTCCAATTTGATGCTGGCGGAAAAATTTGACGCCCGCGCCGCCGCCCGCAGCGCCCGGACCGCCGGCGAGCCGGCAGCCGCCGCCGAACAGCCCGCCCCCTCGCCCGCCGCCGCCACGCCGGAGGCCAAAGCCTAAGAGCCAGCCATGAAACCAAGACTTTACGACAAGTATATGACCCAGGTCCGGCCCGCCCTCCAGGAGAAGCGGAAGTACCAAAACGTCCACCAGATTCCCCGCCTGGAGAAGATTGTGGTCAACATGGGGGTTAGCGCCTCGCTGGAAAAAGGGGCGGTGGAAGATGCGGTGCGGGACATGGCGATGATCACCGGGCGCAAACCGGTCATCAGCAAAGCCCGGCACAGCATCGCCAATTTCAAGCTCCGCGAGGGCCAGTCCATCGGCTGCCGCGTCACCTTGCGCCGGGAGCAGATGTACGAGTTCTTTGACCGCCTGGTCGCGGCGGCACTGCCCCGCATCCGCGACTTCCGCGGCCTTTCGCCCCGCTCTTTTGACGGGCGGGGCAATTACACGCTGGGGGTGGCCGAGCAGACGATCTTCCCGGAAATCGAACTGGACAAAATCAAGCGCAACCAGGGCATGGACATTACCATAGTCACCACCGCGCCGACGGACGCGGAGGCGATGGACCTGCTCAAGTTGATGGGCTTGCCCTTTGCCGAACCCAAAGCGGAGCCAAAGCCCGCGGAGCCAAAGCCCGCGGAAACCACCAGCGCGGAACCAAAGAAGGCGGAACCAAAGACCCCGGAACCAAAGAACGCGGAGCAACCGCAACAATAAATCACATTATGGCCAAAATAGCCTGGGTAGAACGCAACAAACACAAAGCCGCCACCGTGAAGAAATTCGCGGCGCAACGGACGGAGTTGAAGGCGCGGCGCGATTACGCCGGCCTGAGCAAACTGCCGCGCAACGCCAGCCCCTGCCGCGTCGTCAACCGCTGTTCCATGACCGGCCGCCGGCATGGCTATTTGCGCAAGTTCGCCTGCTCCCGCCTGACCTTCCGCGAGGCGGCGTTGAACGGGCTGATTCCGGGCGTGACCAAAGCCAGTTGGTGAACCTTATGACCGATCCAATTTCAGACATGTTGACGCGCCTGCGCAACGCCGCCAAGGCCTTCCTGCCGGTGGTGGAACTGCCCCATTCCAAATTGAAGGAAAGCATTGCCCAGTTGCTAAAAAAGGAGGGCTACGTGGCGGAAGTGGCCGTCGAAGGCAAGCCGTTCCGGAAGATCAGAATCAAGCTCAAGTACAACGGGCGCAAGCCGGTGATCGAAGGTTTGCGGCGCGTCAGTTCGCCAGGGTTGCGGCGCTATGCCGCCTCGACGGAAATCCCGCGCGTCCGCGGCGGGATGGGAACTTCCATCTTGTCAACGCCGGAGGGCGTTATGACAGGCGCGCAGGCGCGGAAGAAAAATGTTGGGGGTGAATTGCTTTGCGAAATTTGGTAATATAATGAATGTGCCGGATCCGACCGATCCGTCGGATCAAATGAAAAGAAACAAATAATTTTATGTCGCGAATTGGAAAAATGCCGGTGGCCGTGCCGCCCCAGGTGAAGGTGCTTATTCAAGGCCGCCAGGTGTCGGTCGAAGGCCCGAAAGGCAAGCTCGGTTTCGAGCTGCCGCCCCGCACCACCGCCAAATTGGAGGGGACCAACGTCGTTGTCAGCCGGGCGGGCGAGGATGCCGAGGCCAAATCGCTCCACGGCCTGAGCCGCGCCCTAATCAATAACATGGTCAAGGGCGTCAGCGAGGGGTTTGTCAAGAAGCTGGAAATCCAGGGCGTCGGTTTCAAGGCCGCGGTGCAGGGCGACAAGGTGAATCTTACGCTCGGTTATTCCCACCCGATCAACTATCTCATCCCGAGCCAGATCAAGGTCACCGTGGCGGAAAACACCAAGCTGACCATCGAAGGCCCGGACAAACAAGTGGTGGGGCAGGTGGCCGCCGAAATCCGCGGCTATTATCCGCCGGAGCCTTACAAGGGCAAGGGCGTGCGTTATGCGGGCGAGAAAGTCGTCCGCAAGGAAGGCAAGACCGTTCAATAATTTAACCGGCCGCGGCAAAATCCGCGGCCAAAAGCCATGAGAAGCGACAAAAAACAAAGGCTGGCGGAATTGCGGCACTTTCGCATCCGGCAAAAGATGTCCGGCACCAAAGAGCGCCCGCGCATGAGCGTGCGTTTTACCAACGAGAACATTTACGTGCAGTTCATTGACGACGCGGCGGGAGCGACCCTGGCCTCCGCCTCGACGCTGCACAAGACGGCGCCGGACCGGGACAAGCTGGCCGCCAACGCCGTGAGCGCCAAGAAGATCGGCGCCATGGCGGCGGAGGCCGCCAAAAGCAAGGGCATCACCAGCGTCGTTTTTGATCGCAGCGGGGCGCGGTATCATGGCAAGGTAAAGGCTCTCGCCGACGCGGCGCGCGAAGGCGGATTGAAGTTTTAACATTTAGAACCAAAAAATTGTGGCTGAATTAAACAAATCATCGAGCGGATCCCCCAGGGGCCCGGGCGGAGGCAACCGTGGTCCGGGCCGCGGCCCGCGCCGCAACCGGGCGGCAACGCCGGAGGGCGACACAGCGACAGCCGGGACGGAACCCGGCAAGGAATTGAGCGAGAAAGTCGTCTTCATCAACCGTTCCGCCAAGGTTGTCAAAGGCGGGCGCCGTTTCAGCTTCAGCGCCCTCGTTGTCGCCGGCGACAAGCAGGGGCGCGTCGGCATCGGCTTGGGCAAGGCGGTCGAAGTCAGCGAAGCCATTCGCAAGGGGGGCGACATGGCCAAGCAACAGATGGTTTCCGTTTGCCTCAAGGATGCCACCATTCCGCATGAGGTTTTTTGCCATTATGGCGGCGCCAAGGTCATGTTGCGCCCGGCCTCCCCCGGCACGGGCATCATTGCCGGCAAAACCGTGCGTGCTGTGGTGGAATCCGCCGGTGTCAAGGATATTTTGAGCAAGTCCCTCGGCTCCAACAACCCCTCCAACGTCGTCAAGGCCACCCTGGCCGGTTTGCTCCAACTGCGGCTGCGCGAGGATATTTATCGCGACCGGGGAATTGAAATAAAGAAAAAGCCGGTGGCCGTTCCGGCCGTCCCGGCGCCGGCGCCCCCAACTCCCGCAGCGGTCCCTGTTCCTCCAGCGTCGCCTCCCGCGACGGCGGCAGCCGCTCCTGTGGCGCCGCAAGCGGCGCCTGTCGCAATCCGTCCCGATAAATCGGGACAATCCGCAATCCGCATTCCAGAGCCTCCCGCTCCCGCGCCGGCCCCGCCCGCCGCCCCTCCGCCCACGACCACTTGATTTTATGCGCTTACACGATCTCAAACCACGTCCCGGCGCCAAACACCGGCGCAAACGCCTCGGCCAGGGTGAATCCAGCGGACACGGCAAAACCAGCGGTCGCGGCGGCAAAGGGCAGACGGCGCGCTCGGGCAGTTCGATCCGAATCGGATTTGAAGGCGGGCAGATGCCGCTCATCCGGCGGCTTCCCAAGCGGGGATTTAACAACGCCAGATTCGCCATCCGCTATGTGCCCGTCAACCTGGAGGCGCTGAACCGGTTTGACGACGGGGCGACGGTGGACGAGGCGGCGTTGCGCGGGGCCGGGCTGGCCAACGGCGGCAAGCGGATCAAGATTCTCGGCGATGGCGAATTGAAAAAGAAACTCACCGTCAAGGCTCATTCGTTCAGCGCCTCGGCGCGGGCGAAGATAGAGAAACTGGGCGGCGTGTGCGAAGTGCCAGCACCGACGGCGGATCAGGTAGCAGCGACCGCAAAGGCAGCGGCTAAAGACAAGGCATCGGCGGCTGGCCAGGAAGCAGCGGCTTCCAGCGCAGTGGCTCGCAAGGCAGCAAAGGCCGAGAAGGCAGAGGCTGGCAAGGCAGCAAAGGCCGAAAAGGCACCAAAGGCCGACAACGCAGAGGCTGGCAAGGCAACAAAGGCTGACAGGACAGCGAAGGCCGACAAGGCAGCGGCAGCCAGCCAGGCACCTGCGGCCGGAAACCCGCCCGCGTCGTGATCCCCGGATAATCCGATGTTCTCATCCATTTTCACCACCTTAGGCAACTGCTTCAAAATCCCCGAGCTGAAGTCGCGGATTTTGTTCACCTTGTTGTTGCTCGGCATCTGCCGTCTGGCTTCGCTCATCCCCTGTCCCGGTCTGGACAGCCCGGCCATCGCCGCTTATTTCCAGTCCGGCGCCGGCAGGAATTCGGGCGGCGGGCTGATGGGCATGTACAGCATGTTCACGGGCGGCGGTTTTGAGAAATGCGCGGTGGGCAGCCTGGGCATCATGCCTTATATCAGCGCGACGATTATTCTCCAGCTCTTGCAGGCGGTCATCCCCTCCCTGAGCAAGCTGGCGCGCGAAGAAGGCGGCCGGGCCAAACTGGTCCAGCGCGGGCGTTACCTGACGGTCGGCCTGTGCCTGATTCAGGGGCTGGTCATGGCGATCAGTTGGGAGCATCCCAGCGATGTGTTCAGCGGATTTAAGGGCGGGGCGGATCAAACTCACGGCGGTCTGGTCCTCATTCACAACATCTGGTGGTATCGGCTTCAAACCACGCTGGTCCTGACAACCGGCACCATCCTGCTGATGTGGCTGGGCGAACAAATCACCGACCGCGGCATTGGCAACGGCATTTCGCTCATCATCACCATTGGCATCCTGGCACGCCTCCCGCAGATGGCCCTCGGTTTGAAGGATATGTTCCTGACGCCGGACAAAGCCACCGGCGAGTATCAGTACAATATGTTCCATTTCGCCGCTATGATGATGCTCCTGGCCTCGGTCATCGCCGGCATCGTGGCGGTGACGCAGGCGCAGCGGAAAATCCCCGTCCAATACGCCCAGCGCGTGGTCGGGCGGAAAACTTATTCGGGCGGCAGTTCGTTCATGCCCTTGCGCGTCAATTACGCGGGGGTCATGCCGGTGATCTTCGCCTCGGCCATCCTCATGTTTCTGACCTTCATCCCAACGTACCTCGGAAGGCACTACGGCGACTACGGCTTTGGGAGGCTCCTCACCGAGATAGCCAACAGCCTGAACCGCGGCTCGATTCTCTATTTGATTCTTTACGGTTTGATGATTTTGTTCTTCTCCTACTTCTGGGTGGCAACGCAGTTCAATGAAATCCAGATCGCCGACGACATGAAAAAGGGCGGCGGGTATATTCCCGGAGTGCGCCCGGGGCAGGCGACGAGTGATTTTCTGCACAAGACGATGAGCCGGATTACGCTGGCCGGGGCGATCTTTCTCACCATCATCGCGGTCGTGCCCATTATCATGAGTTCCTGGATGCAGATCCCGCAGCAGGTGTCGCAGTTCTTTGGCGGCACCAGCCTGCTCATCATGGTGGGCGTGATGCTCGATACCATGCGGCAGATGGAGGCGCAATTGTTGACCCGGCAATATCCGGGGTTCTTGAAAAAAGGCAGAGTCAAGGGCCGATTCTAGCGGACTGTCCCTGAAATGATTAGACATGTTCTTTTATATTGTGGCAGCGGCGTCCCGCCGCTGTGGCTGGCGGTTGAGCACGCAAACAGCGGCGAGACGCCGCTGCCACTTTTATGTATTGCTATTTCAGGGACACTATACTAGCGGACGGGGTTGTGCCGGGGAGACCGGAACCCCCGCGCATGCAATGATTATTTTAAAGAGCGAACGAGACTTGGAGCTGATGCGGCCGGCCGGTGTTGTGGCGGGGACGGTGCTGGAGGAAGTGGCGTCGTTTATTCAGCCGGGCGTAACCACGCGGGAAGTGGACGAGTTCGCCGCGGCGCGTATGAAGTTTTACGAGGCGAAAAGCGCGTTTTTGGGGTATCGGAAGTTTCCGTGCCATATTTGCATCTCGGTCAATGAACAGGTGGTGCATGGGCTGGCGGGGCCGCGCCGGCTGGAGTTCGGCGACATTGTCAGCCTGGACATCGGGGTGCTGTATCGCGGGTTTATCGGGGACACCGCGCGGACGGTGGCGGTGGGGGGATGCGACGTGCAGGCGCAACGGTTGATGGATATCACCGAGCAGGCCCTGCATTGGGGGATCGGCAAGGCGCTGCCCGGCAACCGCGTGGTGGACATCTCGCGGACGATCCAGGAATTTGTGGAGTCCAACGGTTACAGCCTGGTGCGCGAGTTTGTGGGGCACGGCGTCGGGCGCTCCATGCACGAGGAGCCGCAGGTGCCCAATTTTGTGGAGCCGAACAAGACGTCGCCGAAATTGCGGCCCGGGATGACCATCGCCATCGAGCCGATGGTCAACGGCGGCAGGCCGGAAGTGGTGGTGTTGAATGATGGCTGGACAGTGGTGACAAAAGATGGTCAACTGTCCGCTCATTTTGAGCATACGGTGTTGATCACCGAGGGAGAGCCGGAGATATTGACATGGCCCGCAAAGATGCCATCCAGGTTGAGGGCCGGGTAGTGGAAGCGCTGCCCAAGCGGTTGTTTTGGGTCGAGCTGGCCAACGGGCATCGTTTGCTGGCCCATGTTTCGCGCCGCGTGGCGCGGGCCTTCGCGGCCGGCGATGTCGTCCGGGTGGATGTGTCGCCTTACGATTTGTCCAAGGGCTGCATAACGCAGCCGGAGCAATGAAATTATGAAAGTACGGGCCTCAGTTAAAAAACTTTGCGAGAACTGCAAAATTGTGAAACGCAAGGGCGTCATTCGTGTCATTTGCACGAACAAGCGCCACAAACAAAGACAAGGCTAAAAAATTATGGCACGAATCGTCGGAGTTGAAATCCCTGGTGAAAAGCGCATTGATGTTGCCTTGCGCTATATTTACGGCGTTGGGCCTTCCAATGCCACTGTCATCCTGGCCAAAGCCGGGGTGGACCCGTCCCTGCGGGCCAAGAACCTGGACGAAAACCAATTGTCCCAGATTGCCCATGCCATTCAGGACGGCAAATACGTGATCGAAGGCGACCTGCGGCGCGAGTTGGGCATGAACCTCAAGCGCCTCCAGGGCATCAAATGTTATCGCGGCATCCGCCATTTGCGCGGCCTCCCCGTCCGCGGCCAGCGGACCTCCACCAACGCCCGCACCCGCAAAGGCCCCCGCAAGACCGTCGGCGTGCAGCGCAATCCCAACGCCAAAACCGGCATTCACTGATTTTTCCCTATGGCTGACGATCCCAAACAAGATAAGCCCGTCCAAGAAAAGGAAGGCAAACCGGAAGGCCAGGCCCCCAAAGGCCAAGGCCAAGCCCCCAAGGGCCAACAAGGCCAAGCCCCCAAGGGCCAACAAGGCCAGGCCCCCAAGGGCCAAGGCCAGCCCTCCAAAGGACCTCATCCGCCCAAAAAGACCGCTGACGCCGGGGCTGCCCCTGAAGCCAAAGACAAGACCGCCGCGCCGCCCGCCGCTCCCGGCGCCGCTCCCGGCGCTCCCGGCGCTCCTGCCGCTCCCGGCGCGGCTCCGACCGGCCCTCCCGGCGCGGCCCCCGCGGCAGCGCCCGCCGCCCCCGGCCTTGTGGCGGCCGTTTCGGCCCCGACGGCGGCCGAGTTGCTGGGCGAAGATGCCAATGCCCGGAAGATCATCAAAGCCAAGGGCGCGAAAAACATTTCCGTCGGCATCGCCAACATCCTGGCCACCTTCAACAACACCAACGTCACCATCACCGACATGCAGGGCAACGTCCTCGGCTGGTCCAGCGCCGGGCGGGTTGGCTTCAAAGGCTCGCGCAAGAGCACGGCGTTTGCCGCGCAACAAGTGGCCCAAGACGCCGCCCGCCAGGCTATGTCCCACGGCATGAGGGAAATTGAAGTGCGGGTCAAAGGCCCCGGTTCGGGCCGCGAATCGGCCATTCGCGCCCTCCAGGCCATCGGCCTGGAAATCAGCGCCATCAAGGACGTGACTCCCGTTCCGCACAACGGCTGCCGCCCCCGCAAGAAACGCCGCGTCTAACACAGAATAGTGAATTGTGAATTGTGAATGGAGAATCGTGAAATGAAGACGGAATTTGCACAGAAGATAACGAAGGCAACGAAGGTAGAATGTCACTTCGTTATTTTTGTCTCCTTCTGTTTCCAATCCGCAATCCGCAATCCGCAATCCGCAATCCCAAAATAATATGGCTCGTTACACTGGACCCCGCACCCGCATCAGCCGCCGCTTCGGCATCCCGATGTTCGGCCCGGACAAATACCTCGAACGCCGCAACTACGGCCCCGGCGTTCACGGGCCGAAATCCCGCCGCAAACACACCGAATACGGCCTGGGCCTGATCGAAAAGCAGAAGCTGCGCTACTTCTACGGCCTGATGGAGCGCCAGTTCCGCGGCGTCTATGAGCGCGCCCTCAAGCGCCGCGGCGTCACCGGCGAGCAGATGCTCCAGATTCTCGAAACCCGGCTCGACAATGTCGTCTATCACCTCGGCTTTGCCGCCACCCGCGCCGCCGCCCGCCAGATGGTCAGCCACGGCCACATCAAGGTCAACGGCCGCAAGGTCAATATCCCCTCCTTCGGCTTGAAGGTCAATGACATCGTCGAGGTCAAGGACCGGAGCGTCTCGCGCCAGTTGGCCACCAAAAACTTGGAAATGGCCACCAGCCGCGTCGTGCCTGATTGGATGTCGCTGGCCAAGGAAGCCTGCAAAGGCACCCTCCTGCGCATCCCGACGCGGGCGGAGATCAATCCCGTTGCCAACGAACAGGCCGTCGTCGAATTTTATTCCCGCTAACACACAAACCCTCCCGCCCGCGCGGGACAATAACAATTACACGGGCTGCGCCGCGGCGGGAAAAAACGGCGGAGCCAGATTAAAATTGTTGAAAGGAAACCATGCCAGTCCGTCTCGGAAAATTTGAAATGCCCAAGCGGTTGACCAAGGAGGACGCGACCGCCACCGAAACCTACGCCAAGTTCTTCGCCGAGCCGTTTGAAACCGGCTACGGCCATACCATCGGCAACTCCCTCCGCCGCGTCCTCCTCTCCTCCCTCGAAGGCGCGGCCATTTCCTCCATCAAGGTCGAGGGCGCCCAGCACGAATTCACCACCATTGACGGCGTGGTGGAGGATGTCACCGACCTGGTGCTGAACCTGAAAAAGGTGCTCTTCAAGGCCCACACCCGCGAGCCTCAGACCCTCCTCCTCTCCGTCAACAAGGAGGGCGAAGTCACCGCCGGCGACATCGAACTGAACCAGAACGTCGAACTGGTCAACCCCGCCCAGCGCCTTTGCACGCTTGACAAAAAGAAAAAGTTCGAGATGGAACTCGAAATCAAGGTCGGCCGCGGCTTTTGCCCCGGCGATGAAAACAAAAAGCCCGACCAGCCCATCGGCGTCATCGCCATTGATTCCCTTTTCTCCCCAGTCACCCGCGTCCGTTACGCCGTCGAAAACGCCCGCGTCGGCCAGCGCACCGATTACGACAAGCTGATTCTGGAAATCTGGACCGACGGGCGCATCACGCCCGACGACGCCCTCGTCCAGTCCTCCGCCATCCTCCAGCATCACCTGGATGTCTTCATGAACTACGACAAGAACGCGGTCGAGTTCGAGGAAACGGAAACCAAACAGGACGACGAGAAGGCCAAGCTCAAGAAGCTCCTCAACATGAGCGTCAACGAAATCGAACTCAGCGTCCGCGCCGCCAACTGCCTCAACAACGCCAACATCACCTCCGTCGGCCAGCTCTCCATGAAGACCGAGGCCGAGATGTTGAAATACCGCAACTTCGGCAAAAAGTCCCTCAACGAAATCAAGGAAAAACTCGCCAGCCTGGGCCTTTCCCTCGGCGCCACCATTGACCAGACTCTGCTCGATGCGCCCAAGGAAGAAGTCAAGCCCGCCGAATAAATTCGCTCTTATGCGCCACCTAAAACGCACCGCCAAACTCGGACGCACCGGAACCCATCGCAACCGGATGCTGGCCAACATGGTTTGCAGCCTCATCAAGCATCGCCGCATCAAAACCACGCTCGCCAAGGCCAAAGCCGCCCGTTCCGTCGCCGACAAGATGATCACCCTCGGCAAGTCCGGCACCCTCCATCACCGCCGCCTTGCCGCCTCCCGCCTGCACCAGGACACCGAGGCCGTCAAAATCCTCTTCAACGAGATCGCCCCCACGCAGAGGGAGCGGCGCGGCGGCTACACCCGCATCGTCCCCCTGGGCGGACGCCAGGCCCAGCGCCAGGGCGACGCCGCCAGGATGGTCATCCTCGAATTTGTGGACGTGCCCGTTCGCGAAGAACCCGCTCCCCAGGCCAAGACCGAATCCGCGGACAAAAAGCCCGCGGAAGACGCCAAGCCCGCGGAAGCAAAGAAGGAAAAGGAAGCCGCCGCCCCCGCCTGAGCGGGGACATCATTGGCATCCCCCTTTTCCCAAGCCCGCTCCCGGTCGTTGTAGCGTCGGGCCTCTGGCCCGATGAGGCTGACATCTTTCTCTGTCAAGACGGACGCCTTTTCAGTCTTTTCTAATCAGCGCCTGCCTGTTAAAGCATCAGCGTGAATGTATGAATATCAGATTCCAGTCAATCCGTTGCGCAACGGTTCTTTGCCTCGTGGCGGCTGGCGCTTGCCGCGCCGCGTCGGCCGTTCCGCCCGCCGAAATCAAGCCGGGCGAACTCTGGCCCGATGACCGGGGCCGGCACATTCAGGCCCACGGCGGCGGCATCCTCAAATTCGGCGCCGCCTATTACTGGTTTGGCGAGGACCGCGCGCAGGACAATGACCGCAGCCTGCGCTATGTCAGTTGCTACTCGTCGGAGGACTTGGCGCATTGGAAATTCCGCAACCAGGTTATCAAGCTGGCCGACCCGGAGAATTTCGGGCGCTCCTGGGTGCTGGAAAGGCCCAAGGTCTTCTACAACGCCGCCACGAAAAAATTCGTCATGTACATGCACATTGACGGCCCGGAGCCGGGAGGACGCGGCGGCGGTTACAACCTCGCCCGCGTCGGCGTGGCCGTCTGCGACACCGTGGACGGCGATTACAAATACCTGAACAGCTTCCGCCCGCTGGGACACGAAAGCCGGGACATCGGCCAGTTTGTGGACGACGACGGCGCGGCGTATTTGATTTTCGAGGACCGTCCGTTCGGCTTTCGCATCGCGAAACTTTCCGGCGACTACTTGACTGTGGAAAAGCAAATGTGCCTCATCCCAATGCACATGGAAGGCGGCGCGCTGGTGCATTATCAGGGACTTTATTACGCGATTGGCTCGGCCTTGACCGGCTGGGACGCCAACCCCAACAAATACGCCACCGCCAAATCGCTCGAAGGCCCGTGGTCGGAGTTCAAGGACATCGCCCCGCCCGCCGCCAAGACCTACGGCGCCCAATCCACCATGATGCTCAAGGTTGTCGGCACAAAAACCACGACCGTGATTTTCATGGGCGACATCTGGAAGCCCTCGGCGCAATGGGATTCGCGCTACCTCTGGATGCCGCTGGAAATTGGCGGCGGCAACCTCCGCCTCCCCGAACCCAAACCCTGGACCCTGGACATCCAGACCGGCGAGGCTGTGATCGGGAAGCCGTGAGCTTTTCGGCGCTTGTCTAATAGGCGTTTTCCTGTTAGAGTATGAATGTGAATGTGAGTGACGAAATTCTGGATTTTCTGGTGGAACAAATTCCCGCGCAATCGCTCGCGAATTTCAAAGCTTCGGATGCGGCTCGCCAGCGCGTCTGGACTTTGATCGCCAAGGAAAAGGAAACCGGCCTCCTGCCCGAAGAGAAGCTGGAGTTGGACGATTATCTGAAGCTGGAACACCTCGTCGTTCTGGCGAAAACCAAGGCTTTTTCACCCAAACATGGCTGACGCGATCAGCCAGCAGCAGCGGCGCGAGATTCGGGCGCGGGCGAACGGGCGTTGCGAATACTGCAGGATCCTTGAAACCTTGCTCTTGGCGGGGTGCGAAGTTGACCACATCATCAGCCGCAAGCACGGCGGCATTACAGAAATATCCAACCTCGCTCTTTCTTGCGCCCGCTGCAATCGCTCGAAAGGAACGGACATCGGTTCGATTCATCCTGACACCAGGGAATTCACCCGCCTGTTTAATCCACGGTTGGATCGCTGGGGCGACCATTTTGCGATGAAGGGCCCTCGAATTGTCGGAGTGACGCCCATCGGACAAGTCACCGTCACATTGCTGCGCTTCAACGACGACGAGAGAGTCTCTGAGCGCCTCCGATCGCAGCAAGCCGGGACGCAGGAGGCATGATCGCTTTTCCGTCAGCGACGGGAGCCAGTTGGCAAGGTCCCTGATGATTTTCTGGCCCAAGTTGCGGCCACCGAGCCTCCGGAATGGGACCGGCTGCCCGAAGGCAACCAACGGAAATAGTCAAACAATCATAGCTCCAGCGAACCCGAGCACAAACAACAGTGCTCCGATAAGTCTGAGGCCGACTCTGGAAACGAAACTGCCTGGCCTCGCCCGGCTACTCAACGCGATACAGATCAATCCGAATATCAATACAAAACCACCCATGAAATTGAACGCTTCGGAAGAACCATCGCTGACAAGATCAAGAAGGCAAGCAAGCAGTAGGATGGGAAACGACGCCATAAAGAGAAAACGTTTCAGTCGCAGCACACCGATTGCCAGCAGAGAAATCGCGGCTATGAAAGGGAGCGATCGGTAAAAGTCATCCATTGACATACGTGACATTTGTCCGTTCTCACGCCGTCGGCTTCTTCAAAAACGGCGTAATGAAATCTATCGGCACCGGGAAGATGGTCGTCGTGTTGCGGTCACCGGAAATTTCGTTGATGGTTTGCAGGTAGCGCAGTTGCAGGGCGATGGGCTGCTTGGCAATCATCTCCGCGGCCTGGCAGAGCTTCTCGGCCGCCTGGTATTCCCCCTCGGCGTTGATGACTTTGGCGCGGCGCTCGCGCTCCGTTTCGGCCTGGCGCGCCATCGCCCGCTTCATCGCGTCGGGCAGCACCACGTCGCGCACTTCGACAGCGGTAACCTTCACGCCCCACGGGCTGGTGTGGCGGTCAATGATTTCCTGGAGCGTGGCGTTGATCTTGTCGCGCTTGGCCAGCAATTCGTCCAGTTCGCTTTGCCCAAGCACGCTGCGCAAGGTGGTTTGGGCGATGAGCGAGGTGGCCTGGAGATAGTTCTCCACCTTCACCACCGCCGCCTCCGGCTCCATGATCATGAAATAAATCACGGCGTCCACCGTGACCGGCACATTGTCGCGCGTCATGACTTCCTGTTTGGCGACGTTGATGGTGACGACGCGGAGGTCCATCCGCACCATCTTGTCAACCATCGGAATCAGAAACACCAGCCCCGGCCCCTTCGCGCCGATAAGTTTGCCGAGGCGGAAAATAACGCCGCGCTCGTATTCGCGCAAAATGCGCACGGCGTTGGGCAGGATCATCACGGCGAGAATGGCGAGCGGCAGAAGCCAGGCGATCAGGTTTGCGGGAATGGGAAACATATAGGTTTAGGTTTTAGGTTTGACATTTAATATCAGCCCGTTGCGTCCGATAATTTCCACCCACTGCCCCTGGGCAATGGACTCATGGCTGACCGCGCTCCATAATGCGCCGTCCACGAAGACCTGCCCGCCATGCTCATCAATCGCCGTCAGCGCCGGCGCCAACTTGCTGATGAGGGTTTCCGGGCCGGACTTCACGGGCAGACTCTGGGCGCGCAAGCCCGCCCCAACGACGAACAGGAGAAACACCCCGGTCAACACCGTTGCCGGCACAATCAGCGCCGGCGACAACGAATACGCCGGGTCGCGATCAAACAGCATCAGCGAGCCAATCAAGAACGACGCCAGCCCGCCCACCGTCAGGACGCCGTGCGTGGGCGCGTAAATATCGCCGACGAACAGCCCCATCGCCACCAGGATCAACACCCCGCCGGCGACATTGATCGGCAGCACGGCGGACATGTAAAGCGACAGCACCACCGCGATGCCCCCGACCACGCCGGGCAGAATCGCCCCCGGATGGCTCAGTTCGCCGATGATGCCGTACATGGCCAGGAGCATGAGAATGAACATCACTTCCGGACGCCAGAGCATTTGAAAAACCTCCTCCCGCGCCGTCATGGGAATTTCCACCACCCGCGCCCCCGCGGTGCGCAATGTTTTTCCGGCCGCTTCGCGCCCGTTGATTTTCTGCAGCAAATCGGGAAGGTCCGCCGCCATCAGATCAACGACTTTGAGCTGGAGCGCCTCGGCGGCGGTGATGGAAGCGCTTTGGCGGACGGAGGACACGGCCCACTCGACGTTGTGGTTGCGATTGCTGGCGATGTCCTGCATGAAACTGGCGCTGTCATTCTCCACTTTCACGCGCATGATGCTGTTGGTCGGTTCGACCTCTTCCCCGCCGCCCGTCAACGAAACCGGATGCGCCGCGCCGATGGTGGTGTTCGGGGCCATCGCCGCGATGTCCGCCGCCAGCGTGAGGAACGTCCCCGCGCTGGCCGCGCGCGCGCCGGGTGGAGCGACATAGACAACCGTGGGCACTTCATCCGTGAACAACTTCTCCACAATCTGCCGCGTGGAATCCAGCAGGCCCCCGGGCGTGTCCAGTTGGATAATCAGGCATTGATCGCGCCGGGCAGCGGCCTCGTCAATGGCGCGCGAAATATAAATGGCCGTCGCCGGCCCGATTGCCCCGTCAATTTTAATCAGGCCGACTTGTTCCGCTCCGGCAAGGGCGGGCGCGCCGAGCGCCAGAGCCGCGACCGCCGCCGCCAGGCGCCTGCAACAGATTTTCAGTGACATAATCCGTTGTCCATTTAAGTCTTTGCGAAAGATACTACGCCCCCCGGCGCCAGGCGAGCACAATAAATCTTTGCACAATAAATCTTGCCGTGTTTGGCGCCAGCCTGTCCGCCCATAGCCCGGATATTTCGTGCCCCGCACGAAATGCCTGCAGTCTGGAGCGCCGACTTGCAGTCGGCTTTGCGCTGGTGATGGCGCTGAAAGCCGATTGAAAATCGGCGCTCCGAATCCGAAAGTGTGAAATATCCGGGTTAAGCTCCAGCGAAGGAGGATAGTCTTTCAATAGAAAAAGGCGCGTTAGGGTCACATCGGGAGGGGGGAGGGGAGAGGGGCCTGGCACGCGGAATAGGAACGGCGCGGAACGGCGGGGCCATTGCGGCGCAGGTGAGGATGGAGGCGTCGAAACGTTGGCCGCGAAAAGGCGCAAAAGGCCCAGAGCGGCAAAGCCGCAGCCAAAGGAATTGGCCACGGATTACACGGATTACACGGATAAAGAAGTCGCAGGTAGGGATCCCGATTCCGAATCGGGAAGCCGTCCGGTCTATGGACGCCTCGGCGAGGCGTCTCTACCGCCCCCCATCCGTGTAATCCGTAAACTATGGGTAAATGGCTTTTTTTCTTGCTGCCTTCGGCTCGAAAAGGGCGTGGGGGCAAAAAGAGGCATTTTTGCAAAACGAACCCAAATTGAAAAAGTCGGAAGCCGTTCAATACGAGTCACTTATGGTGGTTTTAGATGAGAAGATGAGATTAAGATTAAGATTAGGCTTAAGATTAAGAGGGAAACCCCAAACGCGCATGCGCCCGCAATGCCGCTCAATCCGCCAGGAAGCGGTAGCCGACGCCGCGCACCGTTTCGAGATACTTGGCGGCCACGTTCAGCTTTTCCCGGAGCCGGCGCATGTGGGTGTCCACCGTCCGGGTGTCAATGTGCGTCTCGTATTCCCAAACATCGCGCAGCAATTGCTCGCGGGACTGGACATGGCCGGCGCGCTGGACCAACACGGCCAGGAGTTTGAATTCCGTGGCGGTCAGTTCGATCCGCCTGCCCTTGACCGTGACCAGATGGCGCGGCACGTCCAACTGAAGGGGGCCGAAGGAAAAGACGCTGCGCGGGGCGGCTTGGGCCTGGCGCTCCTCCAATCGCTTCTTGACACGCAGGACCAGTTCGCGCGGGCTGAACGGCTTGGGCACGTAATCGCTGGCCCCCAGCTCCAGCCCGACGATCCGGTCAATCTCCCCGGCGCGCGCCGTGAGCATGATGATCGGGATGCCGTTGGTTTTGGGGTCGCGCCGCAGCAGCTTGCAGACTTCCAGGCCGTCCATTTCGGGAAGCATCAAATCCAGCAAGATCAAATCCGGCGCGGCCGAGCGGGCTTTCTTCAAGGCATCCGCGCCGTCCGCCGCCGTTTCCACCAGGAAGCCGGCCTGCGTGAGATTGTAACTCACCAGGTCCAGCACATCCGGCTCATCATCCACCACCAGAACTTTGGCTTTCACCCCGTCATCATCCCCCCAAGACCGCTTCGCGCACAACGGCGGCAGGGTGACATTTCTGTTACAAACGTGTGGCTTTCTGAGAAGTTTTCTTTCCGATTTTTGCGGCGCTATGGTTTAATCCTCCCATGAATCAATCCCCAGCCGGATTTAGTTTTCAACAGGCCGCCCGGAACGCCATGTTGCGCGCAGGATTCAAGCCGGATTTTCCCCCGGCCGTTCTGGCCCAGGTCAATTCGCTGCCGGACTCCATCCCCGTCCCGCCGGGCCGCGATTTGCGCGACCTGCTTTGGTCGAGCATTGATAACCCCGACTCGCGCGATCTGGATCAGGTCGAATGGGCCGAACGCCTCCCCAACGGCGCCATCCGCGTGCGCGTCGGCATTGCGGACGTGGATTCGGTGGTCAAGCCCGGTTCGGCGGCCGATCTCCATGCCAGGGACAACGCGACCTCCGTCTATACCGGCGGGCCGGTTTTTTCCATGCTCCCGGAAAGGCTTTCCACGGACTTGACCTCGCTGCGTCAAGATGAAGACCGGGCGGCGCTCATCATGGAGTTTGTGGTGGACGGCGCGGGGGAAATCAGCGGCGGGGATGTTTTCGCGGCGGCCCTGCGCAACAGGGCAAAACTGAATTACGACCAGGCGGGTCAATGGCTGGACAGCCAGTCCGGCGCGCCTTGCGACGGCGCGGTCCCGCCGGGCCTTTGCGAGCAACTGCGCTTGCAGAAGGAGGCCAGCCAGCGATTGAAGAAGTTCCGCATCGAACACGGCGCGCTGACCCTCGGCGGCGTGGAGAGCGTGCCCATCGTCGTGGGCGGCCAGGTCCAGCGGTTTGCCATTCAGCAGGAGAATTCGGCGCGCGACATCATCGAAAGTTTCATGATCGCCGCCAATGTCGCCATGGCGCGGTTTTTGCGCGCGCGCAATTCGCCGTGCGTGAGGCGGGTGGTGCGCACGCCCAAACGCTGGGACCGCATCCGCGAAATCGCGGCGGACCTGGGTGTCAAGCTGCCGGCGGAGCCGGACCCCCGCGCGCTGGGCGCGTTTCTGGAGCAACGGCGGCAGGCCGACGCCCTTCATTTTCCCGAATTGTCGCTGGCGGTGTTGAAATCGCTGGGGCCGGGCGTTTATGTCGTGGAGCCGCCTGGAACGGAGCACGAGGGCCATTTCGGTTTGGCGCTCAATGACTACACGCATTCGACCGCGCCCAACCGCCGCTACGCCGATTTGGCCATGCAACGGCTGTTGAAGGCGAGCCTCGGCGGCAGGCCGGTTCCTTACGCGCAAGCCGAACTGTCCGCGCTGGCCGATCATTGCACCGACCGCGAATCCGCGGCGCGCAAGGTGGAACGGTTCATGGACAAGGTCGCCGCGGCGGCGCTGCTCGCTTCGCAGATCGGCCGCTCCTTCGACGCCATTGTCACCGGCGCGGCGGACAAGGGAACCTACGCGCGGCTGTTGAGCGTGCCGGCGGAAGGCCGGATTATCCGGGGCGAACGCGGGCTGGATTTGGGCGAGCAAATCCGCGTCCGCCTGCTGGGGGTGAATGCCGAGCGCGGCTTCATAGATTTCGAGCATGTCCCGGCCTGAACATGCCCACAAAACAAAATCCGCAATCCACAATCAACTGAAAAAAACTGAACAGAAGCAAACAAAGGAAACGAAGAACATATCCTCTTCGTTGCCTTCGTTATCTTCTGTTCAAATCCGCAATCCGCAATCCGCAATCGAGTCTCGCCCTCCGTCCAGGAGGGCTGCGGCGACACGGCCCCTCAAGGCTGTGTGTCGGCCTCCTCGAGGACGGAGAGGATCAGGCTGAAACCTTCGGCGGGATCCGTGCTGCTGCCCAGGTCCACCACGAAGCAGCCGCCCGTGTTGGGCCGCCCCGCGGCGTGGCCGTCGGAGAAAAGAATGTTCGCGTAGATTTGCTGGTGATGGGTGCTGGGCAGCACGTTGTAGGGAGCCAGCGCGGGCGAACAAAGAAACTGGGTGTCCAAAGCCAGGGCGCGAATGGGCAGTTCGTTGCGGTTGAGCCCCAAGTTGTCGAGCTGAATCTGGGTGGGCACGAAGGGGCTGGAGGCGTTGTCGAAAAGCGCGGTGTTGCCGGCATGGCGATAATAGTAACTGGATTGGGCTTGGCCAATGCCGACTTGAGCCAATTGGGCGGCGGCGTCCACGGGTTGATCGCTGCCGGGGCAGAACAGAATCTTTGGCTGGCTGGCAATGTAGCCCTGCAAGAGCAATCCCAAAGCCACCGGAGCGCCCATATTAATGGAAATCAGGCTCGTCGGCGCGCCGGTGGAGGGATAGAGATCGAACGGGCTGAGAAACGGGGGAGCTTTGGGGCCAAAGGGGATGTTGCCGGAGTTGTCGTCGGCATAAGCGCGGATGGCGATGCCCAACTGCCGGAGATTGGACAAACAGGCGGCTCCCTTGCTTCTCTCTTTGGCGGAGGCCAGGGCGGGCAGCAGCAGCGCCGCCAGGATCGCTATCGTGACAATCACCACCAACAACTCGATGAGCGTGAAGCCTCGTTGGTTCGATGGCCAACCCCGCTTTGTCATGGGCCATTCCTCGGTTATGGCGATTGCTGCGCCGTGTAGAACCCCTGCCCCGGACCCGTCGTTGAATCCACAAAGGGCATCCTCCCTGTGACGTTGGTGAGCGTTCCCAAGCGGGTCCATTCGGCCACGGGCAGGCCCAGATCGGGCGTGGACAGAATTTGGAACACGACGCCCGGCTCGCTTTGCACGGTCAAGTGCAATCCGCCGCCGGTCATGGCCGGGTTGACCAGATTCAGCGCGGTCGTTTCCACCAAGCGCACGTTATCCGCGTCCCAATAGCCTCCCCACTGCATAGGGTCGTAGGGATCGGGCGTCGCCAGCAATTGGATGCCAATGTTCTGTCCCGCCCAGGGATCGCTCGCATTGACTCCGGGTACTTGCACCACAAAATCCACAAAGTTCGTGTCGCCGGGAAAGTTGCCCAGCGTGTTCGTCACCGTCGCCGCCCCGACCGTGATCATGTCGCCCGAACCATCAAGGTAATAAAGGCTGAGTTGCAAAGTCGAACCAACCGCCATGTCCCCCCCGCCGCCAATCAGGCCAACCGTCAGCGTGTAGGCTTTGCCGGCGTTGAAAGTGGCGTTAAGGACCTGGGAAATCGCGACTTGAGGGATGGCGAACAGGTAGGCCGCCTGAACGCCGGCGCAATTGTAAATGTAAGAGTCAACGCTGTTGGTAATCCAGGCGCCATTGGTGAACACGATGTTGGTGAAATTGGGGACGTTGTAAAAGGTGCCCGCGTACTCCATCCACGGAGTGTCCTCGAAGTCGGCCGGATCATACCAATCCGGCTGGGGCGATTCCTGCCAGGAATCCAAGACCGGGGCGGCGTAGGGCGAGTTGGTCCCAATGTCCGGCGATTCAAAGGAGTAATTGGGAACATAGAGGTTCCCGGCCCGCGCCGGCCCGGCGCCGGCCAGCAGCACCGCCAAACCGAGCGCGGCAGCCAGCAAGTGCCGGCTCACGCCGGAGCGGAGGCCGCCGTCGCGGGTGGCGGAGTTGAGGATGTTGGATTGGTTTTTTTTCATGGGCAAATGCATATTCGGTCTGTTCTCTGGTCCAAGTTCGGGCGGCGCCGGTTCTTTCCCGGCGGATTCTTCCCGCCGCGGAAACGAAGTAATCGAGTCCGCCGCATTCCGGGCCGCCGCGCAAGGACTGGATTGAAACATGAACATTTGCCCAAGTGTGCATGTGTTCGCACTGGCAGGCAAGGTCATTTTGCGCGAACCCATCAAGGTCTGTTGCTGAAAATTCATGGAAGCCAAAAATGTTGGGCGCAGTCGAAGTGTGGCCGGCCGGATTTCTACTTGAATCGAAAGACGCAGCAGCCCAAATCAAGCTGGTTCTTGTTCTTCGCCACGCGGCGCTGGAACTCCGGCACAATCCGGCATTCAATGTTCTTGCCGTGCCTCACGGACTCCACAATCCCGGCTTCCCGCAGAATGCGGAGATGCTTGGAGACGTTGTACTGGGAAACTTGCAGCCGTTCCGCCAGGCCGTTCACGGTAGATGTTCTGGACAGCAATTCCCGCACGATCCGCCAACGGGTCTTGTCCCCCAGGGCCTTGAGAAATGGCGTGCAACATTCGGAATCGGGCGTCTTCATACGCCGTGAGATTACCCCATTCCAAACGGCTTGGGAACCCTGGAAAATCACGGACGCCGGAGGAGGGCGCACGACACAGTTCTTCGCGCCCTCCTCTCTCTCCCCGCCTGCGGGGAGAGAGCCGGAGAGAGGGGTTCCCGACATTTATCCTGCGCGCCGGAGGACCAAATCCCGGCATATACAAACATTCAGTCCCGATGCCCCCGGCGGCTCCAGCCCAAATTTGGCAAACAACTCCGCGAATCCCCGCCGGGCGTGGCGATAATAATCCAGCGCGGGCGCGGCCGTGGAGCCTCGCACCGGACGCTGGTGCGACATCCAGATCGAAAACAGAGGGACAATTCCCCGCCCGGCCACGTATTCGGCCCCGGCCAGCAGGCTGTCCAGCGGCTCCAGCCCCACCACGAACGCGCTGCATGTCTTGTTGGGGCCGTGCTTTCGGGCGGCATATTCCAGGGCGCGCAATTGTTGCGCCCGGCCAACGTGCCGGGAAATGCCCGGACACACCTGTTCAAAAATCGCCTCATCCCACACGTTCAGGTCGTAAGCCACGCGGTCCACTCCCGCCGCGAATAGCGCGTCCACCGCGGCGGGGTCTTTGGGGGCGCTGGTGTACACGTAAATTTCTCCGGGGATTTTGTCCAGGCCCAGTCTTCGGTCAATGGCCGCCAGAATTTCCACAATCAGCGGGACTTCGCCGCGGGCGGAATCCACTTCGGAGCCGCCGGTCAACTGGACATCGCGAATGCCGCATTGGCGCACGCAGTACTCGACCGCCTCCGCCACGTCGTCGGGCGACGCGATGGGCGGCGGCGGTTGCCCGGCTTGCCTCATCGCCAGGGTCATGTTGCCCTGATAACAAAACTCGCAGGGCTGTCCCCCCAGCGCGAATTGGCAGGGCCACAGATACGGAAAGGAAACCACGTCCAATCCCTGAAGGACGGCCATCATCCCGAAGGGAAATCCGGCGCGGGATTTCTGTTCATAGAATCGCGTCGCCGGTGGAAAATCCACCTGCGTGACCGGCTGTCCCCGCCAGGTCAGCCAGGGATTGCCGGCGGAATCGGCGGCGAGACTGAACTCCGCGCCCGGGCCGATGTGGAAGAGATGCGCCGGGACGCCGCCCGGCAGCAGAAGGCAATTGCATGCGAAGGGATCGCTCGTTGGCGCCAGCCGATGGGTGCGCCCGAACTGCCGGGTGATTTCCTCCGGCACGTTGATGCCGCGCGTGATGAGCAGCGTCTTCAAATCCAGAACATCCACCGTCTCGCCGTCGAGATTGAAGGAACAGGCCGCTGCTCCCAACGGCACACTTTTCCCCTGGCGGATGCTGCTTGCCGAACTCATAAACGTATCCAGTTCTTAATCACCCGAAACTATGGGCATTTTGCGCCTGGGACAAGGAAAAGTCCTCAAAGAAGGCCGCTCCGCCTCCAAAAGTGTCGAATCCTGCCCATGAACATAGACTTGCGCGAAGAATTCTAATTTTTGTTCTTGCAAACCAAAGTGCTAAAAAGCACTTTTAGGACTTTACAAAACTTGAAAAAGTGCCGATATTTACCTGAGGCAAGTTTGCCACCGGTGGCCAGCCCGGAGCAAATGGCACTTTTGCTCAGTGCTTTTCGCGAGGGCCGCGTGAAGGTGTTGGGGCGCGCTTTGAACTGGCTGACGGGCTGTTGGAGTGTGAGTGTTGATGCGTTTATTCGAGCAATTCTTGATCATTTGGAAACAGGCGGACGAGTTTTCCGCAAGCCGGAGCAAAACAGCGGACGTTTTCTGTCGAATAAGCTCCAAGCAAGCGTCTGGATACGCGAGCCCAACGACGATGACGACTATGATGACGGCACGGTCTACGTCGAATTTATAATTACCGAAGACGAAGCCGTTTTAATTTGCAACACACATGAACACGAAGCTGGAATTCACCGGCTTCCACACTAATTGTATGAACGAATCCAAGAACACGATCTGCCCGTGTTGTGGCGAAGGCTCGCTCCACACGCTCAAACGCGACTTCTGCGCAGCCATCGCGGACGGAGAAAAGCTCATCGTTCCAAACGTGGAGATGGATGTCTGCGACAAGTGCGGAGAGGAAATCCTGCCGTTGGAATCCGCGCGGGAGGTTGACGCCGCGATTGCAGAGCACACCGAAAGACTCACCCCTGATGAACTGCGCGAAATCCGGGAGCTGTTCGATCTGGACCAAACTGAAATGAGCGAATCGCTCGGTTTGGGCAACAAGACCTATCACCGTTGGGAGAACGGAACCCAGTATCCCAGCCGGTCAATGGGCTACTATCTCCGTGTTCTCCGGGCGTATCCCAGAGCTTTCAAGTGGTTGCGATCCCGGCAATGGAGGGAGCGAAACCACGCCGTCAGCCGGGCTTGATCACCGACACAACCAAAGCGCCGGGGGTGAGGTACTTGCGCGCGGCTTCGCGGACTTGGGCGGCAGTGACGGCTTCGTAGGCGGCGTCCTCGGCGTCAAGATACTGGTAGCCCAAGCCGTAAAGTTCGTTCAGGGCGACGCTCATGGCGTAGCCGCCCAATTCCTGGCGCGCGATTTTTCGCTGGCCGATGACCTTGGCCTTGGCGCGCCGAAGTTCTTCTTCCGTCAGGCCGCCGGCGCGAAGCAGTTCCGCCTCGGCCAGCAGTTCCTTTTCCACTTCGCCCAGTTTTTCCGGGGCGGTCCCGACGTAAAAGGCGAAGTAGCCGGGGGCCAGGCCGGTGAAGTTTTGCGCGCCGACGTAGTAGGCCAAACCGAGTTTCTCGCGGATGCGCAGGAAGAGCCGGGAGCCGAGGTCGCTGCAGCCTTCCTGCAACAGTTCCAGCGGGTAGCGGTCGGCGTGGAGAAGGGTCGTGCCAGGGAAGCCGATGACCAGGACGGCCTGCGCCTTGTCGCGGGTATCGGTCACGCGCTTGATTTCTGTCAAACCTGTTGTTTCCGGCAGCGCCGAGATCACGGGCGCGGCCTTTTCCCAGCGGCCAAGAAACTTCCCGACGGCCGCCTTCGCGCGCGCGGCGCCGATGTCGCCAAAGACAGCGAGGACGCAGTTGTTGGGCGCGACCAGTTTTTTGTGGAAGGCGGCCAGGCCGGACAGCGAGGCGGCTTGCACGCTTTCCTGCGTGCCGGAGCAATCCAGGCCGTAGCCAATGGGGCCGAAGAGGGCGCGGCGCATGGCCTGGGCGCACGATTGCAAAAGCTGGTCGCGTTGCGCGCGGATGGTTTCCAACTGGATGCGGCGCTCGCGCTCGAACGGTTCGGCGGGAAAGGCCGGATGCAGCAGCACGTCGGCGAAAACGCCCAGGCCGGCGGACAAATCGCCGCTCAGGACTTCCATCGTCACCCCAAAACTGTTGTTGCCGCCAAAACAATCTATGCTGCCGCCGATGGACTCCACTTCGAGCGCGATTTGTTCGGCCGAGCGGCGCGCGGTTCCCTGGAGCAGCATCTTGGCCATCAACTGCGTCAGGCCGTGGTTTTCCAGCGTCTCCGCCAGCACGCCGCCCTGGAAGACGGCGCGGATTTCGACGAACGGCAGCCGGTGATCTTCCTTCAGAAGCAGCCGCAGGCCGTTGGGCAGGACGATCTTTTCGATGGCATGCTCCGAAACGGCGGCGGCGCTCCCGGCGGATTTCGGCGCGGCCCCGGCGGGCAGGAGGGCGTAAAGGGTGCGGCCGGACGGCGTCAAGTATTCGCGCGCGACGCGGCGCAAGGCGGCGGGAGTGACGCGCTTGACGGCGGCGAGGTAGCGTTCGGAAAAATTGAGGTCCCCGGCGGCCAGCCAGCTTGCGCCCAAATCCTGGGCCTGGCCCTGCATCGTCTTGCGGGTGGAAAGCGCGCCGGCGATAAATTGCTTGACAACTTTGGCCAGCTCCGCGCCGGGAACGGCTTTGGTTTGCGCGCGGCGGACTTCGGCCACAAGCGCGTCGCGGGCGGGGATGAATTGGGCCGCGTCGGCCACGCCGCTCATGCCGAACAAACCCTGGTCGCCCGTCGTGTAAGTCCAGGCGTCGGCGGCGGTGACGAGGCCCTTTTTCTCGCGCACTTCGCGGAAGAGGCGCGAGCTGCGGCCGTGTCCGAGAAGCGCGGCCAGGATGTCCAGCGCGGGAAGGTCGGGATGGCGGAGATCGGGAATGTGCCAGGCGAAATGGAAATGGGCCAGCTCGACGGGGGCTTCCTCGATGACTTCGCGCGGGGCGGTTTGGCGCGGTTCGGAGGGGAGGAAGACGGGCGCCAGCGCCCTGGCTCTGGTGTTGGCGAAGGCCTGCTGGATTTGTTCCAGGACCGCGGCGGGCTGGATGTCGCCGACGACGACCAGGAACAGGTTGTTGGGAACGTAGCGTTCGCGGTAGTAGGCGCGGATGTCGCCGGGCGCGAGTTCGTTGAAAATTTCCAGGCAGCCGATGACGGCGAAACGGCATGGATTACGTGTGTAGGCCGTTTCAAACAGCCGCTGCCCGGAGCGGCGCCCGGGATCGTCCCGGTTCATGTCCATTTCGCGGCGGATGACATCCAGCTCCTTCGCCAGCTCGGCGTCGGGGAGGCTGGCGTTTTGCATAATGTCGCACAGAATATCAATGGCGACTTTGGCGCCGGTGTTGGGCGCGTTGATGTGAAAGACCGTGCGGTCGAAGGAGGTGTAGGCGTTCATGTAGCCGCCGGCGTCCTGCACCTCCTGGTCAATCCGGCAGCCGGGGCGGGTGGTGGTGCCCTTGAAAAGCATGTGTTCCAGAACATGCGAAAGGCCGGCGCCGAGCCATTTGCCTTCCATCATGCTCCCGGTGCGGCACCACGCCTGGGCGGAGACAACGGGCGCGCTGTGGTCCTCGCCGATAATGACGGTCAGGCCGTTGTGCAGGGTGTGCAGGCGGACGCCGGGGGGATGGGGTGGGATTGCCGGTTGCATGGGGGGGTGGAGTGCTGGAGTGGTGGAGGAGCGGAATGGAGTGGTGGAGTGGTGGAGTGTTGGGGTGATGTTTGGGTGAATCGGGCCGTGTTCCCATTACTCCATCACTCCATCACTCCGTTGGGTTCTGCATGGGGAAGACTTCGACCGGCTTGGGCGGCGCCGCGTGGCGGGCCGATGGGAGGAAGGGCTTGCGGAAGGCATCCTCGAAGCTGTAGCCGTGTTTGAAATCCTCGCGGCGGTCGGCCTCCGTCCTCCCCTCGCAATGATGCGCGATCATGTTGAAGACGATCCCGCCGAAATCTTCGCACCCGTGAACGCCCCATTCGGCCAGGACGGCGGCGGCCATCGGCCCGTAGGTTTCGAGGGCGTAACGGCGCAGGCCGTCGAGCAGCTCGGCGGTGCCGACATCGCGGGCCGGGTTCCGGGAACGGTCGCCGGAGCGGCGGGTGTAATGAAGGGCTTCGCGGACGAAAAAGTAGGCCTCGGAGTCATAGCGCGGATCGGCGGCGACTATTTTCTTGACCGATTGCTGGAAAGTCAGGGGTTGCATATCAATTCTTTTGGGCGAGCGGGACGGCGGCGGGAGGATGCGCCGTGCGCCAGGTTTTCACCGCCCAGCCGGTCAGCAGGAGAACCACAATGAGCCAGAGCACCATTTGTTCCTGTTTGGTAAGCCAATTCACCCCGCCAATATACCGCGTTCCCCCGATTTCCAAAGGAATTTCGCCAAGCCGGGCCAATAAACCTCGCAGCGGGGACAGAAAGCCGCCATTTTTCCTTACACCGCCGGCCAGCGCGAGTGGAACCCGAATAGTGCGGCGCTCTGCCGAGCGCCGCCACGCTTCCTCGTCCCTTGTTCTTTCTGATGTACGCGTGGTGACCCAACCTGTATGACGTACAGAGGGAATGAAAAAGATATGTATCCACGAATTACACTAATTACACGAAAATGTACATATCACTCATGATAAAATGAAGGACGTACGTTAGAGGTTTAGAAAGCAGTACATAATCCTCGTCAGCCTCGAACGTACATCCGTACGTACGTACGCACACCAAAATACAAAAAAAGCAAATGAAAATCGCAATTTAATTACACCGAGGTAGGATGAACTTATGCTCAACTTAATTAAAAAGAAGTACTTAGTCAAATTAGGCGAAAATGTGAGGACGCTCAGACGCGCAAGAAAGTTGACACAGGAACGACTGGCGGAAAGATCCGAAAGAAGCCGAGATTTGATTAGCCTGATAGAGCGCGGCGAATGCGCCCCATCAATCGAAACCGTAGTGAAAATAGCAAAAGCGCTTGGTGAGGATGCCCAAAACCTCCTTGAGGGTATTTGATGTTGCTCGATGTATCGGAAATGTCACACGCCGCAATTTGACGTTTCATAGGTAATGTAACGGGGTAGCGCCTGTACACCACCTGGCGTGGAATCGTAACTCATTTCCATATTCGTGTAATTCGTGTAATTCGTGGATAATTTCGACCCCTCCGGCAGAACATGGGAGCGCAGGTGGCCAGCCGGGCCGCAAGCCTGCTTCATGGCGATTTTTCCGTTGACAAAAACGCCTTAGGTTATATGATACCTAAGTTATGAGCGCAGCTCAGTTGCGTTGCGGGAGCCGCCGCCCGCTCTTGGATCGGGAACGGTTTGCTGCCGGCAAACCGGCTGGCCGGCTTGCGCCGCGCCGCGCTTGGAGGAGGGATTCCCCGGCTTATGTTTCCACGGGCAGCACGGATGAAACGTATGTGGGCAGGCATCCCGGTTCCGAATCGAGATCAATATCCGCGAATTGCTTATCCGTGAATTCCGTATTCATCTCAAGTGACTATCCATCAACAACTTACAACCAATTGCGAGTTTTCGTAATCAAGGCTAATCAAGGTCAATTAAGGTTAATTAAGGTTAATTAAGCCAAAAAAGATAACTTTTTTACTCAACATGGCAAAAAAGAGCCACATCGCACGACCGCCGCAACGCATGCGCAAGCCGGCCATTCCCCGGCTGGAAAACTGCGGAATTTCGTCACGCCGGAGCCGGCGGGCTGTTGCGGTAGCTTTTGACAACCCACTCGCTCAGGGTTTTGTCCGGGGCGACAACGGCGTCAACGTCAATGGTGAAGACATCCTGGCCGGTGTTCTTGGCGATGAGTTTGAGGCCGAATTGAAAGTCCTTGAATCGCACGGCGCACAGTTCCCGCACCGGCACGCGCTCATCCAGGGCGATGGTGACGAGCCGGTCGGCGGCGGCGTCGGTGAAACGCAGGCCCAGTTGGTGGCTTTCGCTGAAGCGCCGGGCGAAATCATGCGCCAACTGCCGCGCGACCCCGCGCTCTTCCTGTTCGTGCTCGGCCAGGAGCTTCTGCAAATCGGCCGCCGGGTTGTCCACCAGTTCGCGGGTGACGACGAAGCGGCGGACTTTGGTGGACGGCAGCTCGAATTTGAAGTCGCGGAAGAGGCGCTCGCAAACGGTCATCAGCCCGCGCGCGCCGGTCGTTTCCGCGAAGGCCAGCTCGGCGATGCGGCGCAGGCCGTCGTCGCGAAAAAGGACTTCGATGCCGTAGGCGGCAAAGGTCTGCTCGTATTGGCGGATGATGCTGCCCTCGGAGGTCTTGAGGATGATGAAGAGGTCCTCGGCGGAAAGCGGATGGCAAACGACGCGGACGGGGAGGCGCCCGATGAACTCCGGCTCGAAACCGAACTCAATGAAATCGCGGGTCTGGGCGTGATCGAGCCACGAGGTGTCGGCGCCCGGAACAGGGACGCTGGAGGGGCTGAAGCCGATGGTGGTGGAGCGGAGGCGCTTCTGCACCAGTTTGTCCAAACCGTCAAAGGCGCCGCTGACGATGAACAGGATGTGGCGGGTGCTGATGGTGGAAGGCGGGTTCTTGCCGCGCTGGGCGACGTCCATCATGGCTTGGATTTGGCCGCTGATGTCGTTGGGGGAGCGGGCCGGCACCTCGGTTTCTTCCAGGAGCTTGAGGAGGTTGGTTTGCACACCCCGCCCGCTGACATCGCGCCCGTTCATGTTCGAGGCCCCGGCGATCTTGTCAATCTCGTCTATGTAGATGATGCCGTATTGGGCCGTTTCCACATCGCCGTCGGCGCGGCGGAGGAGTTCGCGGACGAGGTCTTCGACGTCGCCGCCGACGTAGCCGGTTTCGGAGAATTTGGTGGCATCGCCCTTGATGAAGGGAACGCCGATAAGATCGGCGGCGCTGCGGATGAGATAGGTTTTGCCCACACCGGTCGGGCCGACAAGTATAATGTTCTGCTTGGCGTAATTGGGGGTGTCCTTGCCCTCGCGGGCCAGGCGGACATGATGGTAGTGGTCGCACAGGGCGACGCTGAGGACCTTCTTCGCCTCCTCCTGCTTGATGACGAAGCGGTCGAGGTAGGCCTTGACATCGCGGGGCTTTTTGTCAAAGAGGAACTCCTTCTCGGGCGGAGGCGGCGGCGGGGATTCCACGGCGCCGGCGGTTTCGGGTTTGGGCATGGAGCCGCCGGCCAGGTGCTGGCGCACGAATTCCTGCATTTGGCGCTGGAATTCCTCCGGCGAGGCCGGGCCGTTGGAAAGTCGTTTCGGCATAATATGTCAGGCAGTCTAATCCACCCCCGGCAAATGGCAACCTGTGGCGCAGATTCTAATTTCACGCATCGCAATTGACGTTGCGGAGTTAAATGATACAAATATGGAAGTGAATAGCATCGCAAAAGTGGGGAAAACGGCGGCGCTCTTCGTGGTTCTGGCGCTGGTGGCCATCGGAGCGGGGCTTGTGATTGCCTGGTACATGGGCGACCGCGGGGTTGTGGTTCCGGTCAAGCCGATTGAAGAATCGGTTCACCTTCTGCCGCCAGTCGAGCCGCCCGTTGCAATCCCAACCAAAGTCCCGGTCCGCGGTTCGGTCTCTCAGCCGCCGGAGCAGACCTGGACCAACCCGGCCCCGGAAGCCGACAGCCGGCCCTGGGGAGAAAGGCTGGATGAGATCCTGGTGGGCGGGGTCGGCACGGACGCCAACGGCAAGTCGGACGCGATCCTGAAACTGATGACCGTCGCGCCGGAGGATGCCCAGGTGGAACTGGCGCAACATTTGATCAACATGACCCAGGACGACCACTACGACGGTGTGGCGGCGTTGCTGACCAACGCCACCACGCAGACGGGCGTGGCCACGGTGCTGATGAATGATTTGCTCAACCGCCGGAACAACCTCAAGCTGCCGATGCTGCTGGCCATCGCCCGCGATGACGATCATCCGCTCAAGGACCAGGCCAGGGACATGTTGGAGCTTTTTCTCCAGGCCGACTATTCCACCAACTGGGACCAGTGGCAGAGCGCGGTGGACGGCTGGTTGCAGCAGAATCCATAGCCGGAGACAGGCGGGCAAAATTCCAATTTATGGAATCAGGTCAATTTTCATGTCCGAAGGAAGCTCTACGGCGGCGTGGAATCGTCCGCGGACGCCGGGGGTTTCTTGTGGAACGGCTCGAGGATGAGGGTGAGCGGCTTGGGGATGAAAAGGGGCTGGTGGGTCGGCGCATCGAGCGTCCCGCCAATCTTGTATTCGAAAATCTCGCTGAAGGGCGCGAAGACCAGGCTGATAAGCGGCCCCAAAATCGGCGTGTCGCGCAGGACTTCCGCCTTGACGCGCGCGTCCAGTTCCTCTTCCGTGTTCAAGGTGCCGCGATAGATGAGGCGAAAATCCGTGGAGCGGATTTCCAGGTTGTCGGTGGCCACCATGCCGTTGGTCGCGACAAAATCCGCGCCGGCCTGGTAGGCGCGGCTGTTGCCGGCGCCGGGGATGATGGCGTTGAGCATGGGCGAGAAAATGCCGAAGAGGCGGATGTCCCACAGCATTGCATGGTTGACAGAAAGGCTGCCCGAACCGGTCCAGCTTTTTGCGCTCGCGGTGTTGGCGTCCGTGATCGCAATGTTGCCCTTGAGCACACCTTCCACGTTGTTGGATTTTGCGCCCCATCCCCGCACCAGCAAGGGAAGCTGGATGTTGGCCGCGGATGCCCGCCCGCGAAGCTGGGTTCCCACCGCCGGCTCATCGTTAAAAACGCACCAGCCGCCCAGGGTTCCCCCGTACAAATCCGCCTGGACGTTGGTCAGCGTGACGTGTTTCCCAATCCAATCCACCCGGCCGGAGGCCGTCCCGGCCAGCAATTTGGAGTAACGGAAATTGCGGCCGCCTATGTCAAAATGCAGATCCGTCGCCATCGGATCGCTGAGCATAAAGGTTCCCCCGGCATGGATGACGGGCGGCGTGTCAAATCCAATGACCCGGAGCCAGGCCGGCGTTTTCGGCCCGAGCAGGCGGTTGACGATGCGCGGGTCCAATGTGCTGACGGCATTGCTCAGGAAAAATCTTTTGGCCCGCCAATCCATCTCCATCAGCGGCGCGTCCAGTTGTCCCCCGTCCTTGAAAAGCCGGATGTCCGCCAGCCGGGCCAGAAAATTGCTGTAGTCCAACTCGGTCTCCAGGCCGTCCACCTTTTCGCCGAGGACGGTGAAATTGGCCGCGGCCAGCCTGGCATGGACGGCGAGGGATGCGGGTTCCTGCCGGCGGCCGCGGATTTCGGCGTGGATTTTTGGCGGATCGGCCGCGGAAAAGGCGGCGGCGTCCAGCAGCGGTCGCTGCTCCTCCGGCAGGAGCGGGCGGAGGCCCGCGGGGTCCAGATGGGAGTCAATTATACATACAAAACCGCCGGTTTCATCGTTCTCCGTGAAATCCACCCACGCCTCGCCGCCGGGCCGGACCAGGTGCAGGCGGGGGATGTCCCAGACCCGGTTGGAGCAGGCGAAGCGGGATTGGGCGGAGTCGAGGGCAAACCCGCGGAAGGAGGATGGGCCGGCGGAAAACTCCCCGGCCAATTGAAGCGTGGGCAGCAGTTGGGCGGCCCAATCGGGCGGGCGGCCGGTCCACGCCGGCAGCACCACCCGGGCCTCGAACTCGGCCCGCGGCGGGCGCTCCCACTGGATTTCGGCGAGCCGGGTTTGCATGGGCGCGGAGAGGAAATGCGCAAGCTGGCGCGCGTCAAAATCAAAATGGGCGCCGGCCTGCAGTTCGCGCGACGCGACATCGAGACGGGCGCGGCCCGACAACCCGCCGCCGTAAAGCCCGGCGTCCAGGTTTGTCAACACGAGTTCCGGCGCGCGCCAGGAGCCGCCCCAGGCCAGCCGGTCCATTTTGATTTCGGGAGCGGCGACTTTGTCCAGACTCGCCTGCCAGTCCGCGGCCCAACGGTTGAACTTGGCCCAGAAGCCCCACGAATCGCCGGCGGCCGGAGAGCCTTCGACCGCGGCGGCGTGAAAGGCGAGGGCGGCGGCGTCCGCCGAACCCCACGGAGTCGCTATCTGGCTGGCCTGGCAGTTCCCGGCCCAACGGTTGAGTTTGGCCAGGAAATCCCGGGAAGGGCCGGCGATGGGGGCGCCTTCGACCGCGTTGGCGTCACAGTTCAGGGTGGCGGAGTCCGCCGAACCCCAGGGGGTCCCGACATGGACGAACTGAAAATTCCCGGACGCGGCGACAAGGGCCGGAGGAGAGGGTTGCAGCGTCACGTTTCCATTCCAGCGGAGGCTGGCGGCCTCCAGGCTGTTGATGTCGGCGGGTTCTTGAGAAGATGGCCAGCGCCGCAGAGGGGGCGCTCGACCGGCGGCCTGTACGCTGTTGGTTTCCTTGGGGATGGGGAGCCAACCCTTGAAGTTGGAGACGGCAAAGTTCACGGCGGCCAGCAGATTGGACCCGGCGGCGCGCGAAATATCGGCAGTCAAGTAGAGGTTAGTTCCCCGCGCTTCGGGCGTGGCCACGGCGCCGGCGGAGAGCCGGGCTTGTACGAACGGGCTGGAGCCGGGATGGATGGGCCTGACGCAATCGGCGGCCAGCTTGAGAGCCGTGGCGTCGCCCCAGGGTGTTTGGACGCCGACGGAGTCGAGCGTCAATTCCATCCACAGCGTGTCCGGGTCGCGCCCGTCGGCGGTCAGGCTGAGGTCCACGCGGGGCGGGGCCTGGAAATGAATTTTATCCAGCGTCGCGGCGAACCGGCGCATGGAATCCTGCGCGCGGTCCGGGGCGGCGGGGGCCGCGGCCGGCCAGAGGTCCCACTCGCGCGCCGCCATGAAGTTGGTGACGGAGCCGCGCAGCGCGAATTGGATGCCGTGGAAGGCGGCATGGCCGGCTTTGAGCCGGATGGTGTCGTTGGGGAGCAAAGCGAGGTCGAGGAAAACATTATTGACAGAAAGGAAATCCCCCTCGGCCTCGGAGAAGGGGAGCTGGAGGCTGCCCTGGGAAATGAGCAGGGAATCCACGCTGACCCGGCGGCGCAGGAGTTTGGCGGGGTTGAGACGGATCACCGTATGGCCGGCGGCGAGGCGGGGAGCCAGAGGCCGGTCCAAGCGGTGGAAGGCGGCGTTTTCAACCGTCACTTCCGGCCCCCAGCCCAGGCGCGCGCTGTTGAAATGCACCTCAAATCCGCGGTCGCGCAAGTGGGTGAGCAGGGCCTGCTTGAGGAAACCGGGCAGGCCGACGAAGTGGAGGTAAGCCCCGGCCGCCACCACCAGAAGAACGGCGAACAGGAGCGCGGCGCATCCCCGGCGGAAGAGCGCGCGCCAGCGGCGGCCGGTCCGGCTTTTGATGGGTGCTGCGGGCGGCATAGGCTACTGGCGCGGATCGTAGTCCGTCGGGATGCCGAGGTATTTGCAAACCAGGTTGGCGTACAGGTCAACCGGAAATTCAAAAATGAGCCGCCGCCCGTCGCGCATCACCGAGGCGTAGGGGTGAAAATGCGGGGAGGGTCCGCCGAATTGGATGGTGTTGGTTTCCATCTGGCCGCCTTTCTTGATCTCCACGGCGATCTGTTTGGACGCCCCGCCAAAACCGAACCGCTCCAGATGTTCCTCGCCGTAACCGCTCCAGTAGATGGCGCGCAACTGCCCCAATTGCGAGAGCGTTTCGTCAATGCGCGCCGGCGCAACCGCCACCCGGGAGCCGGGCGGCAGGGTCCATTGGTTGCGCTCGTCGCGGGTATATCGAAGCAGGCTTCCGGGTTGACGAACCTCGATGGCGGCGACGTCGTTGGATTCAAAATGCCAGATGGCGCGGTCGCGCAACTGCCAGCAGGCCTGGGGCAGGCGGCTGAATTGGCTGGGATCAATGGAATTGACGTATTTGCCGTCATTGCCCATCTCGAAAATCTTGCCGGGCTGGTTGGTGCCGAGGCCGAAAAGCATTTCCGCCACGAGCCGGTTGGTCTGGCCGGCGGGACGGACTTCGTAAAGCCGGTAGTGGAGGAGAGGCTTGTCCAGGCCGTAGGGGGTTTTGTCGGCCACCACCGAGCGCCCGATTTCCATCTGGATGCCGGTCAAGTCGGAGAACCAATCCTTCATCAGCAACTCATCCGCCAGGAAGGTCTCGCCGTTGGCGCTGGTGACGCGCCAGGGGCTGTCGGCGGTTTTTTGCGCGGCAAAGGTGTCCAGGCCCGCGCCGCTCACCTCGATGGAGCCGATCAAGTCGGGAGGCACGCTCAACAGATGCCGGTCCAGGAAATTGGTGTAGTCGCCTTCCCAGGGCAGCAGCGGCGCCGTGTCAATTTCGATGAGGCCGGGCGGCTGGAGGCGGCGGGCGTAGGCCAGATTGGTCTGCAGGTTGGTCGGGCCGCCGGGGCTGCCGCCCACCTGCAATTCGAGGGCTTTGTTGGTTTCGCCGGTGTCGCGCAGAAAAGTCAATACCAATTTCCCCGTCGCCGGCGGGCCGGGGACCCCGCTCGCGTCCACCGCCTGCGCTTCGTCCGGGATGAAACGCCGCACGCGCAGGGTCTGGAGTTGGCCAAGCCATTGGTTGATCTGCGGCGTGTCGGCGCGGGCCTCCAGCGGTTTGGTCATCTTCCAGAGGTGGTTGGTCGCGTCCAGTGCCAGGTCGAAGTTCCAGTTGGTCGTCGAGCGGACTTCCAGCTTTTGGAAGGGAGTGCCGTCCAGGTCCAGCACTGTCAAATCGCGCCACTGGAGCTGGTTGGTGGGAATCCAGTTGAGCACATTGGTGCCGGCGACGAGAACCTGGCCGCTGCCGCGCACGTTCAAATAGACCCTGTCCCCAAGCGGGGAGATGTGGCCGATTTCCAGGATGTGGTCCTGGCCGTTTTCCTGAAGCAGAAGGGTGAACAACGGGTCCCGGCCCAGCCCGTATTCCTCCCAGGAATTGGGGCGGTCAATGGATGTTTGCCAATCCCATTGGGCCAGTTCTTGAAGCAGCTCCTCGATCAATTCGCCGGAGGCGGGATAGGCCTCGGGCTTGGTCAACTGCCAGGGTTGATTGGTTTTCTCCAGATTGATTTTCTCGGCGCGAATGGTCTGCGCGCCGCCCCCGACATGAATCTCCAGGGCGGCAATCTTGGCGGGGTCCAATCCCGGCAGCACCTTGTAGTTGGGCGCAATCCGGGCCGCCTGGCGGGGCCGCTCGACGAAATAAATAAAGGCGAAAAGGAGCGCGGCGGCGGCGAGAAGAAGGACGGTGGATTTTGTGCTCACAAATCGTCTCCAAGCGTGATGAATTCAACTCCGCCGGCGCAGCCAAACCAGGCCGCCGAGGAACAGCACCGAGCCGGGCATGGCGGCCAGGAACAGCCAGCGAAGCTGCGTCGTTTGCGATTGGGTCATATAAAGCACCCATTCCACGATTGGCCGCGGCCCAATGTTCCCCACCAGCGCCTCCGGCCGCTGCAAGAGCCAGTCCAGCGTCTGCCGGGCGAAGTAATGATTGGCGCTGGTGCTGTCAATCATCTGGTCGTCCAAAAAATCGGAGTCGCCCGCCACCACGATGCGGGTGCCGCCCTGGCCGTTGAGGACGCCTTGTTCGATGGCGGCGACCAGGGTGTACTGCCGGGGAGGCAGGGGGCTTCCATTGGTGCCGCGCACCACCGGCTCGCCCGGCTCTTGAATTCCCGCGCGGCCGGTGGCGGCCACTTCGGTCAATGTCGGCGCGCCCGGATCCCCGGGGGCGGCGTTGACCGGGAAGATCGGATGGGGCGCGAGCATGTGGATCATCAGATTGTCCCGAACCAGCGGCCTCATGATCGGGTGAAAGGAACCGTCCTTGTCCACCACCGGACAGGCCAGGAAATCGCCGTCGCCAATCCGGACCGCCGGATCCTTGTCAATAACATGCATTTCGAGCAGGCGCACGTTCCATTCCTTGAGGACGGGGTCCAGCCCCTCGGTGGTGGAGAGCAAGGCCAGCAACCGGCCGTTGCCGTGTTTCAAATAGGCCTGGATTTGCGACAGTTCATTGGTGGAAAGGCTTCCCTTGGGCTGGCTGCCGCTGGCGACTATCAGCAGCTTGCAATCCGCCGGAATGGAATCCGTCTGGCTCAATGCCAGGCTTTTCCAGTCGCAGTTCATTTCGTCTTTGAGGATGGAGGCCAGATTGGTGCAGCCCGAACCGTTGGGCGCGGGCGGATCGCCCGGATTGCGCTCGCCATGACCGGTGAGAAAATAGGCCTTCTGATCCGCCGGATGGCTGACAGCGAAAATGGCGGAGGTGAAGTACAGCTCGCCCAGGAAGGCCGTGCGGCGAATTTCCCGGTGTTGCAGAAGGTCGTTGAAATTGAAATTCGACAGTTTGTTGTCATAGCAAATCTTGTGCTGGCCGTTGCTCTTGCACTCGAAGACCACAAAGTCCCTTTGTTCCGGCCCGCTCAGATGCAGCCGGTCCCGCAGATTCCGCGCCAGCTCCGGCGACCGGTCGTAATCCAGGTCCTCGACGTGAACATGGTCGGGGCTGGCGTGCTGGTATTCGGACAGCAGCGCGCTGATCATGGTATAGACATCGGCCTTGCGCTGGTAGAAAATGGTGACCGTGACGTCATTGGTCAGGGACTTCAAGACGGCGAGGGTTTGGGGAGAGAGTTTGAAATTCGTGGCATCGGCCAACGGAAAGCGTTTGAAATGTCCCGCGGCCAGATAGTTGAGCATCACCACCAGCGCCAGCACGGCGCCCGTCGCCAGGAACAGATTCAGCGCCGTGAGCCAGCGGCGGCCCGGCGAGAAACCGGAAGAATGGGAATCAGGTGTCGGCATGTTATCTCCAGCGGCGGCTCTGCACCACGCGGTGGGTGAGGAACAAAAAGAAGGCGCTCGAAGTCAAGTAGAAGACCACGCAGCGGGTGTCCACCACCCCCTGCGCGAAATCCTCCATGTGCGCCCGCAGGCAGACGTAGTTCAGCGTGGCGGTCGTCCACCTCTTGTCCACCGCGAAGCGGTCCGCCGCGAAACTCAGGATGAAGAGGCCCAGGCCGATGGCAAAGGTGATCATCGCCGCGACAATTTGGTTGCCGGTCAGGGACGAGGCGAAGCAGCCCATGCTCATGTAAAGCGATCCCAGGAGGAAGAGTCCCAGGAACGTCGCCGCCAGCGTGCCCGGATCCAGAAAGGTCGGGTCATGGGCGAAATATCGCAGAATCAAAATGAACCCCAGCAGCGGCAGCCAGGCGATGAAGAACAAAATCAGGGCGGCGCTGAACTTGGCCAGCACCACCGCCAGATCGCTCACCGGAGTGGTCATGAGGGTTTCAAAGGTGCCGGAAGACTTCTCCAGCGCGAACAGACGCATGGTGATGACCGGCGCGGAAAAAAGCAGGATCAGCCAGAGGTATTCCGAGCGCAGGAAAATCTCCGTGATTGGGAGGAGGGTGGGGATGCGCTGGAGACTGGTCAGAAGGTTGACGAAGCTCTGGCCCATCAGGAAAACCGCCCCGGCAATGACGACATAGCCGATCCAGGAATAAAAGGAGCCGGCCAGTTCGCGCCGGGTCAATGTCAAGTAGGCCCGCATCAGGAACCCTCCTCCTCGCTTTGCGGCCGCGTCAGCCGGATATAAATGTCTTCCAGCGAATAGCGCTGGCGGGAAAGCTCGCGCAATTTCCAGCCCCGCTCGGCGGCCACCTCGAAAATCCGCTCCCGCAAATCCACGCCGTTGCCCGCCGTCAGCGAGCACCGGTAATAGGCCCCCTCCGCCGCCACAATTTCGTAGTCGGCCACGCCCGCCATCTGCTCCCAGCAATTCCTCAGTTCTTCCAAAGGCGCGGCAATCTCGGCCACGATTTGGCCGTAGCCGCTCATGCCCTTCTGCAAATTCTCCGGCGTGTCCGCGGCCAGGATTCTGCCCTCGCGCATGATCAACACCCGGTTGCAGGTCAGCTCCACCTCCGGCAAAATGTGGCTGGAAAGCAGCACGGTGTGGCGCCGGCCCAGGTCCTTGATCAACTGCCGCACCGCCCGAATCTGGCTGGGGTCCAGCCCAATGGTCGGCTCGTCCAGGATAATCAAATCCGGCTCATGCACCAGCGCGTCGGCCAGGCCCACCCGCTGCCGGAATCCTTTGGAAAGCTGCCCGATGATCCGCCGGGCCGCCTCGGTCAACCCGCATTGGACCATCACACTCTCCACCCGTTCGCGCGTGCGGCTGTGGCTCAACCCCTTGAGCCGGGCGCGGAACTTGAGATATTCCCGCACCCGCATGTCCTGGTGAAGGGGATTGTTTTCCGGCATGTAACCGATCCGGCGCCGCACTTCGTCCGCGTGCGTGGCGACATCCAGGCCCGCCACGCGCGCCAGGCCGGAGGTCGCGGGCATGAAACAGGACAGCACGCGCATCGTCGTGCTTTTGCCCGCGCCGTTTGGCCCCAGCAGCGCGACAATTTCCCCGCGGCCAACCGTGAAGGAAACATCCTCCACCGCCGTTTTCCCGGCGTAGCGTTTGGTCAAATTGGCCACCTCAATCATGATGTCGTCAGTCATGGGCGCTCGGCTTCCTCATTCGGTGTCCCGTCCAGGCAACAGGCCGGTCCCGAAACAACCAACGCCAGATTAAACCCAGCCTCCGCCAGTTGGTAGCACAAAGTTTGAACTGGAAAGGCCTTGACTTTTGCGCCCCGCGGCCAGAGAACAGATGGGCGTGCCCGAAACCCACTCCGATTTCTACGCCCGATGGCGGGCGCAAAATGAACCGCCCCTTTTCCTGGGCGAGCGCGACGCCGCCCATCCCCCCGAACGCCTGCTGCAAAGCATCTGGCTCCATCAGCGGCTGCGGCGCGAGGACTTGCAAACCCTCGACGGCCAGCCCTTGCGCGTGCTCCATCCCGGCTTCTGGAACCACGCCGCCGGCCCCGACTTCCACGGCGCCGTCCTGCAATTCGGCCAGGAACCAGCGCGTTCCGGCGACGTGGAAATTGACCGTGTTCCCGCCAATTGGCAGGCGCACGGGCACGAGGGCAATCCGGCCTTTGCCAACGTGATTTTGCAAGTCGTCTGGAACGCCTCCCGGCCCGGCCCGCGCCCCGTGCCCGCCCTGGCCCTGGAAAAGTTTATTGACACTCCGCTGGCCGAAATCCAGCAGTGGGGCGGGGGCGGCGCGGCGCGGGAGTGGCCCGAAAACTTGCAGGGCGCATGCTCCGCTCCGCTGGCCGGGCTTGATCCCGAACAAACCGCCGAACTGCTCCATCAGGCTGCGCGCGTCCGCTTCGAGCGCAAGGCCCGCGAAATGGAGGCGCGCGCGCGCCAGGCCGGCTGGGAACGGGCGCTGTGGGAAGGGCTTTTCCGCGCGCTGGGTTACAATCAAAACACATGGCCGATGCGGCGCATGGGAGAATTGCTCCCGCGCCTGCAGAGCACCGGCGGCTCCGTCCCGGCCTGGCAGGCCCGCTTGTTGGGCGTCGCCGGCTTGCTGCCCACGGATGTTTCCGGGGCCGGCCCGGACCAATATCAGAAAAGACTCTGGGACTACTGGTGGCGGGAGCGCGAGAGCTTTGGCGACGTGATTCTGCCCCGCAACCTCTGGCGGTTCAGCGGACTGCGCCCGGCCAACCAGCCCCAGCGCCGGCTAGCGCTGGCGGCCCACTGGCTGGCTGACAAGGGTTTCCTCCCGCGCCTGGAACGCTGGTTCACCGCCGAAAAGACCGGCGTTTCCCCGGCCGCTTCCCTCCTCGCCTGCCTGCAAGCGACCGAGGATGATTTCTGGTCGTGGCACTGGGGATTGCGCACTGCGCGCCTGCCCCGTCCCCAGCCGTTGCTGGGCGCGACCCGGGTCACGGACCTGGCTGTCAATGTGATTTTGCCCTGGTTTTGGGTCCGGGCGGCGGCGGGCCGGAACGAGCCGCTGCGCAAGATCGCCGAAGAACGCTATCGCTCCTGGCCGGCGGCGCAGGACAACGCGCTGCTGCGTTTGGCCCGGCGTCGGATGCTGGGCCGGGGCAAAAGCGCCGGGACCCGATTGGCCGCCGGCCAGCAAGGCCTGCTGCAAATCGTCCACGATTTCTGCGACCACTCCAACGCCATCTGCGCCGACTGCCAGTTTCCCGCCCTGGTGCGCGGCTTTTGTGACCTCAACACGAGGTCGAGACCACATGATCGAATTTCTGGTCCTGCATAGCCTGAACCGATCTGTGATTGACTGTTGCGACGGAGTGGCCCATCATGACGGCGAAAGAAATCAGAGTTATGAAACATCGAGTATGGCTGTTGCCGGCCCTGGCGGCGGGCTTCTTCCTCTGCGGCCCGGCGCGCGCTTCGGACTGGCCGAATTGGCGCGGGCCGCTTCACAACGGAGTCTCGTTGGAAACGAACTGGAATTCGCAGTGGCCCGCCAACGGCCCCAAAACGCTTTGGAAAACGAACGTCGGCACCGGGTTCTCTTCCATTGCCGTCGCCAATGGCCGCGCCTACACGGCGGGCAACGCGCAGGATAAGGACACCGTCTGGTGTTTCGACGCCGCCACCGGCTCCAACCTCTGGAAATACTCCTACCCCAGCCCGGTGGATGCCAACCTGTACGAAGGCGGCCCGAGCGCCACTCCGACCATTGACGAAGGCCGCGTCTATATGTTCAGCAAGAAGGGCGGCCTCTACTGCCTGGACGCGGAACAGGGCCGGATTCTATGGTTTGCCAATGTGCCCATCGCCATCAGCGCGACGGCGCCGATATGGGGTTACGCCGGCTCGGTCCTCGTGCAGGGCAATTTGCTGATCCTCAACGTCGGCAGCCATGGCGCGGCTGTGGACAAAACCACCGGCGCGATTGCCTGGTCAACCGGCGCGCAAATGTGCGGCTATTCCAGTCCGGCGCCCATGAATCTCCTTGGAATGCCGACCGTTGTCATCGTTTCCGCGCAAACCATTTTTGGCGTGGAGACCAAGTCCGGCCGCCAACTTTGGAGCCGCCCCTGGAAAACCCAGTACGATCTGAACATCACCGACCCCGTCGTTTCCGGCGGCGAGGTGTTTATCTCCGCGGGTTATGACCACGGCGCATGCGTTTTCCGGGCCAGCGCCCTGGCGCCGACGATTTGGGAAAACACCGGCTTTCGCAACCAGGTCAACTCCAGCGTTCTTGTTGACGGCTTCCTTTACGGGGTGGATGGGAACGTCAACACCCTGGGCGATGGGGTCCTCAAATGCGTGGACTTCGCAACCGGCGCGGAAAAATGGAGCTACAAAGGCCTCGGTGGCGGCGCGTTGATGGCGGCCGGCGGCAAGATCATCATGCTGGGCGACCGCGGGGAGCTGGTGGTGGCCGACGCCTCTCCCGAAGGCTTTCATCCCATTTCCCGCGCCCAGGTGCTGGACGCCAAATGCTGGACCGTGCCGACTCTGGCCAACGGCCGGATTTACTGCCGCAACGCCAAAGGCGATTTGGTGTGCCTGGATGTGTCCGTGAAGATGACGGCATCCGATACGAATCTTAATCCTAATCTTAATCCTCAATCGGTCCGGCCATGAGCAACAGAGATTATGACTTAAGATCAGGCGACTCTCGAAAATCGGGGGTGGAGGAGATAAAAGTGGGGGCTGGCAAGCCTCGGGCGGCTTCGGGGGGCTTTGTCCCGAAGGGACATTCTGACAATAGCCCGGCGTTTCAACGCCGGGGTACGGATTTGGAGTGCATAAGTCCCGAAGGGACGGTTGAATATCGCGGTTGAATCAGCCGTCCCTTCGGGACGTGAGGTGTGCTGCGTGAGACCCGGCGTTGAAACGCCGGGCTATTCTCATCATGTCCCTTCGGGACAGCCGGACCGAGCGACTATCGAGGTCTCTTGACATTGTAGCAGCCAAACTACACTGAGTGAGCAAGAAAACGCGTCAAATCCTCAAAACCCACTTTTGTCTCGTCCCCCGAAAATCAGCCCCCAATTGACATTTTCCGCAGTTGTTGCAACCATGCTTGGATGAATAAATTTTACTCTTTGGTCCTGAGCGCCGCCGCCCTGTTTTGCGCCACCGCACGCGCCGCGGATTGGCCGAACTTCCGCGGCCCGAATCACAACGGCATTTCCTCCGAGGCGGGCTGGCTGGTCAATTGGCCGCAGGACGGACCCAAACGGCTTTGGAAAACTTCCCTCGGCCTCGGCTACGCCTCCGTCACCGTCGCCAATGGCCGGGCTTACGCGGCGGGAAACCAAGGCAACACCGCCACGCTTTATTGCTTCGACGCCGGCACCGGCAGCAATTTCTGGAAGTTCTCCTTCGCCAACCAGATCCTGAACGATTTCAGCCAGCCCAGGGGAATGGGCGGCACATGCGGAGCGGCTACAGTTGAAGGCAACCGGGTTTATCTGTTGAGCGGAAACGGCTGCTTGTTTGCCCTGGATTCGCAAGGCGGCGCGGTCGTCTGGTCCAACAACCTCGTGGCGGAATTGGGCCTGGTCAAGTCCCACTGGGGATTCACCGGCTCCCCGTTGGTCCAGGATGACTTGCTGGTGCTGGACGCGGGCAAATCCGGCACGGCTGTGGACAAGGCCGCCGGCAAAGTCGTCTGGACTTCGGACAAGTCGGCGTCCGGTTATTCCACGCCGGTTCCCTGCTCCTTCAACGGCACGCCCGCCGTCGCCCTTCTTTCGACCGACCACGCTTACGCGGTGGAGACAAAAACCGGCAAACAGATTTGGAGTTTCCCCTTTAAGTCCCAGATCAACATCGCCGACGTGATCGTTTCCAGCAACGACTTCTTTGTGTCCGCCGACTATGGCGCCGGCGGGGTCATGGCCCGGTTCGACGGCACGAACACCGCCCAAGTCTGGGCCAGCAAGACGTTCGCCAACCATATCAACACGTCCGTTCTTCTTGACGGCTATCTTTACGGCGTGGCCGGATCCGTCAACGATAGAACAGTCGCCTTGCAGTGCGTTGAGTTCGCAACCGGCGCGCAGAAATGGAGTTTCCCGGGTTTGGGCGGCGGCGGATTTATCGTGGCCGATCACAAGATCATCATGTTGAGCGACACGGGCGAACTGGTGGTGGGCGAGGCGTCGCCTACTACCGCGTTCACCCCCATCTCGCGGACCAAAGTTCTGGGCCAATGGTGCTGGGGCGCTCCGACCCTGGCCAACGGCCGCATCTATTGCCGCAACAACCTGGGCGACCTGGTTTGCCTTGACGTGAAAGGGCAGTGAAGGAGCCTCTTACTCTTAATCCTAATCTTAATCCTAATCTCGAATTTCAAACCAATTGGTTGTAGTCCGCCGCCAAGCGCCGTAGGCGCGACATCTCTGTAGAATCCCGGACCCAAAAGTGTCAAGCCCCGTAGGGGCGACATCATTGTAGAATGAATATTTCGCTCCTGACGGAGCTTGAAAATCTCTTTCGGTTTGGTTCTACAAAGATGTCGCGCCTACGGCGCTTCTGAAATGAAATCAGTCTTCATCGTAGATGGCGGTTTCAGGGCGATCCCAATCTGCCGCAAAAGTTTTCAGCCTCGCCCGCAGGCCTGCGGCATGAGCCTCATCAATTCCGCATGCCCGCAGATCAACACCCTGGGAATCAAGAAAAGTGACCACCACACGGGACCTGTCTATTTGAGCAGGCCGCTCCGCCAATTCCACCTTCCCTTCCGCGTAAATGCCTTCGACAGTTAGCATAATAGACAAGTAACACAGCCTGCCGCTCTTGGGAAGCAATAATCATGGATACGGTTTGGGCGGGGATTTGGGCTTGCAACCAGGGCTTGACAAAAATTAGAGTCTATGATTGAATAGTCAGGATGAGGCACGAAGGCAACAAGGCCATCGTAGCGGCGGACGGCAATCCGCCGCCGTTTTTCCATGCCGTTGGCGCCGCGTCCGGGCCGCCATCCGTAATGCGTGGGAGGCGGCGGCGAATGGCAGGGCGGGGCTTCCAGCCGGGCCGTCTTGGGCTGGGGCGGCTCCGCAGGAGACCCCAACCACAGGTGGTGCATTGTGCCAAGGAACCCTCAATATATTGGAGGATAACTCATGTTCCATGCGTCCCATTAGTCCCTTGTGTCCCTTCCGTCCCTTCCGGATTCGTTGGAAGCATCCCCCTGCCGGGTCGAATCTCTACCAAATCAGTATGGATTCCGAAGCCCCCGCAAGGCTGTTTTTTGGGGGCCTTTTGCGCCCTTTTGCGGCAAATCAACACAAGTTACTATCTATCAACAACTTACAACTTAAATCGAGTATTTTCAATTAAGGTCAATTAAGCCTAATTAAGGTTAATTAAGGTTAATTAAGCTAAAAAGAGAATGTTTTTGAGGAGCCGCATAAGGCAATGAACAACGTAATCTCTACCAAAATAGTAGGGATTCACAGGCCCGTCGCGCGGGTCAATTGACGGCTCCCAAATCAAACCCACAATGAAAGCCGAGAACCCGGAAACGTCAGAGCGACGGCACACGAGTGGACGGCTGCGGTGGCTCCTGGACCTCTTTGGCGTGTGCTTCGTGGTTGCTCTGTTGATCGGTGTTCCATTCGCCATGCTGCAGGCCAGACACCAACGGACCCGCCTGGAGATTCAGAAGCGGCTGGATGCCATTCGCGCCGCCGGACAGCCCTTGACGGCGCAGGACCTCGCGAAGCTCTATCCCGACCCGCCGCCGGATAAGGACGCGAGCCTTCTGCTGAAGCCGGCGCTTGAGTTGTTGACCGTCCCGGACGTTTTGGCCGAGCCGGACGAATCCACCAATCTCTTGTTCTTTGATGTGTCTCTGCCGCGATCCGGATCTCTTGATCCGCCCGTGTTGGCCGAAGGGCGGAAGTGGTTGGATCGAAATCAGGCGGCGTTTGCCTTGATTCCGTGGAGCAAGCTCGAAGGCGCGTGGGTCGGATCAGGTTTCACCAATGGTTTCGACAACCTCACTGAAGCCCCGCTCTCGAAAATGAGTCACTTGGTCAGGCTGTTGTGTTTGAACGCGGTATTGCAGGCGGAACAGCAGCACCCGCACGAGGCCGTAATGTCCTTGCAACAGGCCGCGGTCATTGGCAACACCCTAAAGAACGACCTGCCAGTGCATTTTTTGGTCAGAGCCATGGCGCAGTCCATAGTCTCCCGGTCATTGCAGCGGGTTCTCAACCGGGTGAACCTCCCCGATGCTGACCTGGTCTCGTTCCCGAATTTCCTGACCCTCACAAATATCGGGGCAACGAGAGAATCATGGATTATCAGTAAGCGCCCTGATGCCTTATTCGCGGCTGATCTTTTGGAATCTCAAACAAGCCAGTTGACAAAAGGTGTTGTCTCACCGCTCCGCAGGGTGACATCCGCGTTTAAAGGCGAGATCCTCTATCACGTCGAAGATCTTCTGCAATATCTGGATTGGAGCGACCATTGCCTCGCAGCCCTCGATTCGCCGGTGACAAATGCGATTTCAACGCTGCGCAACATTGAAAAGCTTCAAGACGATGCTGTCAAGAACAAGCACGTTTTGCTGGATGTGTTCAAGACGCGGCGATTCTCATTGTTATCCATGGAGGAGCCGAAAATCAGCGGCGCGTTCTTAATAGAATTGAAAGTTGTGGCCCAGGTTCGGGTGGCTGTTGCCGCGTTGGCTGTCGAGCGATGGCGCTTCGCCCACGGCGGCCAGGTTCCCGGATCGTTTGCTGAACTGGCGCCCAATTTCCTGCCCGCAGTTCCCGCCGACCCATTCGACGGCCAGCCGTTGCGCTACAAAAAACTGGCCGGCGGCTATGTCATCTACAGCATCGGGGAGGATTTCGCCGACGATGGCGGCAAGGAGGAGGATCCAAATGTGGCGGGAGGCAACCAACACTACGACATCACCTTCACGGTGGACAAATAACATGACAAGCATGGACAGCGCGACTGCTTCCCAGTATTCTGCGGACCACGAAATTTATGAAACCACATCGCATCGGCATTATTGGCGGTAGCGGGCTTTATGACATGACCGGGTTCACCCGGCAAAAATGGGTGAATGTCAAAACGCCATTCGGCGCGCCGTCGGATGATTTTCTCACCGGCACGCTGGCGGGGCGGGAGGTGGTGTTCCTGCCGCGGCACGGACGGGGGCACCGCATCCTGCCCTCCGAGTTGAATCATCGCGCCAATATCTGCGGGATGAAGAAACTGGGCGCGGCCTGGATCATCAGCGTCAGCGCGGTCGGGTCGTTGCAGGCGAAGCATCGGCCGTGCGATATTGTTTTGCCGGATCAATTTGTGGACCGGACCAAGCGGTCGCAGGAGCACACGTTTTTTGGGCGCGGGGTTGTGGCGCATATCGCGTTCGCGGAGCCGGTGTGCGCGGAGTTGCGCGAGGCGATTTTCAAGAGCGCCCGCGCGGAAGGGGCGCGCGTCCACAACGGCGGCGTTTACGTCAACATGGAAGGGCCGGCTTTCAGCACGCGCGCCGAATCGCTCACAAACCACAAGCTGGGCTACGATGTCATCGGCATGACGAATCTGGGCGAAGCCAAATGCGCGCGCGAGGCCGAAATCGCCTACGCGACGATGGCGATGGTTACTGACTACGATTGTTGGAAAGTGGACGAGGCGCATGTGACGGTGGAAATGATCATCGCCAATTTGCTCCAGAACGCCAGCCAGGCCCAGGCCATCATCGCCCGCACCGTGCCGCTGATTCCCGCCGAGCCGGGCTGCTCCTGCCACCGCGCCCTGCGCAACGCCATCATGACGGATAAAAAACTTTGGCCGGCCAAAACCCGCGCGGAATTGAAATGGTTGCTCGAGCCAAACAAGTGAAGTACCCCGATACCTCTTGTGCGTGTGAAGTCATGGATGGGAATGGCTCCGCAGGAGACACCAACCGCCACAGGTGGTGCATTGTGCCAAGGAACCCCCAATATATTGGAGGAAACCATTCGTCCCTTGCGTCCCTTCCGTCCCTTCCGTCCCTTCCGGGTTCCTTGGAAGCGTCGCCCTACCGTCCCCATCTCGGTAGGGCGACGCTCCCGCGGAGCCACACCTTGCGCGCTATTGAACCGACAAATAACCTCGAAGAACCACGCATGACCCGCCATCTGCGGTGCCCGGTGTTCGGCCCCTGTTTGATCTTGCTGGCGGCATTTCTGCTGCCGCCCGTGGCGCGGGCGCAATCCCCGACTCCGCTGCCGCATGAAGTCTATGTCTGGCAACGGGCCTGGAGCGGGCCGGTGCGCGCGGCGGTGGCGCAACACGCGACGAATTATGAAAGCGTTGTTGCCCTGGTCGCCGAGGTTTCCTGGCGCGGCGGCCAGCCGGAGCTGGCGCGCGTGCCGCTGGATTACGCCGCATTGGCGGACACCAAAACGCCCGTCGGCCTGGCGTTGCGGATCGGCCCCTGGCCCGGCCCTTTTGCGACCAATGATCCGCCCGCCGCGTTTCTGACGAGCCTGGCCGCCGCGCTGGTGGCGGAGGCCCGGGGCAAAGGAGTCGTTCCGCGCGAATTGCAAATTGATTTTGACTGCGCGGCATCGAAACTGGACGGCTACCGCGCCTGGGTCCAGGCCATCCGCCGCAAAGTCGCGCCGACGCCGGTGGCGATCACGGCGCTGCCTTCGTGGCTGAACGAGCCGTCCTTCCCGGCGCTGGCCGGCGCGGCGGACGGTTACGTGCTGCAGGTTCATTCGCTGGAAAGGCCGGCGGACATTAACGCGCCGTTCACCTTGTGCGATCCGGCGGCCGCGCGGCGCGCCGTGGAGCGGGCCGGAAAGATTGGCGCGCCTTTTCGTGTCGCGCTGCCGACTTACGGCTATTTGCTCGCCTTCGACGCCGCCGGGCGCTTTGCCGGACTGTCCGCTGAAGGGCCGGGCCGGGACTGGCCGGCGGGCGCGCAATTGCGCGAGGCGCGGACGGACCCGGCGGCGATGGCGCAACTGGTTGCAGCGTGGAACGCGGGCCGCCCGGACGCGATGCGGGGAATTATATGGTACAGGTTGCCGGTGGAGGGCGACACTTTGAACTTGCGCTGGCCGACCCTGGCCGCCATGATGGCCGGGCGAATTCCGCGCGCGGATGCGCGGGCGGAATCGCGCCGGGTCGAGCCGGGGTTGGTGGAAATCAGCCTCGTGAACAACGGCGAACTCGACCTTTCCTCCCGGCTCGCCGTCGAAGTCCGCTGGCAGAACGCCCGCCTGGTGGCGGGGGATGGCGCGTCGGGCTTCGATTTGGCGGATGGAGGCCCATCCGCCGTGCAATTCCAAACAATGTCAAAGACGCACCGCCTGCCCGCGGGCGAAAAACAAGCCGTCGGCTGGCTGCGTCTGAGCGAAGATCGTGAGGTGCAAGTTGAAATTATCAAGAATTAAAACGCCCGCCGCGATGGCGTCGGCGCATGTTGGCACTGCCACCGAAGAAGCGAACGAACCCCTCTCCCTGGCCGTCTCCCCGCTGCGCGGGGCGGGGGAATTAGCAAATCGCATGGTGGTGGTGTCAAGATGCGGCTTGGCGGCGCTGTTGCTGGCGCTGGGCTGCGCGCGGCTTCCGGCGTGCGGCCCCGACTTTCCCAACAACATCCTGGGTGGCGGCGACAACGCCCTCCTCATGGCGCCAGTGGCCGATTTCATGAAGGAATTGGCGCGCTTGAAGGCCCCGGCCGCCTTCCACGCGGTGCCGAACCAGAGTGGATACGCCAGCCAAACCGCCGAACTGGACTTGGCGGACCTGGCCGCGGCGTTGAAGCAATCCGGCCGGCCCGATGACCTGTCGCAGGCGATTTGCGCCAGCCACCGCATCGAACGCGACAAGCTGCTGAAGTACTTGCGCGGTGTGGAAGAGTCCGAAGCGAGCCGGACGTTCGATTACGAGACCTACCCGCCCGTTCGCGGCAAAGCGACCATTCCGATCCCGCCGTTCCCGGACATCTTCACCGCCGGCGGGATGCCGGATGAGTTCGCCGACTATTTCGAAGGCGCGGTGGCGTGGGCCAAACCGGACGGTGCGGGAAAGGCGGCGGCGCGAGCGGCTTGGGAACGGTTGCTGGCACGGCCCGCTCAGGAGCGGCGGTTCAAGTCCACATGGGCGGCGTTCATGCTGGGGAAATCGTGGGCGGAGGAGGACCCGGAGAAGGCCGTTGGTTATTTCCGCCAAGTCCGCGCCCTCGCGCGCCAGGGTTTCCTGGATTCGGCCGGACTGGCGGCGTCCAGCCTCGGAGAGGAGGCGCGGTTTGTTTTGATTGATGGAAAATTGGAGCAGGCCATGGAACTTTATCTGGAGCAATTTGCCACCGGCGACACGACAGCGGCGAACTCCCTCCGTTTCACCGCCGCGAAGGCCGTCAACAATGAAGACGCCGAAACCTTGCGCTCCCTGGCGGCGAACCCGCGCGTTCAACCGGTCATCACGGCGTATTTGATTTCGAGGCACGTTTTCGAGGATCCAAGTTCGGTGGAGATCAACGCCACCGAGAGGTGGCTGGCGGCGGTAGAGACGGCGAATGTCCGCGGTATGGCCGAAGGGGAAAAGCTGGCGCTGGCGGCTTACCAGGCTGGCGACTGGGAGAGCGCGCAACGATGGGCTGACCGCGCCCGCGCCACGCCTGTAGCGCAATGGTTGCAGGCCAAGCTGCTTCTGCGCGCGGGAAAGACCGATGCCGCAGCGGCGCTGCTGGCCAAGGTGGCCGCTTTATTTCCGCCGGAGACGCCGTCCACAAACGCTCCGGCGCAATTGTTTGACAACCTGACGGTGCCAGGCTCGACGTACTTTCGCCCGGACGTGGACGCCGCCGCCCAAGTGTCGGGCGAACTGGGCGTGTTCCATCTCGCCCGGCGGGATTACACGGAGGCGCTGGACGTTCTCATGCGCGCCGGGTTCTGGGAGGACGCGGCCTACGTTGCGGAACGGGTTTTGACCACGGACGAGCTGAGGGACTATGTCGCGCGGAACTGGCCCGTTTCCAGAAATGAAAATACAAATGTAATCAATGCGCGCGGCTGGTACGAATATAAAGACCCCGGCCTGGAAATTCGCGGATTGCTCGCGCGCCGCCTGGCTCGCCTCAATCGCGCGGAAGAGGCGCGCGGTTACTTTGCGCCGATGTTGCAGGCGGATTACAACGCGCTCGAACAAGCGCTGGCCAGGGGCGCGGACACCGCGCTGTCCGCCGGGGAGAGAGCGGACGCTTATCATGCGGCCGCGTGGATGACGAGGACCAACGGCATGGAGTTGTTCGCAACCGAATTGGCGCCGGACTGGCATATCTTCGGCGGAGCTTATGACTTTGAAAACGGGATTGCCTTCCGAACCAACGAGTCTTCGACGCTGCTCCGCGCGTCGGAGGACGAGTTGCGCCGCGCCTCGGAACCCGCCGCCAAACCGGACACGCGCTACCACTACCGTTTCATGGCCGCCGCGATGGCGTGGCAGGCGGCGCTGTTGATGCCGGACAATTCCGACGCGACGGCGCGCGTGTTGTGCGAAGCGGGATCGTGGATCAAGTATCTCGATCCGCAAAGGGCCGATGTGTTTTACAAGGCGCTGGTCCGCCGGTGCCGCAAGACGGCCATCGGCGATCAGGCGGACAAGATGCGCTGGTTCCCCGTGCTGGATGCCGCCGGGAATCCCATTCCCTACACGCCCCCTCCGCGCGAATAGGCGGGGCCGGCTGCGAAGCGCGGTTGGGGAGATGAAGGGACTTATGGGACTTATAGGACTCATGGGACGGATGGCGCTTCAGGGGGCGGGCTGAGGAAGGGCGTTGGTGGCGGCGCGCTGCCGGGCCGCCTGGAGATTGCGGGTCAGGTTGTCTTTGAGGACGGAATACGTTTTATTGGTGACAACATCGAGGGCGCGTTGCGATTCGTCGAAATGGTTCAGGGCGAGTTGAATCCGGGCCAGATGGAGCCACACCCCCTGGCGTTCGACGTCGTCGTGGGCGATTGTCAAGCACTGCTTCCAGGCCGCCAGCCCCTCCTCCAAGCGCAGGGGACGGATGCCGTAAAAGCATTCCGCGTAATCGCTGGCCAGGATGAAGTTATCCGGATCGAGCGTCATCGCCTTCCGGTAGAGCTTCAGGACGGTGTCGAAAGTCTCCTGCTCGGAGATTTTCCAGTACTCCTCCGCGTCGTCGCGGAACAGGTACACGCAAACGGCCAGGTTGTGATAATAAACGGACTGGCCGGGGTCCAGACTGATGGCTTTGGAGTAGTATTCGAGGGCCTTCTTGACGTTGTGCTCCTCGTAGTAGTTGGCCAGGTTGTTCCAGACGGCCGGGTTGTCCGGGGCCAGTTGGCCGGCTTTTTCCCACTGGGCCAGCGCGCCTTCGGAGTCGCCGGATTGATTGAGGAAACTGCCGTAGGCAAGGCGCGCGCGCGCATAATCGGGATGATGCTGGAGAAACTTCTCGTAGTCCGCTTTCACGGGGTCCAGGCGCGCCTTGACGCGCACGCGCAAGGTGGTTTGCGCCAGGGGATCGCCCGCCGCGCGGGCCGCGCCCGCGGCGTCCGACATTTTTTCAATTTCCTCCACCGCCGCGTCGTCCTCCTTTTCCAAATTGAGAAACTCCTTTTCGACGGGATCATTGGGATCGGGGACCTGGACGGAAAAGCGGGTTCCCGCCGGCGCCGGGTTGCTGACGGCGGTCGGCGCATTGGTGGAAACCAGGGCGGCCAATAATCCGGCTAATAGATCGTTCACAACTCAATTAGGTTCAGTACAAAAAAAGTGCGCGACGAAGCAAAATGAGATGGGCGCTCCCGCAAGCGGGATAAGTGCTCGTGGAGCAAGTCTTGACGCCCCGGCACAAAAGATCTCGAAGCCGGTACTTAGACTCGTGCTTTTCGTCGCGCATGATGTTTTTACCACAGGGCCGGAAAAAAGGCCAGCAAAAGTTGTTCACAAAGTTATTCACAGGTTATTTGCCGGCCCGCGCGGCGGCGGCGGCGGGCGGCGGGACGGCGGTTTCCTCCGCCTGCTTGCGAAATTGGAGGTAGTAGAGCTTGTTGTAAATGCCGCCCTGGGCCAGCAATTCGTCGTGGCGGCCCGTCTCCGCAATCCGGCCGTGGTCCAGCACCAGAATCAGGTCGGCGTGGCGCACGGTGGAAAGGCGGTGGGCGATGCAGATCGTCGTCCGCCCTTTCATCAGTTCATCCAGGTCGGCCTGCACCGCCCGCTCGGCTTCGTTGTCAAGCGAACTTGTGGCTTCGTCCAGGATCAGGATGGGCGCGTTCTTCAAAATGGCACGGGCGATGGAGAGGCGCTGCCGCTGCCCGCCGGAAAGGGTCACGCCTTTCTCGCCGATTCCCGCCTCGTACCCGCCCGGCTTGTCGAGGATGAACTCGTGGGCGTGGGCGCTTTTGGCGGCTTCCTCCACTTCGGCGGCGGTGGCGCCGGCGCGGCCGCAGGCGATGTTGTTGCGAATGGTGTCGTTGAACAGAATGACCTCCTGGGTCACGACGCCGATCTGGGAGCGAAGGTCGCGCACGGCGGTGTCGCGCAAATCCACGCCGCCTATGCGGATGGCGCCGGAAGTGGGGTCGTAAAAGCGGAGGAGGAGGTTGGTGAAGGTGGTCTTGCCCGTGCCGGTCCTGCCGACCAGCGCGACCATCTGGCCGGGTTGGACTTTCAACTGGATGCCGCGGAGGACCATTTCGGAACCGTAGCCGAAGCTGACGTTGTCAAAATGAATTTCAGCGCCGGCGGCGCGGAGGGGGACGGGATGGGCGGGGTCGGTGAGGGTGTTGGGAGTGGCGAGGAGTTCAAAGACGCGCTGAGTGGCGGCCTGGGCCTGGGTCAACTGGCTGTGGAGGCGGGTCAAGTTCTTGACGGGGGCGTAAATGCTCAGGAGGCAGTACATAAACGCGCCCAATTTGAGCACGTTTGTATTCTGGCCGCGGAGGTAGAGGAACATGCCGGCAATGCCAATGGCGCCCACGAATTCGATCAGGGGACCGGGAGTTTCGGTGGCCCGGACGGCGCGCATGACGTTGCTGCGGAACTTGGTGAGATTGGCCTTGAATTGCCGGACGACCAGATCTTCCAAATTGTAGGCCTTGATGATGCGGTTGCCGGTGAAGGATTCATGCATGACCCTGCCCAGGGCGGCCGCCTCGGTTTGGATGTTGGCGCTGGCGCGGCGGCCTTTCCGGCTGTAAATGGAGATGGGGATCACGCACAAGGGAAAGACGAGCAGGGAGACGAGGGTGAGCTTCCAATCTATCGCGAGCATTCCGGCCACGAGGGTCAGGATGGTGCAGGGTTCCTTGATCAACGTCACCAGCAACACGCCGATCAAGTTTTGCAGGATGCCAATGTCGTTGTTGCGCGACATCAGCTCGCCGGTGCTGTTGCGGGTGAAGAAGCTCAAGGGAAGATTGAGAAGATGCTCAAAAAGCCGGGCGCGCAAATCGCAACTGGTTCGCACGCTGACCCAGCTCATCAAGTAAGCGTTGAGGTAAGCCACCACGCCGCGGAGCAAGACCGCCAGCGGGATCAGGGCGACGAGGGCGATCCTCACCCCCATCGAGCCGCTGGCATAACGGGTCATCGCTTCCTGCAAGTGGCCCAGCATGGCCGGCAGCCAATGCGGCATCCACCACGGCACTTTGGACGGCATATTCATCCCGCTGAGGGCCGCGGGAGTGAACAGGATGCTGACGACCAGGATGACCGTTCCATACATGAGCGGCTGGCCCACCCCGCTTAACACCCCAAAAAGCACGCCCAAGAGGAACCGCAGCCGATAGGGCCGGTTCAACTTCCACAGCTTATTAAGAAACTCGCTCATTCGCGTTCCGGCGATTATGCCCCGCGGGGCGCAAAGTTCAAAGGTTAAGATGCCGGGCGGAAACGGGCCACAGCGGCCGAATGGCTTCAAAAACCTGGGCCGCCGAAATGGAGGCCAGGCACTCCGCAACCCCGCCCGCCCGGCAATCGTCCCGCCCGCTCTCCAGGCACGGGCAGCCCGCGGCCAGATACTTGTGTCGCGGCCCGGCGGGCGGAAGCCATTCCTTCATGCCGGGATATTTGCGGAAGACCGTGAAGGTGGAAACGCCCAGGGCCGCCGCCAGATGGAGAACGCCGGAATCGGCGCCGAGGTGCATCCGGCAGCGTTGCAGCAACGCCGCCAGTTGGCCGATGTTCAGCCCCTTCACACAGCGCAGCCGCGCATCCGGGACGGCGTTGGCCAGCCGGTCCAGCCGCGCCGACTCGCGGGCGTTGGGCGCGGCGGTCGCCACCAGTTGCGCCGCCGGGTCGCTCTTGAGGAGCATCCCGGCCAGCTCCGCCCAATTGTCCAGAGGCCATTCCTTGAGCGGCGCGCCGGCGTTGATGGAAAAATGAATGGAATTGGCCGGGACGCCGGCCGCCGCGGATTCCGGCCCGGGGTCCGGCGCGCGCAAATCAAACCGGGCCGGCTCCAGCGGGAAACCGGCCGCCGCCAGCACCTGCCGCCGCTGTTCCCAGACCGGGATTTCGCGGCTTTGGCGCGGCACCCAGTTGGCAATCAGCCAGTGGTTCCAAAAATGGCGGCGTCCCCCCTCATGCGCCAGCCGCCACTTCGCGCCCGTCAGCGCCGTCAGGAATATCGTGCGGTCGGCGCCGCTGAAATTGAAGGCCGCGTCATACTTCTCCCGGCGCAGCGCGCCGATAATGTCCCAATGCCGCCACCACGGCGGGCTTTGCGGCGTCAAAGGAAACGCCCAGGCCCGGTCCACGCAGGGGGCCAGCCCCAGCAATTCCGCCCCGACGGGGGCGGACAAGGTGTGAAGTTGCGCCGCCGGATAATGCCGTTTGATCTCCCACAGCGCGGGGACGAGCTGGACCGAATCGCCGAGGAAGCCCAAATCCACGACGATGATCTTGGCGGCTGATTCGGATTGCTTGTAAAAACTGCTGGCGGGCGCGCTTTGCATGTCGTCCTCCAATTAAAGGCAGGCCGCGGGGATTGCGACAGCAAAATCGGGACGGGGCGGCGGGCGGCGCATTCCTCTTTTTGGGGCATCGTCTCTTAATGTTAAGAGGGTGCCGGGCAGGAGGGAACCCTCAGCCGCGCGGCGTGGCTCTTTTTTGACATGTTGAGTAATAAAATACATTTTCTAACCTTAATTAACCTTAATTAGCCTTAATTAGGCTTAATTAACCTTAATTGACCTTAATCAGCCTTAACGTCAGCCTTTCTTTCTTTAACGGTTGGAGGAATTCAACGCGAAGTCGCCAAGGCGCAAAGACGCAAAGAAGGAAAGACCTCTTTGCGCCTTCGCGCCCTTGCGCCTTTGCGTTAAGGCCGCGATTCCTCGGGCGACAATGGCGGGAGAATCCCGCCTTTCGCCCGGCCCCGCGCCGGCCCATTTCAGCTTTCAGCATCGCGCCTTGCTGCGTTTGCGTTCTTGCGTGCCTTATCATGCGCGTTCAATTGTAGAGCATAAGCTGGGATTGTCAACGGAAATATGTTGAAATATGGTTATGTGTGTAAAGCCATGATTATTAGCCACTTGTTTGGAAACCTGCGCGACGCAATCTCCGCGCATTCGCGCTGCAAGGGGTGGCATCTTTCGCGTCACGGGGCTGGTTTTTTTGGCGGAATGGGATACAGTCGGCCTGGATTTCCGATGCAATCGTAAAATGCCGTTGAATCTCGAATACTATTGGTTCCTGGCCCGGCATAGTCCGTGGGCCTTGGTGCCCGTCGCTTTGCATGTCTGGCTGCTGATAGACGCGCTGCGCCGGGAGGAATGGCTTTGGGCTGGATTCTTGTTTTTTGTTCCCGGCCTGAGCGACGTGATTTATTTTTTTTACGTGATGCGCGCCGCGCCGTCGGCGACGATGGGCTTTGAACTGCCGGGGGCGCACGACCGGCGGCGGATCAAGGAATTGCAGGCGCAGATTCACAACCTGGACAAGCCGCATCATTACCTGGAGTTGGGGGACATCTATTTCCAGAAGGGCAATTTGAAGAAGGCCGAAGACTGCTACCGGGCCTCGCTGGAACGGGATCCTCTGGACATTGACGCGCGCGCGCACATGGGCCAGTGCCTGTTGCGCGCCCAAAACGCGGCGGCGGCCCGGCCGCTCCTGGAACAAGTCTGCCGCGAGAAACCGATGCACGACTACGGCCATTCGCTGATGGCTTGCGCGGAAGCGCTGGCCGCCTTGGGCGAGACGGACGCGGCGGCCGCCGTCTGGCAGCAAGTGCTGGAAAACCACAGCTACGCCCGCGCCCGGGTGCAATTGGCGGAATTGTATCTGGCCAAAAATCAGCCGGACATGGCCCGCGCGGGCTTGCGGGAGGCGCTCGCCGACGACCTGCACGCGCCGAATTTCCAACGCAAACGCGACCGGGTCTGGATGCGCAAGGCCCGGCGCCTGCTGCGGAAGTGAGGGGCAATTCAAACCGGGGTGCTGTGGGGCTGCCAAAGCGCGTTGTTGAACGGAATTGAGAATTGGCCATTGAGAATTTGTTAATGGCAATTGACCCTTCATTTGCCAATGGCAAATTTTCAATGGCCAATTCTCAATTAAATCTCCCGAATTTTTATGCGTTTCGACTGGGGTTTGTTCCAAGGGGCCGGCGAATCGGAAGTTATTTTTGGAAAGCGGCGCTGGCGCGCGCGCACTCCAAGGCGGCCTCGCGGCCGCATGCCTTGTGCGCGAAGCGCGGTTACGCCGCGTTGCCCCAAAAACGAACAGTCCGAGGGCGTCTCTTGGACATGCGGCGGTTCTTGCCGGGAGCTTTTTGCCGCCTGGCAGGGCCTGTTGGCGGCAAAAAGCCGCGAGATTCCCCTTTTTTAGCCGCGCCAACCGATTGGCATCCCTTTTGCTGTCTGTGATATTGTCGTGCATAGAAAGGCAGGACGGCTGCATAACGCAAACGGAAAAACGCACTTATCATAACCCGCTGCCAGCCCTGTTGTGGACGACGCAACTATCGAAAGGACAGTCAAATTATGCAAATGAAAACTAGCAAACAGAGTGGGTTCACGCTTGTCGAAATCATGATCGTCGTCGCCATAATCGGCCTTCTCGCCGCCATCGCGATTCCGAACTTCGTGCGCGCGCGGACCACCTCGCAGACCAACGCCTGCATCAACAACCTCCGTATCATTGACTCTGCCAAGTCCTCGTGGGCCTTGGAACAGCACAAGCAGAACACCGACGTGCCGGGCGACACCGACATCCAGCCCTACGTTGGCCGCGGCTCCAATGGCGAATTGCCCTCCTGCCCGAACGACGGGACGCAAACCTTCGACAACAGCTACAGCCCCAACAATGTGGGCGTCAAGCCGGTCTGCCTCATCATGCCGACCAACCACGTCCTGCCATAAGGCAGCTCTTCCGTCCTGGTCCGCCTGGATCAGGACACTGCGAACAGCCCGGGAGCGATCCCGGGCTTTTCGTTTTCAACGGCAAATTCAGGATTGACGATGGCGGGAATGTTGGGACACTGGCGGGGACTTGCACAAATCTATGACCGAGAATAGTCCAAACTCATCGCCATCCGCCGTGAAAGCCGGCCTGTTCCGCACCGCCGACGGGCAGAACTACCTCGTCCCCTTCGTCCTATTGACATCGCTTTTCGTATTGTGGGGTTTCTGCAATGGCACGATTGACATCCTCAACAAGCACTTTCAGGACGCCCTTCAGCTAACCAAAGAGCAATCGGGTCTCGTTCAATTCGCCAATTACCTCGCCTACTTCCTCATGGCAATCCCAGCCGGTTTGATCGCCAGGCAATTCGGCTACAAAGGCGGCATTCTCTTGGGCTTGGTGCTCATTGCCTCGGGTGCCTTCTGGGTGGTGCATGCCGTGGACATCGGAACCTACCAAGCCTTTCTGATGGGCCTGTTCATCATCGCGTTAGGGATGACCTGCCTGGAAACCATCGCCAATCCTTACACGACAGTCCTCGGACCGCCAGAAAGCGGGGCCACTCGCATTAACATCGCCCAGACCTTCAATGGTGGCGGCTGGATTCTGGGGCCAACCATCGGCGGGCTTTTCGTCTTTGCCAGTGACAAGTCCGGCACAACCAATGCCGATGCGGCCGCTGTTGCCGCCGCCGCTGCCGCCGGTAACGCCGGCCTGCAACATCTCTACCTGGGCATCGCGGCCTTCGTTTCCATTCTCCTGGCAATTTTCATATTTTCCAAAATACCCGATTTGCGCACCCAGGATGAAAGCCACGAATCCGCGGGAAAAATCGTCCGAATTAAACCGTCTGGCGGCCAGGCAGGGATCATTGGCTTGGTCCTTTTACTCGTTTGCGGCCTGCTCTATTTCTTCATCTCCCGTATTCTTGAACTGGTCTGGGACCTCCTCCGGTGGGACAAGAGCCTGTTCCTGCCGACAACCATCGGTTTGCTGTTTGCTGCCTATATCGCAGCCTTCCTTATGGTCCGCAAGAACTGGGACATGTTCCGCCGGAGACATTTCACCTTGGGCGTCGCGACCCAATTCCTCTACGTCGCCGCCCAGACCGGCGTTTTCAGCTTCTTTGTCAATTACGTTTTGGAGAATGATATTGGCGTGAGCAAGGTGAAGGCATCCTCGATGCTGGGCACCATCGGCTTCGGTTTGTTTTTTGCCGGACGCATATGTGGGAGCGCCGTCATCAGCCGGTCAAAGCCGCATTTGGTGTTGGCGGCCTACGCGGCCATCAATGTGGTCCTGAGCGCCATTGCGATGACTGGTGGCACGCTCGGCCTGTATGCGGTGTACGGCACCTTCTTCTTCATGTCCGTCATGTTCCCGACGATTTTTGCGCTGGGCATCCGCGGCCTGGGAGATTTTACCAAGCTCGGCGCTTCCCTCATCGTCATGTCCATCGTGGGCGGGGCCATTGCGCCGCCTTGGATGGGCCGCATCGCCGACGCCCATTCGATGCGCGTTGGATTTGTCGTGCCGCTGGTCTGTTTTGTCCTCATCGCCATCTACGGCCTGTTCTGGCAGAAATTGGAGGACAAGGATATCGTGCGCTGAAAGGCCGGGCCTCGCCGCGTCAGCCGGGATATTTCGCACTTTCGGGTTCGGAGCGCCGATTTTGAATCGGCTGTCAGCGTCATTGCGGGCCCAAAGCCGACTGCAAGTCGGCGCTCCAGACTACAGGCATTTCCTGCGGGGCATGAAATATCCGCGTCAGCCGGGCTTGGTGCAAGAACAAGTTCCGGGAATGAGGCGCCATTCAAACCGGGCTGGGGGGGGGCGCTCCCAAAGCATACGTTTGAAGGCAATTGAGAATTGGCCATTGAAGATTTGTCATTGGCAATTGAGCCGTGGGCGGTAACCAATGACAAATCTTCAATGACCAATTCTCAATCAACGCTTCCGAATTCTCATGCGCTCCGAAACGGGTTTGCTCCAAACGGCGCCGGCAAGATCGGAAGTTGTTCTTGCGCGGCGGCTCAGGCCGATTCCAGGATCATGTTCGCGTACTGGATCGTGTCCCCGGTGCGGATCAGGCCCACGGCGGACGGAACGCGCGTTTTGAATTGGACATGGGGTTCATAGTCCGTTGGAATGTCGCGCAGGGCCTCGTCAAAGGCGGCCCGGACGGCCGGGTCGTTGTGCTTGACAAATTCCTGCGCCATCCAGACCCGGCCGACGACAAAATTGGCGCGGATGGCGCCGAGGACTTGCAACACCGTCGGGATGCCGTCCACCAGCGAGATGTCCACCGTTTCGATTTGCGGCCAGAAGGGGAACCCGCGGTCGGCGATGACCAGGGTGTTGGTGTGGCGCACGCGGCTCAACAGGCCGTTGAGGCGGGGATTGAGAATTCCAGTCTTGAGCATAATGCCCCCAGCATGGCGGATATTCCGCGCGCAGTCAAACCTCCGGAGCGCCTGTTTTCACCGGGCTCTTTTCATGGGTGTGCAGGAGGAGCGATATTTGAATTTCGAGAATGAGCCGCAAGCCATGAGAACCCGGCCGCCCAGCCGCGAGGAGGCGGTGCGGGCCTCCCAAATCCGAGTTCACCAGACTCGAGGACGGAGGCATGTTGGCACTCTGGAAGACACGGAGGAAAGTTTGCAACCCGCTCATCATCAATGACTTGCGATGTTACGGGAAAGGGACAGAGAGAGTAGGAAATGGGACATAACGGGAATTAACAGAGCGGATTTGCCGTGATTATACCTGTAGCTATCCAATTGACATTCGATGGCGAACGGGATAAGGTTTGCGTGTATCAAATGCCCCCAAAAGTGGCCGGCGTCCGAGGGCGGAGGTTTTTGATTGAGGAAATCAAATTCAATCAACGAAAGGTCTGTGTCATGCGCAAGATCGTGTGTGTGGAAACGGGTTTTTTGGCGGCTCTTCTGCTCCCCTGCGCGGGGTTGAACGCGGCCCCGTTCACCAACGGCAGCTTTGAGATTATCAGCAACCACGCGGCCATCGCGTCCAACACCAGCCCGGTCATCAATCCGGGCGATACTTGGCTGGCAGGATGGACCATCGGCGGGCCTGGAGGCGGTGATATTTCTGTGGCCAATGGCACCGTCAACGGTTTAAACCCTTACGACGGCCAACAATGGATAGCCTTCAATGGAAACGACACCGCGCCCGGCGGCATCGTGTCCCAAACCTTCGACACCATGGTGGGGCAAACCTCCAAGGTGACTTTCGCCGTGGGAATGATGGGTTCGGGAAACGTGAGCCTTACAGCCACCGCGATTGGGTCGAACAACGTCTTGCTGGCCAGCAACTACTGCGTCCCCGCCAATTCCGGAGAGTGGGCTTTGTTTGAATTGGACTTTACCGCGGTATCAACGAACACGACGCTGGTGTTCCTAGACAGCTCTTCGCAAACGGTGGCGGTGGATTTGGCGCTGGACGATGTGGCCGTGAGAGCACAGGCGATCTCCCCTCCGATGCCGGTCCTCCCGCCGTCCATCGTCACATCGCCGGCCAGCCAGACCGCCAATGCCGGGGACAGCGTGGTTTTCACGGCATCCTCCAGCGACGACACGTCCACTGTCCAGTGGTATCTGATCAACTGGCAGGGAACCAATGCGATTGCCGGGGCGAGCAATACCACGCTGAGTCTCACCGCCGGCAGCGCCAGCCCGGGCGGCTATTTTGCCGAGTTCAGCAACACCGGCGGAACTGCCGCGACCAGTGTGGCCGATCTGGCCGTGTTGGGTCTCCCATTTACCAATGGCAGCTTTGAAATTATCAGCCGTGCCGCAATCCCGGCCAACACCGCACTGCTCATTTACCCGGCCAATACCTGGCTGACCGGTTGGACCGTGGGCGGTCCGGGAAACGGCGATGTTTCCGTGGTCAATGGCTCAGGCGGCGGTTTGGGGCCTTACAACGGCCAGCAATGGATAGATTTTAACGCCGGCAACACCGCCCCCGGCGGCATCTTGTCCCAGACCTTCACCACGACAGTGGGACAATACTATCTGGTGACCTTCGCCGTGGGCGAGAACGGTTCGGGAAATGTCAGCCTGACGGCCACAGCCGTTGCCTCCAGCGATACGCTGCTCGCCAGCAACTCTTGCGTGCCCGCGTCCGGGGTGTGGAACCTGTTTCAATTGGGCTTTACAGCGACAACGACGAACACGACGCTGGTGTTCCTGGATAGCTCTCCGCCCCCTGCTGACGACTATGACTTGACGTTTGACGATGTAACAGTGACAGCAACCCAGCCGGTGATCCCGCCGTCAGTCGTCACATCGCCTGTGAGCCAGACCGTCAATGCCGGGGCGGGCGTGGTTTTCACGGCATCGGCCGGCGGCGGCGCGTCCACCGTGCAGTGGTATCTGATCAACTGGCAGGGAACCAATGCGATTTCCGGGGCGACCAGCACCACGCTGAATCTGACCGCCAGCAACACCACCCCGGGCGGCTATTTTGCCGAGTTCAGCAACACCGGCGGAACTGCCGCGACCAGTGTGGCCGATCTGGCCGTGTTGGGTCTCCCATTTACCAATGGCAGCTTTGAAATTATGAACCATGCCGCCATCGCATCCGGCAGCGGTGTGGAGATGAATGTCGGGGACACATGGCTTACCGGTTGGACCGTGGGCGGGCCAGGCGGCGATGTCGGACCGCATGATGAGCTCGACGGAAACATGTACCCATACGACGGGCAAATACTTATCTGTTACAACGGCGGCAACACTCCTCCGGGCGGTATCCTCTCCCAGACCTTCACCACCACTGTGGGATACTACTATTCCGTCGTCTTCGCTGTGGGGCAGATTGGGTCGGGAGATGTGAGTCTGACGGCGACCGCAGTGGGTCTCAGTGATTCGCTGCTCGCCAGCAATTATTGCGTGCCCACTGAGAGTGTCTGGACTTTGTTTCAATTGGATTTTATCGCAACGACAACGAACACGACGCTGGTGTTCCTGGATAGCTCTCCGCCGCCTGCTGACGCTGTGGACTTGTTGTTTGACGATGTGATAGTGACAGCAACCCAGCCGGCGACTCCGCCGTCAGTCGTCACATCGCCTGTGAGCCAGACCGTCAATGCCGGGGCGGGCGTGGTTTTCACGGCATCGGCCGGCGGCGGCGCGTCCACCGTGCAGTGGTATCTGATCAACTACCAGGGAACCAATGCGATTTCCGGGGCGACCAATGCCACGCTGAATCTGACCGCCAGCAACACCACACCGGGCGGCTATTTTGCCGAGTTCAGCAATTCCGGCGGAACCGCCGCGACCAGCGTGGCAAATCTTGCCGTGCTGGGCCTCCCGTTCACAAATGGCAGCTTTGAAATCATTAGCTGTGCGGCCATACCGTCCAGCCAAAACGACGTTCTCAATCCCGGCGCGACTTGGCTGACCGGTTGGACCGTCGGCGGGCCTGGGGGCGGTGATATTAGGGTGTGCAATGGGGTGTCCGACGGCCTGAACCCGTATGACGGGCAGCAATTGATACTTTTCAACGGAGCCAACTCCGCTCCCGGCGGCATCTTGTCCCAAACCTTCACCACCGTAGTGGGCACAGCCTACAAGGTGACCTTTGCATTGGGCCAGGCGGGTTCGGGAAACGTGAGCCTGACGGCCACGGCGGTCGCGGCGAACGACGTTCTGATCGCCAGCAATTATTACGTCCCGACTGAGAGTGCTTGGACTTTATTCCAATTGGATTTTACCGCGACAACGACGAATACGACGCTGGTGTTCCTGGATAGCTCTCTTGACACGGTTGCGGTGGACACGTTGTTCGATGATGTGACGGTTTTGGCAGTGCCGACGTCTGGGATGCCGGTGGTCAACACGTCGCCCGTGAGCCAGACGGCGAATTCAGGGGCTTTGGTTTCGTTTAGTGCCAGCGCCGCCGGCAGCCCTTCGGCCATCCAGTGGTACTTGGGGTCCAATCCGGTCGCCGGTGGAACGGCGTCCCCTCTGGCCGTCACGGCAAGTGATGCCACCGCCGGCAGTTATACGGCTGTCTTTAGCAATTCTTACGGAACCGCCACCACCGCTGTGGCCGTGCTGACGGTTGTTGATCCCCCGGTCATTGCCGTGTCCCCGGACAGCATGGTGGTTCTGGCGAATACGGAGGTGACTCTGACCGCATCCGCCACTGGCGGTCCGTCCAGCGTGCAATGGTATTTTGGAACATCGCCGATTTCGGGAGCGACGAGCACCAATCTGACGTTCATGGCGGAAGTCGCCGGAACGGGCGATTATTTTGCGATATTCAGGAACGGGGCCGGGACCGCCACCAGCGCGGTGGCAAACGTGACTGTGAACGCCGGCCCGTTCACCAACGGCAGCTTTGAACTGATCAATAATCATGCGGCCATTGCGGCTGGCAACAACGCGGTCATCTATCCAACCAATACCTGGCTGACCGGTTGGACCGTGGGCGGGACGGGAGACGGTGATGTCTTCGTGATGAATGGCGACTTTGGCGGCGCCGGTTCGGCATTAGGCCCCTATGCTGGGCAGCAATGGATAGATTTCAATGGAGGCAACACTCCGCCCGGCGGCAGCTTGTCCCAGACGTTCCTTTCCACCGTCGGAGAATCCTATGCGGTTTCCTTCGCGGTGGAAACCGTTGGGTCGGGGAGTGGAAGCATGAGCATCACCGCCACTGCGCTTGGCTCCAATAATGCTGTGCTCGCCAGCCACTATTGCGCCCCCGCCACGCGCGCCATCACTTCCGATGAGTGGACTTTGTATTCATTGGCCTTTACCGCCAACTCAACGAACACAACGCTGGTTTTCCTGGATTCTTCGGATGCGACCATCGCTGCGGATATTTGTCTCGACGACGTAATCGTGATTTCCGCGCCGGTGATTGTCATCTCGCCCGCGAGCCAGACAAACCTCCTGGGAGCGACGGTGACGTTCACCGCGTCGGCCAGCGGCAGTCCGGCGACGGTGCAATGGTTCCAGGGCGCGACCCCCATTCTGAATGCCACCAACGCCATTTTGAGCTTCACCGTCAATGCCGGCAGCGGGGGAAATTACACCGCCGTCTTTACCAACGCGGCAGGCAGCGCGACCACGGCGGTTGCGGTTTTGACGGTCAGCATCCCGGCCTGCCTGACGCAGCAACCCCAAAGCATCACCACCAATGTCGGCGCCACCGTCACCTTTGCCGGCGGGGCGGGCGGCACCGCTCCCGTGAGTTTCCAGTGGCAATTTGACGGAACCAACATCTCCGGGGCCACCGATGAGAGCCTGGTGCTGACCAACGCGCAGCCCGCCAACGCGGGCAGCTATACCCTCGTTGTCTCCAATCCTTATGGGACCAATACCAGCGCCAGCGCGGCCCTGACCTTTATCAGCGCGCTTCAAGTCGTCAGCGGGACCGTCGCCGGGCCGGGGGTCGTGACTGTGCCTACGACTTCAGTGCCTGTAACAGTCCCGGTCAATCTGCTTGCCACGGGTTCTGAATTCGGGGTGTTATTCAATGTGGATTACGACACGACACTCCTGACTTATACGGGGGCAACACTTGGCAGCGGCGCGCAGGGGGGAGTCAATGGCAATCAACCTGGCCAACTGGGTGTGATTCTGGAGTCGGCCTCCGGTTCGGCTTTCGCGGCGGGCACCCAGCAGGTCGTGCAACTGACATTTCAGGCCGTCTTGGTCAGGAGCAATACGACAACAACACTCAGCTTTGGCAGCCAGCCCACTGTCCCCGGAATCTCCGATGTGAACGGGAATCCAATTCCCGCGACTTTCGTTGCGGGATCACTGGCCATCACCCCGGTTCCTTTGGAGGGCCATGTCGCGCTCACCGGCAATGAAGGTAACAGCGTCGGCATCACAGACTGGGTTCAGGAAGGACGGTTCGCGGCGGGCCTGGACCAGGAGTATATTCTCACCAACGCCGCTGAATTCCAGCAGGCCGACTGCGCCCCGCGCGCGACCCTGGGCGACGGCAGCTGCATCAATGTGGCGGATTGGGTGCAGGTGGGCCGTTACGCGCTCGGCTTGGACCCGCCCACCGCGGCGGGCGGTCCAACGAATGAGCAGGCGCAAACGGGATCCGTCAAGGCCGGCGGGCCAAAGGCAGCCAAAGCCGCGCCCCAGACCGGCTCCCGAACGATCAGCATCGTCCCGGTGACCACCGGTGCGACAACCGACACGGTGGCGGTGCAAATGGCCAGTCAAGGCAACGAAAGCTCACTGCAATTTGGCGTTGCTTTTGACCCGACCGCCCTGAGTTTCGTCAGCGCGACCACCGGCAGCGGGGCCTCCGGGGCGCGTTTGATTTCCAACTCGAACAACATTGCCGCCGGCCAATTGGGCATCGTCGTGGGGCTGATGCCTCCAATGACATTCGCGGCCGGCTCGCAGCAACTTGTCAAACTTGCCTTCAAGTCAATTTCGTATTCCAACACGACGTCCGTGGCGTTTTCCGATACCCCCATTGCCCGCCAATTGGTGGATGCCAGTGCCAGCACGCTGTCGGCCGCCTATCAAAACACGTCGTTCCAAATCGCCGGGCAGTCCTGGCCGACACTGGACGTCACCCAGACCGCCAGCAACGTCATTTTGTCGTGGCCGTACTCGCCCACCATCCTCGGCGCGCAATGGACCACCAACCTTGGCGCAAACTGGACTAATACGGGAGGCACCCCCGTCACCAACGGCGACACCCTCATGCTGACCCTGCCGGCTCCAACTAACGCGACCCTGTACCGCCTCTATGGGCAATAGCGCTCGCGCCTTGAGCGTGGTGGAGTTTAGCGCCGTGGCGGCTTTCGGCAGAAAGCCGCTGATTTTCCATTTCCCTCTTGGTTTGGCCGCAACAGAAGATGGCGGCGGATTGCCATCCGCCGCGACGAGTCTTTTTTGGGTTCAGGCAGGGCGGTCTTTCCTGGCGTGCTTTTCCACTATTTCCTTCTTGAAGGTGATCATCGTTTTCAATCCAGCGCCGCCGTGCGGATAAGTCGGGTTGTAGCAGTACCGCCGGACATGATCGAAACCAGCCCAGGGAAGCCCCTTGTCTTCGACCACCGGTCCGCGTCTGTCTCTCCGATTGGTATCCACGGACCGGTCATTGTCTTCGATTACGAAGGTGCAGGGCAAATCCCATCCCTCAACGTACATCGCGGCCTCAAAGAAGTGCCCCTGATCCGCCGCGCCGTCTCCGAGGAAGCACCAGACTTTCGACTTCGATCCCTCCGACTTGAGAGCGAGCGCAATGCCGGCGGCGATGCCGCAGGTTCCTGCGAGGACCGATGAAGTGAGGAAATTCAACTGTTTGTTGAACAGGAACATGGAGCGGCCTTCGCGGATCCCGTGTTCCAGTTCCGCTTCGCTTCCGCCGGCCAGGAGGTAGTGGTAATGACTGCGGTGGCTTCCCAGAATCCAGTCGCCCTCGTTGATCTGCTCGAAAATCTCCACCAACTGCTGCTCATTCCCGCCGGCCAGATGAATCAGGAACGGCAGATCCCCGGCCGCGAAGATGTCCCGGATGCGGTTCTCAAAGGCGATCAGCGATTCTTTGGTTGCGTGCTTCATAAACTCATATCAATCAAAACCCGGCTGGCCTTGCCGGCGAGGACCAAGTCTATCCCTTTGTTGACCTGCCGCAAGGGCAGCCGGGCGGTGATGATGCCGTCAATGTTCAGCACGCCCCCTTTCCACATGCGGACGTAGCGCGGGATGTCCAGTTCGGGCCGGAATCCGCCGCCCTGGGTTGCCTTGATGGTCTTGCCTTCGCCTTCAAACATGTGCCGGGCGTTGACCATGGAAACCGCCTTTCCAGGCCCCGGCTGGCCTACCATGATGAACCGCCCGGATGGATTGAGCAGCGGCAAACTTTTTTCCATGCTGTCGCCCGCGCCGGCCGTGTCTATGACGACATCGAACCTCCCAATCTTCGACAAATCCTCCTGGCTGCTGTCCACGTAACGGGTGGCGCCCAGGGAGAGCGCGACGCGCTTCTTGTTCGCGTGAATGTCCACCGCGACGACCGGGTTGGCTTTCGCCATGCAGGCGCACCGGATCAGGTTGCAGCCCAGTCCGCCGGCGCCGACAATCAGGACGCTTTCGCCGAATTTGACCGCCGCTTCGCTCTCGATGGTGCCCAGCGCGGTGGAAAGCCCGCAGCCGAGCAGGGCGCACAGTTCCACCGGCGTGTCTTGCGGGACCGGCGTCAGGCGGTTCTCGCTCGCGACGGCGTATTCGCTCAGGGTGGTGACCCGGCCGCCGCCGACAGGAAAGCGTTTCATCGCGCGGTCCGGTTCTTCCGCGCCCGGTTTTTTCCACCATCCGTAGGTGGGGCAAGCCGCCTCGATGCCGGCGGCCTTGCGCCAATGCAGCACCACTTTGTCGCCCGGCTTGACCCGCGTGACGCCCTCGCCGACGCTCTCCACGATGCCGCATCCTTCGTGTCCGAGCAGGTGCGGCAGAAAGGGCGCGTTCCCCTTTTCGCCGCGGATTTCCTGCAATTGGGCGCCACAGATGCCGCTGGCCAAGATCCGGACCGCGACCTGGCCGTAGGCCAGCGTTTCCGGCATGGCGATGTCGGCGACATCGAGCGGGGCATTGAGTTTTGTTAATACGGCGGCTTTCATCACCACATGTCTTTGAATTCAACCAGCATCGTTGAGATGCCGGCCTCCATATCGGATTTTGCTTTGGAATAAATGGCCTCAATCGTCCCTGCGGATGTCAGTTCAAGGACGGGAAAGGACACCAATTCCCGAATGGCCCTGGAGTGGTTCTGCGTGTGGGTTATTCCCGTGTACAGCGGCTTGGCGTAATTGCCGATCACAACGCGGAAGAGGACCGCCGGCTTGAATTGCCCGCGCGACATCCCGCTCATCTTGTCAAGGTGATTCACAATCGCATCCAGCGCATTGATGACGAAATCAAACCGCTCATAGAAAACGACCGGCTTGTAGCCTTTCAGCGAAAGTCCAATCGCCAAACCCGCCATCAGGCCCTCGGCCACCGGCATCTCGATCCTTTGTTTCATCGGCACTCCGACCAGCGTTCCTGCGGCGCCGGCCGCCAGTCCCGCGCTGTCAGGCTTGGTCAACCCGTACCCGATGAACCGGGCGAGCGGGTCCTTCCCGATCATCGTCATCGAGGCGGTTATTGCGTCTTTGTATGCGCTCATTCAGGCTCATTCTACGGAACACAATGCGGCGGGTCAAATGTTAAATCCATCCATCCGCCTGCAGTATCTGGATCAACTCGCCTTTGGTCCTGGCGTGCCGGGTCTGCGTGCCCAAGTCAACGGTCTCCCGGCTCAGAAGCACGATCCGGGGCTTGTCGTTGGTCCAGATGTTGAAGGTCGGCCACATCGGCCCGCAGGGGCAGCCGAGGATCCTGTCCGCGCGGGTTGAAATGTTCCCGACGCCGGTCACGCTGAGGCCGTGGGCCAGGGTGCATGCGGCGCGCGTCCGCGAAGGATGTGTGCAGACCACTTTTCGCCCTGCCGCGAGGAGCCTGTCCAGAATGTCGTCCCAATCGCCCTCTTTCCATCCGCGCAGTTGCGCGCTCATGCCGCTGTTGTTGCAAACCAAAACGTCCCAGCGGCCGGGCAGCCGGGTTTCCTCCTTCAGCGCCGGATATTCAAACAGGAAATCCTCCGTGGCATGAATCGGCGTGCTCAACCCCATCCGCCGCGCCAGATCGGCGAAAAACACCTTGTGAAATTCAACCCAGTCCAGTTGCAGCGGGTGGTGGTCCACAAAACCGCCGCGCCGCGACCAGGCGCCATGATTCTTCCAGGCGTCCACCGAATGGGGGTCCCGGCCCTGGAGCGGCACGATCCGGACGTTGGCCAGCGGCCAAACCAGCGGTTTCAATTGCTCGTGGTGCTCCGCCCTGCAAGCGTGGACAAACTGGCAGTCCGGATGCTCCACGGCCAGCCGGCGCAGAAAATTCAGGTGAACCAGATTATCCCCCAGGTGCCACTCGTTGAACGTCTGATACAGGCCGTCGCGGCCGGGGCGCTCTCCCGGGCGCGCGACATTCTCACGCCAAAGGATGCAGGCGATCCGCAGCGTGTCATTCAATTTGATTCGCAACAAAGGTGACACGCCTCCATTCTTATTTGAGTCAATCCCTGATGTCAATTGGAACCCGAATTTGCCGATTGACAGCCTCCGGCGGCTCTGACACCATGCCGCCTGAACATGAACGTGAGCGAACAACCCATTCCTCCTCACCCGCGCAGCGCCAATTATTGGGCGGCGCGAACAAGGGGCATTCCCATCCATCTATCAGCAATTACACTATGAAAACAATCCTGACTATCGGTATGGCGGGCCTGATGTTACTGGGCGGCATCGCGGCGGTGTCCGCGCAACCGGGCGGGCGCGGCGGGCAACGCGGCCCTTCCTACCAGGCGCAGCCGCCCGTCGTGCCGCGAATCAGCAATTGGATGTACGACCGGTCCGGCTTCCCGCCTCCCTATACAACGGGCGCAAAAACCCTGCCGTTGATCACCGTCAAGGGCAACCATTTCGAGACCCCGGACGGCAAGGTCATCTTATTTCGCGGTCTCTGCATCTCCGATCCCGACAAGATCGCGATTGACGGACACTGGGGCAAAGACCATTTCGTCAAAGTGAAGGAAATGGGCACGATGCTGGTCCGGATTCCCGTCCATCCCATCTCCTGGCGGGAGCGGGGAACGGGCGAGTACCTCAAGCTGCTCGATCAGGCCGTTGGGTGGTGTACGGACTTGGGAATGTATGTCATGCTCGACTGGCACTCGATCGGAAATCTTGGGACGGAGCGCCTCCAGGACCCGATGTATCAAACCACCAAATGGGAAACCTACAACTTCTGGGATACCATGGCCCGGCACTTTGCCGGCCACAACACCGTCGCCTTCTACGAGCTTTTCAATGAGCCGGCCCAAGACAGCGGGTCACGATTCGGCAGTATCCCCTGGGCCGACTGGAAGAAGATTTGCGAGGAAGAGATTGGCATCATCCGGGCCAGGAACCCGCAAGCCATCCCGATGGTGGCCGGCTTCAACTGGGCCTACGACCTCACCCCGGTGCGCAACAACCCCATCAATGCCGAAGGCATCGGCTACACCGTCCATCCCTACGCCGGCAAGCGCCCCCAGAACCAGTGGAGCACCGGGTGGGAGTCTGATTTCGGCTACGTGGCCGACAAATACCCCGTCATGGCCACCGAATTCGGCGGGTTCGCAGCCCCGGCTGGCGCGCAGACGCCGGCTGCCGGCGAGGGCGGCCGACGCGGCGGCGGCGGCGGCAGCGCCGCCTACGGGCCGGCGATCATCAAGTACCTCGAAGGCAAGGGCATAAGCTGGACGGTCTGGTGTTTCGATCCCAATTGGGGCCCGACGCTCCTCAGCGACTATAACTACACCCTCAATTCATCCGGCCTGTTCACCAAAGCCGCCATGGCTGGCGAGATCAAGTAACGCCAGCTACATGTAGCGGCGGTCTATGACCGCCGCTAATGTGCGGGACAAAACTCTTCATGTCATCGAATGCGTTAATCATCCAATCCCTTTCCATTGAGAATTTGCGGCATGCATTTTTCAACCCTTGACTCCCGGGTTTTGGGTTGTTTGGCTGCGGAAAAATAAAGCATATATCCTCTTTGCCGTCCCGGCGTCAATGCGTCAAAAGCCGTTTTCAAGGCGGGGATTGCAGCCAGTTTATTCTTAAATTCTTCAGGGATTGTGAATTCCGAGGTCTTTTTGTAGTGTACTTCCAAACCGGCTTTTTCCGCTTCAATGGCTTCGTGAATATAGGCTTTCAAGACGGTTTCCATCCCGGCTATTTCCCGAACATTGGTGAACCGAACCTGCCGCCCCGCCTGCACATTTTCCGTTTGTTTGATCAGGATGCCATGGGCATCCTTTAACAGGGCGCCTTTGATAAACAGAAGGGCGCAGTATTCATTGAATCCATGTATTAGAACTACGTTATTATTCTCAAACGTGTAACAAGGTTTGCCCCACTTCAGTTCTTCGGTCAGTTGACAGCCAAGAAGGATCCTTCTCAATGCCTCAAATTCCATCCGCCACTTCTTGGCTTCACTTAAGAATGCGTCAACCGTGGGGTTCATTCTGCTCTTTGTCATGGTATGTTATGATACCCTGGCAGTTCCAAATTGCGCTGCTCAAGATCGAATTTGCGGCGGTCATAGACCGCCGCTACAGCCGCGCTAACTGCCGGTCTGGCCCTTGAAGCCGTTTTCCATTTGCCCGGTCTTGGCCACGTCGGCGACCTTGGCGATCAGCGCCTGGCGTTCCGCCTCCGACATCGCGACGAAGCTCCGGGCGGAGGCGACGTTGGCCTTGAGATGCTCGACGCTGGCCATGCCGGAAACGAGCGAGGAGACCGGCAGCGACCAAACATAGCGCAGGGCTTCCTGCACAGTGAGGCGGTCCGGGATTACTTTCGGGCCGGCGCCGCCCCGGCCGCCCATGAGGCCGTCGGCGGCCAGCGTTTTCATTGCAAAGACCCCCATGTTCCGTTTTACCAGGATGGGCAGGACATTCAGGGTGAAGCTTTCATAAGAAGGATCGGCGATATTGATCGGCATTTGGCAGGTCTCGAACGCCTCGGTCAACTCCAGGACATGGGCGTGCGTCTTCCAGCTTCCGTGGCCGGTGAAGCCGATGTGGCGCACCTTGCCCTCTTCCTTGGCCTTGAGCATGACATCGAGCACGTTATGCACGCGAGTGTCCGCCTTGGCGATTTCGCGCAAATCGTGCAACGCCCAGAGGTCCAGGTATTCGGTCTTCATCCGCCGCAATGAGCCTTCGAGGTGGCTGCGCGCGGTGTCGGCGTCTTCCGCCATGGTCTTGGTGAATATGAGCACATGCTCGCGGTATTTTGGGGTGAGGAACTTTCCATAGCGCTCCTCGCTGCCGCCGTTCTGATAAAGCTGGGCGGTGTCAAAGGTGCGGATGCCGCTTTCGATTGCCGCCTCGATGACGGCTTGGGCCACGCTCTCATCCGGCCGCCCGATGTGGGAGCCGCCGACCGTGAGCATGGTCACTTTCAATCCAGTTTTCCCGAGCGTGCGCTGAGGCAGCACCGGGCCGAGTTTGTCGGAGGACGCCGCCTCTTCCGCGCCGATGGCGGGCCAGGGGGAAAGGGTCGCTCCGGTGAGCAGCGCAAGCCTCTGTAGCGACTCGCGCCGAGTGATAAGTTCGCGTTGTTTCATCATAATACATATTTATAGCACCATTTCCCGCCCTTTGCAAACCGGAGAATCCGCGGCACGCGCCTGTCAGGCCGTGACGCCTTTGATCTTGAGCGCGACGGCGTGCTCGCTGGGAGGCGCGGCGGGCAGCTTGACGTTCAAGCCCTGCGCGTCCTGCGTCCATTCGAGCTTGCCGCCGTAGCCGAGCAAGGTGACATCGGCGACTTTGCGCCCGTCCAAATGCGGCGAGTTGGTGGCAAGGCTCTTGACCACGCTGGCGCGGGTTTCGGGCCAGGCCATGAGGAAGGCGTAAAGTGTGTCGCCCTTCGCCACGAACCGCATGTCCTCGGCGGTGTAGGGGCGCACATCGGTTGTGCCGCCAAACTGCCCCCGCGGCGCCTGGCTGGTGGTGGACGGGCCTTCGCCATAGACTTTCCACGGGCGCGTGGCGTAGATGCCCTCGCTGTTGACCTCCATCCAGGCGGTGAATTCGGCGAGGAACTTGAGTTCGTCGGTGTCCGGCGCGCCGTTGCCGGGGAGCGGGATGTTCAGCAGGAGGTTGCCGTTCTTGCTCACGATGTCCACCAGCATCTGGGCGACCTGCTTGGGCGTCTTGTATTTGTGCTGGTCGAAAAGGCTCCGCTCGTAATGCCAGTTCCCGATGCAGGTGTCCGTCTGCCAGGGCACGGTTTCGCCGCCGGTGGTCGCGCCGCGCTCGATGTCGTACACCAGCGCCTTGCGTTGTTCGGCGTTCAGGTTCTTGCCGGTCAGCACCGCGTCCACTTTGCCGCTACGCGCGACGCTGGTGTTGTAAAGGTAGGCGGTGATGCGCAAGCCGATGTCGCTGACGGGATAAAGGGGAAAAACCACGTCGTCGAAATAGAGCAGGTCGGGATGGTGCTGGTCAATCAGATCAATGGTGCGGTGGAAGAATTTTTCAATATAAGCCGCCGCCGGTTGCGCGCCGCGGGCGTGGTACTGCGCGTAGTAGTCCTGCGGATCCAGCCCCTCCCACCAGAGGCCCTTGCCGTCGGCTTTGGTCATTTGCCCGTCGTAAGGCACGCCGGCCAGGGGGCCGCTGGTGTCGGAACCTTGCGCCGCTTCGTACCAACTCCACGAACGGTCGCCGTGGGAAGTGACCGCCAGGCGCAGGCCGGCGGCGCGGACGGCCCTGGCCCAGCCGCCGACAATGTCCTTCTTGGGCCCGTAGGCCACGCTGTTCCAGGGCTGGTATTTCGAGTCAAACATATCGAAATTGTCATGGTGGTTGGCCATCGCGGCGAAGTACTTCGCGCCGGCCTTCTTGTAGAGCGCGATGAGGCGCTCCGGTTCCCATTGCTCCGCCTTCCATTCGTGGACGACATCCTTGAAGCCGAACTTGGAGGGGTGGCCGTATTTCTGGACATGGAACTTGTAGATGGGGCCGTTGAACTGGTACATTTTTTGCGCATACCAGTCGCCCATTTCGGGCTGGCATTGCGGACCCCAGTGTGCCCAGATGCCGAATTTGGCGTCCCGGAACCAGTCCGGCACTTGATAGCCGCCGGCAAGGGATTCCCACGCCGGCTGAAACGGCCCCGTGGCGACGCCATAGCCGGGCGGGGCGGGAATCGGCGCGGGGGCCGGCGGCAGCGGACGGCTTGCCGCGGCGGCGGGCGCGGCGGCCGCTTGGGCGAAGGACGGCAGGAGCGGCAGGCTCGTGGCAGCGCCGGCGGCCAGCGCGGTATTCTTGATGAATTGACGGCGGGAGTGACGGCAGGAGAGGTTGTGATTTTTCATAGTGGAGTTGTATTGGCAAATTTGGCGGCTGTCGAGGTTTATATTGAGCGGATTTTCTTTGTCAATCGCAACCGGATATGGCACTAATCGTAATCAGTTCCATTTCTTAATATTATGAAAAAAATGCTGGTTCTTGCAGGCGCGATGTGCGCCTTGCTGTTTTGTTCCAATCCTGTTCCAGCCGCCCCAGGTGCCGCCGGCCCATCCGGTCTCCAACTGACCATTGAACTGCGCGACGGCTCGCGCGTGGTCGGGAAAAGCCTGGAGGACACGTTGAGCCTCCACTCTGTCGCGCTGGGCGACATGAAGCTTCCCTGGGCCGGCATCCGTTCGATTGACTTTGCGGGCGCCAACACCGCCGGGGCGCGATTGACGGCGGCCAACGGCGACGTGTTCGCCATCACGCTCGCCGCCGACGCCTTGCGCGTGGAAACCGGCTTCGGCCAGACGGAATTGCCGGTGAAACTGATTCGGAGCGTCAAAGTCTCCCCGGCCAACGCGAACGCCGCCAGCGCGGACTCGACGCGGCTGACAATTGAATTGCGGGACGGCTCGCGCGTCGCCGGGAAAGGCTTGGATGACACCTTGATCTTCCATGCCCCGGCCATGGGCGACTTGAAGCTGAACTGGGCCTGCATCCGTTCGATTTCCTTTGCGGGCGCGGACACGAGCATGGCGCGGTTGACGGCGACCAACAGCGACGTGTATGAAGTCCAATTTGACGCCCCGGCAGTGCGGGTGGAAACCAGCTTTGGCAAAACCGAGTTGCCGGTGAAATTGATCCGCAGCATCCGAACCTCGGCGGCGGGCAATGCGGGACAATTACCATCGGGCCTGGCGGCCTTGTGGCTGGGCGATGGCAGCGCCAGCGACAGCGCCGGCGAAAACAACGGGACTTTGATGGGCGGGGCCGCCTTCGCCGGCAGCGACATGGGACAGGCGTTCCGTTTCGACGGCAGCAGCGGCTATGTGTCGGTTCCGCACAGCCCCTTGTGGGACTTTGGCAACAACCCATTCACGATTGCGTTCTGGGCCAACTTCAACTCCCCGGTCGGCGAGGAAGCTCTGATTGCCGATGACAACGGCGTCGGCGCCGATCAAAACAAATGGATCTTCTATCACGGAACGCGGGGCACTTCCGCAATGCGAGGCACTGGATATCCAGGCAATAATGTGCTGCAGTTCCACATTCGGGGGCCGTCCATGGCCGACATCGGCAACTTCGCGTTTTCACCGGTCGCGGGGCAATGGTATCACATTGCGTTGACGCGGAATGGCTCGGTTTGGACGTTTTACACCGACGGGAAGGTGATCGGCACCGCCAGATCATCCATTTCGGTGCCGTCCATGACCGCGCCGCTGACCATCGGCAACGCGGAAGGGCTGTGTTTCTTCAACGGGCTGATGCGCGAGGTTTCCATCTACAATCGCGCTCTCTCGGCGGCGGAAATTGAATCCATCTATAGCGCGGGAAAACCAGCGAGGTGATGACATTGCGGATTGCGGATTGCGGATTGGGGAGCGCGGGCGTCCCGCCCGCCGTGGCAGGCGTCCCGCCTGGCACTGCTGATGATTGCCGATTGCCGATTGCGGATTGAGGATTTGATGTGGCAGGATGCGAAATCAACCAGCAATGATATGGAAAAAGTAACATTGCCCTTTCGAGCGATGGCTTGGCTCTGGCCGGGGCTTTTGATTTTGGCCGTCTTTGGCGCGCCTTGTTTTGGGCAGGCGCCGATTACCAATGGCTTGGTGGCCCGGTGGTCCGGCGATGGGAACGCCAACGACAGCGCCGGCCACTCCGACGGCCGGGTTTCCGGCGGATTGCGCTATGTGCCCGGCCCGGCGGGGCGGGCCTTTCAATTTGATGGCGCGGGAGCGAAGGTGGATTTCGGCAACAGCGCCGGAAACTTCGGCACGCGCGATTTCACCATCGCTTATTGGATGAAGACGGATTCAAAGGAACGCGAGGAGGCATTTTTGTGCAAGAGGGCGGCATGTGATGGCGGAAACATTTTCTGGAACATTCGAATTGGCGGCCCAGCCACCCCTCCCGGCGCGCCCAAACTTGAATTGTGCGACCCAGTGCGCACAACGGCGTTGTACTTGTTCACCAGCCGCCCGATGAATGACGGCCAGTGGCGCCACATCGCTTGGGTGAGGCAATCCACCAGTTCAGGAAGCAGCAGAGGCCTGGTCTATGTGGACGGTGCGCTCGATACGTCCGTGGAATACCCAGAGACGGTTGACATTTCCAATCAGTTGCCCTTGGTCCTGGGTCAGGACGTCTGCCAGAACCGCGACGGCACCCGGCCTTACAGCGGAGCGGCGGCGGAGTTGCAGATTTTCAGCCACGCCCTTTCCGCGGAGGAAATTCTCACCCTCTACAAGGCGGGAAAATCAGGGAAGTGAGCGTGGATTTCACTTTCTTGGGTATCCTCTCTTAATCCTAATCTTAATCTCTTCTTCTCTTCACGATGGAGATTAAGAGTAAGATTAAGATTAAGAGTAAGAACCGGAACCAGGGAAGTGAGAGGCTGCGGGTTTTCTATTTATTTCCGGGGAAGGGTTGGGTTAGATTTTACGGGTGATTGATTCTGATGGTTCTTTGGCCGGCTTTTTGCCCAAATTGCGGGCGGCGAATGACGTTGCGCTGGACACGGAGGCCGACAGCCTCCATGCCTACCCGGAGAAACTCTGCCTGCTGCAAGTCAGCGTCGGGGGGGAGGACCTGTTGGTGGATCCGCTGGCGCCGCTGGATTTGGCCCCGCTGTGGGCGGAACTCAAAGGGCACCGGCTGATTTTGCACGGGGCGGATTATGATTTGCGGCTGTTGCGCAAGAATCATGGGTTTGTGCCGGATCGTATTTTTGACACGATGCTGGCCGGCCGGCTGCTCGGCGACCGGGAGTTCGGGCTGGTCAATTTGCTCCAGAAGTATCTGGGGGTGACTTTGGAGAAGGGGTCGCAGAAGGCCGATTGGGCCAAACGTCCGCTGACGCCGCGCATGGAGGCTTATGCGCGGAATGACACGCATTATCTGGCCAAACTGGCGGCTATTTTGCAGCGGCAATTGGCGGACAAAGGGCGGTTGCGCTGGGCGGAGGAGTCCTGCGAGCGGCTCATCGCCGAATGCGCGGTTCCCAGCCAGCCGCAGCCGGACCTGGTCTGGCGGGTGAAGGGCAGCCACAAATTGTCCCGGCCCGCCCTGGCGGTGCTGCGGGAATTGTGGCGCTGGCGGGAGAACGAGGCGGTCGGGGGGAACAAGCCGCCCTTCTTTGTGCTCAGTCACGATGCCCTGGTGGAAATCGCGGCGGCGGCGGTGGAGCATCGCTCTTTTGCCCACTTGCTGCCGCGCCATTTTGCCGGGCGCCGCCACGAGGGGTTGGGCCGGGCGATCCTGGCCGGGCTGGCGTGTTCCCATCGGGAGCAGCCGGATTTTTTGCAGAACCAGTCCCACCGCCAGACGGAGGCGGAACGGCGGCGGTTCACGGAATTGGAGAAGCGCCGGAATGACCGGGCCGCGGAGTTGAAGATGGACCCGACGCTGATCGCCAGCCGGGCCATGTTGCTCGCGCTGGCCAGCCATGGGGAACGCGCCGGCGCCGAATTGATGTCGTGGCAAAAAGAGATTCTGGGCTTTAGCCCGGCTTGCGCGGCATCCAGCCCGCCATCCAAAGCCATTGTCCCGTGAACGTCCCCGCCTACAAATTCCTGCCGCCGGAACTGGCCGGACGCCTGCGCGGGCTGGGGCTGACGGTGCGGCGGCCGGTGGAGGGGGCCATGCAGGGGTTGCATCACTCGCCCCACCACGGCTCGTCGGTCGAGTTCGCCGATTACCGCGAATACGCGCCCGGCGATCCGCCGAGCCTGATTGACTGGGCCATCTACGCCCGCAGCGACCGCTATGTCATCCTCCGCTATCAGGAGGAGACCAATCTGCGCGCCCACTTCCTGCTGGACATTTCGGAAAGCATGCGGTTCCGCGAGGCCGGGTTGCACTCGAAAATGGATTACGCCTGCTATCTCGCCGCCGCCCTGATGCTGGTGCTGCTCGGCCAGTCCGATTCGGCCGGGCTGACGCTTTTCAACGATGAAATCCGGCAGTCCTTCGCGCCCGCCGGTTCGCTCGACGGCTTGCGGCCCCTGTTGCTGGCGTTGGAGGAAATCAAGCCTTCCGGGCGCAGCGAAATCGAAAAGGCCCTCCACCAAACGGCGGAGAAGATCCAGCGGCGCAGCCTGGTAATTTTGATTTCCGACCTGTTGCAGGAGCCGGCCGGCATCATTCGCGGCATCCAGCACCTGCGCCACAACCGGCACGAAGTCCTGGTTTTGCAGCCCCTCGACGGCGCTGAGTTGAGCCTGAGCTTCGGCGGCCTGGCGGAATTGCGCGAGATGGAAACCGGCGCGCGCCTGCCGGTGGCCGCCGACGACATCCGCGCGGCCTACGCGAACGAGGTGACGAAGTTCCTGGAGGAAATCCGGCGCGGCTGCCTGGGGAGCCTGGCGGATTATCATTTAATTGACACGCGCGCGCCGGTCGAGGAGACGTTGCACGCAAAATTCGGCCAGCTATGACCGGCCTCACCGCCCTGAATCCGATCTTTGTTTCGCTGCTGCCGCTGGCCGCGCTGCCGGTCCTGTTTCATCTGTTTTTCCGGCTGAAACGGCATCCGCGCCCGTTTCCGACCCTGATGTTTTTTCACCGGCTCGATCCCAAGCTCAACGCGCGCCGGCGCCTGCGCGAGTGGCTCATCCTCCTGTTGCGCACGCTGCTGATTTTGTTCCTGTTGCTGGCGCTGGCGCGGCCGGTTTGGCTCGGCCACGGCCAGGGCGGCGACGTGGCGGCCGTGCTGCTGATTGACAATTCGGGCTCGATGAGCGGGCCGGGCGAAGGCGGCCGGACCAAGCTCAAGCAGGCGGTGGATGGCGCGCGCGACCTCCTCTCTGAATTTCACGGCACGGACAGCGCCGGGATCGTGCTCCTGGTGCCGGACCCCGCGGCGCCGTTGCCGCCCGGTCTCACGCCGGACAAGGCCGCTCTCAAGCTGGCCCTGGACGGCATCGCCGAAACCGAAGCCGGCGGCAGCGTGGCCGCCGCGTTGGACCGGGCGATGAAAATGCTCGAAGGGAGCACGGCCGGCATTCGGGAAATCCAGGTGTTTTCCGATTTGCAGCAGGAGAAGTGGGGCCAGCTTCCGCTCAATCCGCCCGTCGCGCCGCGCGGCCTCGGCCTGGTTGTTCACCGCGTCGCGTCGCCTTCTTCCGGGCTGCCCAACGTCTCGCTCGCGCGCCTGGAGATGCCGGCACGGCCTGTCGTCGCCGGCCGGCGGTTCCCTGTTCAGGTGCGGTTGGCCAACGGAGACGCGGTCAAAGCGCAGGTGCGATTGAACTGGCTCGACGACGCGGGCAATCGCGGGAGCGTTGAGGCCGCCGTGCCGCGTCAAGATGAAACCAATGTCACGGTCACGCTGATGGCGGCCAATCCCGGCCTGCGCTGGGCGCTGTTTTCCGTGGACGGCGATGATTTCCCCGCCGACAACCGCGCGGCCACGGCCTTCGTTTGCGTGGAACAGCAATCGGCTCTGTTCCTCGGCGCCCCGGCGGATTTCGGCTACCTCCCGCTGGCGCTGTCGCCGGGCGGCAATGGGCGATTGTCGGGATTGGCCACTTCGTTTTCCAGTTTCGATTCCTTTGCCGCCGACAAACGCGCCGGCTTTGTGGTCCTGCCGTGGAACGCCCTATTGCAGACCGGCCCCGATGCCGCCGCGCGGCTCGACAAGCTGCGCGACTTCTTGATGAAGGGAGGAACCGTGTTGGTCGCGCCGTCTCCGGGCGGTTCGGCGGGCGCGGGGACGAAACCGGATTGGCTGGCGATTTCGCCGGAGAGCCTGCAAGGCTCGTCCAACGGCCTGGCGCTGGCGGTGCTGGACAAGGCCAACGCCATCTTCGACGATCTGCGCGACGACAAGGGCGAAGTTGCCTTGCGCAACGTGAAGGTCTTCCGGTTTTTGCCGTTGCGCGTTCCGGCCCAGGCATCGCCGCTGCTCGGATTGGAAGACGGCACGGTCGTGCTTGCGGCGGAGAAGGTGGGAGAGGGCCTGCTGCTGGCGAGCGGCCTGGCGTTTGATCCGGCTTGGAGCACGTTGCCGCTCAAGCCCGCCTTCGTCGCGCTTGCGCAAGGCATGGCGCTGAACCACGCGGGCGCGCCGGAAAGCATCGCGTCGCTGGTGGCCGGGGAGCCGCTGGCCGGGATGCCCGGCGGCGCGGAGACGCTCGCGGTCCAATCGCTGGGCGGCAGTCCGCTGGACTGGAAGGGCTTGGCCGGCCAATTCGCCACCTTCCCGCGAGTCGGCGTATATGCGTTGCGCATGGGCCGGCAAACCAATTGGGTGGCCGTGCGGTCCTCGGAAAAGGAGGGCCGCCGCAAGTTCATAGCCGGCGGCACGGTTGCGGCGCTGGGCAACCTGCCTTATGCGGTTGACAGCTTATCGGGAAGCGCGGGCGCGCGTCCGGATTTCCGCCGTCAGGAACGCTCGCTGGATTTGAGTTTGCCGCTGCTGCTGCTGGCCTTTGCGTCCCTGGCCCTGGAAGGCTGGCTGGCCAACCCCCCCGCCATGAAGCCGCGGCCGGCCGCAGCGCCTTGATTGGGTTCTCTCGTGCGCTTTCCGCGCTCAACGGCGGCGCAGAAATGCCAGCGCCGACAATCCCAGGCTCAGCAGCGCGAGGGAATTAGGCTCAGGCACAGCCGTCGCCACAACGTCATTCATTTGCCATGAATAGTAGTATGTGCCGTCACTTACGGCGTCCTCAAGGTCTGTTCCCGGTACCACATCAAGCTGCCCTTGCATGGCACCATAGCTACCCGGTCCACTCTCCCCATTCGGCCACTGAAACTCGGTGAAGGTGAGCGATGTTGCGGTGACTGCGTTAGCCTCTGCATAAATTGGGATGTCAATATTCCAGGTTCCCGAGAACGCCTGCCCATTATAGGTGCCGGAGCCGCTAACGGGAACAAGCAAGTCCGACCCTTCCAAGAAGCCAGAATCAATGGCAACGCCGCCAAATGTGTTGTCAAATGAGAAGCTGCCATTCTGGCCGACGGTAAGAGTAGCTGAACCGGATTCGGGAGGCAAACCAGGCCAACTCTGTATATTAATTGATTCTGTTGACGGGCTAACTGTCAGGGAACCGGCCTGTTCGATAGTCTGAGCCGAGGGGTCATAATACAATGTTTCCGTAATCGTGCCGAAAGTTGTATCGAATCCTCCTTCGCCGACGCCTTCCGGACTCAAATCCACCTCGGTATAGCCACTCACAGGCCCGGAATAATAATAAGTTAGGATTTGGCAATCTGCGGTTGCCGGCCAGATCCCCAGGATGAGGGCGGCCCACATTTGTAAGGTTCGATTCATTTTCATGATTGTCCTTCATTTGTTAAAACTTCCCCTTGATCCTCTTGCGGACGCCGTGAGAAATACCACCCCGCCTTGCCGCCAACGCCGGGCCGCGCCGCGCAATTTGGTGGAGATGCATGAAGTTCTCATTCCGCCTGCGATTTTCTTGCATTTCCAGAATCCTGTCAATCCACATTTTTTGCGCGGCGGCAGGCAGATTAAGCCTCAACCGCGACTGAAAAGCGCGGGCGCCGGGCGCGGGTTTCATCCTGTTGGCGCGCGGGGTGTTGCGAGGCGCGCGTTTGCCCCGTTTTGCGGTTTGACGCGCCCGTTTCCGTAACTTACATACTTGCGAATGTTCTTCCTCGCCACCATTCAATGGCATCCGCGGCTGGCGCCCTTCTGGTGCGCCGGGTTGCTGCTGGGCGTCGCGGCGTGGGGATGGCTGCTGTGGCGGCGGTTGAAGCGGCGGGCGCCGGTGGCCGCGCGCTGGATCGCGCTGCCAAAGTGGATCACGCTGGCGCTGCTCTTGCTGGCGCTCTTCGATCCCGTGTCCCTCCTCCAGAAATCCGAGCCGGCCAAAGGCAGGCTGCTGGCGCTGGTGGATTCGTCGTCTTCGATGGATGTGGCGGACGATTACCGGCAGTCGCGCGCGGCCCGGGCCGGGGCGATTGTCGGGGAATGGAAGAAATCGCTGCCCGCCGGGGTCACGCTCGATGAACTGGCGTTCGACACGACGATTCACCCGCCGGGTGAAACTCCAGCCGGAACCAATCGCGGCACGGACCTGGGCGGTTGTTTGCTGGCGCTTTCGGAACGCGGCGATTTGGCGAATTATCTCGGCGTGGTCCTGCTTACCGACGGCGGAGATGAAGCCATCGAGAATCCGGCCCTGCCCGGCATCCCGCTTTCCATCGTGGGCATCGGAACGGACCCGGCGACGTGGAACGATCTGGCCATCACCGATGTCCAGGCGCCGCCGACGGCCGAAAAGGACACGGCGTTTGAGATCAGCGCGGACGTGCAGGCGCGCGCCGGTCATGGCGCGGGTTTCAAGGAGGCCATCGCGCACACGCGGGTTTTGCTGGAGCGGGCGGCAGGCGGCGGCTGGGAAAAAGTGGGCGAGACGAATGTGGATTTGTCGAACTTGAGCGCGCGCGCGCGTCTGCCGGCGCGGAGCAGCGCGGTGGGCGTGCAGCGTTACCGGGTGACTGTCCAACCTGCCGCCGGGGAGCTTTCGACGCTGAACAACTCGCGCACGGTGACTGTCAATGTGCAAAAGAAGGGGCTGCATCTTTTGTACTTTACAATGGAGTTGGGACAGGAGTTCAAGATGTTGCGCAACGAGTTGGGGCGCGATCCGGGCCTCTCTTTCACCGCCTTGTTCCGCAGTGGCGGCGCGCGGTTCACGCTGCAAGGCGACCGCGCGTCCGGCGATGACGCCCTGGCCGCGGGGTTTCCGGCCGCCAAAGAGGGACTCAAGCCTTACGACGTGATTGTCATCGGCTCCTTTCCCGCCGAGGATTCCACGCCGCAGCAGATGCAGGCGCTGCTTCAATATGTCGAGGAGGGCGGGGTGTTGATTTTCCTCGGCGGCGACGAGTCTTTCGGCCGCGGCGGTTACGCGGGGAGCGCGCTGGATTCACTTTTTCCCTGGCGGCTTTCGGCGCAGGAACCGCCGCCGGCCCAAGGCTCGTTCGCCGTGCGCGTCCCGCCGGTGGCCTCGGGCCACCCTATGCTGGCGACCGTGGAGGACACGCTGGCGCGCGTCCCGGTCCGGCTTGACAGTCTGAACCGTGTGGGCGAACTCAAGCCCAACGCAACCGCCTTGTTGACAGCCCAAATGGGCGACCGCACCGTTGCGGTGGTCGCGATGCAGCCCTTTGGCAAGGGCAAAGTCATGGCCATCGCGACCGATACCTTGTGGAAATGGGCCTTGCAACCCGAACCGCTCCGCTCGGCTTACGGCCTTTTCTGGCGGCAGGCCGTGCGCAATCTCACCGGCAAAACCGAAGGCAGCCAGAACCTGGCCGTGCGCTGGGACAAGGATTTTTACCGTCCCGGCGACGAGGCGGACGGGGAGATTCAGGTGCTCGGCGCGGGAGCGGGCCTATTGCGCTTCACCGCCTCCCTGTCAAGGAAAGACCAAAGCGCGGCAATCGCCGTGTCGCCCGTGCCGGGGCAGGCGCAGACCTTCCAGGTCAAACCGCGCTTTCGCGAGCGGGGCGATTATGATTTTCGGCTGGTGGCCTATGAAGGCGACCGCGTTCTGGAGACCTACGAAAAGGACTTTCCCATCGCGCCGCTGGTGGAGGAGGGATCGCGCCTGGAGCTGGACGAAGTGTTCCTGAAGCGGCTGGCCGGCCTGGGCGGCGGCGTCTATCTGCGCGAAGGCGAAGCGGGGCAATTCCCGGAGCGGGCCGCCGGCGGGCATCTTCGCAAAGTAGCCGTCGAGGAATCCTCGCTGGTCGAAGCCGGCCCATGGTTTGTAATTGTCTTCCTGTCGGTCCTGGTGGTGGAATGGACCCTCCGCCGCAAATTCAACTTGTTCTGAATTCACTATTCTCAATTCGTAGTGTATTCTCCCTCATGGATTCGCCCAGTCTCATCGCCATTGTCGGACGGCCCAATGTGGGCAAGTCGGCCTTGTTCAACCGCATTGCCCGCCAGCGCATCGCCATCGTCCACGATGAGCCGGGCGTCACGCGCGACCGCATCAGCGTGGAAGCCGAATGGAACGGGCGCAGCTTTACCCTGGTGGACACCGGAGGCCTGGGCCTGATGCGCGGCGAGAAAGCCCGCGACGTCATCGTCCAGGCCGCGTTCGAGCAGGTCGAGCTGGCCATCGAAGCGGCCGCAGTCATCATTCTCGTCGTCAATTTGCAGGAAGGCGTGGTCCCCTTGGACCGCGAAGTCGCCCAGCGGTTGCATCGGGCGGGCAAGCCGGTCCTGGTCGCCATAAACAAGGCGGACAACGACCAGTCGGAAGCCAGCGCGGACGTCTTCACCGAACTGGGCTTTGCGCAGAACTTCCCCGTCAGCGCCATTCACCAGCGCGGCATCAGCGCGCTCATGGATGCCGCCGTCGCGCTGCTGCCCGCGGAAACCGCCGCGGCCCCGGAAACCCAGGGCGCGCCTCCGCCCGTCCCGGCGCTCAAGCTGGCAATTATTGGCCGGCCCAACGTCGGCAAATCCTCCCTCATCAACGCCCTGACCCATTCCAAGCGCGTCATCGTCACCCCCATCCCCGGCACGACGCGCGACGCGGTGGACGTGCCGTTCACCGTGGAGACCGGCGGCGCGCGCCAGGACTATATTCTCATTGACACGGCGGGCGTCCGGCAGGAGCGGCGCGTGGACGATTCGGTTGAGTATTACAGCGTCCGGCGCACCGAGGAATCCATCGCCCGTTGCGACATCGCGGTGCTGATGGTGGACGCGGAGGCGGGCGTGACTTCGCAGGACAAGAAGGTGGCGGGAAAGATCGTGGAGCGCAACAAAGCCTGCCTCATCATTGTCAACAAATGGGACTTGGTCGGGCCGGAGGTGGACGCCGCGCGCAAGGAGGCCAACCGCGAGGAGAAGCGCCGCGACACGCGCCGCGAAGGCCAGGACGCCCCGCCGCTGACCCTGGGCGAATTTGGCGGCTGGGTGCAGGAGCAGCTTTTCTTCCTGGACTACGCGCCGGTGATTTTCACTTCGGCCAAAACCGGATTTCATCTTGACCGCCTGCTCGAATCCGTCCGCTACGTCACCGCGCAACTGCGCCAGAAGATACCCACCGGCATCCTGAACCGGACGCTCAAGGACGCCATCGAGCGCCAGCAGCCGGCCAGTTCGGCGGGACACCGGCTGAAGTTCTTCTACGCCACGCAGGTCAGCCAGTCGCCGCCGGTTTTCCTGTTGTTTGTCAACAAGGAGAATCTGTTCTCCGACCAATACAAAAAGTATCTCTCCAATCAAATGCGCGCCGCGTTTGGCTACGAAGGCTGCCCGATCGTGCTGCGCGCCCGCGAGCGGGAGCAGCGCACCGACCGGCCTCCGGTCAAGTCCGCCTCCGGTCCGTCCGGTCCTTCGCGCCCGTCGGCGCGCCACGCCCGCAACCGGAGCGCCGAAGTCCGTCTCCGCCGCAGCCACGCCCGCCGCCCTAAAGCGCGGAGATAATGGATGCAATCCGAATGGGATTTCAGCGCGGCGGACGGCTTGCAATCCATCGAACGTCATTTAACATTCCCCACATCTCGTGAAATGATTCGCGCTGTAATGGATACGAATGTGTTGGTGGCAGGATTGCGCTCGCCCTTTGGAGCATCGCATGAATTGCTGGCACGACTGCGCGCCGGCGGTTGGTCGCTGGTCCTCAGCAACACGGTGCTCGGAGAATACCATGAGATTTTGCATCGTGAGGCGGCTTTTGTAGGGCTGACTCACCGCGAGGCCGATTCTTATATTGATGCCTTGTGCTTTCTGGCAGAGAAATTCACTCCAACCACGCAGTGGCAGCCGGCGGCGAATGACCCGGATGATGAGGCGGTTATTCAACTGGCGCGGGAGGCGCGAGTTGTGTATCTTGTGACGCATAATGTACGGGACGTGAGCCGCGCCGGGCAATTCGGAATGCGAGTTGTCCGGCCGGCTGAATTCCTGGAAATCTTGAGGCAGACGACATGACGAAAATCGAAGCAACCGTGCCAGACTATTTGGCGCGACAAGCGCGCGCGGCGGCGGAACGCGAGCAGGTTCCAATGGACCAGATCGTTGCCCTGGCTCTTTCCGCCCAACTGGCCGCTTGGAGGGGCAGTGACGAAATGGAAGCGCGGGCCAAGCGGGCGAACTTGGCGGAGTTTGACCGAATCATGGCCAACGTGCCCAATGTCCCGCCCATGCCGGGTGACGAATTGCCGCCCGGCTACCGGTCACCATTGACGAAATGACGCGCCGTATCGAAGGAATGCAGCGTGCTCTGAAACCCACTTTTCCTCGGTAGGCCACGGGCGGGCGTCCTGGGAAAAACAAAAGGCCACCGCGTAGTCCCAGTGACCATTCGCCGAACGGGCAGTCCCATTCCAAAGCCAAGTTAAGCATACTCGATAGGGAAAAAGTGGCAAGCCGCATTTTACATCGAAACGTACCGGGGGCAGTCGCCGGCGCAGTTTGGCACGTCACACTCGCTCTCTTATTGTATATTTGACATTAAGTTCTCCAGCCGCCGGGTCAGGGCGGGGGGACGGTATTTGCGGGGTTCGCGGCGCCTCCGGCGCGGCGTCCGGCGCCGGGAGGCGGGCGGCTGGCGTAGGCGGCGACATCGCGCGCGGCCCTGGTTTCCTGGCCGGGCTTTTGCAGAAAGCCCAGATCGCGGAACCAGTCAATAAAACGGTCCTGCCACTTTCCGAAAGGCGCGCCGTCCCGGTCTTGCAAGCCGCCGGCATGGACGCCGCGGCCGTAAATGTGCATTTCCAAATTGGGCACGCCCGCCTTCAACATGGCGGCAAAGTATTGGTCGGCCCAGACGGCGTGAACGCTGTCCCCGGAACCGGCGCAGGTAATGAACGACGGCGGCGCATTGCGCGGAATGGGCGTGTTGGGATCGCGCTGGAACGGGGTCGGGCCGGGATAGATCAGCCCCACAAAGTCGGGACGCGAACTGGCTTGCGAATCGCCGGCTCCCGCGTTCTCCCGGTCGAAATTTTCGTAGGCCAGGGCCGCGGGCGCGGCCAATTCCGCTCCCGCCGAAAAACCGACGATGCCGATTTTGCCGGGGTCAATGCCCCATTCCTTCGCGCGCGCCCGCACGATCCGGATCGCCTGCTGCGCGTCGTGTACCGCGTCGGTTTGCGGATTGTAGCCGTCGCGGCGCAGGCGGTAGCGCAGAATGATAGTGTTGACGCCGAAATTGTAGAAGTAAGGAACGAAGTCGGTCCCTTCCGTCCCCACCACCACGCTGGAATGGCCGCCGCCCGGGGCGAGGATAACGGCCGCCCCGGTGTTGATGCCGCGCTCCACAGTATGCACCTCAATGGAGGGATTGTGGATATTGACGATGC